>OLJF01000812.1_pt1 | contig 25499 bp, 19 predicted proteins | sample 1609751 | NCBI WGS metagenome assembly OLJF01 (sample SAMEA4350171, study PRJEB24818) | metagenome | biome: human; feature: gut; material: faeces | place: Denmark | collected 2013-09
TGAAAAAACTGGCCACTTGGAAATGGAAGGAGTGTTTTATCTATCCGCTTTTCCGAGCCGTTTTCCTCTTTCTTGAACGAAATCCGGCTGTAGCTTGATGAATGGGATTGGTTTTTCGACAGACTGAGGCCCGTTTCTTTTGAAAACGGGCCGCTGTTTTGCTATTTGCAGTATCTGCACGCCGTAATTTGACGGCGGACGGCAATAAGCCTGAATCGGCTTACATCAGCTTTCTGAACAGCTCGGTCAGCTCTGCGGGATTTGTGTCCTTGGGGTTGCCGGGACGGCAGGCATCGGCGTATGCGCTTTCAGCAAGGAAGGGAAGGTCCTCTTCCTTCAGAGCATCCAGCTTCTCCGGGATGCCGACATCCTTGGAGAGCTTCTTGACTGCGTCGATTGCAGCCCTGCGGTATTCGGCCTGAGTCATCGAATCAACGCCCTCCACGCCCATTGCGCGTGCGATCTCGCGGTACTTCTCGCCGGTGCAGTCGGCATTGTATTCCATAACGATCGGCAGCATCATCGCGCAGGCGACGCCGTGCGGAGTATCATAAACGGCGCCGAGTGTGTGCGCCATGGAGTGGGCGATGCCAAGTCCGACGTTCGAGAAGCCCATGCCGGCAATATACTGGCCGAGAGCCATACCCTCGCGGCCTTCCTTGGTGCCCTTGACCGCGCCGCGCAGGTAGGTGGAGATGAGCTTGATAGCCTCAAGATGGAACATGTCGGTCATCTCCCATGCCGCCTTGGTGGTGTAGCCTTCAATGGCGTGGGTCAGTGCGTCCATACCGGTGGAAGCGGTCAGACCTGCGGGCATAGAGCTCATCATTTCGGGATCGACGATCGCCACGATGGGCATGTCGTGAGGGTCGACGCAGACGAATTTGCGCTTTTTCTCAACATCGGTGATGACATAGTTGATGGTGACTTCGGCTGCGGTGCCGGCGGTGGTCGGGATGGCGATAATGGGAACGCAGGGCTTCTTTGTGTCCGCTACGCCCTCAAGAGAGCGCACGTCGGCAAATTCCGGGTTGTTGATTATGATGCCGATGGCCTTGGAGGTGTCCATGGGGGAACCGCCGCCGATGGCGATCAGATAATCCGCGCCGGCTGCCTTGAATGCCGCAACGCCGTCGGTAACGTTCTCGATGGTGGGATTGGGTTTTATATCGGAATATATCTCGTAACTCAGTCCGGCAGCGTCCATAACATCGGTCACTCGGGCGATAACTCCGTGACGCAGAAGGGTGGGGCCGCAGCAGATAAGTGCCTTTTTAAGGCCGCGGGATTTCACCTCGGTTGGCAGCTCGCTGATGGCGCCTGCGCCGTGATAAGAGGTCTGGTTGAGCATGATTCTGTTTGCCATAGTAAGGTTTCTCCTTTCTTGATATGAAAAATGATCTGTTTTTATTATGCCCCTTCGGGCGTGTTAATATTTTAACGCATCGGACAGGCGTTGTCAATACGCACGAGCATAAAGCCGGAATAATTTAAAAAACCGCCGTGAACTGTCAAGCTCACAGCGGTTTTGCGCTTGCCTCGGAAAATGCGGATATCTGAAATCATGCATAGATCAGTCGGATGCCAGCGCGTAGTCCAGAGCCAGTGCGCAGCCTGCGCCGTAGGGCGCGTCATCGGACACGTCTATGCCGGCGACGCTCTCTATCCGGCACAGCTCCCGAAGGGAGCGTTTCATTTCTTCGTTGTTCATTTTATTCTCCCAGCAGTGCTTCCAGCCGATGCCGGATCAATGATATGAGCCGCTCGGTGTCCGGGATCTCACGAACGGCGGCAGGATCGCACAGGGACGCCAGATCCTTGGGGAGATAGCCTTCCTCAAAGACGTCAAGCCCGGCCCGGTACAGGCAGTCGGCAAAGCGGATAAGCTCTCTGTTTCCGTCCAGCTCGCCGCGCTTTTTCAGCGCGCCTGCCCATGCGGCCATGGTGGCCATCGGGTTTGTGGAGACCTTCTCGCCCTTGCGCCAGCGGTAGAAATGCGCCGTGACCGTGCCGTGGGCGGCTTCGTACTCGAAGTTGCCGTCCGGCGAAACGAGCACGCTCGTCATCATGGCCAGTGAGCCTGATGCGGAGGCGATGAGGTCGCTCATCACGTCGCCGTCGTAATTCTTGCAGGCCCAGATGATGCCGCCGGAGGAGCGGATCACTCTGGCGACCGCATCGTCTATAAGGCAATAGCGGTATTGCAGGCCGGCCTGCTCAAAGGCGGAGCGGAATTCCTCGTCGAAGACCTTTTGGAACAGAAGCTTGAAGGTCTGGTCGTAATCCTTGGATATGGTGTCCTTGGCCGAGAACCACAGATCCTGCTTCATGTCCAGCGCATAGGTAAAGCAGGCTCTCGCAAAGGCCAGAATGGAATCGTCCCGATTGTGCATGGCCTGCAAAACGCCGGGGCCGGAAAAATCAAATACCGTCTGGCGGCTCAGCTCCGTGCCGTGCGAGTCGGTGAACACAAGCTCGGCCTTACCGGCGCAGGGAACGCGGTATTCCGCGGCCTTGTACACATCGCCGTATGCGTGACGGGCAATGGTGATGGGCTTTTCCCAGCAGGCAACCACCGGCTTTATCCGCGATATAAGTATCGGCGTGCGGAACACCGTGCCGTCGAGCGCCGCGCGGATGGTGGCGTTGGGCGATCTCCAAAGCTTTTTGAGGCCGTATTCCTCCTGCCGCTGGTTGTTGGGCGTAATGGTCGCGCACTTAACGCCGACGTGCAGGCGCTTGATCGCCTCCGCCGCCTGATGGGTCACTGCGTCCTCGGTTTTGTCGCGGTTAGGCAGCGACAGGTCATAGTATTCGGTGTTCAGCTCGACAAAGGGGCATATAAGCTGCTCCTTTATCATCCCCCAAAGGATATGGGTCATCTCATCGCCGTCAAGCTCGGCAATGGGAACCGGCATTTTGATCTTTTCCATAGCTACCTCCTGTTCTGCGCGGCGTAGTGATTCATAAGGCAGCCGGTGAGCAGCAGCTCGCGCTCCTCGGCGCTCGTGTTTTTAAGATACAGGGTGATCGGCTGCGCTTGGCCCTTGTGAACAAGAACGGCAGGAAACTCCTCGTCGCCCCGAGCAAGCTTCTCGCGCACGTCGGGAACATAGACAAAGTCGCCGGCGTCGCCGTCAAACGCTGCGCCCTCGGCCAGTGTAAAGGGCAGCATTCCCCAGTTTACGCAGTTGGAGCGATAGCGCTTTGTGGCAAACTCATAGCAGATGTTTGCGCAGCCGCCCAAAACGCGCTGGCAGGAAGCGGCCTGCTCGCGCGCCGAGCCGTCGCCGGGCTTGTTGGCGAATATGACAGAGCCGATATGCATGCTCGCCAACGCGCTCTCGGGCAAAGTCAAAGATTTCAGCACCTCTTCAAGCGCCGGAGGTACCGCACCGGCGGCGCGGGAGGCCTCCAGAGCCTGCGTCGCCTTGGCTCGCGGCACATAATCCGGGTCGCGGCGCGACAGCGCAAATTCCGCAAGCTTCAAGGGGTTGGAGCGATAAGACGATGTCTCGCCGGAGGGGATAAGCTCATCGGTCGTTGTAACCTCGTCGCGCAGGACGGAGGCCACCTGCATGAGAAGATCGTCGGCCAGAGCCGGAATGGCAGGCCACTCGGCAATGTTGGGGCCGTACTTCAAGGGCGCGTCCGGCCGGGCATGGCCGAAGCCGAAGTAGACGCGGCGGTCGTAAACATTGCGGTCAAAGCGGCGCTGCACCGGCGCAGGCGGAGTGTAGTCCACGTCCGCCGCCGAGGTGAGAACGCCGTGATTTCGGGCTGTGGCGGCAATGGAGCGTGCGTCCATGAGAATGACGCCGGCAAGCTGACCGTCCGCAGGCTTTGAACCCTCTCGGTTGGGGAAGTTTCGGGTGGTGTGGCGGATTGACAGGCCGTTGTTTGCAGGTACATCCCCCGCGCCGAAGCAGGGGCCGCAGAAGCAGGGCTTGAACAGCGCGCCGGAAGCCAGCAGCGACTGCTGCACTCCGTTTTCCATAAGCTCCAGATTCACCGGCACCGAGGGCGGATATACCGACAGGGAGAAATAGCCGCTGCCGGTGTCGTGACCGTTCAGAATGGCGGCGGCCTCGGCGATGTTGTCATACATGCCGCCGGCACAGCCGGCTATGATGCCCTGATCTACCATGAGCCTGCCGTTTACCAGCTTATCGGTCAGGTGCAGTCCGGCCTTGCCGCCGAACTGGGCCTCGGCGCGCTTTTCCACCTCGCGCAGATGATCGCCCGGATCGTGGATAAGCTCGCGCAGCGTCACGGCCTCGGACGGGTGGAACGGCAGCGCGGCCATAGGCTCCATGCGGCTGAGGTCGATGGTGATCATGCCGTCGTAGTACGCGCCGTCCTGCGGATGCAGCGCGGTAAACGTCTCCGGCCTGCCGTGGATGGCAAGGTACTCCGCCACGGCGTCGTCGGTCTCCCATATGGAGCTGAGGCAGGCGGTTTCCGTGGTCATAACGTCGATGCCGATGCGATAGTCCATGGGCAGCTGCGATACGGCAGGTCCGGCAAACTCAAGAACCTTGTTCTTTACGAAGCCGTTTTTGTACACCGCGCCGCACAGCGCGATGGCCACGTCGTGCGGCCCTACGCCTTGGGGCGGCTGCCCGGTGAGCCAGACCAGGATCACCTCAGGAGCGGCAATATCATATGTGTTGCGCAGCAGCTGCTTTACGATCTCGGGTCCGCCCTCGCCGATGCCCATGGTGCCGAGCGCGCCGTAGCGCGTGTGGCTGTCGGAGCCGAGGATCATGCGGCCGCAGCCGCTCATCATCTCTCGTGCATACTGGTGGATGACCGCCTGATTTGCAGGCACATAATCTCCGCCGTATTTCACGGCGGCGGACAGACCGAACACATGGTCGTCCTCGTTGATGGTGCCGCCGACAGCGCACAGGCTGTTGTGGCAGTTGGTCAGCACATATGGCACCGGAAACTCCGTCATGCCGCTGGCTTTGGCGGTCTGGATGACTCCCACATAGGTGATATCATGGGAAATGAGACTGTCGAATGTCAGGTGCATCGATCCGTCGACGCAGGGTCTGTCATGGCGGCGGAGGATCTGATAAGCCATGGTCTTGTCCCGGCCGGCAGGAAAGACGGCTTCGGCGGGCGTCGGCACGCCGCCTTGCAGGGTGACACCTTTGTTCTGAAGCTTAATCATATGGTCACGCTCCTTTTAGGAGAAATTTTGTAGACGTTATTGATGTTACAATTACAATGTATCAGTATAGCAGATTATTCTCGGATTGCAACTGAAAAATGAAAGTTAAAAACATAATTATTGCATTTTTGCTCGTGGGCGCCTCGATTTAATGAAATTTTTTGGTATTTTATGAATTTTTAAAAATTTTATCTTGCAAAGCGCTCTGCGCCGCGCTATAATCAGACCATTAAATCTAAAGACCCGCAGGCACTGCGGAGGGAAAGGAAGGCATCATGGCTGAAAAGGATACCGATATTCTGGAACGTTACACGGAGCCGCTGAGCCACCGAATTCAGAAGGAATATGCCATTGGCGACGAGTTTTATCACGGCGAGGTCAAAAAAGGCCTGCGTAACAGCGATGGTACCGGCGTGCTGGTCGGCGTCACCAAGGTCGGCAGCGTACAGGGCTACCTGCTGCAGGACGGCCAGAGAGTGCCCACCCCCGGGCGGCTGTATTATCGCGGCATCGAGCTGCACGATATTGTCGAGGCGCACCGCAAGGCCGGCACTTTCGGCTTCGAGGAGGTAGCGTATCTGCTGCTCATGGGCTATCTGCCCACGCAGGATGAGCTTGCCCGCTTCAACGGCATCATGAGTCAGGCGCGCAAGCTGCCGGACGGCTTCACCGAGGGCATGATCATGCGTCACCCCAGCAGCAACATGATGAACGAGCTGGCGCGCAGCGTGCTGAGCCTGTATTCCTACGATCCTGATCCGGACAGCACCTCCATCGAGAACCTGCTTTTGCAGTCGGTCAAGCTCATCGGCTGCTTCCCGTCGATCGTTGCCAATTCCTACGCTGTGAAGCGCCATTATTTCCATGGCGACTCTCTGCACATCCATTTCCCCGTGCCCGAGCTGTCCACTGCGGAGAATTTCCTGCGTATGATCCGGCCGGACACAAACTACACAGAGGAAGAAGCGCATTTGCTGGACATGATGCTGATGGTCCATGCAGAGCATGGCGGCGGCAACAATTCCACATTCGTCTGCCGTGCCATGACCTCCAGCGGAACGGACACATACAGTGCGATCGCCGGCGCCGTCGGCTCACTGAAGGGCCCTCTCCACGGCGGCGCCAACGCCAAGGTCATGGAGATGTTCGGCTATATCAAGGAGAACGTTGACCCGCATGACGACGGCTCTATCCGTGACTATCTGGTAAAGCTGCTGAATAAGGAAGCCGGCGACCGCTCCGGCAAGCTGTACGGACTGGGCCACGCAGTGTATACCATATCCGACCCCCGTGCCGAGCTGCTGAAGAAATACGCGCAGCATATGGCCGAGATCAAGGGCTACGCCGAGGAATTTGCCCTTCTGCAGAAGGTCGAGGAGCTGGGCATTCCGCTGCTGCAGGAGCGCCGCCGCGACGCAACGCCCATGTGCGCAAATGTGGATATGTACTCGGGCCTTGTGTATACCATGCTGGGCATTCCCCAGGATGTATTCACGCCGCTGTTTGCCTCCGCCCGTATAGCCGGCTGGTGTGCCAACCGTATGGAGGAGCTGCTGACGTGCAGCCGCATCATGCGTCCCGCCTACCGCGCAGTCAGCATTAAAGGACATTACATACCAATGGAGCAGCGGCAGCCGCATCTTACGGAAAACGCATGAATTTTATTCTTGCGCCTGTGTGAAATGAAATGAAAAAACAGACCCGAGGCGCATTTCGCCGCCTCGGGTCTTAGACTGTCAAAAAACTATGCTGCAAATGAGAGATAATAGAGCAGCAGGGGAGCTCGAGGGGGCAAAGGCCCCACTCGTGATTGGATTAATAGCCATCAAAAATGTCCGGTACGGACTTTTTGACGAGCGTAGCGAGATTTTTCGTGAAAACTTGTTTTCACAAAAAATGTGGCGTTTTTGAAGCGTGCAAAAAAGTCTATGACTTTTTTGATACGCTGAGACCCGGGGCGGCAGAAATGACGCGCCCCGGGTCTGCTGTTAACTTTTTGCTCCATATTCAAAACGAAGATATATTGCGTATTTGCGTAATTGATCGCTGCGCCGGAGACCCGGCGCAGCTTATTTTTTGCCGCTTTGGAACTATATCTTCATGCAGACGTCCCATGCGCGCCAGATGACCGTGCGCAGGTTGCCGATGGCAACGCAGTCGCCGACGCGGTAGGCCTTCTTGTTGCCCTTGCCGCCGACGGGAGTGGGAACAAAGCCGATGCCGTTTACAACGCTGTCGCACTCGACGAAGGTGGTCTCGCCGGTCTCGACATTTTTAACGGTGCAGCCCTTGTCCGTTATCTCGGTAACGGTCGAGTGCAGGTAAACGGGAACCTTGTGGTATTCCATAGCGTCGCGCAGGAACGAGGTGTTTGCAAGGCAGGTCGCCTGAGCGGCAACGAGGTCGCCTGCGTATTCGACGATTATCGGGTGCTTGCCGAAGTTGAGCAGCATATCGTAAGCCGCCTCGCAGGAGGACTGGCCGCCGCCGATGAACAGGACCTTATCGCCGACATCGACCTTGTCCTTGAGCACCTGGGTGAAGGTGAGCGCCTTGTCAAAGCCCTTGATGCTGGGCATCATGCGCGGGACCGAGCCGCTTGCAACGATGATATCGTCATAGCCGCGCAGCACGCCGAGGTCGTTGATTTCGGTGTTGAAGCGCACGTCGATGCCCTGCTTTTCGATCTCGTTTTTATACCAGCGGATAAGCTCCTTGTCGTTTTCCTTGAAGGTCATTGCCGATGCCGTGAGGAACAGGCCGCCAAGCTCGTCGGTCTTTTCAAAGATGGTGGGGATGTGGCCGCGCTGTTTGAGCACGAGGGCGCACTCCATGCCGCCGATGCCGCCGCCGATTATTGCGACCTTCTTGGGGTTCTTGGTGGGCACGATCTTGTAGCGCGTGTGCTGCATGGTGGTCGGGTTCAGCGCGCAGCGCGCAAGATGCATCGAGTCGTTGAAGTGCTGAACGTTCGGGGTGCCTGCGAATTTGGCCATGTTGAAGCAGCCGTTGTGACAGCGGATGCAGGGCTTTATCTCGTCCTCATGGCCTTCCTTGATCTTGTGGATCCAGTCGTGGTCAACAAGGTTCTGGCGCGCGATCGCGACAGCGTCGAGCTTTCCGGCCTCGATCTCCTCGGCGGCCTTCACGGGATCCATGCGGCCTGCGCACACGACGGGCTTGTCGGTGAATTTCTTTATATGCTCAACATACTCAAGGTTGCAGTTGTCGGGCATATACTGAGGCGGATGGGCCCAGTACCATGCGTCGTAGGTGCCGTTGTCGCAGTTGAACATGTCATAGCCTGCGTCGGCAAGATATTTTATGGCCTTTTCGGACTCTTCCATGTCGCGTCCGAACTCCTTGAAGTCCTTCTCGTAAGGCATGGCGCCCTTGCCCCAGTCCTTGGTCTTGGAAACAACGGAGTAGCGCAGGGAAACGGGGAAATCATCGCCGCAGGCGGCCTTTATCGCCTGAACGATCTCGACCGGGAAGCGGAAGCGATTCTCAAAGCTGCCGCCGTACTCGTCGGTGCGGTAGTTCATGTTTGAAATGGTGAACTGGTCGAGCAGATAGCCCTCGTGAACGGCATGGATCTCAACGCCGTCAACGCCTGCGTCCATGAGCTTCTTCGAGGTCTTTGCAAATGCCTCGACCTGATCGTGGATCTCCTTGATGGTCATGGGGCGGGACTTGATCTCGTCATACCAGCGGTTCGGCGTTGCGGAAGCGGAAGCGGTTATGTAGTCAAGGTCGGCTACCGGGCTTGCGAGCTTGCCGAGAATGGGGTGCTTGAGCAGAGCTACCATGGGCTTTGTTATAGCCATCGAGCGGCCCATGCCTGCTGCCAGCTGGATAAAGAGCTTGGAGCCGGTCTTGTGGAACTCGACCATGTACTCCTTAAGGTCTTTGAACATCTTGTTGTTCTGATACAGCCAGCGGCCGCCGATGGGATCCTTGATGCACTGCATGCCGGGCAGGATAAGGCCGACGCCGTCCTGCGCGCGGTTGAGCAGGAAGTATGCCGCTTCCTTGTCGAGGTGGCTCGGCTCCATCCAGCCGAACAGGGACGTTCCGCCCATAGAGCACTGAACTATTCTGTTCGGTATCTCGACATTGCCGATCTTCCAGGGTGTAAATAGAGCGTTGTACTTGGAATTCATGTTTTTCCCCTTCCGTTTTTATGTTTTTTTTATTTAATGGTCGGTGCACCGCACCGACAGGTCTGCAATTATGCTATATTTCGACATTTTTTGCGGCGAATGCCCGTGTGAACATTTCGCACATCGCGTACAGCCTTTCGCGCGCATCAAGCTCGCTCACGCTCGGCACGCCTACCGTGAGGCGCTGCATAAGCCCGAGAATGGAGTCATATGCGTTGTAATAAAGCTGCTTTATGTTCGCTTCGGGATTTACCGTACCGTCGGAAAGTCCGCGCACGATCGCCTGCGAGAGCGGGCCGGTGTACTCCTCGAATTTATCGGGAGGGCGGTTTATGACCCTGTCGTTTTTTCCGGCGTTAAAGAGCGCGACCTCGGCGTCGAGCGAAAAACGGATGCCCTCCGGGTCGATGAAGAGTATATTGGCGTAGCTTTTAAGTATTATGGATATCTGCTCGATGCCGCTTAAATGCTCATAGTCGTGCGTGTCAAGCTCCCAAGCTATGTATTCCTTGGCGCGCTCCCAGTAGCAGAAGGCAGCGGAAATAACAATGTCGCTTTTTGTCGGAAAATAGCGGTAAACGGAGCGCTCGGTAAGTCCTGCGGTCTTTGCGATCTCCGAGACCTTTGTATTTGTGATGCCGTTTTTAATAAAGCATACAAGTGCTTTTTCCGTAACGGTCCGGATATTCTGCGTTTTCAGTTCATCCAGGGACATACTTACCTCTCGTCAGTTTAAATGTCATATCGACTGACATGTATATTATACACCTTTTTTAACGATTGGCAACAGTAAATAATTATTTTATTCACAGAGATTTTACTCTTTGGGAAGAATTAACTTGACTGCGCCGAGGCAATACTCTATAATGTGACCATAAGGTTGTTAAATTAATAACCAAATCTTTTTTAAAACAAGGAGGCAATTAAATGGATCGCAAAATCAGAGTAGTACAGTACGGTGCAGGCAAAATGAGCCGTTATCTTATGCGTTACGTCCTTGAGCACGGTGGGGAGCTTGTCGGCGCGTTCTGCCGCAACAAAAATCACATCGGCAAAGATGTCTCCGAAATAATCGGCGACGGCTTCCCCCATGTCGGAGTCGCGGTCGAAAACTCTGCCGATACCGACAGGCGCATGGGCGAGCTCAAGCCCGATGTGTGCATAATCGCAACGCGCAGCACGGTGGCGGAGCTTGAAGATATCTTCACTATCTGCGCAAAACACGGCGTTAACGCCATAACCACATGCGAGGAAGCGCTGTATCCGTGGAATTCCTCTCCTGCAATAACCGAGAAGCTCGATAGGCTCGCCAAGGAGGGCGGCTGTACCCTCACCGGCGTCGGCTACTGCGACCTGTACTGGGGTACGATGGTAACAAACCTCGCCGGCTCCTCGCATAAGATCACCAAGATCGAGGGCAGCAGCTGGTATAATGTCGAGGACTACGGCATAGCTCTTGCAGAGGGGCACGGCGCAGGCCTGAGCATCGATGAGTTCAATAAAACCATCGGCTGCTACAACGAAACTCCCTCCGATGAGATGAAGGAGCTTGTCGAAAGCGGCAAATACGTTCCGTCGTATATGTGGAACCAGAACGGATGGCTGTGCAGCAAGATGGATCTGCACATCACCTCACAGACGCAGAAGTGCATCCCCTGCGTTGACTCTGTCGATCTCAAATCCGAAACGCTCGGAATGGTCGTCAAGGCCGGCGACGCGACCGGCATGCGCGCCATCGTTACGACCGAGACCGAGGAGGGCATCACCCTCGTCACCGAGTGCGTCGGCAAGATATTCAATCCCGATGAGTTCGACAAAAACGTGTGGACGCTTTACGGCGAGCCGGACACGACCTGCATCGTCAATAAGCCTGCGACCGTCGAGCTTACCTGCGCAACGCTCGTAAACCGCATTCCGCAGCTCATCGACGCCCCTGCCGGCTACGTCACGACCGATAAATTCCCCTATAACGAGTATATGGTCCACCCGATGAACCGCTACGTTAAAACAAAGTAAGCAAAATACAGCAAAAACCGCCCGATCGGGGCGGTTTTTGTGCTGTTAATCAAGGCTTACATGTTTAATGAGATCGTCAAAGTATCCGTCGCTGCCGCGCAGGCTGACGTCGCCGCAGATGAGCCTGTTATCGAACAGGCGATAGTCGCCGGAATTGCCGTCGGCATCCTCGATAATAAGGCGGTAAGTCCAGCCGCCGGTCTCGATGTGCCACATGCCGCGGATCTTCGTGGCCTCGAACGAGTTGAGCTTATCGATCGCCGCGGCTTTTTCGCCGCCGGTGAACTCGTAAAGCTCGCCGTTTCCGTTCTGCACGGCGATATAAGTGATCTTCTCCGCATCGAGCGAGAAAACCTGCTTTTCGGCGCGGGCAAAGTGATCGTCCATTTTAGAGGTCTGAACCTGCGTCAGAACAAACAAAACCACGGCGTATGCGAAGATTATCGCTGCAATGACGATGAGAACAGTCTTCAGCTTCCTGCTTTTCATGTGGGGAGCACCTCCTTATATTACTGTAATTTATTTTACAAAAAAAGAAACCATTGTCAATGCTTTTCGGCCGCCAATCTTTGCTTGGCTTTAAATTCTTTTTACAAAAGGCTGCTTTCGGATTTGATAAAAGGGGCATAATCTAAGGATGTACCCGGAAATCAAACGAAAAAAAGAAAGGAGCTTTTTGAATGAAAAAGCTTATAAGTTTAGTTCTCGCAGCGCTCATGGCGCTCAGCCTGTTCGCCGCATGCGGAAAGAGCGACAACGGCAGCACCGCTAACAACGACAACGCCGAAGTGACCGGCACAGTCAGCACCGACGGCTCGACCTCGATGGAAAAGGTCATCATGTCCCTCGGCGAGGCTTTCCAGGCCGACAACAAGGGCATCACCGTAGGCTACAACCCCACCGGCTCCGGCTCCGGCATCACCGCAGTCAGCGAAGGCCGCTGCGATATCGGCCTTGCATCCCGCGCACTGAAGGACGACGAGAAGGCCTCCGGCCTTAAAGAGACCGTCCTCGCGCTCGACGGCATTGCGATCATCGTAAACCCCGAAAACAAGGTCTCCGACCTGAGCATCGAGCAGATCGCAAAGATCTACACCGGCGAGATCACCAACTGGAAGGACGTCGGCGGCGACGACGCAGAGATCGTCCTCATCGGCCGCGAGGCAGGCTCCGGCACGCGCGACGGCTTTGAGAGCATCACCGACACCAAGGATTCATGCAAGTACCGTCAGGAGCTGACCAGCACCGGCGACGTGATCACCACCGTTGCAGGCAACCCCAACGCGATCGGCTACGCTTCCCTGGCATCTGTTAAGGACACCGTCAAGGCGCTCTCCGTCGGCGGAGTCGCTCCCACCGAGGCCACCGTTTCCGACGGCAGCTACGCAGTGCAGCGCCCCTTCGTTCTGGTGACCAAGGACGGCACCGAGCTTTCCGCAGCAGCTCAGAAGTTCTTTGACTACGCAACAAGCGCAGCGGCAGCAGACGTTATCTCCGCAGCAGGCGCAGTCCCCGTAGCGAAGTAATTAATTAAGCCGACGAAAACCGGCAGCGGTTCGGTTTACGTCGGCTTATTTTTTGTATGTGTAGGATGTTGTTCATATGAAACTAAAAACGAAAAATCTCATTGAAAATATAGTCCACGGCATATTCCTTGTCCTCGGGCTTGTGACGGTGGCGAGCGTTTTGCTGATAACGGTCTACCTCATCGTTTCGGGCATTCCGGCGATTAAGGAGATCGGTATTCCTGACTTCCTGCTGGGCAAAAAGTGGGCCTCGACCGCCGCCGAGCCGAGCTACGGCATCCTGCCGTTTATCCTCACGAGCGTTTACGGCACCGCCGGAGCCATTGTCCTCGGCGTGCCGGTGGGATTTATGGCGGCGGTGTATCTTGCGAAAATGGCCAATAAGCGCGTGCGCGCGGTGGTCGTTGAGGCCGTGTCGCTGCTTGCAGGCATCCCCTCGGTCGTTTACGGCCTTGTGGGCATGATGGTGCTCGTTCCGGGCATACGCAAGGTGTTTAACGTTCCCGACGGCGCGAGCCTTCTGGCGGCGATGATCGTGCTTGCCATCATGATCCTGCCGTCGATAATCAAGGTCTCCATGACCTCGCTCGAGGCCGTTCCCAAGGAGTACGAGGATGCGTCGCTTGCCCTCGGCGCAACGCCGACGGAAACGTATTTCCGCGTGTCCGTTCCGGCGGCGAAAAGCGGCATTGCCGCGGCGGTCGTCCTCGGCGTGGGCCGCGCCATCGGCGAGGCGATGGCTGTTATGATGGTATCCGGCAACGCGCCGAACATGCCCGAGCTTTTCCAGAGCGTAAGATTTCTCACAACGGCCGTTGCAAGCGAGATGAGCTATTCCTCGGGCCTTCAGCGTCAGGCGCTTTTCTCGATCGCGCTCGTGCTGTTTTTGTTTATCATGCTCATAAACGCAACGCTCAACTTCCTTTTGAAGAGGGATAAATCGAATGGATAATAAAAACGTAAAAGCAAAGCGCAAGGCCTATGAGATCGTCATGCGCGGCCTTTCGGGGCTGTGCGCGGCTCTGACGTCGGCGCTGGTGCTGTTTTTAATAGCATATGTGCTCATTAGGGGCATTCCGAATATATCGTGGGAGTTTCTTTCCTCAAAGCCGAGCTACCTCGCGGACTCCGTCGGCATCCTGCCGGATATACTTAATACGCTCTATATCGTCCTCGGAACGCTCGTGTGGGTGCTGCCGCTGGGCGTGGGCGCTGCGATATATCTCACGGAATACGCGAGCAGCCACCGCATCGTCGGCGCTATCGAATACGCCGCCGAGACGCTCTCGGGCATTCCGAGCATCATCTACGGCCTTGTCGGCATGCTGTTTTTCTGCAATTTCCTCGGCTTCCAGACCTCCTTGCAGGCCGGCGCCATGACGCTTGTCATCATGAACCTGCCGACCGTTATGCGCACGACTCAGGAGAGCCTCAAAACCGTTCCGCAGAGCCTGCGCGAGGGCGCGTTCGGCCTCGGAGCCGGCAAGTGGCGCGTTATCCGCACCGTCGTTTTCCCCGGCTGCGTGGACGGCATAATTACAGGCTGCATCCTCGCCGTCGGCCGCATCCTGGGCGAATCGGCAGCGCTGCTGTTCACCGCGGGCTTTGCGCACAATATCTATAACATTTTCGTTGACGGCCTGTCCGGCGCGGGCGCTACGCTCACCGTTTCGCTGTATGTCTACGCCAAGGAACAGGGCGATTTCGACGTAGCCTTCGCCATCGCGGCGATACTCATGGCGCTGACCGTTATCATAAACCTTGTCGCAACGCTTGTCGGCAGATACTATCAGAAGAGGAGAAGCATATGAGCAGCATAATCAGCGTAAACGATCTGTGCCTGTGGTACGGCCGGACCCAGGCGCTTAAAAACATAAGCATGGAGATACCCGAAAAGAGCATAACCGCGCTCATCGGCCCCTCCGGCTGCGGCAAATCGACGTTTTTAAAAACGCTCGACCGCATGAACGACCTCGTGCCGGACGTGAAGATCACCGGCGAGGTAAAGTATAAGGATAAAAACATCTACGCTCCGGGAACGGACGTAAACGAGCTCAGGCGCTGCATCGGCATGGTGTTCCAGAAGCCCAATCCCTTTCCCATGAGTATTTACGACAACGTCGCCTACGGGCCGCGCACGCACGGCGTGCGCAAAAAATCCGAGCTTGACGAGATCGTCGAGCGCTCGCTTCAGGGCGCGGCGATCTGGGATGAGGTAAAGGACAGACTCAAAAAATCCGCCCTCGGCCTGTCGGGCGGTCAGCAGCAGAGACTGTGCATCGCGCGCGCACTTGCCGTCGAGCCGGACGTGCTGCTCATGGACGAGCCGACCAGCGCCCTCGACCCCATCTCGACCTCGAAGATCGAGGAGCTTGCAACGGAGCTTAAGAAAAACTACACCATCGTTATCGTAACTCACAACATGCAGCAGGCGCTGCGCATCTCCGACAGCACCGCGTTTTTCCTGCTCGGCGAGCTTATTGAATACGACAACACCGAAAAGCTGTTCTCCGTGCCTTCGGATAAGCGCACCGAGGACTATATAACAGGGAGGTTCGGCTGATGAGAAGCAAATTCGATGCCCAGCTCAAGGAGCTTGGCGAAAAGCTCACGCTTATGGGCGCAATGTGCGAGGAGGCGATAGCCAACTCGGCAAAGGCGCTGCTCTCGGGCGACTCGGAGCTTGCAAAAAAGCTCGCGCCGCTTGATCTTGAGATCGACCGGTACGAGCGCGATATAGAAGCGCTGTGCCTGCGGCTTCTGCTCCAGCAGCAGCCCGTGGCGCGCGACCTGCGGCAGATATCGGCCGCGCTTAAAATGATAACCGACCTTGAGCGCATCGGTGATCAGGCAGGCGACATTGCCGAGATAATTCCGCATCTCGGCGGCAAAACCGGCAGCGAGTGCGCCGCCATGCGCCCCATGGCCGAGGCCGCCATCGGCATGGTCACCGACAGCATCGAGGCGTACAACACGCGCGACCTTGCCCTTGCAAGAAGCGTCATCGAGCACGACGACGTGGTTGATGATTGCTTTTTGAGCATGAAAACCGCGCTTATCGAAATGATCCGCTCCGGCAGCGGCGATGCGGAGTACGCGCTGGATCTTCTGATGATAGCAAAGTACTTCGAGCGCATCGGCGACCACGCGACAAACGTCGCCGAATGGGTCGAGTTCTCCGTCACCGGCATCCATAAATCGAGCGAAATATGAAAAAATCTCTCCCGGTCGGGAGAGATTTTTTTCGTGCTTAAATACGGCTTATCACTTTGCCAGGTCGCGGTAAAGGAAGGTGACGACGTGTGCGCGTGTGCATGCGCCGTTGGGAACGAAGGTGCCGTTTCCGGTGCCGACGGTGACACCGTTTTCGGCTGCCCAGAGTATTGCCGGAGCATACACCGAGCTTTCGGAAACATCGGAAAACGGGTTTGCGATGCTCGACGAGGGGCAGTCCTCATAGCGCCACAGGAAGGTGACAAACTGAGCGCGCGTTACCGTTGCGTTCGGCGCGAACGTTGTTTCCGTTGTGCCCTTGACGATGCCGTTTTCATAGGCCCATGCGGCGGCCTTTTCGTAGAAGCTTCCGGACTTTACGTCGGTAAACGGAGTGCTCATCGACTTAGGCTCCGGACTGCCGGCCGCGCGCCAGAGGAAGGTCACGACCTGTGCGCGGGTGCAGCTTGCGTCGGGCGCAAAGTGCGTAGAGTCAACGCCGTTTACGATGCCGTTGTTATAGCCCCAGACTACGGCGTCGTAATAAAAGCTGCCGTTTACGATATCGACAAAGGGAACGCTTGCGGGAACATCGGGCGTGCTGCCGTCGGCAGGGATGCTTGCGAGCATTGCAGCCATCTCGAAGAACTTGCCCTGAAGATACTTCGTGTTTGTGATCTGGCCGACCATGTTGATGTGATCGGTCCGTTCGATCTTCTCGATGTAGTTCCAAACACCCTTTTCGGTGCCGTCCTTGAAGGTCATAACGCCGTTTTCGGTGCCGTAATTGAGGTCGCAGCGGTCGTTCGAGCCCTCATGCGGATACTGCGCCGAGCGAACGCTGACTATGCCGTCGTTTTCCCACCAGCTCTCGTCGATGGTGACGTGTCCGGCGGCGTAGTTTTTGTAGCTGCCCATGTAGGTCGCGCTCTTTTTCATGAGCGGATTTATGTTGCTGTAGGGCAGGTAGTGGTGCGGATAAACCGCGCTGCGGTAGGTGTCCGAGCAGGCGACGGAGAAGTAGTAGATATCATCCTGCGCCTTGGCGTAGGAGTTGAGCACCGCCGCGCCGTCCGGAGACAGGTCGTAAACGCTCAGATCCTTCACGTCGTCTTTCCACAGGTTGCTGTTTTCGACGCGGTGAATGTAGCTTTCGTAGCTCTCGCCCGGCTCACGGGTAAGACCCCACTGGTCGAGCTTGAAGTCAAGGCCGAGGTTTTCCTCGTTTATGTTCATGCCCGTTGCGGCGGAAAGAGCGGCCACGAAGCGGTGAACGAGCGGCTCCTCCTCGTTGTAGACCTTGCCGTCATACTGGCTGCCGTCGTGCGGAGTGCAGAGGGTGGTGATGCTCTCTATCCAGTGGCGGCAGGTGCCGGTGAAGAGCTTGCTGATGCTGCCGTCGGTCGTTGCGCGCAGCTCGTCGGCATCGCCGTTTTCAAGAAGCTGCGCGAGCATGCGTATCGTCTCGCCGCCCATGCTGTGGCCGACAAGGTGGATCTTCAGCGTGCTGTCGGCGTCGTTAAGCTCGGGCAGAACGCCCTTGAAGGTGCGGCCGTAGCGGCTGTGTCCGTTCTGCGCCGAGTGGTACTGGCCGTAGTCGACCGTGCCGCCGACGAGGTAGGCGTACAGCTCGCAGGCTCTGTCCCAGTTGCTCGCAACGGGGCCTATCGACGGGGTGTAGACCTCGTAGCCTGCGTCGGTGAGCATTTCCTGAAGGCTGGAAAAGCCGCCCCAGTAGTTAAGGTTTGCGATCTCGGTTCCGCCCCAGCCGAACAGACCGTGGACGAGCACGATCGGGTAATCGTTGCCCTTTTCTGCCGTCGTTGTGTCCGCGTCCGCAAAGGCAAACGAGCCGAGGGACAGAAGCATTGCAATGACCAGAACCATTGCAAGCGTTTTTGCAAATTTCTTGTTCATATTGTCATTCCTCCATGCGTGCAGGATATCCTGCACTGTTCGTTGTTTGATTATGATGTTAGTCTGACAATCCGGGCAATTAAATAGGCAAATCGAGCCGGATGCCTGAAATCAGGACACCGAGCCGAATTTGCATAATAGTGATTTTAGTTACTTAAATCAAAGAAAAATGCAAAAATTTCAGATTACCGTACAGATATTGCACAAAAATCTTAAAACCGTCAGCTATATTACGCTCCGTGCAGGAAAAGCTTCATAAATGACATGGAGAGTATAAAAAATCCGCTCCGAAAGGCCGGCTGACACAAGAAAACACACGCCAAAAAAGGCGGAGCAAGCACGAATGCCTTCGTTGCGACGGCTTGGTATACACAAAGTATGCCTGCGCCGCCGCGCCTCGACCTCGCACTTGCTCCGTCGTTTTTGGTGCTGTGCAGTTTTGAAGCAAAGGTTTTTTGTTCCTGCAAGGACAAAGCCCGAGAGCATACTGACGTATTCTCAAGGCTTTGGACGCCGCAGGAGCGAAAAAGATCGTTTCAAAACCGTATGTTTTCTTATGTCAGTCGGCCTAGGAGCGGATTTTGTGATGTTTATTTATTTCGAGCAGTGCAGCGCGCGCATTGCGTTGAGCACGGCGATGACCATTACGCCAACGTCGGCGAAGATCGCCGCGCCCATGTCGGCTATGCCGAGCGCGCCCAGCAGCAGGCAGGCAAACTTAACGCCGAGGGCGAAAACGATGTTTTCGTACACGATGCGGATGCACTTGCGCGAAATTTTTATTGCTCTGGATATCTTCAGCGGATCGTCGTCCATGAGCACAACGTCTGCGGCCTCGATGGCGGCGTCCGAGCCCATTGCGCCCATTGCGATGCCGATGTCGGCGCGCGAGAGCACGGGAGCGTCGTTTATACCGTCGCCGACGAAGGCAAGCTTTGCCTTGCCGGTGGTTTCGCCGAGCAGGCGTTCGACCTCGCTGACCTTGTCGCCGGGCAGGAGCTGACTGTGCACCTCGTCAACGCCGAGGTCGGCTGCGACCTTGTCGGCAACCACCTTTGTGTCGCCTGTGAGCATGACTGTCTTGCCGACGCCCTCTTTTTTAAGCTCGGCTATCGCCTGTGCGGAGCTGGGCTTTACAACGTCGGAGATGACGATGTGGCCCGAGTAAACGCCGTCGATGGCAACGTGCACGATCGTGCCGACGCTGCGGCAGGGTTTGTGATCTATGCCGAGGCGCTGCATCAGGCGGTCGTTGCCGGCGGCTATCGTTCGGCCGTCTACCTTTGCGATAACGCCGTTGCCGCTTATCTCCTCGATATCGCTCACTCGGCTGCGGTCAAGCTCCCTGCCGTAAGCCTCGCGCAGGCTTTTGCTGATTGGGTGCGAGGAGGCGCACTCGGCAAGGGCTGCGTATTCAAGCAGCTTTTCGTCCTCGATGGGGCAGTGGTGGATGCCGCTGACCTCGAAAACGCCGCGCGTGAGCGTGCCGGTCTTGTCGAAAACGACGGTCTTTGTCTGTGCCAGAGCCTCCAGATAGTTCGAGCCTTTTATCAGAACGCCCTCGCTGCTCGCGCCGCCCAGACCTGCGAAGAAGCTCAGCGGAATGCTGATGACCAGTGCGCAGGGGCAGCTTATGATGAGGAAGGTCAGCGCGCGATAGATCCAGTCGGTCCAGTCACCGCCCAGACCCATGAACACGATGCGCACAAGCGGCGGCAGTATCGCAAGCGCAAGCGCCGAGTAGCACACGATGGGGGTGTAGACCCTTGCAAAGCGCGAGATAAACTGCTCCGAGCGCGACTTGCGCGAGCCGGAGCTTTCAACAAGCTCCAGTATCTTCGACACGGTCGATTCGCCGAAGGGCTTTGTCGTGCGCACGCGGATAAGGCCGCTGAGGTTTATGCAGCCGCTTATGATCTCGTCGCCCTCGGCAATGTCGCGCGGCAGGCTCTCGCCCGTCAGGGCGCTGGTGTTTACTGTCGAGCTGCCGGAGATAACAACGCCGTCGATCGGCACCTTTTCGCCCGGCTGCACGACGATGACGCTGCCGGTCTCGACCTCGTCGGGATCGACCTGCTCGAGCTTGCCGTCAACCTCAATATTTGCGTAGTCGGGGCGGATGTCCATCAGCGAGGCTATGCTGCGGCGGCTTTTGCCGACGGCGTAGCTCTGGAACAGCTCGCCGACCTGGTAAAACAGCATTACCAGCACCGCCTCGTTGAAGTCGCCGCTGCCGCTTATTATCGCAAGCGCGACCGCGCCGATCGTGGCAACGGCCATCAGGAAGTTCTCGTCGAAAACGCGGCCGTTTAAAATGCCCTTGCCGGCCTTGCGCAGAACGTCATGGCCGATGACGAGGTACGCGGCAAGATACAGGAGCACCTCCGGCAGCTCCGGGAGCCGAACCAGGTTCAGCAGCGCGAGCAGCACCGCGGCGATCAATATTCGCACAAGTACTTTTTTCTGCTTTTTATTCATAATATCATCTTTCCCTTATGATTAAAATACGCCCCTCATCATGAAGGGCGTTTACGGACTTATGCGGCTTAGAGATAGATCTCGCAGTCATCCTCGACCTTTTTGCAATTTTTGACGACGTTCTTCATAACGGCGTCAATGTCCGCGCCCTCTGCAAACTCAAGGGTCATCTTCTGGGTCATGAAATTGACTGCGGCCTTCTCGACGCCCTCGGTCTTGCCGGCTGCCTCTTCCATGAGATTTGCACAGTTTGCGCAGTCTACTTCGATCTTGTAAGTCTTTTTCATGATGATTTCTCCTATACAAATTTAATTCAACAATTAAGTAGTTGTTTAATCGTTCTGCTTGCAGTATAATAATTGCGAGCCGAAAAGTCAATGCCGCGCGGCAATGAACTTCTAAATGGGCTTAAATCATTTCCGAATGGAGTAACGACGATGGAAAACGAAGCTGTTCTGCACGATCACGGCGCGGAGATAAGCGAGCATCTGCGCGATAACGTCGCGAAAACCGAGAGCTTCCGCACGGTGTCGGACATATTCAAGCTGCTTGCCGATTCAAGCCGCGTGAGGATATTCTGGCTTTTGTGCCACTGCGAGCAGTGCGTTGTCAATATATCGCTGCTGACGGGTATGACAAGCCCGGCCGTGTCGCATCATCTGCGCCAGCTCAGGGATTCGGGACTTATAGTAAGCCGCCGCGACGGCAAGGAGGTCTACTACAAGGCCGCTGCGACCGAGCAGGTGAGGCTATTGCATATTATGATAGAAAAGACGATGGAGATATCCTGCCCCGAAGAGCACGACGGCGATATTCAAAGCGTACCGGAGTTGCCGGAGCTTGACGCCGCAACCGGCGGCGAGGGCAGATACTCCGCCGAGCAGCTTGACACCATACGCCGCGTGCACGATCTTCTGACGGAAAATCTCGACCGGCGCTACACGATCGACGAGCTGTCGCGGAGATTTTTGATAAATCCTTCGTCGCTCAAGGAGATGTTCAAGGCCGTCTACGGCAAGTCGCTTGCCGCGCACATAAAAGAGCACCGCATGGAGCTTGCCTCAAAGCTTCTGCGCGAAACGGGGCTGAGCATTGCCGAGATCGCCGAGCGCGTGGGCTACGAAAATCAGAGCAAATTCTCCGCAGAGTTTAAAAAATCCGTCGGCAGTCTGCCGACGGAATACCGACGAAATCTTTTAGGGGCGAATTGAAGCACCTACCAATACGCATATCTCTGGTAGCCCGGTTCGGGACATTGGAATAAATCGCGTGTGCCTCGCCGTACATTAGTGCGGTGTTGTGTTTTGCACCGCACCCAATTGTCTTCCCCTTGCGGAGCTTGAGGGGAAGATGCCGCTTGCGGCAGATGAGGTGTAATTATATCCGCGCCGTAGGCGCTACATTGTTTCCATATATATCGGTTTGGTCAATAACCACCGGTCGGGATACCGCAAAAAATGTATTCGTAGAATGTAAAATCGCCTCTAAAAAAACGAGCATTGCTCGCCCGATTTTAATAATGTGTTTGCCTGACGGCAAAGATTTAATAACACCTCATCCGTCACCAAAGGTGACACCTTCCCCTCAAGCTACGCAGGGGAAGGCATTTTAGAGGCGCATTTACATTGTACCGATACGGTTTTTGCGGTATCCCGACCGGGAGTTACCGACTAAATCGTGGCAAGCGGAACGGATAAATCCGTTTTTTCGGCGGCGCATAAGCACCGATACCGATACGTTTTTTGCGGTATCCCGACCGGGAACTACCGACTAAACCATAACAGGCGGAACGGGCAAGCCCGTTCCCTACAAGGGTGCATCCTAAAATTCAGCAGCGCACTTGCGCTACGCGAGGCAACCACGGTTTCCTCCGCAGTCTCGACACCGGGTACCGGCAATCACCGTATTGGTGACTGCGTCAATTCGCCTCTAAACAAAGGCGGTGGAGGATGGATGTGAAGTACTCGGGCAGATCGGTGGAGACGACGACATGCTCGCCGGTGCGCGGATGGATGAATTTCAGCTCGCGCGCGTGCAGACACTGGCCGCTAAGCCCCTTATCGGGCGAGGGCGCGCCGTAAAGCGCGTCGCCGAGCAGGGGATGCCCGATGTGCGCCATGTGGACGCGGATCTGATGCGTGCGGCCGGTCTCGAGCCGGCAGCGGATGTGCGTGTAGCCGCGATAGCGCGCGATGACCTCCCAGTGCGTGACCGCGCTGCGCGAGCCCTTCTGCGTGACGGCCATTTTCTTGCGGTCGGTCGGATGCCGGCCGATGGGCGCGTTAACCGTGCCCGAATCCTCGCGCATGCCGCCGCGCACGACGGCCTCGTACACGCGCGACAGGCTGCGGTCGGCAAGCTGAGCCGACAGCGCCAGGTGCGCAAAGTCGTTTTTCGCGACTATCAGCAGTCCCGACGTGTCCTTGTCGATGCGGTGCACGATGCCGGGGCGCTTCTCGCCGCCGATGCCGGACAGCGAGTCGCCGCAGCGGAACATCAGCGCGTTTACGAGCGTGCCGTCCGGGTGGCCGGGGGCAGGGTGGACGACCATGCCGCGCGCCTTGTTGACGACCAGCAGATCGTCGTCCTCGTACACGACGTCGATGGGGATATCCTGCGGCCTCAGCTCGCAGTCGGCGGCCTCGGGCATGATAAGGCTTATCTCGTCGCCGGGCGCGCACTTGTAGTTTTTCCTGACCGTGCGTCCGCCGACGGTCACTGCGCCGTCCTCGATCAGCCGCGCGGCGGCGCTGCGCGTAAGCTCCGGCACACAGCGCGCAAGGAGAGCGTCGATACGTTCGGCGCTCTCCTGTGCTGTTATCGTTATGATGTTATCGTCCAAATAATCCATTACAGATCCTTAAACTCTGCCAGAATATCCTCAATGCTGAAGTCCTCGCCGGCATCGGCTGCCGACTTCGGCTTTGCCTCCGGCGCTTTTTCGGCAGGCTTCGGCGCGGCGGTGCGCTGCGCAGGGCCGAAATCGTCCCAGAACGCATCGTGCGTCGGCGGAAGCTTGCTCTCCTCGGGCTTGAGCGACTGAGCCTCTGCGGGCTGCTCGGCGGCCTTGGTGCTTATGCCGAAAATGTCGGCAAAATCGTCAACGGGGTCTGCCGACGCGCTGCGCGGCATGGGGCGGACCTTGATAGGCTCGTCATCGTCCTCGTCATCGTCGCCGCGCGAGCCGAAGAAAACATATATCACGAACATCAGGCACGACACGACCAGAACCGCGTCGGCGATGTTGAACACCGCGAAGTTGACAAACTCGAGCTTGAACATGTCCACAACGTAGCCGAGGAAAACGCGGTCGATGCAGTTGCCGAGCGCGCCCGTGAGAAACAGCACCTCGCACCACACCGCAAAGCGCGAGTCGAACACGCGCTTGACCAGCAGCACGGCGATCACAACGACGAACACCGCCGTCACCGCGAGGAATATCCAGCGCGCATAGTCAACATTGTCAAGCAGGCCGAACGCCGCGCCGGAGTTGTGGATATTAACAAGCTTCACCACGCCCGGGATCAGCTCCTGCGAGCCGGTCGAGAGCGTTATATTAACCGTGACCCAATATTTCAGCCACTGATCCGCAATGAGTATCACCGCGGCAATGATCGCAAAAAGCATGTTCCGATCCTTTCAGTATTGCGTATGCATAATTACATTATATAATGCACCAAAACCCCACGTTCGTCAAGGTTTTTTAGAGGCGAATTGGGGCACCTACGGATACGGCTTTTGCGGTTGCCCGGTTCGGAGCAATGGAATAAACCGTGATTGCCACGCAACCCGGTAGTGCGCTGCAAAGTTTTTTGCCGCACCTCATTGGCTCACCTGTCAAGGGGAGCAGGCAGCTTTGCTGCCGAGGGGTTGACAGCTATTAACTATCAGCTATTAGCTCTCCGCTGCGGCCAACGGTCGCTCGTAGGGAACGGATTTATCCGTTCCGTATGTTGTGGTTTTGCCTGCACCCTCCGGTCGGGCTGACGCAATAAATGTATCGGTACAATGTAAAAGCGCCTCTAAAAAAGCGCCTCTAAAAAGTCTTCACCTCAAGCTACGCAGGGGAAGGCAAAAATGGGGCGGTCTGTGACCGCCCCGCAGTCTGTCGAAAAAGTCCAGCCCAGCTGGGCTTTTTTGCGTTTATATGATAAAATGGTTCTGGGTGATGAAAGATGCTGGAACGCGGAAAAATGGATCGTGGTGTCATAGAAATCGTGGATACAGAAAGCTTGGTGCCGAAAGACCATCTGCTGAGAAAAATAGATGAAGCAGTAGATTTTAACCGGCTCTATGAAATGGTGGAACCATTGTACAGCGAAGATAACGGGCGGCCCAGTGTTGACCCGGTTGTGCTGTTCAAAATGGTGCTGATCCAGCATCTGTACGGCCTGCCGTCCTTGCGGAGGACAGCGGATGAGATCAGCGCAAATATCTGCTACCGTTGGTTTTTGGGCTATACGCTGCAAGAGGAAACGCCGCATTTCTCCACGGTGAGTTATAATTTCCGACACCGCTTTACAGCAGAAACGGTGGACGAAGTCTTTGCATGGATACTGGAAGAGGTGGCGGAAGCGGGATATCTGTCCCCGAAGGCAGTCTTCATAGACGGCACCCATATTAAGGCAAATGCCAATACAAAGAAGCAGATAAAAGAGCAGGTGCCTGTGGCGTCCAAGCATTATGCGAAGGAACTGATGGAGGAAGTCAACGCAGACCGGGAAGCTCATGGGAAGAAGCCTTTTGATGACGACGATGAGCCTCCAAAGCCACCGAAAAAATGCAAAGATAACACATCCAAGAAGAAACTGGCGAGGCGAAAGAAAGAGAAAACACGGATCGTCACCCAGAGCGTGACTGACCCGGACTGTGGCTTGTTCGTAAAGGGCAGCCATGAGCGGCAGTTTGCGTATGAGGCCCATACGGCCTGCGACAGCCACGGTTTCGTGCTTGAGACAGTGGTAACGCCCGGAAATGTCCACGACAGCGTTGCCTTTGACGAGGTGT
>OLJF01000814.1_pt1 | contig 25427 bp, 26 predicted proteins | sample 1609751 | NCBI WGS metagenome assembly OLJF01 (sample SAMEA4350171, study PRJEB24818) | metagenome | biome: human; feature: gut; material: faeces | place: Denmark | collected 2013-09
CTGGTAGGGGGTGGTATTTATGGATATTCCCAAAATCGTCACATACTGCGGTTATGGTTTCATTTCTTGGTTCATCGGCAAGGTCTTGCTCGAAATCCACACAAGAAAATTCCCGGACGGCCAGCAGGAAACAACGTTCATGTGGATTCTGGATCATGTGTTGATGTGGATTTCGATTGTCTTCTTGGTTCTCGGCGCTGCCGTGAGTCTCGCCGCTTACTTCGTACATTTTGCTGAGTTTTCCCGCCACATAAGAAAGTGGGAGCAAAAGGAGCGCGACGCATATACGCGCGGCTATGACGACGCTAAAAATGGACGCGTATTCCGTCTTCCTCCGCAAGATTAAATAAGGGTGGTATTTATGTTCAAGCGCCTCAAGTCCGGGAACGCATTTGACAACGGGTTAATGATTGCATACATTGTCGCCTTTATTGTTCTCCTTGTCAGCTGTCAAGCAAATACCTACACCCGGCAAGAAGTAGAGGAAATGCAGCAAGAATACGAAAGCAAGATTGAAGATGCTCATGAATCCGGCTATCAGGACGGTTATGACGCCGGGTATGACGAGGGCTATTCCTCCGGCTGGGGTGATTCTGATTCTGAGCATGAAGACGATTATGACGAAGGTCATCAAGAAGGTTATATCAAAGGCCGCCATGCAGCAGAATTAGAGCACCAAAACGACTTTTCGGATGGCTATGACAGCGGATATAGTGATGGGTATCAGGACGGCTTCTCGGATGCCATCGAAGACCCCTCCAATTATAACGGCCCATACCTTCCAGAGGGCCTTATGACAAAGGATCAATTCCTTTCTGGTATCTATGGGTAAGCGGCCATCGCCCTGCTGAATAGCACACCGCCGGAACGATTTCCCGTTCCGGCGCTTATTTTATGATGTTCCGCAGGAATCGCAGGATGATTTTCAGCTGATCCAGTGTGGCCCGCTCTAAAATGTTTTCAATCTGTTCCATCGTCTTTTCCATTCCCGTCTCCATTTCTCCACAAAATTCCCGTTCATTTTTTGTTAATCTTTGCCTCTTGTTCGCGCCTCCCGAAAGTTGTAAGATATAGGTAGGCGTTGCCCGCGCCGCTGGCCGAACAACGGCGCGGGCTTTTGCTTGCGCAGGCGACCGGGAGCCGTCTGTAACTTTAGGGTAGCCTGTCCACGGTAGACTTGTAAAGATATGACAGTTGCTTTTTGCAGTCAGACGTCTTGCTTTTTTGGGGGGAATGACATGTTTTGAAGGAAAAATTATCTGATTTATGCCGTGAGCAGAAGCAGACGATCACTCCGCACAAAACAAACCAGGACGTCGCCGAAAATACCGACCTTTCCGTCGGCACCGTCTCCCAGTTCTTTCGCGGCGACATCAAAAATCCGTCTGTTTACACGGTCGGCCCGATCTGCCGGGAGATGGGTGTCTCTATGGATGAGTATTTCGGCATTCCGCATGATGAGCCTGCCGAGTCTTCCGAGCCTCCCGATGCTGAAAAACTCCGTGCCGAGACCGCGGCGCTTCGTGCGCAGCTTGCCCAGCAGCAGAAGTCCCTGCGCATGCACCGGCTTGTGACGCTCATCCTCTTGGGTATTCTTTTGCTGTGTGCCCTTGCGCTTTTGGTCGACGTGCTCATCCCATCGATTGGATGGATTCGCACATAAATAAAACCGCCCCGGCCCAGCGCCGGAGCGGTATTCTTGGAGGTTTTACGATGCCAATTCCCAAATACTACGTCAGGCCGGACGGCCTGCATGAATCCATCATCACAGTCAACGGCAAGCGCAAAGCGTTTCGCGGCAAGACAGACCGCGATGTCTGGAATAAGATCAAGGCTTACCGCGCCGAAGCCGAGAAGCCAAAGACCGTCCCGTTCTCCGACGTCGCCCACGCCTGGTGGAACGAGATCGAGCCAACGCTTGCGCCGAATTCCCTGCGCAATTATTCCCCTGCCTATGAGCGCGCCGTCGCGCAGTTTGGTCCGGAGGATGTCGCCACGATCACAAGCAAAGAGATTGAGACGTACATCAACCAGTTTGCCAAGACCCACGCAAAGAAGACCGTTATCACCCAGCGCCAGATCATCCGACAGATCCTGAATAAAGCCCAGCGCGAAGGTTACGTCTCTTTTAACGCTGCGCAGGCAGTTCTTCTCCCGAAGAACCTTCCGCAGAAGCGCCGCCACGCGCCGCCCGCTGATCAGATCCAGAAGATCAAGGACAACCTGAACGACGACTTCGGCCTGTTTGCCTTCCTGATCTATTATACCGGCTGCCGCCGCGGCGAGGCCGAGGGCCTTCGTTACGAGGATATCGACCGCGAGAAGGGCCGGATCTACATCCGCCGCAGCGTCTACCATACCGGTCCGACGCCCCAGATCAAGGAGCCGAAGACTGCCGCCGGCATCCGCCCCGTCCCGTTGCTCCCAGCGTTGGCCGCTGCGCTTCCGCAAAAGGAGCACGGCTATATCTTTTCCAACGATGGCGGGAAAAGCCCACTTCCCGGCTGGTACGTCACCGATCAATTTGAAGCCTACCGCAAGCGCACCGGCGTCACCGTCTCCCCTCATGAGATCCGCCACGGCTACGCGACCGCGCTCTACGAGGCCGGTGTGGACTTCAAACTCGCTCAAAAATTCCTCGGCCACGCGCAGCTCTCCACCACCATGGATATCTACACCGACATCCTCGATACCCGCATGGATAAAGTCGCCGCCCAGATGGACGCGGCCTTTTAATTGCACTTTTTTACTGTGTCGGTCACTGTGTTCATACCCGTGTATTTTCGTGCTAGGATATGCTACGTCTTGCTACTTTGCAATTCTCGCAAAAGGTTTTGTTCAATCATAAATAATCCGTCTTTTAACTGCTATTCTACCCAAATAGATAAAAAATAAGACGCAGGAATTTAAATTCCTGCGTCTTTATCTTTGGTGGACCTGAAGAGACTCGAACTCTGAAAAAACACTGTATTTTCAATGTTAATTTGCAAACTGTGTTTATTCTGTGTCCAGTCCCTTTTCTGTGTTCTCAGCTCCTTGCGATATGCTCATAATACGCCATGAGCTTCTGTTCCGGCCCCGGGCCGTCTTTATCGAGCAGAAACGCCTTTGCCAGTGCGGCGTAGAATTCCGGGCGGTTGAGGCCGAATTCTACGGCGACGGGGTAGTAGTCCGAGTACATCATGTTCATGGTCACGCCCCACGCCCAGCGCGGGACCACAGGCGCCTGAATGCCCATACTCTCGGCCACAGCCGTTGTCTGCTCCATCGTCCAGTGCGGGCCGGTCGAGCCGTCGGCGTTTTGCATGTTTGCTGCCCACTGCATCGCCGTTTCGCGATCAAATGTGGCCGCCTCCGGCTCGTCGTGGTGCCCGTGCAGCTTTTCGAGCCTGCAGATCGTCTTCGCGTACAGGCCGACTTCCTCCGCGCTGCCCAGCGTCACGGGTTTCTCCATGGCCTCGTGCAGCTTTGTGTAAAGCTTTTCGATATATTCTTTCATCCCGTCATGCCTCCTGGATATACCGGTAGAGTTTATCGACGTCGTTCTGGTCAAACCGCATATCGCCCAGCAGCGGGACGGATACGGTCAGCTTGTTTTCAAAGCGCGGCCTGGCCGCGTTGTAGAGCTTGTCGAGATCGATGTTTCCGGCGTCGTCGAAGATCTGCATCATCTTGACCGCGGGATTCTCGCGCAGCGCAAGGACCTTTTCGCGGCTGCCCTCCATGATGAGGGCCAGCATGATCCCAGCGCCGATGCCCTTGCCGCCCGGCAGGTGCGGGATGACCTCATTGTCTGCGTAGCGCATCGCGCCGCGCATGGCCTGATCGATCGTCACTGTCATCGCAGCTTCCCTCCTTTAAGGATTGGGGCGGCGATTGCCGCCCCCTATGCTTACTTGTTGCAGCAGCCGCACTTCGGGAGCGGATCGTAGAGCGTCTGCGCCGTGGTCGCGGTGCCCGTGGTGACGTCGGCGACCTGCTTGGGATAAAAGGTCGCGTTGACGTAGGTGACGATGGAGTTGTCACCGCAGCAGCGGCGCTCGGCCTCCATCTTGACCGCGTCAAGCGCTTCCTTGCGGACAGACTCGACGTCCTGCTTGACCAGCGCGAAGCTGTCCTCGGTGCGCTGGTTGTGGACGGCCTGCTTGCACAGCGCCTCACGGACGTCCTTGAGCTGCCCGTCGATATAACCGTACACCTCCAGCATCTTGCCGTCGTTGTACGTGTTGGCCTTGAGCAGCGCGATCTCGCTGTCCTTCGCGGCCAGCTTCTGCTCCCGGTCAAGATCGTAGCGCGTGACCGGCATGTTCTCGCTGCATGTCGGCTCCTGCTGCCGTGCGGCGAGCATGGCGGCGACCGTCATGGCGGGCGTGACCGCCGCAGCGATGTCAGCGGCTTCCGATCTCTTGTTCTGGTTGAGGCCGCCCAGCAGATTGCCGAGTCCGCCGTTTGCCAGACTCATCGCGGCGCCGCCGATGCCAAAGCCCAGCGCAGTCCCCGCGAGTCCCTTGCTTGCGTATTCCATAAAAAATCCTCCGGTAAAAGTAGTAAGCTGGCCAGCTCCTACTCTCATTGTGCGGCTTTCCCGGTTTTTATGGGGGACATTTCCGGGACATCTGTGTACCATTTGTGGGACATGCTTTCCTCTTAAAAATTTTCCCAGTACCCCTCTTGACTTCTACACTTTTTTGAGTTTATACTAGGGGTGCGGAGAGATCCGCGAAAGAATCCTGAAATCTGGCACCGCACGATCCGCGGCACAACCATTTCAGGAATCTACAGAGATTGAACGTCGCCGTTCATCATCTGCCCATGAAAGCGGAGATCCCTTGCCGTTAAATAGGGAGCTAAAAAAGCGGAAATCCCTTGCCGTCAAGTAGGGAGCCAAAAAAGCGGAAATCCCTTGCCGTTAAGTAGGGGCTTAAAAAATCATGGGCAACTAAAAGCGAGACTTCTGCAGTCTCGCTTTTTCTTTCCCGGAAAGGTCGAATCTTGGAGAATCTTTTTATCTGCCACATCAGTGAGCGCTATATTTCCTTCCTCCATTCCCGTGACTTCCGTGTCCCGTTCAACAAGGGCCAGCGTCGCCCCTATGTCGGCGTTGTTCTCACTGTCGGGAGCTTCCGTTACTTTGTCCCCATGGAATCCCCGAAGCCAAACCATGCCAATCTAAAGCCCGGCAAGCACATTCTGAAGCTTGACGGTGGCCGCCTCGGTCTTCTCGGCTTCAACAACATGGTCCCTGTCCCTGATTCTGCGATCCTTGAATACGACATTTCCGCAGAGCCGGATGTGAAGTATCGCAACCTGCTCCTGAACCAGATCGAGCATTGCAACCGTCAGAAGCTTGCCATTCTGGATCATGCCAATCGTACATACTACGATGTCGTCAATGGAAAGAGCGGCTTCATCTGTAAGATCTCCTGCGACTTCCGCGCGCTGGAGCGCGCATGCAGATCGTATAACCCGAACTATCGTCCGAAAGCCAATCCCGGAACATAGAAAAATCGCCATGAGCCGTTGCTCATGGCGCTTTCTCTTTGTCCGTTTTCCCTACCAGACGGCGGGCAATGTTATAGATGTGCGGCAGGCGGCGGGAGATGGTTTTTCGGTCGACGCCGATCTCGGCGGCGGCGTCCATCTGCGGGAGCCTGCGCACGATATAAAGCTTCACGATCTGCTGATCGATCTGATCCAGTATGCCCTCGTCAGTGACGCGCTCCCAGTCGCTGCGCGTGAGGTGTTCCAGCTCCTTCGGCAGAGCCAGCCGCGCAGTTATTTGCTGTCACTCCCTTCGGCCCGCCGCCTGGCAGGTTTTATCTCATGGCAGCAGCCAGTTTTTTCAGGAGATCATCGCCGTACTTGTAGTCGGCGAGATATTTGATCGTGTTGTCCGCAAGTCCTGCCTTTGCCTTGATTGTCTTCTTGGCGTCCTCGACGGCCTTGTCGACGGTTTCCGTGTCGTACTCGACCCATGGGAGCTTTCCGTGCTTCTTCCACACACGGCTGTTGTAGCCGCCCTTGAGGCCGATGTTGCCGACGCATGTGATCTGCACGCCATTGTCCCAGATCGGCGTGCATTCGACCGCAAGGCCGTCGCCGATGTACATGCCCCAATGGCCCGGCATCCACAGGCCTTCGCCTGGGACGAGCTTGTCCCAGCCGGTCGTAGACACGTCCCTGCACTTGGCGATCATGCCGTCGGCGGACACGTCCGGGACGGCGTTGCCTGCATAGCGCGCGCCACCGTGGTAGGCGTTTTTGTTGCCGTTCCAGCCCCACAGGATCCCCTTCGTGAGATTCACGCAGTCAAAGCCAAAGTAGCCCTTTCCGATCAGCCCGCGGAATCTGGCCTGCTTTGCGGCGTCGTACCAGTCCGGGTATTGCTTTGCCTTCTCAGTGATGATCCCATCCGTGACCGGAGAGCCGAAGCAGCCCCACATGTACACGGTTTTGTAATTCTTTGCAACGTCGATGTGCCGCCTGACGAGCTCGGAGGCTTTCATGATGCTCATTTCTGCGCGTCCTCCTGCGGTTTGCTTGCCGCATCGATGGCGTCCTGCGCTTTCTGGCTCTGTGTGCCAAAGTAAAACGCGATCACGACGGTGTACACCATCATAAAGTCCTGCGAGATCTTCCCGGCGACTGCCATGTACGCAAATACCGCCGTCAGCACCAGCGTGACGATGGATTTGACGCTCAGCAGATTGCCGAGCCGCTTCTTGATGTTTTCCATATGTATGCTCCTTTCAGTCCTTCAGCACGATCTCCGCGATGCGTGCTGCCGCTTCCGGGCCGTATTTCTCGGCCCATTTATCCATGTACTTCTGCGCGTACTTCGCGCGGTTCTCGTTCTTGGCCTTCCAGAGATAAAACCCGCTGGAAGCCGTCGTTTCAGCCAGCACCGCAAGCGTGATCTCCGTCAGTTCTGCACCCGCCGCGCAGGCGATAATGAGTGCGAGGCTGACGAGCGCGCTGCAGATCAGCCACTTCTTACTAAACTCCATTGTGCTCACACTGCTTCTCGAGCTGGTGCAAAAACTTTTTTACATCGCCGTTTCCGCCCAGCTTGACGTATTTCTGCCCGGCAATCAGACGCTCGGCCATTGGCATTTCCTCTGACATGATGGTCAGCCGGAGAATTGCCAGATACTGCTCGTCCTGATGCTCCTGCATTTTCCCGAGCTTTTTGTCGATCTCTGCAAGGTGCGCCTCCTGCGTCGTGGCCTTGCCGCGCTTTTTCTGTATCGCGCTGACGACGGCATTGACGACCGCCGTCAGCGCTGACGAGCCGAGCACGGCGCAGACGAGCGTGACGATGATGGTCTTGGTGTCCATGTTTTTCTCCCTTCTGCCTTGACCGTCAGCGTCCCGTCGCGGTGATCCGTGATCGGGCCTGCGCGTGCGTCATCGTCAGCGTAATGGACTTGGACGCCCGCCCGTCCCAGTCGCGGTCGATCAGCCTTCCGCTGATGTATGCCGGATATTCATTCTCCTGTACCTTCAGATAGATCATTGCCTCTCCCTGTCTCTCCTTTCCTTAAAAGCACCATGCCGCCGCGATGCCATCCACCTCGGACGCGACGCTCCAGTCCGCTTCACCGTTCCATCCCGTTCTGCAGAAGCAGGTGGTGCTGTTGGTCCTCGGCGAGCGCAGATACCACGCGCGGTTTTTCTTCCGGTTGGCCGCCGTCTGGTAATACGTGTACTGCATGCCCTCGCCCGCGTAGGAATGCGTCCGCGTGCCCTGCACCTCGATCTCCGACAACAGGAACAGCGTGTCCTCCGTCGTTTCGATAGCCGAGCTGGCGCTGCCTAACGAGGTCTTCTTTGTCACGGCCTTCATCGCAGTCACGACCTCTGCCGGCATTTTCGATTTGATCGTCTTGAACCCACCGTTTCCTCGCAGCAAGCATCCTGCCCAACCGCCGCTGTTGCTATCGTTGTTGTTCATCTTATACTGCGTCGCGTAAGTCGTGTGCATCTGGAACGTCAGCGGAGCTTTACCAGAGCCGTCGGCGTAGTCATCGTGGTTCTTGCCGATAATGTCGATTGCGTAGGTACTGTTGTTAATCGTCATGTTGCATCTGTCGCCGACGTTCCATGTGTTGGGAACTTGTTTCTCTTGACAGGCCTTAATAATTGCAGCCCAGCTGTTATTTCCGAACACGGGGTCGATCATGACCAAATCGACATTAGCTGTCCCAACCACAACATCTGCCGTCTTTGTTGCGCTTGCTGTCGCTGCTGTTACCGTCCATGTTCCAACCTCGTCGACTATCAACGTGCAGTTTCCACTCGCATCCGCCGTCCCAGAAACCGTCTTGCTACCCTTTGTAGCTGTAACTGTTGCGCCCGCGCTGGTCGTAACGACAATATGCAGCGGGTCACCGGTCTGAATGGCCTGAATGGCTGTCACAAATCCGTCCGGATAGACCAGCGGGTCAGATGTGCCACCCTTCTCGCGGATAGCTGATGCAACCTTTGTCAGGTCAGTTGTATTTGTCAAATATTCCGCCATCAAAAGCTACCTCCATTCGCGTTTGCGATCTCTACAGCCGCCCATGCACCGGACACAACCTGCAGAAATTTTCCATTATCAGCGGTGGTGACAGACGGCACTTCGCGAACCTTGACAGCTCCGGTTTTCCCATTCACGCTCGTCACGGGCGCTTCCGTTAGATAGTCCGTGCCGGGAACCGCGTCGCTGACGCCTCCCGCGCCGTCACCCTTGAGGATGCCAGCGGCGGTGATCTTGTTCTGCTTGTCGCTCCATTTCCCCGCAGGGCTGAACGTCAGCGCGATCCCGCCGTCGGTAGTTGTCTCAACCTGGACAACAGACCCACTCTCAAATCCATAGTCAAATTTATTGTTTATGAAGGCGACCATCCTCGAAACAGAAACCGCATACTCACCGTTTTCAGGGATTTCGTCTTCCGCCGGGGTATAGATCCCATTCAGCGCAACCCACGGGAGGTCTCCGTCGCTGCTGAATTTCAGGCCGACGATCTGCGCCGCCGCGTCATACTCTGGCACAATCCCCATGGGCGGTGCGTCAACGTTATTCGCGAACACGATTTTCCCCGGATTGATCAGATGCCCACCGTTCAGATTGATTCCTTCATTGTTCTCCGTCATTGTTCCACCCGCAAGCGGCAGCGCTCCGATCCCCGCAGGTGTCACCAGCTTCGCAGCCGCAGCCGAGATCTCTTTCTGGTCCGCATCTGTGAAGTAATCCGTACCCTTGACTGGCGTCGCACCCGTGGGTCCCTGCGGGCCGGTCGGTCCTTGCGGCCCAGTCTCGCCCTGCGGGCCTGTTGGCCCCTGTGGTCCTGTCTCACCTTGCGGACCCGTAGGTCCCTGCGGTCCAGTCTCGCCCGGTTCGCCCTTTGCGCCGGGATTGCCTTTGTCTCCCTTATCGCCTTTCTCGCCGCGCGACGGCTTCCCGGTGTCAGTCTCGCCCAGATACCAGTTGCCGTTCGTGCCGATCGTCGGCGTCACGCCGTCGGCGCCCGCCGGGCCGGTGTCGCCCGGTTCGCCCTTTGCGCCGGGGTCGCCTTTGTCGCCCTTTTCGCCCTTCGCGCCCTGCAGCGGTCCGTTGTTTACCCACGCCTTCGTCACGCCGTCGTAGATGTAAATGTCATAAGGTGCAGCCGCGCCCACGCCGTAGGCGTCGCCGACCTCTGGATTCTTGACCGACGCCTGCAGCGCGGAGACCGAGCCGTAATAGCCCTTGACCGTGAAGCCCGTTCCCGTATCGCCCTTCGGGCCGGTCGGGCCTGCCGGGCCCTGCGGGCCGGTCTTCCCCTGCGGGCCGGTTTCTCCCTGCGGGCCAGTCGCGCCAGTGTCGCCCTTGTCGCCTTTCTCTCCCTTTTCGCCGGGCTCTCCCTTCGGGCCAGTGTCGCCGGTCGCGCCCTTCGGGCCTTCCGCGCCGGTCGCGCCGGTGTCGCCCTTCGGCCCCTGCTCGCCCTGCGGGCCTGTCTCGCCCTTTGGCCCCTGCGAGCCGGTTTCTCCCTTCGGGCCCTGCGCGCCGGTGTCACCCTTCGCGCCGGTGTCGCCCTTCTCGCCCTTGACGGTCTCGACGTTAAAGTCAAATGTCTTCCCGTCCGAAAGCGCGATCGTGTACGTCGCCGTCGTCCCGCTCTGCGATTTCTTCGTGATCGACGTGATGCTCGCGCCCGCCTCGCCGGTCTCGCCCTGTGCGCCGGCAGGTCCGGTTTGCCCCTGCGGCCCCGCCGGTCCCGTCGCGCCCTTCGGCCCCTGCGGGCCCATGACCGAGCCGAGGTCTATCACGCTGCCGTCCGTCAGCGTGAAAATCAGCCTCCCCGCGTCCGTGACCTCCACGGCCTTTACCCCGCGGGAGATCAGCCCGCCGATCGTCACCGTGATCTGATTCGGAATTTCTACCCTCATACCTGCTCCTTACTCCACAAATGCCCGGTTCCCGCTCGCCAGCGTCGTCTTGTCGCCGTGCGTGTACCGGATATCGTAGGTGTACTTTCCCTTCGTGAATTTTTCCGTGACCGTCGCGTCGAAGTTCAGCGTGACCTGGTCATTCTCCACCTTTGCAAAGCTGAACGTGTGGACGGTCTGCCGCGTATCGTCCAGAAACACGACCGCCATGCTGTCCGTCGTCCCGATCGTGACGGCCTCGCCGTCCTGGTCCTTCAGGTCGAACCGCAGCACGATCGAGAACGTGTCTCCCTCGTACCATCGCAGCACCCCTTTGTCGATCCTCGGGCTCGGATAAGCCCCCGGAATTGGCGTCGCCATACCGCATCCCTCCTTTTCATCCAGTGTAGCAGACCCCCGCGCCGGATTCACCCCACGCGCACCTTTCCCCTTGCCATTCCCGCCCGCCGGTGCTATACTGGTTCCATCAAATACAAGGAGGCTTCCCCATGCTCGACGAAAAAGATATTGAGAAAATCCAATCCATGATCGACCAGGCCAAAGACGACATGCTCAAGCAGTCCGCAGCCAACACCCGCGTCATCATCGAGAGCAGCGTCATGAAGAAGCTGGACCTCCTGATTGAAGGCCAGCAGTCTCTTCTCGAGACCCTCGCACCGAAGAGCCGCGTCGAAGAACTCGAAGAAGAGGTCTCCTTCCTCAAATCTGTCGTCCACCTGCACAGCCAGCGCCTCGCGGAGCTGGAAAAAGCGCAGTAATTTCAGAAAACCGAAGGCCGGGGCATCCGCCCCGGCCTTCTTGTTTTACTTGCTGTCTTCCAGCCACTTGTCAATATCCTTGGACTTATCCGCCCGGTTGAACCCCAGTGCCACATAGGCCGCCAGCAGCTTCTCCTTGAGCTTCTTCCGTTCCTCAGTCGAGGCCGCGATGTACTGCGGCTTGTACGCCTTCGTGATCTCACTGCCGATATCGCCCTTCTCGGCTCCGTGGTCGAAGTATTCCTTTGCCGCCGCTTTCAGATCCCCGCCATCTTCAATGGTTTGCAGGATCTTGCCGTACTTCGTATAGTCCTTCCCGCCGGTCCACTCCTTGTAGAGCCAGTACGCCTTGTTCTCATCCTCGGCGTAGTCGTTCGCAAGGATCTTCTGGATTGCCTTCTCCTGCGTCACGGTCCCGGCGGCGACGGCGTCCTTGAGATCCTGCTTCTGCCTCGCTTCCTGCGCGTCCTGGATCTTCTCGTTCATGTAGTCGATCCGCTCCTGCGTGCTCTTCGGCTCCATCTCCGCCTTCTGCGTATCCCCGGCAAGGACCTGATAATAATACTCTGCCTTCGCCGCGTCGCTGATATCATAGGCCTTCAGCAGCATCATCTTGTCATAGTTCTTCTCCAGCTTCCGCGCCGCCTGGATGAACGCATAGGTCTCCCGCTGGTCCTCGCCTCCCTCGGTCATGTCCTGATAGGCGGCAGTCTCCTTCGCGGACAGCGACTTGAACCCGCTCTCGACCCAGCTCTGCGCCTCTTCCGTCGCCGTCTTGCCGAACAGCAGCGCCTGCGCCCAGCTCTTCGCCCGGTCTGCGGGATTGTCGTTATACACGGGATACTGCAGAATGTCGCGGCCTTCGTTGTCTACTGTGTAGCTGCCGCCGCGGGCCGCCGCCGTCGCGCCCTGGTATGCCTTGCGGATCTGCCCGCCGCCGAACGGCGTCGCCAGATACAGGCCCGGTTTGATAAGCTCATCTGTGATCGTCTTTGCCTTCTTTGCGGGTGCCATATCCTCATTACTGGCCCAGATTGCTTTTCTGAGTTTCCCGATGTCCGGAAGCGCAGAGGCAACCGCGATTCTGCCATTGTCTATTTCAATCCCCATTGCCTCATCCAGTCCGAGGATCGTCAGCGCCTGTGTGCTCGGGGCCTCACTCAGAACGCGCCCCCATACGCCCGCAATCGCTTTATCTGTCGTCTGTTTCTCCGTCGTAAAATCGATTTTCTCACCCTTCGCAGCTCCGATCCCGGCCAGAACCATGTTCGGGATATGGTATCCGGTGAAATCTCCGACCGTATCGTTGATGATATCCAGCGGATCCAGCGCCGGGCGGCGGCCCACAATGCTTTCGTAGAACTCATTGTAGATCCACGCGCCAATGAGGAATTTGAACATGGCCTTGGCCAGTGCCGCCACGCCCTTCTTTCGTTCCTCCCGTGCCATGTCCTTGAAGATCCAGCTCAGTTCGTTGTTGACCTCCAGCTGGAACTGCGTGAACAGCTTTACCAGCGGGTTCCGCGCAGAGTATAGCGTCGGCGTCGAGCCTTTGCTGCGGTCTGCCATGACGCCGGAGGCAAACTGATCCGCTTCCTGCATCGCGCTCGTCTCGCTCATGCCCCGCCGCAGATTCTGGTAATACCGCGCACGGACGACACTTCCCGTCGTAAACGTGTCGATGGATTCCATCATCCATCCTGCACCGGCGGAGACTTTACCCATCGTGCTCATGGCCAGCCGCCTGTAACCGCTTCGGTTGTTGATGAACGTCGACGCAGAATCCAGCCCGTCAGCGGTCTTGTAGTTTTTCAGCGTATCCCACATGCCGCGCAGCACGTCCTCCGTCGACACCTGGCTCCACGCCTGTGTGATCGGAATGAAGTTCGTGAGCGCCGATCCTACGTTTGCCGCGACCATGTTCGCGCCCACGCGGGACTCAAACTTCTTCATGACGTTGTAGAACTTTCGCCCCATGAGCTTTTCCATGCCCCGGTCGAGCCGCGACTTCTTTCCCGCCAGAAGGTTTGTGTATTCGTCCAGCTCATCCACGAAGTTGGAAAGCCCATACCGTCCTTCCTTCGTCAGGTTCGTCACCTGTTCGTTGGCTTCGTCCGGGTTGAGGAACGGGTTCATCATGATCGCGTCGATTCGCTGTTTCAGCCCCTCATCCGACGCCCGATACCGGATCTGCGTTGCCAGCGCCCGCAGCCGCTGAATGTCCGCCGTGTGGAAGATCACGTCCGTCGCGACCTCGATGTACCGGTCAAAGCCCTGCAGCGCGTCATACGCCGTCGCGTAGCCGAGTCGGTTCTGGATATTCGCCATGTACCGGATTCCGGGTTTGAAGTTTGCCGTGAGGCCGTTGATCGTCGCAGGCAGCGGCGACACATCGCCCTCGATCCCGGCCGCCCTTGCGAACTTCTGCAAAATGCTGCCGCCTTCCTCGTTCTCCTGGAAGTGTGGGAAATATCCCTGCAGATAATTGACCGGCTCATAGCCGTTCTCAATGCGCACCCGGTTCATGTCCTGGAACAGCTTGTCGTAGACCTCATGGAAAACCTTCACGGCTGCCCGCACCTTGCCGAGATCCAAATTTGGGTTCTGCTTCTCGAATTCCTGAATGGCCGCGTTCCACTCGTCAAACGTCATCCCCCCGCGCCTTTCGACACGCGGATGCTGCTTGAGATAGTCCCGGTTGAATTCCGCCTCGCCCAGCCACTGCACCGCATAGCTCTCGGATACCAGATTTCCCTTCCGTACCTGCCGGTCGAGTCCCAGCGCCCGGATCCGGTTCTGCTGCTGCACGAGGTAATTCTTGCGTTTGCTCTCGTTTTCATGGACGGGCCAGAAATACTTGTTGATGAATTCGTTTGCCTTCTCGTCGGAGACTTTACCCTTTCTAGCAATATCCCGGATGTTCCGCTCCATCGTCTCGCGCTGGTACTGGATCCCCATAACCTTGTCGACCCACTTGACGGCCTCGGCTTCCGTCAGCGCCTGCTCGGCAAAGTCCCGCAGACCCTGCTTGCGCTGCGCGTTCCATGCCTTGAGCTTCAGCGCCAGCATATCATAGTCAGCCTTTGCCTCGTAGACCTTCAGGATCTGCTGCCCGTTTTCCAGCCCTGCCACATAATCCGGGCTTGTCTCCCCGCGCAGCAGACGGTTCACGATCTTCTGGTCGGCTTCCGTCAACAGCGTCTTGCTCTGCGCTTTCTCAACCACTCGCCTTGCATCCTTCAGCTGCGCCCACATCTGCTTCGTTTCTTCCGCTGTCTGCGGAATAGCAAGCTTTTCTTTGGCCTTGTTCTGCGCGTCCAGATACCGCTGCGCCACGCGCAGCCCGCTCGTCAGCCGGTCAATGGATTCCGTGAAATTCGCCTGCTGCCACTTCTTGAAGCTCGCCGCCTGCGCCCCGTAGTATTCATCCAGCGTCTTCTGTACCTTCTGAATGCCGCGCGCCACATCGTAGATCTGCATCAGCTGGTCGCTCGGCGCGGTAATGTCTGCTGGAAACAGCTCCGGCGCCATTTCCCGCAGCTGCTGATACGCCACATCCACCGGCAATCCGTCCTTGCTGATCGTCAGCGTCCCCATGGCCGCCTTCCGGAACAGATTGTAGTCCGCAATATCCTTTCGGTCTGTCTCGGAGATCGAGATCTTCTGATCCCTGATGAATTTTTTCAGGTCCCCGTACTGCTCGATATACTGCTGATCCTCCTCCACGCCCGCCTTGTAGGCCGTTTCAAAGAGGTCGTTCAGCTTTGCCCGGTCAAGCTGCCCGTCCGTAAAGAACGACCGCAGCGCCTCCTCGGCCATCGGCTGCAAAACCTCCCGCTTCGCCTGCCCCGGCACGCTCAGATTTTCCGCCAGCTCGTTCACCAGTCCGGACTCCAGCCGCCGCACATACTGCGCCGCCTTCTCCCCCATCAGATCCCGATACCGCCCGTCTTGCGAAGAATACCGGATATCCGGGTTCGTTAGGCTGAAACTTCCGTTGTTTGCAACCGCGGACTTCACTTGCGCAGAATCAAACACAGCCCATGCCTTCACGCCGTTCTCAACCGCCTGAACCCCGTCGTATCCATGCCGTTTCAGCATCTCTACCATCCCCGGCGTATTGATCACCTGCCACATGAGCTCCGGCTTCCCCGCCTGTTCCCATACGGCTTGCAGTTCGCTAGGTCTGATCTGTAGCCGCTTCGCAAGATCCACATAATTCCCGCTGTATCCGCCGTCAGTGTTTCCAACATCCGCCGGATTCTCCACGCGAATATATGCCGGGATAATACGATCGACGTTCCCTGCGTAGATCGATGCCTCCGGCAGAATTCGCTCAACGCTGCGCGTCGCAGTGGAGTATTCTTCCGCGTACTTGATGTTTGCAGTCAGCCAGATCGGTTTCCCGCCTACATCAAACTTTGTAAATTTCGCTCCGGCACCGTGGAACACCAGCAGTGGCTCGCCTGTCGTGTTCGTTGCCTTGCTGTCTGCGAACCAATCCCGGAACGCTGCCGTCTTCGTCTTCTCCCGCTCATCAATCAGTTTCTGCATGAGCCTTGGATTCCGCAGGAAAACGGCGTCCTTAAACACACCGCGCCCGCTCCCATCGTCCAGCATCGCAGAGACGGTCTCAAGGTTCTGTTTATCCCGCTCCGACGCCTGCCGCGCGCTGGCAGAGAACCGGATATCCGGGTTTGTCTTGTCGAACGTCCCGATGTTATCCGTAGCGGATTTGATCTGTGCGGAATCAAATACAACATAGAATTTGTCGTAAGCCAGATCTTCCTTGCTTCCATCATATTCAAAAATCACGCCGTCGTTCCCATGTTCTTTGGCGTAGCGAATAACCGGTGCTTCTGCAAAGTTATCCGTGAATTGTTCCGGAGGCAATTTCACCGTGTACGGATTCTTCATCTTGAGATAGGCTTCAATGATACGGTTTCCCCCGCGTTCATCTGCCATGCTCTCTGCATAATCCCTGCTTTCACTGAAGAAGTACGCCCCGTTCTCCTGCTGGAAAGTATTAAATTCCGCATTCGTTCCGTGGTACACCACTTTCGGTGTTCCGTCCTCATTGACAACCTTGCTCGCGTTTTCCGGGTGGTTCTGCCAGTCGCCGAACCAACGCTTGAATTGTTGCGATTCTGTTACATTTTTCACGGACATATTGATTTTTGAGTCTAGCTTGCGTACAATACCATCAGAAGAAGCTGCGGCTTTCAGCCGTTCGGGGAATTGGACCCCGGCGCCTAGAAGGTTCACGGCTTCTTTTTTTACATAAAATACGCTGTTTTCTCCTGCGTTGAACTGGGCGATCGCTTCATTTACAAGCGCTGTTGTGTTTTTTTCATAGGCGCTCGAAATTGCATTCACGTCCATGCGGACGCCGTTTACCGTCCGCTCCGCCGTTATCGCGATCGGAACCACCATGGAATTTTTCTCTGTTCCCACATCTACCAGTGCAACAATGCTGTGCGTACTCCGAAGCCGTGTGGTCTTCGTGTCCACATCCTTTGCCGCGATTACCATGACCGGGTCGTTCACAAAGTCCATGATGTCAGCCACGACAGATTCGCCAAGGCCATGATAATTTGTTCCTCTGCGCCGTTTCCCGTCTGCAGCCGCCTCACTTGCCGTCTTGGCCATAGAGTACACATGGCCGCCTCCGATCACAAACGGAAGATCTGGCATTCCGAGTTTTTTATACACCTCCGGCGTATATCCAACCAGTAGGGCATCATTTATTTCTTTTTCTCCGTTTAGAATTTCATGTACGTTTTTCTTGTATTGATCTGCAATTTCCTCTTGCGTTCTCGCATGTGCGCTTTCTTTGTTTTCCGCTTTCCCTACGCTGTACTTCGCCGGCGGCGCTCTCGCGCTGCCGGATTTTTTCTGCCACTGGCCGACCTCCATCTTCACGTCCGCTCGCAGCTGGTTCGTGCCGTAGTCCGTGCGGTTCATGCCGGCGTAGGTATCCGCGATGATCTCCTCGACGTAGGCGTCCGTGTCGTCACCGTAGATCCCGGCGTATGCGTCCACATAGCTCTCGATCATCTCCTTTGTGATCTTGCCTTCTGACAGCAGCCGCTTCTGGATCTTCGCCGCCATCTCCGGCCAGCGCTTGACAAGCAGGTGATATCCCTCGTGCTTCGCCAGCTCGAACGCAGAATACTCCTCGCTGTCCGCCCGGATGAGCACGGAGCCGTCCTCCGTCACGGCGGCATCCGCATAAAACGTCTGCCCGTCGATCTCCTGCGTCAGCTGTCCGGTGAAGAACCGTGCGTTCTGCACGCCCATCGACCGGAAGAACTTTGCCGCCGCCTGGATATCCTCGCTTCTTGCCTCCTGTCCCTTCGGCATGACGCGCACTTTTTGCGTGTTGTCCTTTCCAAAGCCGAGCGTCGAAAGTTCTACTTCATCCCAAGCTTTTGCGAGATCTCTTGCACCCTGCGCTCTCTTTCTTCCGGCGTCAGCTCTTTGCTGCTGCGCTGGGCTTTGGCGAACGCCTCCAGCCTGTCCTTCGGCACGCTGACCAGCCTGCCCGACTTGTCCTTCATCAGTAACCTCGATACTGCCATTGTTTACCCCTTTCTGCCCTGCGGCAAGGCCCGCTCGATAGGCGGCTGCCGCCACGTCCTGATTCATTCCTTCGGCGTAGCGCATCGCCCGCTGCTCACTCGCGCCGAGTCTGCCCTGCTCATAGACCTGTCCGAAGCTCTGCGCATACTGCTCCGCCGGCATGCCCGTCGTGTTCCCGTTCAGAAAATACGCCGCCGTCTGCTCGTCGTAGCCCGCTCTCTGGGCCTGCGTCTGCAGATACTGTTCCTCCTGCTGCAGCGCGGCTTCATCGAGCGCCTGCTCCGCGTCCGCCGTCTGCCGCTGGGCATACTGTACCGGATCCAACTCTCCCATGTTCTCTGTCCCCGGAATTGGCGCAAATAAGCTGTCCTGGTCGTACTGCCGCTGCGCCGCCTGCTGTGCCTGCTGAACGGCCTGTACAGACTGTTGTGCGCGGCTCTGTTCCTGCTCCTGCTGATATTGCTGTGCAAGCCTCTGGTTCTCCTGCGCCGTCTCCGCCGCGCTCCTGTAGATCTGGAATGTCTTCTCGTCCGCCTCGGCCTGCGCCTGCTCCTGCCGGGCCTGTTCCTGCAGCTGCTCGAGCCTGGTCAGCGTCTCCGGCACGCGCGGCTCCTGCCCTTCGTCCACTGCCGCCTGCTGCTCCTTCGCCACCTCACGCAGCGTGTTCTCCACGGCCTTCTGCGTCACCTCGCCGCCATCGTCCACGGTCTGCTGCAGTTCCTCGGCCAGCTGGTGCGCCTTCGTGCCTTCTTCCTGCGCCATGCCATAGTCGATGACGTCCTGCACTTCGCCCGCCTCGATGACCGCTCTGGCCGTCTGCGTGACGTTTGCTTCCAAAATCACGCGGTTCACGCCCGCATACGTCCCGGACATGGCAAGGCCGGACAGGCCGCCCGCGAGGAACGAAAGGCTGTCTTCTTTTGCAAAGTCTCCGACCATCGCCGCCAGCGCCTGCGCCGGCGTCCTGCCCTCTGCGATATAATTTGCGTAGGCCGTCATGACCTCGCCCCGGTCATGCTTCGCCACCACGTCATACGCACGGTTTAGCCAGTTGGACGCGATCTCTTCCGCGCCTTCCGACGCGAACGACCGCAGTGCCTTCCTCCACACGGCCTTCCCGCTCAACATGTTCTCGATGATATCGCCCACAGAATACTTTTCCGTGAAGCCCTCGATCGCGCCCTCGACGATACCGTCGACCAGCGCGTCCGCGTTGGACTTGCCGTTCTGGATCCCCTCATACACGGAATCCGCCGCGACCTGCGAGCCCATCACCCAGTTCATGGTCTCCGCAACTGCGTCCTTCGCCCCCGCACCGGCCACGCCGCCAAAGGTTCCCACGAGCCCCGTCGAGACCGCCATGTTGACCGCGCTGTCCAGCGCCGACGTGCCCGCCTGATAGAGGAACTGCCCCGTCGAATTCATATTCTGCATCACGCTCTGCCGAATGCCGGAGGACAGACGCGACGCGTTGTACGCCGGGCTGTAGATGTTCGTCGGCATATCCTCGTTTTGATATCCGCCCGCCCACTTCGGCAATACGCCGCGCAGCGATTCCACATTGCCCAGCGCCTTCGCCGGGGCTGTCACCGCCGAGAAAAGCGTTCCCATGATCGGCGTCTGCTGCCCGATCTGTCGCGCCGCCTCATCAAGCTTCTGCGCATTCTCATAGTCGTCCAGCACCTTCTGCCATTCCGCAAGCTGCTTCAGCTTCTCGTCGTCATAGCCCTTCTCGTTCAGCGCCGTCTTCGCGTCGTATTTTGCATACGCCCGCACCTGATACCCGTTCAGTTCCTGCCCGCGGTACTGCCGCAGCAGATTCTGGTCTTCCTCGCTCAGGTTCCCGATCGCCTCCTGTGCCCGGGCCAGCACGCTCTGGCTGTCGACCTGCGCCTTGCGCTCCTTCAGCGCGTCGATCTCGTTCTGCAGCTGCGTCACGCTCTTCCCATTTTCCGAAAGCCCGGTCCCGGAGAAATGCGTGTCCGCCTGTTCGATCTCCAGCGCCTCGATCTGCTTGTCCAGCTCCTGCGACGTCCGCCGCATCCCGCGCACCTGATCCCGCTGCGCATTCTGCGCCGCCTTCGCCCGCCGGTTTTGCGCATCCACGTCCTCCCGCACCTGCTGCGTGGCCGGCGCAAACCTGCCGGCCAGCAGTGCGCTCTGTCCCTGCAGCGCCAGTGTCCCAAGCTTCAGCCCCTGCGCCGCCTCCACGCCGCGCAGATAATTCTGGTACGTTCCGTACTGCTTCTGCATGCCAGACGACCGGCTGTATTCCTGCTGCGAGACCTTCCCGCTGATAGCCGTCCCCGCATTCTCCGTCTTCTTCTCCCCGCTCGCCCGGCCCTTCAGCGCGGCCCCCGGCTCGATCTGCGCAAGCTCCGCCTCCCGCACGGCGTTCTGGTATGCCATAAACGCTGCATACTGCTTATGCAGCGGATCGTCTACGGTCGTCTGCGTGCTCTGCGCGTTCTTCCCGTAGTCCGGGTTCGGCAGGCTGTACTTGCTCGCGATCTGGATCTGCTTCTGGTTCAGCGTGATTCTCCCGCCGCGATAGGCGGAGGGAGCCTGCTGCGTGCCGGCTCCCTGTCCGCTGCGGATGCTCTCTGCAATCCGCTTTTGTTCCTCTGTCAGTGTGATTCGTCCCATGCTTCCCTCCGTTACCGCTGCCGTAGATACGTCGCGCCGTAGTATTCCAGATACGCCTTGAACGTATTGGACTCCAGCGCATTGTAGCCCTTGCTGTTGAGGTAGTTATCCAGCGTCCGGCTGTCCAGATATACATTCGGGTTCTTTGCCCGGTACGCCTGCGCCGCTTTTGCAAGCGTGTTGTTCTTCTTGTCGCTCAGCTTGGAAGATGAACTGCTTCTCCCACCGCCGCCTCCGCCGCCGGATTTCTTCGCCGCAGCCTGCTCCGCCGCCAACGCCTGCAGGTAGGCTGCGTTCTCGTTGTTTGCCTTCTGCGCCCAGTAGTCGAGCATCGTCGCCCACTGGCTCTGGTCCAGCGACCGCTCCGAGTTGTACGCGCTCCGTGCATCCGAAAGATCCGAATAATAATCGCTGACCGTATCCCGGTACCGGCCGTAGTCCGTATCTTCCCGGCCCTTCACGAGACTGTACTGGTTATAAAGGTCCGTCCCCTCATCCTGATACCGCTGATATGCCTGCTGCTGCAGCTGCGGCACGATGTCGTTGAGGTTCTGCAGATACGCATTGTACGCCTGCTGGCCCACCTGCTCACCGTATGTTGAGCCATAGCCGCCCGTGAGTGCCGCCGCCTGCCCCATCGTGTCCTGCATGGCCAGCCGCCCGAGCCGCTGGTATTGCTCCCTGTACTGCTGGTACAGAGGATCCGTCCCCATATCATAGCTGAATTTCTTCCGGTTCCGGATCTGGTCATACAGGCTCGTCAGCTCATCGTCCCAGCGCGATTGATACGCGCCCGGCTTGCTGGCCTTGACCTGCTCCAGATACGCCTGCGCTGCCTGCACGCTGCCCGACGGCGTGTACCCGCTCTCCAGCCCGTTCAGCTTGCTTCTCGTGTAGTCCGACACGCCGGACATGGTGTAAGGGCTGTTCCTGGTCTGATAGCTGCCGCCGTAGTTCCTCGTCGTCTGGTTCTTGTTCACCAGCTGCGACTGGTAGCTGCCGTCCGCGTTCACGCCCGTGATGCGGTACGTGCCGCCGCCGGTCACGACCTCGTCGCCGGTCGAAAGCCCAGCCGGGGCCCTGCCGCCCGACTCTACTCGATATACGCTCATAGTCTCACCGCCTTAAAGCTTGAAATGTGTCGCGTACTGCTTCGGCATGTACGCCTGGTTGTAGGCGTTGAAATACCCCTGATAGTAGCTGTTGTACTTCGCCGCCTCGTTTGCATACTTCGTCGTCTCCCCGTTGGCGTCGCAGATCTTCATCCCCAGATACCAGCGGTAGATCTCATCATACGGCCACGGGATCAGAAGCTGTGTCTCTAAGTCCACGTCCTCCCCATAGCCCGTGAACGGCTCCGGTTCCTTCTCGTGCTCGTGCGTACAGATGATATCCCGATACACGATTCCGTCCAGCTCCGACAGCCACCGGACCTTATCCGGCGTCTCGTACTGGTTCGGCAGTAACCGGTCGACCGTCTCGATTGCTTCTCTGATTTTCATAGTCCCCTCCTTACCAAAAGAAGGGGCATTTCTGCCCCTTCCTCTGCTTCATGCCGTCATGGGCATTCACTTGTCTTCTTCCTTCGCCTGCCGGCGCGCCTCTTCAGCCGCCATCCGCGCGTTTGCGATCACCTCATATACCGGAAGCGGAACCTCTACGTTCTTTCCTTTCGGTACCTGAAACGTTCTTCCGTTCACGCACACGAACTGGCTCTGTTCCTCGCTTGCCATCCCGCGTTCGATAAATACAGTTCGTTTCTCATCCCACGCGCTTTTCTTTGCTGCTTCTGCCATAGCTGTTTTCTCCTTCCTTAGTTTGCCTCGTCTGTCTCGGAGTACGAGCTGCAGCTTTCCACGCGAACCATACGGTCTTCATAGACGATCTTCGTCGCCATCTCGGCCTTGTAGCCGACGGTCGAGAACTGATCCAGCGGGCCGCCGATCTCTCCCTTGTTCTTGACGATCATCTCAAGATTTCCGCCCTCCGGGTCGATCATCCGGAACGCTCCCTTGCCAAAGAAAAGCGTCGGATAAACGCTGTAGTGGACCGCAGGATTGCCGTCAGATGCGGCTGTTTTCACCGGGCAAGTGGAGTCATTGAACACCTTTGCGTTGTTCGATTCCACAAAGCGCACACCGTGCAGCTCGCCGATCTCGCCATTGAATATCTCCGTCACTGCTGCATACTTGTGCGCCTCGACCCAGCCATCGGAGTTGCGCAGATCAAAAGAAACGGAGGGGTGAATGATAGCGACATACTTTCCGTTGATTGGCTTTGCGCCCAGCTTCTTGAGCGTCGTCACCGCCTTGTTGATCTCGAGCGGCGTCAGAAGTGCCGTCTTGTCAAGGCCGGAGCGACCAGTGACCGCCGTGTGTGTGCCAGAGCTCGACACCTTGTCACAGTACTGCACATTGTGGCCCGCCACAACGACATTTCGCACGCGCTTGTCGATGGACAGAGCCGCCGAAGCGCCGAGTTCTTCTGTTGCGCCGAGAATCATATTGTCAAGCGCATGCAGTTCCAGCTGATCAGAGATCGTTACGTACGTGCCGATCTGCTCGATGCTGGCGTTCATGCTGGACTGACCCATCTTCTGGCCCGTCGGGATAACACCTTCGGTCAACGTCTCCGCGTCCTTCAGCGTGTTCCACTTGCGCCATTCGACGGTCTTGCCGTGGTTGCGCGGCAGCGCCTGCTTTTCTGCGAACTGTGCGTGGTAAAGATCCGGGCGTACATTCTCGAGCAGCTGCGTGTCGTAGAACGTCTTCATGGTCGGCGCGAGCGTGTCGTTGCCGCTGAATGCGGTCGTCTGGCCGGTGCCTGCGTTTACGTAGTTGCCGGTCGCGTTGACGAGCGTACCGGCGTCAGCAAAAAACTGAAATCCGACTTTGGATTTAAACATGATTTCCTATCTCCTTTCTCAGGGAATCACTCGTTCCCCTCTTGCCGCGCGGCGGCGCATGTCCTCCACCTCCGCGCGTGACCAGTGTGTTTTCATCGGGACGTTCTCTCCGCCCGCAGCGCCGGAGCCGATCTCCTGCGGCCTTGCGCCCTGCGCCTGGATGGTCCGCATGACGTTCTCCCGCGCCTGGTTCGCCACCAGCTGCGCCTGTGCCTGTGCGATCTCCTGCTGGTGGATGACCTCATAGGCCGTCTTCGGCGGCACGCCCGCGCCCATGAGCCGCGCAAAATCCGGGTTCTGCATCTCGGTCTCAAAGTCCGCGCCGTACCGCGCCGTCACATCCCGGGCAAAGTCTGCCTGGATCCCGGCAAAGGCTTCTCGCATCTGGTACTCCTGCAGCTGCCGCCGCATGGCCGTATTCTCGGCCCTGCCGGCGTACTCCTTTTTGAGGGCGTCCGCCGACATGCCCTTTTCCATGGCCTCCGCGCTATAAAGCCGCTCGTCAGCGGAAAAGCGCTGTGCCAGTGCCGCGAAGTCCGTCTTCCGCGGGTCCGACGTGTCGATCCCATAGAGCGCGCCCAGCTGGTCAATGATCGGCGCCATCGCCTCGGCCTGCCCCTTGTACTGGTTCAGCCCGCGCACGCGCTGCTTTACGACCTTCTGCACAGCAGAATCAAAGTCCTGCTTGTATCGGCCCCGGATCAGACTGTCAAACGTTTCTTCCTGCTGTGTACCCTGTCCCTGAGCGTCGGGGACGTTGGCCGGCTGCTGCTGCACCTGCGCCTGTGCGGCTGCCTCCTGCCCGCTCTGCTGACCGGCGACGTCAGCTGCGCCCATGGTCTGAGCGCTTGCGCCCGTGAATTCGCCTTCCATGCTGTAAATTCCTTTCTGGCGTTTATTCTAAAATCATCGTAGCACAAACTTTTCCCAACTTCACCCCACGCCAGTAAGAAATAATCTCGCCGGAACGGGCCGCCGCAAGCGGCGGCTCTTATCCTCTGAGATCATTTCTTCCTTTCCGACGCGCAAGCCGAGCTTGTGCGTCGGTTCTTATCCCGGCTGCGTGCTTTCTTCCGACTTTTTGCGCGCATTCTCCACGATCTTCGGCTCCTGCGTCTCGCCGGTGTTGATCTCCGGCTTCTCCGCTGCCGCGGCGCTCGCCTGCGGGACTGCCTGTCCGCCCTCCTGCAGGATCTGCTGCGCCAGCCCCTCACCCATGACCGGATCGTACCGGTCCGCCAGTGCGAGCGCCAGCTGCTGCCACTCGACCAGCCGCTGCTGCAGGTCCGCGTTCTCCTGGACCTTCTGGATGATCGAGTCCTTCCCGTCAAAGTCCATCATGTCCAGCGTTGCAAGCGTCTGGTCCACCATCTGCGGGTTGAAGAACCCCAGCTGGAAGAACTGCAGCGCCAGCTCGTTCTGCGCCATGGACGCGTACTCGCTTGCCTTCTGCGCCGAGACCTCAATGTCGAAGACCGGTTTCCGCAGCCCGTCCGGCTGTCCGTTCGCGCCGTAGAGCGGCTGTGGCTGCAGCCCCTGATTGCTGTACTGTACGAACTGCTCTGCCCCGCGCTGCCCGATGATCCGGAACTGCCGCGGCAGATCATAGAACTGCCGGATCCGCTCAATGACCATCCGGATCATCCGTGCGTAGGCCCGGTAAGCCGACTTTGTGGAGTCCTTGCTGCTCCGGCCGGACGCTTCCTGCAGCGCTGCAATGGCCGAGGCCGCCGTCACGCCGGAGTTTGTCGCGCCGTTGTTGACGTCCGTGTTTCCCGTTGTCCACTTGAGCTCTTCGATCTTCTTCTGCAAGATCGCAATGTAATTGCTGTTGATCATGTTCACCTGGATCGGAACCAGACTGTCCTGCCCCAGATTCCCATCCACATGCACGAACGGCTTCGTCCAGTCCGCGAACTCCTGTTCGTTGACCGACCCGTCCTGTCTCTATACACATCTCCGAGCCCACGAGACAGGCAGAAATCTCGTATGCCGTCTTCTGCTTGAAAAAAAAAAACAGCCACCCACACATCCAAACCTACCGTACGCCGCCTTCTTCTGTAACAAAAAAATATCTACAAAAACAAAAAGACTTTGCTTGTACAGCGACGTCACTCACTAGC
>OLJF01000815.1_pt1 | contig 25406 bp, 19 predicted proteins | sample 1609751 | NCBI WGS metagenome assembly OLJF01 (sample SAMEA4350171, study PRJEB24818) | metagenome | biome: human; feature: gut; material: faeces | place: Denmark | collected 2013-09
TTGCCCCCGAAGCACGATGCGGGTACCGCAACCCGACATTATCGAGCATTTTGGCAACGCAGATGCCGTGCCGCAGCTGCCGGAGCGGTGCTTGAGCCGTTAGGCGGGAATTGTGCGGTGTTGCCTTCACTTTTTCCCTGTCGTTACGCGGTCTGCATTCCTGTTTTTGCCCACGAACTGCCCTTGTTCACGCAAAGTTTACCGGAATTTCCAGCTATTTCATGCCTTGTTCATCCGCAGTTCATTTTTATTCTTCATGATAGAATCTATCGGGGGCCCCTATTACCGCCCCCCAACTGGAGGAATTGTTATGCACGAAACCCAACAGCCGCGCGACCCCAAAAAGACGACCGGCATTGTATATGCCGTGATCCTTGTGGTGTTGCTGCTGCTCAATTTCTGGGCCTTCCCCGCCATGATGAAAGGCCAGGTCAAACAGGTCGATTACGGTACCTTCCTGAACATGCTCGAAGGCGGCGAACTGAGCACCGTTGAAATTCAGGATCAGCAGATCTATTTTGTGGACAAAAACGATACCACCTACTGCACCAACTCCATTGCGCAGGACCTGCAGCTGGTCAACCGGTTGGAAAGCGCCGGCGTTTCCTTTGGCAAGGTGTACAACCAGACCACCTGGGTGGATACCCTGCTGGGCTGGGTCATCTCGCTGCTGCCCATGATCATCCTGATCGTCTGGTTCAACCGCATGATGCGCAAGCGGGTCGGTGAAATGACCGGCGGCGCCAACAGCATGATTTTTGGCGGCGGCAAATCCGGTGCCAAACAGTATGTCGTTGAGGATGGCAAGTCCATCAAATTTGCCGATGTTGCCGGTGAGGACGAAGCCAAAGAGAGCCTGCAGGAAATCGTTGACTTCCTGCATAACCCCAAGCGTTACGAGGATATCGGTGCCAAAATGCCCAAGGGCGTTCTGCTTGTCGGCCCCCCGGGCACCGGTAAAACCCTGCTGGCCCGCGCTGTTGCCGGCGAAGCCGGTGTTCCCTTCTTCTCCATTGCGGGTTCTGAATTTGTCGAGATGTTCGTCGGCATGGGCGCTTCCAAGGTGCGTGACCTCTTCAAACAGGCCAACGAAAAAGCCCCCTGCATTATCTTTATTGATGAGATCGATACCATTGGCAAAAAGCGTGACGGTGCTTCCGGTATGGGCGGCAACGATGAACGCGAGCAGACCCTGAACCAGCTGCTGACCGAAATGGACGGGTTTGACGCCGCCAAGGGTGTTATCATTCTGGCCGCCACCAACCGTCCTGAATCCCTTGACCCCGCTTTGACCCGCCCCGGCCGTTTTGACCGTCGTGTGCCCGTGGAGCTGCCCGACCTGAAAGGCCGCGAAAGCATCCTGCGCCTGCACGCTCAAAAGGTCAAAATCGGCCCCGACTGTGACTTTGCCGTGGTTGCCCGCATGACTCCCGGTGCTTCCGGTGCCGAGCTGGCCAATATCATCAACGAAGCCGCCCTGGGCGCTGTGCGCCACCACCGCATGGCCGTTACCCAGTACGACCTGCAGGAAGCCGTGGATACCATCCTGGCCGGTGCCCAGAAAAAGAATAAGATCCTGAGCGACAAAGAAAAGTGCATCGTGGCCTACCACGAAGTCGGCCATGCCATGGTTGCCGCCCTGCAGAGCCATTCCGCCCCCGTGCAGAAAATCACCATTGTGCCGCGCACTTCCGGCGCGCTGGGTTTCACCATGCAGGTAGAGGACGGCGACCACACCCTGATGACCAAGGAAGAGATTCTGGCCAAAATTGCCACCATGACCGGTGGCCGTGCCGCCGAAGAAGTGGTGTTCAACTCCATCACCACCGGCGCATCCAACGATATCGAGCAGGCCACCAAGATGGCCCGCGCCATGATTACCCGCTACGGCATGACCGACGACTTTGACATGGTTGCCCTGGAAACCGTGAACAACGCCTACCTGGGCGGCGATGCCAGCCTGGCCTGCAGTGAGCGCACAGCCGCCACAGTGGACGATAAGGTCGTGGAAGTTGTCAAGCAGCAGCATGAAAAAGCCAAACAGATGCTGATTGAAAACCGCGGCAAGCTGGATGAGATCGCCAAGTACCTGTACGAGAAAGAAACCATCACTGGCGAAGAGTTCATGCGCATCCTGACCGCTGTTCCCCAGCTGCCCACCGGTGCCGTGGAACAGTAAAGGCAACACCGCTCTGCGCGTTTTCTTTGTAAAATAACGGTGCCCCCGCCCTATGCAGTTCATTTACTGCACGGGCGGGGGTGTTTTGTTGTAATTCCGTAGGGGCGCACACCATGCACCCATCCGTTTTATATCATCACACTGCAGCGCTTTCTCACAAAGCACACCATGTAATAGCGCCATTTTATGGCCAGCCGTTACCCATTTGTAGGGGCCGCTGCTCACCTCTTTCCGAAAAACGCAATAAAAATGCTGTCTTTCTCCACATCAGGGAAAGGCAGCATTCTTCTTTATCCGTTCAGATCTTCGCCGTTGCTGGCAATCACATTTTTATACCATCCAAAGGACTTTTTCCTGTACCGTGCCGCCGCCCTGTTCGAGTACCGGGAAAAGCACCAGTGATTCTGCCGGGCTTTATTTTGCCTGCGCGCCCTCTGGGAAGATGATCTTGTTCACAAAGAAGAAGATCACCATGGAAATGCCGCCATTGAGCACGGTGGTGCCAATGTTGTAGATGAAATCCGGCACCAGCAGGCCCGCAACCGCCACCCACACGCAGTTGATGGAGTTGACGATGCAGGTGATCAAGCAGAACGCCACCACATACCAGGCGATCTGCTTGGCCAGGTTGCCCTTGCTGCGGAACACAAAGTTGCGCTGGATGGGAAAGTTTATGCATTCTCCCACCACCATGGCAACCATGTAGGCGCAAAAGTACGGCAGACCGCCATGGGCGGAATCATACCCCAGGATGTTCCACTGGAAGGTTTCGCCAAACAGCGTGACCGGAATGCCCGGCCAGCCAAAATCCACCACCGGCAGGCTGCTGAACGCCGCCGGCAAAAATTGCAGCAGCAGGTATTTGAACACCGTAACCAGGTTGGATACGATCACAAACAGTCCGCCTTCGCGCACCCACTTGGCTGCGGCGGGGTGTTTTGCCGCAAAATTATTCCATAGCTGCATAAATAGCCCCTCTCTTTCCTCAGCTGTTGCGCAGGCGTTGTTCCAGCTGTGCGTTCAGTACCAGGTTTTTCACGGCTTCTATGATCACCCGCACAAGGCCGATGATCCAGAATCCCTGTAATTCCATCACAATGCCATCCACCATGCCCATGCTGATGGCACCGCTGGTCATTTTGGCCAGGGCACGCAGCGGCATGTTGTACTGGAACAGCACATTCAGGTCCGGCTTGCCGCGCTTGTAGCTGGCGTTCAGCAGTGCGGTAAGCACCAGCCAAATCAGCCAGCCCAGCGGGCTGCGGCTGTGGTTCAGCTCGCCCAGGGTCATGTTGCGGTCAATTTTAACTTTTCCCTGCTGCACCGGGCGGCCCAGCAGGGTGGCCCATTCGTCATCCGGCACGCTCTGCACCTTGCCGCTGGTATAGTGCGGCAGATGCTTGCCCGCATAGGGGTTGGGTGCGCCGGTACCGGCCACTTCCACCACGGCGGTCAGGCGGATGTCCGCACTGGACGCGCCGACCCGCAGCTCATAGCTGCCGCCTTCCACTTCCCAGCTGTCGGTCTTGGTGTTCCAGTAGCGGAATGCCTTGTCGTCCAGCGGGATGGTCACGGTCTTGCTTTCGCCGGGCTGCAGCTGCACCTTGGCAAAGCCTTTCAGCTCCTGTGCGGGGCGGAACACTTCTGCCCCAGGTTTTGCCACATACAGCTGCACGATCTCTGCTCCGGCGCGCTTGCCGGTGTTGGTTACGGTCAGGGTCACGCCATTGGACGAGGCCTGCAAATTGCTGTAGGCAAAGCTGGTGTAGCTTAACCCATAGCCAAAGGGGAATGCCACCGGCACACCGGCGGTCTGGTAATAGCGGTAGCCGACATACAGTCCCTCGCGGTACTGCACCATGCGGCCCGGCCCGGCAAAGTTATCCTTGGCAGGGGTATCCGCATAGGCGTTGACCCAGGTTTCGGCCAGCTTGCCGCTGGGGTTCACTTTGCCGGTCAGCACATCCAGCATGGCGCCCGCCCCCGCCTGGCCGCCCAGCGCACCATATACCAGGGTACGGCAGTGTTTGAGCCACGGGGTTTCCAGCGAAGCCCCTGCGCTGAGCACCACAACGGTGTTGGGGTTGGCCTGCTGCACGGCCTTTAACAGTTCGATCTGGTTGTCCGCAAGGCGCATATCGCCGCGGTCCAGACCCTCACTTTCCTTGATTTCATCCAGCCCCAGGCAGAGCAGCACCACTTCGGCCTTTTGGGCCAGGGCTACAGCCTCGGCCTGTTTGGCGGCATCCGGTTTGCCCTGGCGGTCAAAGCCGGGGGCAAAGCCCACGCTGGCCAGGCCGCTCTCTTTCAGGCAGTCCAAAAAGGTATCCACCTTGATGGAGTTGACCGCGCTGGAGCCAGCGCCCTGGTACCGCGGCGTCTGGGCAAAGTCGCCGATCACGGCAACCTCGGTGCCCTCTTCCAGCGGCAGCAGGTCGTTCTCGTTTTTCAGCAGCACAATGCTTTCGGCTGCGGCGCGGCGGGCCAGCGCGTGGTGGGCATCCGCATCAAAGGTGCGGCTGTGGGACTGCACGGCGGCATGGGTATCAAACACCAGCGTCAGCAGCTCGTCCAGCCGGGCGTCCACATCCGCTTCGGTAATTTTGCCGCTCTGCACAGCCTGCATCAGCTCGCGCACGGCGTCCCCGCCGGGGGCGGGCATTTCCAGCGTGGAGCCGTTCTGCACGCCCAGGGCATGGTCATTGCTGCCGCCCCAGTCCGTTACCACAGCGCCGTCAAAGCCCCACTCCCCGCGCAGGATGTCCATTAACAGGTGGCGGTTCTCGTTGGCATAAGTGCCGTTGATGAGGTTATAGCTGCTCATGATGGTCTTGGGCTTTGCTTCCTTGACCACGATCTCGAACCCGGTCAGGTACAGCTCCCGCAGGGTGCGTTCATCCACCACGGAATCCGACGCCATGCGGCGCAGCTCCTGGCTGTTGACGGCAAAGTGCTTGGGGCAGGCGGAGATGCCGTTGGACTGGATGCCCCGCACATAGCCCGCTGCCATTTTGCCAGAAAGATACGGATCCTCGGAGAAATACTCAAAGTTGCGGCCGCAGAGGGGGCTGCGCTTGGTATTCAGGCCTGGCCCCAGCAGCACGGCAACTTCCTGTGCGGCGGCTTCTTCGCCCATTGCCTGGCCGATTTGTTCGCCCAGGGCAGGGTCCCAGCTGCACGCCACAGTGGCCGCCGTGGGGAAGCAGGTGGCCGGAACACTGGGGTTCAGCCCCAGGTGGTCCGCCGCGCCCGCCTGCTTGCGCACGCCGTTCGGACCATCAGAAAGGGTGATGGACGGGATATTATTTTTCGGCAGTGCACGGGTTCCAAAGGTAGTAGCGCCCGAAAGCAGCGCACATTTTTGTTCAAGCGTCAAAGCTTGCAGTTGTTTCTTTTGCATAAGGTGGTTCCTTTTCTTAAAAACAGCCTTGCGGCCCACCGCACAACCGCGCAAAGTCGGCGGCGATGGACCGCAGGGCAGCTGCACAGCTTACAAATTACACTTTACTGTGCCTTTTTCTTCTTGTAGCTTTTGAAAGTGAGAACTTCCAGCACGACCAGCAGTACAGCCAGCAGCACGTTGACCACGATCATAGCGGTACGCCAGATGGGGGTGGAAACAGTGTTGGCGGGGTCGTAAACGCGGGAGTTGACCACGGTGTACATGATGTTCTTGCAGGCCTGACGCATAGCCTTAACGCTGGTAGCACTGGTGGTATCGGTCAGGTGGTTGGTGGCAACATCGTAGTTCTTCAGCATCAGGTCGCAGCCGTTGCGGATGGCAATATCTGAATCCATGTAGTCAGTGAAGTGGAAGCCGTCGGTGATGACCATACCGCGGAAGCCCCACTCGCCGCGCAGCACGCCGTTCAGCAGTGCATTGCAGGCACCGGCCCACTGGTTGCCAATATAGTTCCAGCTGGACATGACGGCCTTGCAGCCGCCCACCTTGGCGCTGATCTCGAAGGGACGCAGGTAGATCTCGCGGATAGCCTGCTCGTCAGCCCAGGTGCAGAGCAGCTTGCTCTGGTTGATCTGCTGGTCGTTCAGGGCAAAGTGCTTCATGTAAGCGTAGACGCCGTAGCTCTGGGCACCGGCAATGGAGCTGGCACCGATGTAACCGGCGAGGACGCTGTCCTCAGAGTAATATTCGAAGTTACGGCCGTCAAAGGCGGAACGGTGGCCGTTCATGGCGGGGGCGTACCAGCCGGTGACGTTCATCTCGCTGGCCATGCGGCCGATGCTCTCGCCGTAGCGGCGGGCCAGGTCGGTGTTGAAGGTGGAAGCGATGATGATCTCGGACGGGAAGCCAATGGAAGAAACGCCGGTAAAGTTGTTGTTGATGGCAGCGGGTCCGTCGCAGTCGATGGTCGCGTACTTGTCAACGCTGGCCTCGGCCTTGGTCTGGTAGCCGCCCAGTGCGATCAGGTCGTCCATCTCGGTGACGGTCATCTGGTCGAGCAGGGTATCCCAACGCTCGTCGTCGTAGTCAGCACCGCGCAGGTCAGCCAGCTTCAGGCCGTTGTTGGCACCGGTAACGGGCATCTCATCGTTGGGGTCGTTGAAGTCCTCAGGGGTCCAGTTGTGGTCGTTGTACAGGGTGCTCATGCTTTCCTCAGACATGGTGTAGTCAGAGGGAGCAGCAACAGCTTCGGCATAGTTGGCGAAGTGATCAGCACGGGACAGGGTGACGAGCTTGTCGTCAGCGAAGTCGAACTTGGTGGTAGCAGCCTCGGCGTCGGTGCTGCGGGGGTTGGACTCGTCATAGACGATGGTAGAAGCGACGTTGTAGGTCTTGGAATCCAGCACCGTGTGGGAATCCTCGTTGATGCTGATGATATAGTCGCCCTCTTCCAGCACATAGCAGCCCTTGTCCTTACTGTCAAAGCTGGCCATGTCCTCGGTGTTGAAAGTCAGGGTCAAGGTCTGGGAAGCGCCCGGCTCAATGGAGTCGGTCTTGCCGAAGGTGACGAGGTTGGCGGAAGCCTTCTCAATGCCGCCATCGGTGTACGGCGGGTTGAAGTAGACCTGCACGGCGTCCTTACCGGCCACACTGCCGGTGTTGGTGACGGTGACATCCAGGGTGATGGTGCCGTCAGCCTCGGTCATGGAGTCGATTTTCTGGGTAAAGGTGGTGTAGGACAGGCCGTGGCCGAAGGGATACTGCACGGTCTTGTCATAGTCGATCAGGCCCTCGGCGGCGGCAGTCTCGTAGAACTTGTAGCCGACGTAGATGCCCTCAACATAGTTGACGAAGTGCGGGGGAACCAGCGTTGCATCACCGCCAAACAGGCTGGCAGCGGTGTAACCAACGGAATCCGCATTGGTGTAGGCGAAAGCGCCGATGTTGTTGAAGTACGGTGCAGCGGTCAGGTCGTAGACGAAAGTGTCGGCAGAGTGGCCGGAGGGGTTGACCTCACCGGCAACAATCTCGCCCAGGGCGTTGAAGCCGGTCTGGCCGGTGCCGGGGCACCAGATAACGCTCTTGATCTGGGGGTGCTCATCGACGAAGCCCATTTCCAAAGTATTGGCACCATTGTAAACCAGCACAACATTAGCAAAGTTTTTGGTGACCATATCAATCATGTTCTTTTCTGTTTTGGTCAGAGAAAGATAATGCTGGCCGGGTTCGAAATCATTATACTCGGTAGAGTTTTCAGTGTAGTTGAGTCCATCCATGTTAGTGGGCAGGTCAGCCATTTCGCCACCAACGCGGCTGATGACGACCATCGCAGTGTCAGAGAAAGACTTGGCGTTGTCGATCAGCTCCTGGGTGTAGCTGGCGGCGGTGGGCTCGGGCAGGGTCCAGTTATGGTTGCTGTAACCCAGCGCCGGGCGCTCGGCGCAGTAAGCGGTGTAGAAATCGCTCAGCTCGGTGTTGGTGTTGATGCCCGCGTTGTGCAGGCCATCCAGCAGGCTGACGGTGGGACGGTCGGCAGAGATCGCGCCGGCGCCGGTGCCGCCGTAGACAGGGCCGACAGAAGCCCAGCCAAAGACGTTCAGGTTGCTGCCGGAAGCGAGGGGCAGTTCGTTGTCATCGTTCTGCAGCAGGACGATGCCTTCCTCGGCAATCTCGGTGCACAGGGCGTTGGCCTCTGCACCAGATTCTTCGGTGATAGTGCCGTTGCCGGTGACCAGGTCGAGCATGGTGCTCATGGGGCCAAAGGCAACCAGGTTGAGCATGATGCCGAAAGCCAGCAGCACGGCCAGGCCGGACTGGGCGCGCACCATGAATTTGGTGGGCTTGGCCAGTTTCTTGTTGACCGCCATAGCGATCAGTACGATAATGGCGGCGGCAACCACAACGCCAAAGAAGATGAGCTGCGGGATGCAGTTATTGACCACATCGGCAACGTCGTCCAGGTTGACGCCCATATTTGCCAGGGTAAGAAGCAGGGTGTTCATTGTTTTCCTCCTTTTATTGTGCCGCCCTCCGGATGGCAGCTGACGGGATTTCCGCTTTCATTGATGATATTGTACCAAAACAATTTTCTTTCGGCTCATTTTTTGCACAAACTGTTGTTTCCGTTGCATGTTTTGCAAAAGTTTCAAAAACATTTCATTTTTTGTTGTGCATCTCTCACAAAGCATCTCGACCCTGTTTTGTGCACCCCGCCCAAACACCAAAAATGGCCGGGTGCCTTATCCTAGACCCCCAGCCATCCATTCAGCTTTTCTGCGGCAGCAGCACCCGCAGCGTAAACCACTCATTCTCCCAGTGCAGCGTCATAGTTCCGCCGCGCTTTTCGGCTGCGGCGCGCACACCGCGCAGGTCGCTGCCGCCATGGGTGTTGCGGCGCGGCAGGCCGTCCGCGCCCAGCTCCACTTCCTGCGCGCAGTAGTTTTCAAACCGCAGCATCACAAAGCCGTTCTGGGCGTACACCGCCACCCGGATCAGCCGCTTTTCGTGGTCGGGCTCGGTCTCTACGCTCTCGGTCGCATTGTCCAGCGCCGTACCCACAATCGTGCAGATTTCCCCTGTCTCCAAAAAATCCAGCAAATGCCCGTCCGCCACGCAGGTCATCGTGATGTGGTGCTGCTGGCAGTACAGGCTTTTGGCCGTCAGCAGGGTGTCCAGCACCGGGTTGCCGGTCTTGTTCTCCGCCTCGTACTGGCGGATGCCGCTTTCCATGGCCGCCAGCGCCACATCCTGCTTGGCGTGGTCCCGCTCCGCCCGGATGGCCGCAATCTGCATTTTCAGCTCGTGGTAGCGCCGGTTGATCAGGCGGATGTTCTCCTTGCTCTGCTTGTACTGCTCGTACTGGCGGTGCAAAACACCGTCCAGCTCCGCCAGCTCGCTGTGCAGGGCGGCTTCGCGCAGCTGCTCGTGCTGCACCGTCAAAATCAGCACCCCGGCCAGGTCCACCAGCGTGCGGATGTAAAACATGTTCATGTTGGCTTCGCTGCCGTTGGCAAAGCTCAAATTGCTCACGGCAAATGCGGTCAGCGCCATGACCACCGCCACAAAAGTTCCTGCGGGCGTTATTTTCAGCTTCCCGGCCGGGCCGGGGCGGCGGTTCTCCACAAAAAGCATGGCGGTAAAAATGCCGCCGTACACCACCGCCAACAGCAGCAGCGAAAGCGGCTCCGCCCCGCCGCGCTGCGGCCACAGCACGCAATGCAGCTGCCATTCCACGCTGGCCGCCAGCTCCGCCAAAATAAAGGCCCGCGCGCACACATAACCCGCTTCCAGCAGCGTAATGCTGCGCGTGACCCACAAAAACAGCAGCATGGAAAGAATCGCCATTGCCATGCAGGGGATCCACCACGCCAGCGGAACTTCCCCCGTGGCCTGCAAAAACGCCCCCAGCAGCACCGCCCAACCGGCTTCCACGCCCCAGATCACGCGCTGGTCCATCCGCGGCGGCAGCCTGTGCGCATACAACAGCGCCGCCAGCACTTCCGCCAAAGCGGTGTACAGGCGGGGAATATCCGGCAATGTCGTCACTGTCCCGCACCCCCAATATAATCCGCCAGCTCCGCCATAAACGCCTTGCGCCGCGGGCGGCTGATCTGCAGCGCATACGAGCCAACCTGCACCATATCCTGCTGCACGCCGGAAACCTGCGCCAGATTGACCAGATACCCGCTGTTGCACCGTGCAAACGCCCGGCCCACCAGCTTTTCCTCATAGTTTTTCAGGGTGCCCGGCACTATAAAATCTTCTTTTTCGGTGTAAAAATGCACCTTGTGGCCTTCGCTTTCCAGGTAATAGATTTCCGCCGCGTCCAGCCGCCGCATGCCGCCGTCCACCACCACAGCCAGATAATGCCGCTCCCGCTTTTCCAGCTGCCCCAGCGCCTTTTGCAGCTGCTGCGAAAACGCAAAGTAGGGCACCGGTTTCAGCACATAATCCAGCGCCCCAACGGCATATCCGCGGATGGCATACTGCGCCATGTTGGTAATGAACACGATCAGCACCCCGCCGTCCCGCTCCCGAATGCGGCGGGCGGTCTCCATGCCGTCCAGGTGCTTCATCTCCACATCCAGAAAGATGATGTCGAACTGCGGGCGGTAATCTTCCAGAATCTCCATCCCATCCGCAAACTCCGTTACCTCAAACGGCGTGCCGTACTGCCGGGTGTACCGCTGCACATACCCCGCCAGCTGTTCCCGCACCGCCGCCTCGTCCTCCACAATCGCAATCCGGGTCATCTGCTGCTCCCCTTTCTCAACACCACACTGCGGCCCCGCACAGTCCACATCTGGTGTGGTTTCTTAAAGTGTATCTGAAAACAAAGAAAATGACGGATATTTCACAAGCGCAAGGCGGATTTAAGGCAAAGAGCCGCGGGAATCCTTTGTGGATTCCAAGGCTTTTTAACGCAAAATCCCGCTGCGTTTGTAGAAATAGACGATATTTTCGACTTTTCAGCTGCACCATCGATTGTTTTTAGTATAGCACATACAACCATACACAGCAAATGCGGAGTGAAGCAGTTTGTTTGCCCTCAAAGCGTTTTGTCGGTCGGGGCTGCCAGACCAGGCCAGCCCTGGCATGCCACAAATATACAGGTTCGTTGCGAATGCAGATGTGGCGTTAAACGGAACAAAGCACACCCTCCATGATTACAGTCCCGAGATAAACAAAAATCTTATCATCCATTGCTATCAGCCCGAACCCGGCTATTGTGCCTGTGTGCTGCAAGTGACGGAGCAATAAATCAGCGGGAAAAGCATCACGGAAATCGATGCGCATCTTGAAACCACTGCCCTGCCGGAAAAGCTTCCTGTACCTTGCTGTTTGTGCGCTCCGCCTCCTTTCTGCCGTCGTTGACTATTTCTGCCTTTAGTATATAGATCAACAAAAAAACGCCCTACACTTTCGTGTAAGGCATTCTTTGGTGCACCATCAGTGGGCGCGTTAAGAATTCAGTCCTGCGGACTGAATTTAGCGACCAGTCCCCGCGAGACGAACACGAGCGCTTGCGCGAAGTGTGAGTCCGTCCCGGAGGGAATGGTGCAACAAAAAAGCCGCAACATTCGTTGCGGCTTTTCTTGGTGCACCATCGGGGACTCGAACCCAGGACCCACTGATTAAGAGTCAGTTGCTCTCCTTAGTGGCTAATACTAAGGTTTTTGCCCCATACTTTGATCGGAATTACCAGTTTTATCTCTCTCATGCTGACTAATTGTTCCAATCCACAATTTTCACACATATTATACGCCAATTCATTCATCTTACCTATTGCGTTGTTTTGCTAAAGACCGTATACTTATTATATATTATTTCTTTCATACGATTTCCTTTAGGAGTGATAGAATGGGTTTGTTAAATACCAACATCTGGCAAGATCATGATTCTGAACTCGCAAGAATTAGTTACTCTGCAAGAATGTTATACCTATTACGTGGGGCAATTTGCCTAGATCGTATGGAACTGGCAAAAAGGTTAGGTGTAACTTGGCCCACTGCTTCAAATACCGCAGAGAAATTACAAAAAATCGGCGCATTACGTACCGTCGCACAAGAGGCTGTATCAGAAACTGGAAGTGGAAAAAGTAGTTATTCCCTAATGGTAAATCCTGATTATGGCTATTTTGTTGGCATTTCGATTGGTTCATCAGAAATCAAACTTGTTGTTCTCGATTTTAATTTTGATCCCTTGTCAAAAGTTTCATTACAAGATTATCTATGCTTCTATGCTGAGTCAGAGGGAAACCCAGTTGTATTTGATTGGCGAAAATATCTAATGCAGAGCGACGCTACAACTAATGGTTACATCAAAATTCCTACTCCAGAATCTGCAGAGCGTTTCAGTGCGACTATCAATCAAATAGTTAATGGATTGATTGCTGCAGACATAAATCAGCAAAACCAATCCCCCTCCACAGCAAAACATCTGCTGGGTATTGGATTCGCATTCACCGGTGCTGTGGATGTAGAAAACAAAACAGTCACCGAATCATTTAATTTGCCATTTTTGCGAGGCATAAGCTACAAAACCTTAATCTCACCAAGTAACCGTGAATACCTCGAAAGTCAAAATATTACTGTCTCATTTCAGCATAATGCCAAAACAGTAGCCATTGCTGAAAAATATTATTTGCAGAAAAACAACTCTCCACTTGGTGAATCCGAAGACATCGTCAGTATTTATTTAGGTACCGGTATTGGTTGCGGTTTAATTTTAAATAATCGTTTATTTACAGGTACCAAAAATTATAGTGGTGAACTTGGGCATATTCCTCTACTTATACAAAGCAACAAAGCTATCACGCTGGAGGAGTACATTCGCATTTATGTTTTTGGCGAATCTGATTTTGACACTTACCGCAAAATGAAACTATCACAGTTACGAGAAATATTGAATCAGTCTGTCGAGGCTCAAAAGCACTTTTCCCAAGCGCTCGGATATGCCATTAATACCGTGGCAACTCTGTTTAACCCTTCCTTAATTATTTTGTCAGGTAAACTCTCAGAATTAGCAAGTACTTGTTTAGATAGTATCTACTCATACCAGTTCTCTGCATTGCCATATGTCTTTGACAGCTACAAACTTCAAATTTCTGAGCAAGGCATCTGTTCACCTGCAATCGGTGCTGCAATGTATGCATTTTATGCACGCTACGATATAAACGTACAATTTTAGTAAAATCAACCATCCAAGAGGCAACCATCCACGCACGGTCCATCTACCGATGCGCAGGGTGGTTGTTTTCCGTCTAATTGAATCGCATTTCGCCCTTTTGTGCTTACATTGTAGTTATTACACAAATTTCTTATTATATTTTCTATACATATATTATTAGTTCTAATACGCAATGCTCTTTACACGCCGCCACAGGTAGGATATAATTATAACAAAGAAAGCGCTATCTTTGCTGAACCGTTCTTCCAAATTGAAATTTCAATGCAAAGGAGGTGTTCCGCGTGATTTCGACTTAATAGGATTGCTATCGAAGCTTCTGGAACCGTATACCAAAGAATTTAAGCCTACGCAAGGCGTAGTCATATTCATCGCTATCCTTGTATGTGTTACATTCACGATTCCCTCCGTCCTCCTTCATATCCAGCGAATGCGGGAATTGGATAATGAATACACACGCGATAGATGGGCACACGAAGAAGCTCTGGCCGATGACGAGATAGAGTCCCGGAAGCTCGACATCGAAGAAAATAAGGCTCACGCCGAAACTGAACGATTCACGCTCCAACCATGTTGGGAGTGTGAAGTCGAACCGGATGACCTGCGTTCAGAATCGGCTCCCAAGGCATCGTGTCAAAATTTACCACCATCTTAAGGTCATCTCTGAAGGTTGATTATGATTTTTCACAAATATATTTAGCCGCAACACAGTAGTGTTCGCGGCTTTTTCTATTTTATAAGGCATACATAATATCATACTAAGCAATCGCAATCAATAGCGTTTCACATTTTATATTTTTTTCGCTCAAACGATTCAAACTAATCACAGTCACACCCAAATTCAAATCTTTGCTCCACAACATATAAAGTGAATACCTCTTCATTTTAGCAGAAGAATTTTCAGATATCTTCCATTGGACTCGCCAATAATAAGTAGTTATCTATCGGACTCATTATAAACATAACGCAGCGCTCAACAATCGGCAATTCAGACTTCTGAATGCCCTTTTGCCGATCGCTGCTTTTGTTGTAGTATTATGATTAGTTAATTTGCGAAAGGAGACCGCCCTATGACCGAACAACAAATAGTATCTGCATATTTCACTTACTGCAAGTTGCAGAAAAACCTGGATAACAAAACTTTAAAGGCATATCAGATTGATCTCAAGCAGTTTGTTGCTTTCTATCCAAAGCCAACAACAGTCACACGCACCGATATGGAACTTTACATTGAGCATCTCATGGAACACTACAAAGCGTCTACTGTGAAACGTAAAATTGCAGCAATAAAAGCTTACTATCATTACCTAGTCTACGAAGAGATTCTGGATCACAGCCCCTTTGAAAAAATCCAATTACATATTCGCCAAGAAGTTTTACTCCCTAGAACTATTGATCGCCCGATACTTGGTGCCATCTTTTCTGCCGCCTACCGCGAACTTTCGACCGCCCATTCCAAAGTTGCCCGCCAAGAAACAATTAGAAATATCGCCGTACTTGAGCTTTTGTTCGCTAGTGGGATTCGTGTTTCCGAGCTTTGTACAATCACCTGCGATAACTTGAATTTAGATAGCCAGATTGTTCTTATCCGCGGGAAAGGTAGTAAAGAGCGAAAAATCTACTTAGCTTCCGCCCCTGTGGTTCGGGCACTAAAAGAATACTTGCAAGTTAGAGTTCCCCGCATTGCCGATGAGCCTTTCTTTTTCTTAAATAGAGATGGGAACAGATTGTCTGAGCAGTCCGTTCGCAGGATCATCAACCGGTACACCGATCTGTCAAACCAACCCGGCCATTATACTCCACATATGTTCCGTCATTCTTTTGCCACGTATTTATGGGATGCTTGCGGTGACGTTTACGAAGTTAAAGAGATTTTGGGGCATAGTTCGATCAAAACTACTGAGCGTTATGTCCACGCTAGTTTTGAGCGTCAAAAGAAAGTGCTTTCCTCCATGCATCCACGAGCCACCTTGGAGTTCACCTATTAAAGCAGCAACGTTTATGCTGCTCATTTGCTTCTTCCCGCACTCCATGAATAGAAGATAATCTCTAATTATCTGTTGTTCGAGGGTAATCTATTTGGGGAAGAATAGGAGCTATCGGCGGGTGAAATTATGGAGCACGGAATAATTAATGGTTTTTCTAACCGGGATAAGTTAATTGAACGGTTGGTCGATTCCTATAATAATAAGACAGCTCCAGAAATCATATTATTAACAGGACCTGCGGGTTCCGGAAAAAGCTTTGTGGCAAATAATGTTGTAAAAAAGTGCGAAAAAATATCTCGTATGCGGTCTTATATAAATCGTGGAGATAGTTTTGTTTCCCCTTCCGCTGTAGGGAATATGCCGAAACTAAGAGTGGATAACCTATCCCTTTCTGCAAGCTTCCTATATATGTCTGCTGGCTTGGAGGTCGGAGCACACCGCGAAGAGAGCCAGTATAACCACCTAAAGGCCTTGTTGCGATCATTTCAAAACCATCGGTTTCTGTTTTGTTTAGATGGCCTATCGAGTGCTCATAGTCAAGTGAAGTCGATGGCACAACTCCTGCTATCTCACCGAGAGGATTTGGAAAGGGCATTATCCTCAAAGGTTTATTTTCTGGTTACAGATACTAGTGATACCATGTTCTTAAGCATGGGAAGCGGGGCAGAACGAATTACACATTTTGAATTAAGTCCCTATGATTCAGATGATATTTTAGAGTATTTAAAAAGCAGACATTTGGAGCTGTTGATTACCGACACTGTAAAGCAAAACATTCTGCAAATACAAAAAATCAGTGGCGGAAATCTGTACCTTGCCGATTTTCTCTTTGTTGATCTAACTTTCCAGAACAAGGACTATTTTGCAGCGTTGGAGTATGTTATCAAAAGACGGCTTGCGAAACTCAAGGCAGATGGCCTGAACAAAGAAATATCTGAATCAGATATGGAAGATATTATTTTGTCATCATCACTTGCCATACAGCCCTTCACAACCACTGAAATTTCATCTATTACGAATAGAAATGATAATACAGTTGCAAACAGCCTGGACATAGCAAAAGAAGAGGCATTTCTTGACAAGAGTTTAGATTGTTTTTACGATTTTCCCTGCTATCAGATTAAATCTGCGCTTGAAAAGCAAAGTATTGAGAAGCGAAGAGAACGACTCCTACACTACTATCAGTACTATACTGTGAATGAGCAGGATGAGTATTACATCCGAGCATTTTACTTGATAAAATATTATAGGGCTATTGGACCCCAGGCATTTGCGTTGTTGGGACTTGCTTATACTAGCAGATTTTCAAGCATAGATTTTGATTTACTTTCTAAAATAGATGATGCAATAAATAAGTACGGAACAGCAGAGCAGAAAGAGGATTTCCAAGAAATCAAAGATTTTTACGAGATGATCGTCAAATCACCTGATACACAAGATCTTCAGGGATTGCATTCAGCTTACTTGAGATTAAAAAGGAAAGGCTTTGATGTGCCTCTCAAAGCTGAGCTATCACGAGCATATTTTCACTACCTATACCGGACACATTCCCCCTATAATCAAGACTTGAAACTGCTCTTTGAAGAATGTCTGTCATATGCAAATCATGAGATTCTTTTAACTGATTCTGTTAATCCCATTAAGCTAAAGCCAATGGATGAAACAATTGTACGTCTCAACATCATTTATACCGTGGCACCCTACCTTCTAGATGTTTTAAATCGAGATGACGAGTTTACCGAACTCTACAAGTTGAGTTTGAGTCTTTCAAACGCCTGTAGTTCAAAAAGCGCAAAGGGGCTTGGGCAGTATATTGAAAATGTATTTAACCGGAAGGCCTTTCTTTTCGTGAACCAGACCCAATGTACCCCTTATTATGAGCGTGCCAAGTCCTACTTTTCTAGAAATCAAATTTGGGATGAAATGTGTCTGACCTTGGTTTGTCAGGCTGGAACCGACATTGTAATCCAGCAATATGATGACGCTCAGGAACTGTGCAAACAGGCACAAGAAATTGCAGACCACTATGGAATCACATTGCCACAACCCGAAAAACTGCAGAACAATTTTCTGATTGCGGAATTCTTGCAGGCAGAGGCGCAGGCAAAAAGTGAAAAGGTCTGCTTGACCAAAGCCAGGCAGACCTTTTCTAAGCTGAAAAAATTATTACATAAAAAGCCGTGCGCCACAGAGTTTGTCATACTTACCAATATATGTTCTCTTTGCCTGTACAGTGGCAATGATCAGCAGTATTTGAAGTACAAGGCTATGTTAGAACGTCAAATGACCTGCAAGGATGTATCTGATGTTAGTGATTTGGATATTGACGATTTTTATCGGTACTACTTTGCCTGGTTTGAGGTTTTCCGCATGATTCGTGATGGAAACTGGGAAATGGCAGAACAGTTAAGCCAATCTGTTCATGGATTTATTCCTGCACTCTTTAAGAAGCAGGAGAAATTCTGGGAAATGAAAGACCAGGCCCTTGCTGACGTAATACGGAAACGCATTTCAATGAGTGCCTACGATTTCTGTCACAACCTAGTGCATGTCAATCGTAAGGAAAACACTCTGTCGCGTTTCTTTTTCCGTGGATTGATGCTTTCGGATCTGCAGTATACTTCGTACAATTAAGCATCTCGGTAGTTAGAAAGCATACAAGTCACAATTACCTTGTAAATGTCTTCATACTTCAGATCATATTGGTCAAAGAGGTAGGCAATCGAGCTGTGGCGGATTGTATACGGAGTCCCAGCGATGTCAAACAAGTAGGGAATTCCGTCCCTCACTCTAAAGTCGAAGCGAGCATAATCCTTGACATCCAATATTTCCGCAGCTTTGGCCGCCAATTGCCGAACATCATTGGCGGCAGCTCCCTCCAGTAACTTGAATGTGTATCGATAGGAGTTTGAGATTTCGGAATCCATGAATTCCTGATCATCAGGAAAAACGATTTCCACCGGATCCAGGGCTAAATATTGTCCTTGGTATTTTACGACTAACACCTCACATTCTGGCCCGGCAATAAACTCCTGTACTAAAACGCGTTTGGAGTTTACTGCTGTGGCCGTATTATAAAACTGCTGGTATGAGTCATGGCTCAGTCTCATTTTGCAATGGGGGGTTAGCCCTATGCTGGCAGACTCATCAATATTCTTCATCAGGATATCCAAACCATTAAACACGTCCAAGATGTCTGCTTGCGTGGTACGGTCAGGAAGAAATTCGTATGTAATAGGTACTGGGATACCGTTTTTGGAAAGAATGTCGCCATAAATCCTTTTGTTTCTAAGAAGGGAGATCACAAATGCGTTGCTCCCTGTATATTTTATGCCATATAGATCACAAAATGCTGGAATCAAGGATTTCTTGCCGGGATTCACTCCGTCACGCGAAAAATTATAAACGATGCAATCCTTCGGCTGTATTTTATTATGGATGACATATTCAATAAAAGATATCTCACTGTAAAACACCCGGGCAAATCCAAATACATTAAATAATGCGGACGCAATCTCAGCAAATTCCATACGGGAGAAAAACTCGCTTTCATCAGCATGGGAAATGCGGGGGTCACTTTCACGCACGGTTTTGGTTTGTGCATCGGCGACTATATACATGTCAAAATTGATATCTTCATGCTTGTATTGTTCTAGTATCTTATCAATTATTTGTTTCCCTTTCATAGTAGATCCTCCATAGGAAAGCGGAGCGTTTTGAAATAGGGCTTCATTCCTAGTTTTCGATAGAATTGTTCCGCATCCGCGTCATACACATTGACACGAAGTTCTTTGTTAGACAGTTTTGCGTACAGTTTGATGTAGCGAACGATTTCACTTCCGATCCCGTGTCTACGGGCCTCCTGAGCAACAAATAGTCGACGGAGCAATATGTAGTGGGAAGCCTCTGCGACATCAAAATAAGCCACATAGTCTCCAGTTTGTGTGTCCTTAGCCATGAATGGAAACTCACCACATGTGAAAACGGTAGGGTTTCGGCTCAGATTCCCCTCTTGACTCTTATCGCCAAGATAGTCCAAAAGCTGTTCCTGCCACTGTGTACACGAGTCTATATCCTCCACAAAATTAAGCCGATGAGAACGAATAGCTTGTTCTCGGCCATAATCCAAAATAAAGGGTAGACAATTTTGAAAATATTTTGAGCACATTTCTTGAGCAAATTTATATTCAATACCGGTGTTCATTTCACAGGCATCGCTAGAACTAACTTCCCGCACTCGGATTGGAATTTGCCTTAGAACGCTGGTAATACAGTCATCCCAAAAGATAGAATCATTTTTAAAGTTTTCTTCCGTAAAATATTCCCGTAGTACAGATTTTACCAATGGGCAATCTTTTTGCGCCCAAAACGAAACCCCCAGAAGACACGGTTCGTTAGAGTATCCAATTTGGAACGAGGTTATTTGTTCACCCTCAAGTATAGGATGCCAAGCGTCTTCTCCACATTGAGGATAGCGCATTACATAGTAAAAGCTATTGTCTTGCCGGGAAAAAATATTTCGAGCTAGGACCAAATCTCCTTCTATCACAAAGGTATCATGAAATAAGTCGATTGCTTGGTTCATGGAATATAATGTATTTCTGTAAATAGGATTATGCAGGATATGACAACGATATCTTTCTTGCAAGAATCGGTATTGCTCCAGAAACTCACTGTTACAGAGTACGGTAATATCTTCGATGCCAAATTCATGGAGCATCCATACTGTGCGTTCCAAATTTGGGACACCTAAAATGGGGAGCAAGGGTTTGGGCGTGCTATACCCATCTTTTCTCATACGTGAACCTTTTCCTGCAGCTAAAATAATCGCATTCATAATTGGTGTCCCCTGCTTAAAAAGATAATATTTCCTTGATTTCCCAAATAATAATAGATAATAGCTGATTACCCTCGAACAACAGATAATTAGAGATTATCCTTCATATAGATTATTATACCATAACAGGAATGTTTCCGCATTGACATATTCCCCAAATATCCAGCGAATTTTTTGGAGTTTTCGCCATATCCATTTTCCCATCAGTTTGTAGAATACACAAAATGGCGAGGTTGCCCCCGCCATTGAAAGAGTTATTCTCTAGTTCTATTATGCAAATTGCAATAACAAGTTGAGCAACAACACAAATTTTCAAAACCTTTGCTGCAATCGCTCACTGCGGTTCTACTTGCTGCACATCTGCCTTACCCATAGGCCAGGTTCTATTCTCTGCCCTTCCGTACCTATATTTCGTCAGGCACGGGCGTGTCTTGTCGCTCTATCCCCTGAAACCAGAGGATAATCAGAAAGGTTGCTTCAGGACTCTTGCCTGCGTACTACTTTCCTGTGCCAGCCACCCGGTAGAGGTGACCGCTTCTGTGGACATCTATCCTTCTCGGATAGTTACGTCTATTCTGTTTTCAAGGTTCCTGTAATTCATTACTTCTGGCGTTATGACAGAGGCTTCTCGCTGGTAGGCTTTCCGATCCCATGGAACTGCGTCGCCCATCCAATATTTCTTGACTGTGTTTCTGGAAATTCCCAGAATTTTAGCTGTTGCACGCTGACTGGTTACTCCTTCAAGTTGCAGCGCGCGGATTGATTTGTAGACATCCACCGATGTGACCACCTTTCTATCGCCTCCCGCATAGTAGTCTACATCTATTATACGGGAAGCCATTAGGTGGCTCAAATATTCGCTGTCATTTTGCTGGAAAGTGGCTCAAGTATATATTAGCATTCACATCATGCGCGATATATTAAGCAAAAGCCGGTTGCTTTGCATTGCAACCGGCTTTCAATTTGCTTTTTAACTTTGGAGCATGGCTCTATATTTGGCGCGATCAGCTTCAGGAATATGCAACGCATCCATTGCTGCATCGACAGACACTTTAAAGCTGTCCATCACGTTACGAATCGCATTGAGAGTTGCTTTGTTCTCGCCCCTCTCTTCACCGATGCCAATTCCTTTCGCAACGCCCTTCTCCATTGCCCTTTCCATAACACCTTGGCTCAAATTGCACATTCTGCGCACCTCACTTTCAAGCGTTTGTGTCATCGGAACATCAAATTCCGTTTCTAATATTTCTTTCTTCGTTTCGGGACTCTTTTCTTCTGAAAGCAGTACTTCCAAGAATTTCAGCAGCCCGCCATAGTTTTTGTCGTCCTCATCGCCCAAGCAAATCATCACGGCGCTCATCAGGTCGTAGTTTCTGACTTGCTCAACCGCATCACCAATGATATGCTTTTCCTGTATGGAATACTGCGTAATTGTGTTTCTGCGGTTCTTCGGCGGGTTCATACATACCCAAATCGAGTACACTTTCTTGATTTTACCGTACTCGCCTTTGGTAAATTCCGTGCCGTACTGCGCCGAGATCATACGGCTGCAATAATAAATTGCACGTTTCAACAGCGGATACCCTGCATTGTAGCGGTTCTGTGCCTCCACGTTCAAAATCAGCCCAATCAGACCATCCTCGCTCGGTGCTGTGGCATAAAAGCGGACATCGTAGCGAATCGTACCCTCGGTCAGCGTCACATCTTCCGTATTCGTGCCGTGAATCGTGGCAGATACGTTGCGGTTTGTTTCATCGGCGTCCACGCCGACAGCGCCAATCTGCGGTTCACCCTCGATATACTTCTCCGCAATCTCCCGCACCGTACAGCCGTGATATTCCGGAACGCACTCCTTCATAATAACGGCCAAAATGCTTTTGTTAGCAAGCAGACGCTTAACGCCTTCATCGTAGCGGGCATCGGCATCTACTTGGGATATGCTTTGCGCCAGATAATTTTCTTCCTGCTGCATGGGATAAGCGCCTCCTTTCCTTGCCTTTATTATACGCTGTTTCTTTACTTTTTGCAATAGTGCTGTCCATAGCACAAAAAGTGGACTATTCACTTTCCTGCGTGAACAGTCCGCCTTTTCTGTTATGCACCAATTTCTGTATTGTAAGTTTCTGCTGTGCATTCCAGAAACTGTCTGTACTTCATATTAAACTTCACAATAACTTGGTATTTTCTTCCGACCTCTACCCTATCAATCAGATGGCTCAGTATCATTCGTTTCATTTCCAGCGGAGCGGTGTCAAATTCTTCTGCCCAGCCTTTAAAGTCATCGTAGTAAGTACGCAGTTTCCGAATTTCAGCCGCTTCGTTTAACCTTGCATTTTGGAGTTCCGCGTACTCTGCCTTAGCATCATCCAGTTCCTGTTGGTATCGGCGGATTTGCTTGGCAATCATGTCCTCGGTAAAACTGCTTGTTCCATCAAGGCATTTCAGTATCTCACCCTCAAAGCGTTCCAGGGCGTGCTGAGCGGCTTTTATCTTTTTCTCCGCTGCTGCACGTTTTGTCTTTTGCAGGTTCGACTCCTGTCGAATCCGATTCTCAGCCACTTGGGAATAGGGTGTGTCTCGGATTTGCTCGAATACTTCCTCTACAATTTTCAAGACGATGGCATCCACTCTCTCGGCAAGGTACAGTGCTTGCCCATCACAGTCTCTGCCGCCTTTGTTGCGTTGGCCGCGCTGAAAGCAGTTATACTTGGGCTGGACTTTTTCGCGGATACTACCATCCGCCAATTTGTAGCGGTCTGTGTGCATAAAGCCGGACATCTTCGCTCCGCAGTGGGCGCAGTAGACAATACCCGCCAGCAGCGTCGGGTTCTGGCTGGTATGGGCGATTCGCCTGTCTTGCGCTGTCTTTGCGCTGCGTCGGCTGATAATGTCATTGGCTTTTTCGAATGTTTCTTGGTCAATGATCTGCAATTCCGGTATGTATTCCGAGCGGGCATTTTTCGTAATGATGTAACCTGTATATCCCTCGTGGCGGATAATGCGGAGTATGTTACTCGATTGGAATTTTGCTCCGGCACGGGTACGCAATCCTCGGTTATTTAACATTTCAGCCAGAGCATATCCGCTGGTGCCTTCTTGGATAACCTTATAAAAGAGTTCCCGAACCCATGTAGCTTCTTCCTCGTTGATGACCAGATCCATGACTGGCTTATCCCGCTTGTTCCGTCGGCCTTGGTCTACCAGTTGATAACCATAGCACACAAAACCACCTGTATAGTGGCCGCTGGACACGATTTGTCGGATTCTATCGCGGGTTCGGATGGATGTTTTCTCCGACTCCCCTGCCGCCTGCCAAAAGCGGATGTAGTTCATCAACTTATCGCCGTGTGTCTCAATTTTCTGCTGGCCCTCATGGGTACTCCACATTTGAATTCCATGCTGGACGAACCATTCCAGCACAAAGGGAGTTTCGCTTTCGATTCGTCCAAGACGGTCAAACATATAGACCAGCAGAATGTCAAATTCACCATTGGCGGCTTCTTCTTTCAGTTGCTGGATGGCATCGCGTTTTGAAGCCGACACCTTAGAACCTGAGACGCCTTTTTCGGCCACCTCTTTTACTACCCGCCATCCTTGTTTCTGCGCAAACTTGCGGCAGTCAATTTTCTGCATCGGGATGTCGTCATGGTCTACCTGTCCTTTTGTGGATACTCGGTAGGCCAGTGCAACGCGCGGGGCATCTGTACCTAACCGCAGTTGCTTTTCCTTAAAATAGGAGTCGTCCAGCCACATCTGGTCAGCCACCGAGATTTCAACGGCTTGCCCATTCTGGTCTACGCATATCATAAGTTTCACCTCGCTGTTCATGTTGCGGAAATGGTTGGTGCATTTTCGCAACACAAACAATACTCTATTATAATAAGGAAAGCTATTCACCAAAACGGAGAAGAACCGTCGCCAAACCCGGCCACAATTCTACCTATTATCCTGTTCTTCCCTCTGCTTGCGCAGATCGTATGCAGACATAATCAGTTCTTTGATTGGAATCATGACGTCCGTTTCACAGTTTTCGCAAAAGGTCAGTTCTGCGGTGTACTCGCCGCAGCGAACAACAATGCTTTGTACGCCGCTTTTTCCTCTTTTTGTCTCAAGGATTTCCATCTTCGCATTCCTCACATACCCATACAGGCTTTCTTTTCTTAGGGCGATTCAGCAGTCTGCTCTCCAACCCTGTCAGATAGAGTTCATACTGTAGATTGGTTTCGGTCGTAATCAGCACTGCACCGTAATTTTGCAGAAAGCGCAGGATGCGGTACAAGGTTGTAATGTCGTGGCTCAGTCGGTCAAGGCTCTGCACCATGACGGCATTGACACGCCCATGCTGCACGGCGGTGAGCATGGCAAACAAATCAGGTCGCCAGAATTCGGTGCCGTATTTCTGTTCCATGCAGGAGTTGACGATGATGTAGCCGCGCCTGTCGGCTTCGCGCATGACCTCGGCAAGCTGTTCTTCCAATGCGGGCAGGTTCGGTGCAGCACTGCGGGCAAACGCCCATACTTTGTATTCTGTCATGGCTACACCTCTCAAAACTGATCCATCAACGGAAGTCGAACATCAAAGCGAGGCTTGCCAAAGGATGCCCGCGTGAAGCGGTCACCGACAAAGCGTTCCAGTCCGCTGTTGATGAGTTCAGCGTTCAGGTCGCATTCAGTGGTAATAAGGTAGACATCGTTCTGACGCAGGATTTCAATAACTCCCACCAGTATGTAGCTGTTGCGGCTGATTTGTTCCAAGTCGCGCACCATCACGGCTTCAACCCGACCGTTCTCTACTGCGTCCAGCATGGTGCGCAGACCGATGCGGTCTTTTAAGGTGTTTCCGCTGCAATGGTCAAAAGATGTGCCGCGCACAAGAAAACCGTGTCCGGCTGCCTCGTCGATAAGGTCATACAGCCGGTCAAAGGCAATGCGTGGATCGCTGTTAGCGCAGCGCACATAAATCCAGATATCGTGGTTTCGCATAGGGTACATTTCAGGTCCCTCTTTTCACAAAAAGTAATCCGGGCGCTTCTGCTCCCGGATGAATTGCTGAACATCGCTCATCAAGATATCCGACAATGTACACGCGGTTTCTTGACTGGGGAACGCCGAAATCTTTGCTGTTAAGACATTGCCATTCCACGCCATACCCCAGTCGGTCCAGCGTGTTGAGGATCGTCGCAAACGTCCGCCCTCCGTCATGAGATAACAGGCCGGGTACATTTTCAAACAGCAGATACGAAGGCTTCCGGGCTTCAGCCAGGCGGGCCAGTTCAAAGAAGAGAGTGCCGCGCGGATCTCCGAATCCTTTTC
>OLJF01000823.1_pt1 | contig 25043 bp, 30 predicted proteins | sample 1609751 | NCBI WGS metagenome assembly OLJF01 (sample SAMEA4350171, study PRJEB24818) | metagenome | biome: human; feature: gut; material: faeces | place: Denmark | collected 2013-09
TATACATGCGGAGCAGGTCGCCCGCAAAAAGCGCCGATTCATCGCCCCCCGTGCCGGCACGGATTTCCAGGAAGATGTTCCGCTTGTCGTTCGGATCAGTCGGCAGCAGCATGATCTCGAGATCCTTATCGAGCTGCTCAAGCTTCTCGCGGCACTCCGTGAACTCCGCCTGGGCGAGTTCCTTCATGTCGGGATCCGACAGGAGCTCCTCGCTCTCCGCGCGCTGCTTCTCATACTTTTCGTACTCGCGCACCTTCTGCACCACGGGCTCGATTTCGGCGCGTTCACGCGAGAGATCGCGGAACTTATTCATATCGCTGCCCACTTCGGGGGAAGACAGCATCGCGTCGATTTCCTCGAGCCGTCGGCCGAGCGAGCTCAGCTTGGCGCGCATTGATTCATTCATAACTTTTTAATCCGTTCCAGTGAGTTACCGGGCGCTTTGCGCCCGGTAACGGTATTTCAGTGCAGCTGCTCAAAGGGCGGATTTTACGCCACGCCGCCATCCCGGCTGCTGCGGTAGAACTCATTCAGAATATCGTTCTCGCGGGCGCGCTCCTCTGCGCTGAGGCCCGTGCCGTTGCGAAGCAGCGTCGTCGGATCGTGAATCAGCTTATTGGTAAGCGCGCGGGACAGCTCCTCAATCACGGAAGCCGCATCGTGACCGGCCGCGAGATGACGCTGAGCCTTTTTCACTTCAGCCTCCCGCATCGCCTCGGCTCTTGAGCGGAGCGCCTGGATCGCGGGCACTGCGTCGCGGGCGGCGAGCCACCCCTCAAACGCCTGAACCCGGGACTCAATGATGTCCTCGGCTTTCGTCACCGCCATGCGGCGGCTTTCCTTGCCGGATGCCACCACTTTGCCGAGATCATCAATCGTGTAGATGTAGACATCGTCAAGCCGCGACACTTCCTCCTCAACGTCGCGCGGCACCGCGAGATCGATGATGAGGATCGGGCGATGGCGCCGGGCGGCGACAGCGCGCTGCATCATGCCAAGCCCGATAATCGGGAGAGAAGACGCGGTGCAGCTCACGATCACGTCATACTGCGAGACGATTTCCGGGAGCGTCCGGAGCTCAACCGCTTCAGCGCCGAACCGGCGGGCGAGCGCCGCGCCTTTCTCGAGCGTGCGGTTCGCCACCGTCACTTTCTTCGGGTGCTGGGCACAGAAGTGCGCCGCGCAGAGCTCGATCATTTCGCCGGCACCGACGAAAAGCACGTTCTGATTGGCGAGGCTGCCGAACAGCTGGTTCGCGAGACCGACTCCGGCCGCGGCGAGCGACACCGAGTGTGAGCCGATCGCGGTCGCCGTACGGACTTCCTTTGCCGCGGCAAAGGTGCCGTCAAAAAGATGCCCCAGCATCAGCCCGAGCGACTTCGATTCGCGGGCGATACGCCAGGCCTTCTTCATCTGGCCCACAATCTGCGTTTCACCGAGCACCATGGAGTCAAGACCGCTCGCCACACGGAACGTATGACGGGCCACATCCGACTGGCGGTACTCATAGGTGTGCGGGAGGAATTCCTTCAGGTCAATGCCCTTCTGACGCGCGACAAAGCTGCAGAGCGAATGCAGCGCGGCATCGCCGTTTTCCGCCGCGAGGAAGAACTCAGTTCTGTTGCAGGTCGACAGAATCAGCGCTTCCCGTATTCCGCCTTCTTCAGGACGGGCATAGGTACTGCGGAGCGCAGAAAGCGCTCCGGGAATTTCTTCCGGAGAGAATGCCACCGCTTCCCGGATGGAAAGCGGGGCCGTCGTATGGTTTAAACCTAAAGCAAGCAGCTGCATCGGAGGCGTCTGAGACGGCTGTCTCTTCCTCAGGAGGGGGAAGAGCGCTGTCTTCTATCTGTTTTTTGTAATCAACCCTGATACCACAGGGCATTCTGAAACTGAGATTCTGAAACTGCGTCCGCCGCTCGGCGGACACCTCAAACCCAAGGCTTGGACAGCAGGGCTTCTCTGAGCCTTTCCGACTGCCAAGTAGTCGGATTTTTGAGGATAAAAATCATCAGTCTGCGGGTCTGCAACATTATATGTGCTTTTGACCTATGACCTGCGGCTGATGACGGATGGAAACTCCCCCTGCCCGGGGCCGGGAGAAACCGATCCTGCGGAGAGAATACACGGGACTGCTGAATTTCCGATTAAAGCCGCCCGCGGATCCGCCGGGAGCCCTGCCGCGGGAAGGAGAAAAAGCGGTGCCCCGCGGCCAGGACCCTGGCAGTAACTTCCATAACTCGCTGAGCAGCAAAGAAAAATCCCGCACCGCGGCAAGCGGTACGGGATGTATTCTGGTGCCCGTTGTCTGACTCGAACAGACGACCTTTCGCTTACAAGGCGAATGCACTACCAACTGTGCTAAACGGGCAGAGAGTGAAACTATACCCGATTTATTTGATCTTTTGTATCAGAGTCGGGCGCTTCGCACTCGCAGATGTTGCTTCCGGAGCCTCGGGAGCGGCCGTCGGCGGTTCGTAGGGAAAACCGATGGCACTCTCAGGATGCTCAGCCGGGTAAGCCGCGATGATCGCTCTTACCGGAAGAACGATCTGACGCGAAGCCTCACCGAAGCGGGCGTCGAACCGGAACTCATCATTCCCGAAGTCAGGGTTATGCACGGCTTCGGAGGCCACGCTGAGCGTGATCTTTCCGTCCTGCACAAACTCCCGGGGAACGACCGTTTCATCATCCACCTGCGTGAGAAGATAGGGCTCAAACCCGTTATCCTCACACCAGTCGATCATCGCCCTCAGAATGTAGGGCTTGAAGGGGATCTGGTTGTCGTCTGCTTCAGCCATATCAGCGGCGCATAACCTTTTCAGAAGGCGTCATCGATTCCATGAACGCCGGACGCGAGAAGACCCGTTCAGCATAGATCTGGATCGCCTTCGCGGTCTTCGGGAGCTCGATCTTGTAGTAGTCGAGACGCCAGAGGAGCGGAGCGATGCAGATATCGAGCATCGAGAAATCTTCACCGAGGAAATACTTGTTCTTCGCGAGGTGACCGGAGAACTGCTGCAGCTGAGCCGAAATCGACTTGCGGGCAGCTTCCCTCGCTTCTTCCGAAGAAGCGTGATTTTCCAGCACGCGGACCGGCTGGTAGAGCTCACGCTCAAAGCCGTAAATGAACATGCGCGTACGGGCACGGGTAATCGGATCCGGCGGCATCAGCTGCGGATGCGGGAAACGCTCATCAATGTATTCATCAATTACATTGGCTTCGTAGAGGATCAGATCCCGTTCATTCAGGACAGGAACCGTTCCGTACGGGGTCATTGCCCGCACCTCAGCCGGAATGTTGAACATATCGACATCGCGAATTTCAAAATCCATGCCCTTCTCGAAGAGCACGAAACGGCAGCGATGGGAGAACGGATCCGTCGTGCCTGAATACAGTACCATCATAAAAAGCTTTTCCCTACCAAAAGACAGAACCTACCGGTTACCGGCAGTCCGGCACACAAAAGTCAAAGTGCTTTCATGCGGTTTTAAAGATGTCATTTTAAATCAATCGCGAGAACAGCGGAGCCGCAGAGAGGGGGTAGCGCTAACCGCGCACTCGCTTTACTATTTTCAGTATCACACTCTAAGGATCCTCTCAGTATGTCATTCTTTAAAGAATTTCAGACCTTCATCTCCAAGGGCAACGTGATGGACATGGCTGTCGGTGTTATCGTCGGCGGCGCTTTTAACCAGATTATCGGGAGTCTCGTGAAGGATATCTTCAACCCGATTCTCGGCTTTCTTGTCGGGAAGCCCGATTTCACGAACCTCTTCTGGGTTCTGAAGGCTCCTGAAAATTACACCGGCCCGTATACATACGACGCCCTTACCAAGGCTGGCGCCACCGTTTTCGGTTACGGCGCTTTCCTCACCGCGGTGATCCAGTTCCTGCTGCTCGCTTTCGTCGTGTTCCTCCTCGTGAAGGGCATGAACGCCTTGCGTGAAGCCGCCGAGAAGAAGAAGGAAGAGGCCCCGGCCGCTCCCGCTCCGACTCCGGAAGATATCGCTCTGCTGCGTGAAATCCGTGATCTCATGAAGAATCAGCCGAAGGCCTGATCACCGGTCTCCCGATTCCGGATAAAACAGTTCGCCCCGCAGGATTCCCTGCGGGGCGTTCTTTTACTGGCGGTCGTCTGAGGGAGCCTGCTGAAGCGGCGGTCTCACCTGGAGCGTCACCTTGGTTTTCCACCGGCGGCCGTCACGGGTGAAATTGACATCCACCGTGGTGCCGGGAGGAATCGCCGCCACCTGGCGCATCATGGCGGCAACATCAGAGACGGGCTGCCCATTGATGCTCGTGAGAATGTCGCCCTCACGGATCCCGGAAGCCCAGGCCGCGGCGTCCTTCTTCACGACCGAAACGAGAACCCCCTTCCCGGCCTCAATATGCTTCGAGGCCGCGATCTCAGGCGTTATTGCCTGAGGCACAAGACCGAGATAGCCGCGCCGCACCTTGCCGTTCTTCATCAGCGCGGGAAGCACCTCATTCACGAGAGCGGACGGGATCGCGAACCCGATGCCGACCGAGGCGCCTGAATTCGTATCCGGAGAAAAGATCGCGGTATTGATGCCAACCAGCTGCCCCGCGGTGTTGATGAGCGCGCCGCCTGAATTCCCGCGGTTAATGGCGGCGTCTGTCTGAATGAAATCCTCAAAGCTGTTCAGCCCGAGACCGTGACGGCCGAGAGCCGAAACAATCCCCATCGTGACCGTCTGCCCGACGTTAAAAGGGTTCCCGATCGCGAGCACGACATCTCCCACGTGAAGCACGTCACTGCTCCCGAATTCAATCGCTGGGAAATCGCTGCCGTCAATCTTAAGAAGCGCGAGGTCGGTTTCCGGATCCGTACCGACAAGCTTTGCTGAACAGTCACGGCCGTCAGGAAGCGCCACCGCGATATCCGAAATGCCGTCGATCACGTGGTTATTCGTCAGAATGAAACCCGTGCGGCTCACAATCACGCCGGACCCGAGAGGGGACGTTCCGGAGTGGCCGGAAGGTGTCTGACCGAGCTCCCGGTCTTCATCATCCACAGGCTGCGTTGTGTAGATATTGACGACAGAGGGCGCCGCGCGGTGCACCGCGTCAGAGTAGGACACCACAACGCCATCCGTCCGGAGCGGCTGCCGAGGCTCATGACCTTCGTGCGTGAAATGCTCAAGCAGCACCCACACGAGCGCTGCGGCAGCGCAGACTGTCACTGCTTGGGCGAAAATAAGCCAGAGCCTTTTAAACATAAGGAAAATCCATGCGGAACCGAACGCTCGTAGAAAAACTGAATACGCTGCTCGAACCGGAGCGCTTCCATGATTATGCGCCAAATGGACTGCAGGTCGAGGGAAAGGGTGAAATTTCCCACGTTGTGACTGGCGTTACCGCGAGCCTCGCGCTGCTTGAGGCCGCGGCGGATCTTCACGCCGACGCCGTGCTTGTGCACCACGGCTGGTTCTGGAAACGGGATACTCCCTGCATTACCGGAATCCGCTATAAGCGGATCCAGACCGCGCTCAGCGCCGGTCTGAATCTCATTGCCTACCATCTGCCGCTCGACGCTCATCCGGAGCTCGGCAACAACGCTCAGATCGCGAAGCGTCTCGGCATCATCCCCGAAGGCCAGTGGGGTGAAATGGATCTCGGCTGGACGGGGACGCTGTCCGCGGGCAGCCTCACCGCGAAGGAGTTCGCCGGTCTCTGCGAAAAGACCTTCAGGAGGACGCCGCTTCTTGTCGGTCCCGAGGACAAGGTGGTCCGCCGCATCTGCTGGTGCTCAGGCGCCGCTCAGGGGTTCTTCGAGGAAGCTGTGGATCAGGGCGCGGATCTCTATCTCTCGGGCGAAATCTCCGAGCCCACAGTTCATATCGCGGAGGAAACCGGCGTTCCCTATCTCTCGTGCGGCCACCACGCGACTGAACGCTTCGGCATTCAGGCGCTCGGCGCCTGGGTGGAGGAGAACTGCGGGCTGCAGGTGACGCATATCGATATCGATAATCCCGTCTGATCCAGGAAAGAAACCGGGAATAAAAAATGGGAGCCCGCTGGGGCTCCCATTTTTTCTGACTGAATCAGCGGTCTCAGGATCCGGAAGAACCGGCGTTCTGTTCAGCAGCCTTCTTTTCAGCCTCTTCCCGCTCACGCTTCTCAAGCTCAGCGATTTCTTCCTGCTCAGCTTCCATGAAGGGTTTCGGGTTCTTCTTGCCGAAGAGCTGCACGAGCCAGATGCCGGCCTGATAGAGAATCACGAGCGGCAGAGCGAGCAGCGTCTGCGAGAGCACATCCGGCGGCGTGAAAATAGCCGCGATCACGAACGCGCCCACGATGATGTAGGGGCGGGCCTTCTTCAGCGCCTCGAGCGACGCGATACCCACGTGGTTCAGCACCATGACGACGATCGGCACTTCGAACGTGAGACCAAAGGCAAAGAACATCGTGATCACAAAGCTGAAGTACGAATCGATATCCGGCGCGAAGTTGACGGACTCAGGCGAGAACTGCGCGATGAACCGGAAGACAAACCGGAACACGACGAAGTAGCAGTACATCACGCCGACAAAGAACATCGCGACCGAGGACACAAGCACCGGAAGCACGAGTTTCTTTTCCTGCCGGTAAAGCGCAGGCGCCACATAGGCCCAGGCCTGATAGAGCACCACAGGGAGCGCGATCAGGAATGAGACAAAGAGCGTCACCTTCAGCGGTACGAGGAACGGCGCCACGACGCCGGTCGACAGCAGCTTCGTTCCCGCGGGAAGCGCCACCATCAGCGGATGGGAGAGCGCGTCAAACAGCTGCTTCATGAAAGGGGAAAGGACGAGGAACACGATCACGACCGCGAGGATCGCTTTCACCATTCTGTTCCTCAGTTCGATCAGGTGCTCGACCAGAGGCTTTTCGTTCCTCGGATCATCCGGCGCCTCGATCGGCAAATTTTTATCAGAATTCTCGCTCATGGGGGAACCTGGCTAGCGGTAAATGCGGGGACGGTTGACGCGGGCCCGGGGTGCGTACTTCCGGTTATTGCCGACAAACTGGTGGCGTTCAAGCTGCAGACGCTGCTGCATCTTCTCCACCTCTTCGGCGAGTTCATCAACCGAAGGACCGGCGATATACCGCTTATCGAAAATCTTGGTGTTGGAGCTGGAGCCCGAGTCGTCCCAGGCGAAGTCGCTGCTGTCGAACTCGGTGCCGCTGTACTGCTCGGCTCCCGCGCCGGTGCTTTCGCCGACCGCGGTGGTCGGTGTGCCGGCAGACGGCGTGTCGTTGAACGAATCAATCCCCGTGGCCACCTTCGGCTTATCAGCCTCATAGGCCTTCTCGGCGTCATTCAGATTCTTCTGAGCTTCGCCCGCCACGGAATTGACATCCTTCTCAATCCCGAGCGCGGCCGAGCGAACCGACTCATTCAGATCCTCAGCGATATGCTGGGCATCGTCCTTGATTTTCTTCAGTTCGGCAAGCTCCGACTCGCGGTTGATATCGTCCTTCATCTGCTGGACGAACCGCTGGGCCTTTCCGATCCACTGACCGGCCGTCTTGGCGACGACAGGGAGCCTTTCCGGACCGAGTACCACCAGTCCGACAATGCCACAGACTACGAGTTCACTGAAACCGAAATCAAACATAAATGCCTAACCAGTCGCTGGCAAAAGTGGAATAACCCCCGGTCCAGTGCGGGCCGGGGGAGCATGTCTGAGAGACTCAGAAAGAATCAGGCCTGCTTCTTTTCTTCAGGAGCCTTTTCTTCCTTAGCGGCAGCGGGCTTCGCTGCGTCGGAGGCGACAGCAGCCTTGGCGTCAGCAGCCGGCTTCTTGTCGTCGGTGGCATCGCTCATGCCTTCCTTGAAACCCTTGATGGCGCCGCCAAGATCCTTGCCCATGTTCTTGAGCTTGCCGGTACCGAAAACGAGGACAACGATGGCGAGAACAATCAGCCAGTGCCAAATAGAGAGAGAACCCATGATTATTAGCTCCTACGCTTCCAAGGCTGAGGTCCACCCAGCACATGAATATGCAAATGAGGTACTTCCTGACCGCCGTCGCGGCCCGTGTTGATTACGATGCGAAAACCATTGCCGCAACCCTGCTCGAGAGCAAGCTTCTTGGCAAGAACTAGCATTTTACCCAAAAGTTGACCGTCTTCGGGGGAAACTTCAGCGAGAGACGTAATGTGGCGCTTGGGAATGATAAGGAAATGCACAGGCGCGGCAGGATTAATGTCGTGGAAGGCAAAAACTTCCTCATCCTCATAGATCTTCTTGCTGGGAATTTCCCCGCGGGAGATCTTGCAAAACAGGCAGTCATCATTCTGCATAAAACATCCTCCAGATTTGGATTTTAGTCTTTCGGGGCCTGGGTCTTGCGGTTCGCCTTCTCGACGAGACCGGAGACGCCCTCGCGCCGCGCGAGTTCCTGCACGACGTCCTCAGGGCGCAGCCCGTAGCAGGAAAGCACCACCATCGAGTGGAACCAGAGGTCAGCCACCTCGTAGACGAGATGCTCCTTCGCCTTCTTGCCGTCCGCGACGTCCTTCGCCGCCATGACGACTTCAGTCGCCTCTTCCCCCACTTTCTTCAGCATGCCGTCGGGAGCCTTCGAGAAAAGCTGCGCGACGTAGCTCTTCGACGGATCCGCGCCGTGGCGTGAATCAATGGTATCGGCAATCTCTTCGAGAATGCCTGTGCAGTTTTTTTCCTCCATACGATTCTCTTCTTTTCAGTGATGACCGTACATCGCGTTCGGATCGCGGAGGACCGGAGCGTTTTCCTTCCAGACGCCGTTTTCATCGAGCGTCCGGTAGAAGCAGCTCTGATGCCCGGTGTGGCACGCGGCGCCGCCGAGCTGCCGGACTTCGTAAATCACGGAGTCACCGTCACAGTCGAGCTGCACCGAGAGCAGCTCCTGAACGTTGCCGCTCTCCTCACCCTTCCGCCAGAGGCGGTTACGGGAGCGTGAGAAATACACGCCGCGGCGGGTCTTCACCGCTTCGAGCAGCGCCTCGCGGTTTGCCCAGGCGAGCATCAGCACGCGGCCGCTCTCTGAATCCTGCGCCACCACGGGCACGAGCCCGCGGCTGTCAAACTTCACATCTTCAATCCAGGCGTCCGTCATGCCGCAGCCTCCGCGCCGAGCCTCATGCAGATACCCTGAGACGCCATGAAGCGCTTCGCCTCTTCAATCGTGTACTCACCGAAGTGGAAGATCGACGCGGCGAGCACCGCGTCCGCGTGCCCCTTCAGCACGGCGTCCGCGAGATGCTGGAGGTTCCCAGCGCCGCCTGAGGCAATCACCGGAATATTCACAGCATCGCTCACCGCGCGCGTGAGTTCCAGATCGAAGCCTTCCTTCGTGCCGTCCGCGTTCATGCTGGTGAGAAGAATCTCACCGGCACCGAGCCGCTCCACCTCTTTCGCCCACTCGACCGCGTCGCGCCCCGTGGGCTTCCGGCCGCCGTGCGTGAACACTTCCCAGCCTTCGCCCGACGCGTTCTTTCTCGCGTCGATCGCGGCCACGATGCACTGGCTGCCGTAGAGCGCCGCTGAGTCTCCGATCAGATCGGGATTCAGCACGCCCGCTGTGTTGATGGACACCTTGTCAGCGCCCGAATTCAGCAGCCGGCGGATATCCGACACCTGACGCACACCGCCGCCCACCGTGAGCGGAATGAACACCTGGGAGGCCACCGCTTCAATCACCGAGAGGATGATGTCGCGGTTATCGGAACTCGCCGTGATGTCGAGGAACGTCAGCTCATCAGCCCCCTCACGGTCATAGCGCCGGGCAATTTCCACCGGATCCCCGGCATCCCGGAGGTCAACGAAATTCGTGCCCTTCACCACGCGTCCGGCAGTGACGTCAAGGCAGGGGATGATCCGCTTAGCTAGCATGAAAAACCTCTTTTCAAAAGGGTTGACGCTTTTCTCAAAGCTCGTCGTCGTCCCGGATCGGGCCGCCTCCCGTGACGTACTCAAACGCCTCACGGAAGTCGAGCGTGCCTTCGTAGAGCGCCTTGCCGAGAATGACACCGGAGACGCCGTCAGACTCCACCTGCATGAGGGAGACGATGTCATCGATGTTCTTCACGCCGCCTGAGGCGATCACCGGAATCGGGGTCGCCTGCGCGAGGCGGCTCGTCGCCTCGACATTCACGCCGCAGAGCATGCCGTCACGGGAAATATCCGTGTAGAGGAACGCCGCCGGGTCATGCGCCGCGAACTTCTTCGCAATATCGAGCACGTCGATCCGGGAGGTCTTCTCCCAGCCATCCGTCGCAATCTTGCCGTTCCGGGCGTCGAGTGACACGATGATCGCGCCGGGGAACGCGTCGCAGGCGTTCGCGAGGAACCCCGGCTGCTTGATCGCAGCCGTGCCGATCACCGCGTAGGCGAGACCCGCGTCCATATAGGACTCAATCGTATCGAGATCGCGGAGTCCGCCTCCGAGGTCAATCTCCATCACGCCGCTGAAGTCACGGATGATGTCGGAAATCACGCCGTGATTCACCGAGCGGCCGCGGCGGGCACCGTCAAGATCCACCACGTGGAGACGGCGCGCACCGAGCTCTGCCCAGTGCCGGGCCATGTCCCGGGGGTCTTTGGAGTAGACCGTAATGTTCTTATCGAGATCCCCCTGGACCAGACGCACGCAGGCGCCGTCCTTGATGTCAATGGCAGGGATGAGATCAAGCATCTTGTGAACCTCTTGGAATCAGTCTTGATAAATGAGATTGAGTGTAGGAATCAGGGATTCCAGTGGATAAAGTTCGCATAGAGCTTCAGGCCGTCGGCCGCGCTCTTTTCCGGATGGAACTGCGTTGCGAAAATATTGTCCCGGGCGACCGCGCTGGTGTAGGGAAGCCCGTAGCTCGTCATGCCGGCAACGATGCTCATGTCTTCAGGCGCGGCGAAGTAGCTGTGCACGAGGTAGAACCAGGCACCGTTTTCGACACCAGCCCAGACCGGGTGCGGCTGCGTCTGATACACCCGGTTCCAGCCCATCTCGGGGACCTTCAGCCGGGAGCCGTCAGCGGTGCGCATGGCACTCGCGGGGAACCGGATCACGCGGCCGCGGAAGAAACCGAAGCCCTTCGCATCCCCTTCCTCGCTTTCCTCAAAAAGCATCTGCAGACCAATGCAGACCGCGAAGACAGGCTTATTCACGAGCGCGTCGCGCACCACGTCCGCGAGCCCCGAGTCAAGCAGATGATGCATGCAGTCTGCCATAGCGCCCTGGCCCGGCAGCACAATGCGGTCAGCCGCCCGGACAGCGGCCGGGTCAGAGGAAACAGCAACCGAAGCGTCGCTTCCCGCGACCGCTTCGAGCGCCTTGGAAACGGAGCGGAGATTCCCGCTGCCGTAGTCAACGACGACGACCTTCTTCATAACGTTCCTTTCGTAGACGGAATCACGCCCGACATGCGCGGATCAGGCTCAAGCGCCATGCGGAGCGCGCGCCCGAAGGCCTTGAAGATCGTCTCGGCCTGATGGTGGGCATTGATACCGCGCAGGTTATCGATATGAAGCGTGACCTGCGCGTGGTTCACAAAGCCCTGGAAGAATTCGCGGATGAGCTGCGTATCGAGCTCTCCGATCATCGGGGCCGTGAACGGGGCTTCAAACACGAGCCCGGGCCGGCCCGAGAGATCGATCACGACGCGTGACAGCGCCTCATCGAGCGGCACATAGGCAAAGCCGTAGCGGCGGATGCCGCGCTTATCGCCTAACGCCTGAAGAAGCGCCTGGCCAAGCGTAATGCCGATATCCTCAACCGTATGATGCCCGTCGACCTGCAGATCGCCCTTCGCGCTGATGGTGAGATCCACCAGCCCGTGACGGGCGATCTGATCGAGCATGTGATCCAGGAACCCGATTCCCGTATCAATCTCGGAGCGGCCCGTGCCGTCGAGATTGATGCGGACGTCAATCGCGGTCTCCTGCGTCTTGCGGCTCACTTCCGCGGTCCGTAGTGACTGCATAAGCGCCACCTCCTGGCGGTTATTTCAGACGTTCAGAAGTTACTTCTTCAGCCGGTAGTCGGCGCTGGTCGCGTGAGCGATCAGATGTTCGCCGCGGGCAAGCACATCAGCGACCGGGGCAAGCGCCTGCGCGCCGGCTTCGGACACGTGGATGATGCTCGTGCGCTTCAGGAAGTCATAGACACCGAGCGGCGAGGAGAAGCGGGCCGTGCGGGAGGTCGGAAGCACGTGGTTCGGACCGGCGCAGTAGTCACCGAGAGCCTCAACAGACCAGCGGCCCATGAAGATCGCGCCGGCGTGGCGGAGATGATCCACCCACTGCTCGGGGTTCTCAGTCGAAATCTCAAGATGCTCAGGCGAAATCGTATCGGCCACCTTGCAGGCCTCGAGCAGATCGCGCGTCACGATGATGGCGCCGCGGTTCGCGAGGCTCTTCTCGATGATCGCCTTGCGGGGCATCGTCGGAAGGAGCTTTTCGATCGACTTCTGGACTTCAGCGGCAAAGGCCGCATCAGGCGTCAGCAGAATGGCCTGCGCGAGCTCATCATGCTCGGCCTGCGAGAAGAGGTCCATCGCGATCCAGTCAGCCGGCGTCTTGCCGTCGCAGATCACGAGAATTTCGGAGGGGCCGGCGATCATATCGATGCCGACGCGGCCAAAGACATAGCGCTTCGCGGCCGCCACATAGGCGTTGCCCGGGCCGACGATCTTATCGACCGGATCCAGGGTCTTCGTGCCATAGGCGAGAGCGGCAACGGCCTGAGCGCCGCCGATCGTGAAGGCGCGGGAGACACCCGCGAGAGCCGCCGCCGCGAGCACGAGCTGGTTACGCTCACCGCCCGGGGTCGGGAACACCATCTCAATTCTCGGGACGCCCGCCACGTGAGCCGGCATCGCGTTCATCAGTACGGAGGACGGGTAAGCGGCCTTGCCGCCCGGCACGTAGAGACCGACCGAGTCGATCGCCGTGATGCGCTGGCCGAGCACGCTGCCATAGGAGTCGGTGATGGTCCAGCCCTTCTCAAGCTGGTGCTCGTGGAACTCACGGATACGCGTCGCCGCGGTCTCAAGCGCCTGCTTCTGGTCCGCGGGCAGCGTTTCGAGAGCCTGCAGCATCTCCTCACGCGTAACGATGGCGTCTTCCATCGTCTTCAGATTCAGATGATCGAAGCGGTTCGTATATTCAATCACGGCTTCATCACCGCGGGCCGCGACGTCCTGCACGATCGCTTCCGCGCGCCGCGTAATTTCCGGGTCAACCGAAGCGTCCCGGGCCACGAGCTTCTCAAACTGAGGCTCAAAATCCTGATCAAGGGTGGATAACTGTTTAATCATTTTTATTGCTTGCCTTTCTGATGTTCTCGATAATCGGGCTCAGCTCAACACGCTTAAGCCCCATTGAAATCTGATTGACAATCAGGCGCGAGCTGATCGGGGCGATCTGCCGCACTTCTCTCATATTATTCGCTTTCAGGGTGGCGCCTGTAGCCACAATATCGACAATCGCGTCGGCAAGTCCTGCGATCGGCGCGAGCTCCATCGATCCGTAGAGCTTGATCAGATCGACATGCACACCCTGCTGTGCGAAATAATCTCTTGCCCACTTCATGAACTTTGTGGCGATGCGGATGCGTCCGCCGCGTCTCACGAGTCCGTCGTAGTCGAGGCCGTTCGGCGCCGCGACACTCATCCGGCACTTCGCGATCTGCAGATCCACCGGAATGAAAAGGCCGTTGCCGCCGTGCTCATAAAGCGTATCCCAGCCGCAGACACCGATGTCGGCGGCTCCGTACTGCACATAGGTCGGAACATCGGTCGCGCGGATCACGACGATGCGAAGATCATCGCGGTTCGTCGCAATCATGAGCTTGCGGCTCTTTTCGGGATCCTCAACCGGGTAAATCCCAGCCGCGGCGAGGAAGGGAAGCGTTTCCTGATAAATCCGCCCTTTGGCGAGGGCCATGGTGATCATTCTGAGAATCTCCTGATATCCGCGCCGAGGGCCTGAAGCTTCAGCTCCATGCGGTCGTAGCCGCGGTCAAGGTGATAAATACGGTCGACGATCGATTCGCCTTCGGCGGCAAGCGCGGCGATCACAAGCGACGCTGAGGCCCGAAGGTCAGTCGCCATGAGGCGCGCGCCCTGCAGCTGCTCCACGCCGCGCACCACCGCGGTGTGCCCTTCCACCTGGATATCGGCACCGAGTCTCTGGAGCTCAGGCACATGCATGAAGCGGTTTTCAAAAATCGTCTCGGTAATCTGAGCCGTGCCATCCGCCACGCAGTCAAGCGCCATGATCTGGGCCTGCATATCGGTGGGGAAGCCGGGGTGCGGTTCCGTGCGGATCGACACCGATTTCGGTCGGCTGTTCATCGTCACGCGGATCCAGTCCGGACCCGTTTCGATCTCGGCCCCCGCCTCGCGGATCTTGTCAATCACAACGGAAAGCGTGTCAGGAGCGACATTGGTGAGCGTCACATCACCCTTCGTCGCGGCTGCGGCCGCCATGAAGGTGCCCGCCTCAATGCGGTCGGGGATCACGGAGTGTTCCGCGCCGTGAAGCGAATCGCAGCCGTCAATCACGATGGTCGACGTGCCGTCACCCTCAATCTTCGCGCCCATCGCGCGCAGGCAGTTCGCGAGATCCACCACTTCAGGCTCACGCGCGGCGTTTTCGATCACCGTGCGGCCTTCGGCGAGGACTGCCGCCATCATGATGTTTTCGGTTCCGGTGACCGTCACCATATCGGTCACGATCTTCGTCCCCTGCAGCCGGCCGCTCTTCAAATCCACGAATCCGTGATCAATCTGCACGTCGGCTCCCATCTTGAGGAGCGCCTGAATGTGCTGATCGACCGGACGGGCGCCGATCGTGCAGCCGCCGGGGAGCGACACCCGGGCCGAGCCGAACCGCGTGGCGAGCGGGCAGAGCACGAGAATCGATGCCCGCATGGTTTTCACGAGCTCATAAGGGGCGACGGTGCTCGTCACATTCGCGGCGCACAGCCGGACGGTTTCCCCGTCCTGATGGCAGGTGACGCCCATGCCTTCGAGCAGGCTCAGCATCGTCTTCACGTCCGCGAGATGCGGCACGTTATGCAGCACCAGCTCGTCCGCCGTCAGAAGGCTTGCGGCCAAGATGGGGAGTACTGCGTTTTTGGCTCCGGAGATCCTGACAGATCCGGAGAGGCGATTGCCGCCGATAATCCTGAGCTTTTCCATAGAAAAAAATTTGACCAGCTGAAAAATAAAAAAACGGAAACCGCCCTTATTGCTTGGGGCAGTTTCCGTAAATCATAACCCGGGACGGACCTCGGCCGGGATCAAGCGGGATCCCGTGTGCTTCCGGGAGCGTCCGATCCCAGAATATCCGTGACACCGTACAGCAGACAGAGATCGCGAAGACCGGATGGCATATTGCGGATCTCAAAGGCGACATGGCCTTTCTCGCAGAGCCGCTTCCATCGCAGCAGCGCCGCGACGGCAGAGGAGTCCGCGTGCGAAATCCCCTCAAAATCAAAGACCCCGTCACCTTCTGACACGGCCTTCGCTCCGAGGTTCATGACCTCGGGAGCGTTACTCATCGTGATCTCAGAGCCTGGAATCTTCATTTCCGCCTCTTACTTCTTCGCCTTCTGGTTGAGGGACGAAGTCTTGTCGTTCATGGAACGGATCAGGGCAGGAATGCCGCCGTTCGCGAGAACACCCGCGAACTGGGAGTGATAGTTCTGCACCATCCATACACCACCGACATTCACGTCGATGATCTTCCAGGTGTTGCCCTCGCGCTGCATGCGGTACTCAACCGAAACCGGCTTATCGGATTTCGAGACCATGCGGGTCTGAATGATCGGCGTGGAGGAAGCGGCGGCGCGGCTCGGCACGAGCTCAGCCTTGTAGTCCTTCACGGAGCTGAAAGCGCCCGAGTAAACGCGCGTGAGCAGGCTGCGGAATCCATCCTGCAGCTGCTGGCGCTGGGAGGCGGTGGCCTGACGCCACTGAGGGCCGACAGCCGTGCGGGTCATCTTCGCGAAGTCGACAACCGGCATAATGCGGTTATTCACGAAGGTGTGAACCTTCGTCGGATCCGCCTTCACGAGCGCCGGATCCTTGCGGATGTCATTCAGCGTATCGTTCATCAGCTCGACGATCCAGGCAGACGGATCCTTGTCAGTCGCGGACGCGGCAAACGCGGCGGGCGACAGCATAGCGGCGGCGCCGAGCGCGGCGCCGGCAATAAAACTACGACGGGTCAGCATTTTTAATTCTTTTCCTTATTCAAAATTCAGTCAGTTCTGTTTCGCCGCGGGAGCGGGGGCCGCTGCGGCAGGAGCCGGTTCGGCAGCTTTCGCCTGAGTCTTCGCGGAAGCCGCGGGTTCATCAGGCGCCGGGCTGTCACCCGGATCCTCGAGGAACGTATTATCGGGCGGCACGCCGTCGTTCACGAGCGTCGCGCGGTACTGCAGGTAACCGTTCCGCATCTGGGCGTACGGGTCAATCGCGGAGTCAATCGCCTCATCGAGGTCAAGGAGCCTGGTCCTCGTGTCGAGCATATCAACACCCCAGATTGTCCAGCCGACCCAGTCAGGATCGATCCAGCTCTGAATCGACGTTACATAGTTCCCGCCAAGCCCCACCGTATCGCGGACCGTGGAAGGACCGAGGAACGGCAGCACGAGGTACGGACCGTTCCCGACACCCCAGGTGCCGAGCGTCTGGCCGAAGTCCTCTGAGTGCGGCGTGAGATCTCCCATGCTCGCGACGTCAAAGCAGCCGAAGACGCCGAACGTCGAATTCACAATAAAGCGCATGAAAGACACGAAGGCGCCGTTCCCCTTCCCCTGCAGCACGTTATTCACGGCGTTCCGGGGTTCGGTGAGGTTATCCATCATGTTGCTCACGCAGGTACGCACGGGCTTCGGTGTCACCGCCTTGTAGCCCTTTGCCACCGGACGGAACACGTAGTGATCCACCGTGGTGTTGAAGGCGTACGTCTGGCGGTTCATCGTCTCCCACGGGTCCGCTTTGTTTTCTCCCGAATTCGGCGGAACGCTTGCGCATCCCGCGAGCATCGCCGCGGCAAGCGACGCAATCAGAGCTGTTCTCTTCATCGTTCGCATCTTATTCCGCCTTTTCCGGCGCCGTTCCCTTCTTTTCAGCAGTGTTGAAAAGGAACTGGCTCACCAGATTCTCAAGCACAATGGCGGACTGCGTCTGTTCGATGCGGCCGCCATTCTTCAGGTTGGCGTCATCGCTGCCAGCCTCAAGACCAATATACTTTTCGCCAAGCAGCCCGGCCGTCAGGATGCGTGCCTGGCTGTCCGCCGGGAACTGGTACTGGCTGTAAATATCCAGCGTCACCACGGCCTGGAAGGTCTTCGGGTCAAGCTCGATCGACTTCACGCGTCCCACGGTGACCCCCGCGCTGCTCACCGCTGCACGGGGCTTCAGGCCGCCGGCGTTCGCGAAGACCGCGGTGACTTCATAGGTCTTCTGCCCGATATTCAGCGACAGCATGTTGCCGGCCTTCAGAACCATAAAGAGAAGCGCGATCACTCCGAGGATCACGAATAAGCCGACGAGAAAATCCGTTTTTTTCTGTTCCATTTTTTATACCGTTTCTCTTTATGAAGCGAACATCATCGCCGTCATAATGAAATCAAATGCGAGGATGAGGAGCGAGGAAACAACCACCGTACGGGTAGTCGCCCGCGAGACTCCCTCCGGCGTGGCGCGCGAGGTGTAGCCCTGGAAGAGCGCCACCAGACCCACGATCATGCCGAAAACAATGCTCTTGATGACGCCGTTGCCGATATCAGAGAAGACATCGACCGAGGCCTGCATGTGAGACCAGTACGCGCCGCTGTCAGACCCGATCAGCCACACGCCGACCACGTAGCCGCCGATAATGCCGACCGCGTTGAAGATCATCGTGAGGATCGGAAGCGAAATCATCGTGGCGGCGAACCGCGGCGCGATCACGCGCTGCATCGGGTCAACGCCCATCATCTCCATGGCGGAAAGCTGCTCGCCGGACCGCATGAGACCGATCTCCGCGGTGAGCGACGTGCCGGCACGTCCGGCAAAAAGAAGCGCTGTCACCACGGGGCCGAGCTCGCGGATCAGCGCGAGCGCGACGAGAACGCCGAGCGCCTCTTCGCTGCCGTAAGTGACGAGAATGTCATAGCCCTGAAGCCCCAGCACCGCACCGATGAAGAAACCCGACACCGCGATAATGAGCAGCGAGTGGTTCCCGAGGAACATCATCTGCTGCACGACAATCGAGAAACGCTTCAGGCTCGCCGGGAACTTCCGGATCACCTGCCAGGAGAAGCGCCCGAAGCGCCCCGTGTGGACAATCTGATTCAGGACCCAGGCGCCCACCGCGCTGATCTGCTCTGTCAGCCAATTCATCGCGTCACCCCCAGATCTTCAGCAAGGGGCGGCGCCGGATAGTGGAACGCCACCGGACCGTCAGGCAGGCCGCCGAGGAACTGACGGACGTACGGATCGTCCGACTTCATCAGTTCATCGGGCGTCCCCTGGGCCGCAACCTTCTTATTGGAAATCATATAAACGTAATCAGCGATCTCAAACGTGGTCTTCACGTCATGCGTCACAACGACGCTCGTCGCGTGAAGGGCCGAGTTGAGATTCTTGATAAGCCTTGCCGTGACCCCCATCGAAATCGGGTCAAGACCGGTAAAAGGCTCGTCATAAAGGAGCAGCTCCGGGTCGAGCGCGATCGTGCGGGCGAACGCCACACGGCGCGCCATGCCGCCTGACACCTCGGACGGCATCAGGTGAGCCGCGCCTCGGAGTCCGACCGTATTGAGTTTCAGGAGCACGAGATCGCGGATCGCCTCTTCGTCGAGCGACGTCTGCTCGCGCATCGGAAACGCCACGTTCTCGAACACGGAGAGATCCGTGAAGAGCGCTCCGAACTGAAAGAGCATACCCATGCGGCGGCGAAGCCCGAAGAGCTTCTCCCGGCTCAGCGCGTGGACATCTTCGCCCGCCATATAAATATGACCGCTCCAGGGCTTCAGGAGTCCGCCGATCAGCTTCAGAATCGTGGTTTTGCCCATGCCTGAACCGCCCATCACCGCAACGACCTGTCCCTTCCCGAAGGAGAGCGACACATCGTCCAGGATCACGCGGGATCCGAACCCGAAGGTCATATGATCAATTTTGAGAAATTCTTGCATCAGCCTTCTGTCCAGCGGCCCAGGGCCGCCGAACCTTATTATTGTTTCTGCCTGAACGATCGTTCAGGTATAGCTTGTGAGGATTATCGCACAGAAAAGCAGGCTTCTCAGGACTGTAAATGCCGGATTTGGGGGTCTTTTAATTCCCGGCGCGCTCTGACAGGCTCACAGGAAGCCATCTCACCGGACGGGCAAGACCGAGCGCTTTCAGTTCCGGGGAATCGGCCGGCACCACCGGGAAGTCATTGATAAGGTTATCGGGCGGCATCACGGCGCGCTTTGTTTTGAAGTCGATATGCGCCCACTCGGTCGCGGCACGCGTAAGCACGGTGCGGCCGCGGACAACCGCGTAGCGGCGAAGGCAGATCGGCCCCGCCGTTTCCTGAAGCCACGTGTAAACCGAGAGGTGATCCCCGAGAAGCGCCGGGCGGAGGTATTCAATCCAGTGCTCGCGCGCGACCCACACATGCTGCTCCGCCATATAGCGTTCCTGCGGCCAGCCAAGCGCCGCGGAGTGTTCGATCGCCACTTCTTCCATCCACCGCAGATACTCGCGGTTATTCACGTGACCAAGGATATCGATCGAAGCCTCCGTGACCACGATCTTCTTCTCATAAATTGCGATTGCCATCTGCCTTGATTCCTTCCCGCCGCGGCCGTCCCCGGCCCCGCGCTGCTCTTTTTCTTTCTTCACTCACCGGAAGCGAGTCAACAAACGGCGCCGATCCGATCGGCCACCCGCGTCTTGTCTTCCACTCCGCTTCCTCGCCGAACGGCTGAAGAGACTCCATATTAAAGAGTTCCCGGTAAGCCCTGCACGCCGCGTCCCGCAGTGCGCGGGATTCATCCCCCGCGTCCGGCTCGGTCAGAAACGGATCCGTTCTGAATCCGGCGTGATGCGCGTAGCTTGACCAGACATACTGTTCAGGCCGCTTCACAAACCCCTCTCGCACCGGCAGCCCCTCCATATATAGAGTGAGCTTCTGAAGCGACGCCGGCTCAAGCACCGACGAGTGAAACCGCCCCTGCCAGACAGGGCCCGTATGCGAATGCGCCCGGTTATACCAGACCGCGTAGCGGCGGGAAAGCCGCCGCATAAAGATGCTGAGAGAGGAAACTGACCGCGGCGACGCGATCAGCCGCACGCTTTCCGGAAGGAGCAGATAGGCGTACAGCGCCACGCCGGACTCCCGGGCGCAGCGCTGCAGGCACTCAATATAGAAGAGACAGTCGTCATCGCTCCGGAAGACCGGCACCCCGGCCCCGGACTGCAGGATATGGTGCGGGAGACCCGGAATCGTGAGCCTCGCGAGTCTCGCCATAGCAGGATTCCCAGTCAGGGAACGTAGCCGCCCTGAAGGAGCGTCTCGCGGAGAATCGTGTCAGGCACCTCCTGAATGGCGCTTTCCCCGATTTTCTTCAGAACAATAAAGCGGATATGGCCCCCGAAACTCTTCTTATCGCCCCGCATCGACTGAATGGCGGCCTCAAGCGGCAGCCCCGGAATCCGGACCGGAAGGCCGGCTGCCGAGACGACAGACTCAATCCGCGATACATCGGCGTCTGTCAGGTACCCGAGGCGGCGCGAAAGATCCGCAGCGAGCACAAGCCCGCAGCCGACCGCCTCACCGTGCAGCCACGTGCCGAACCCCGCGAGCTTCTCAATCGCGTGTCCGAAGGTGTGACCGAGGTTCAGTGTGGCGCGGATCCCCTCCTCTGTTTCGTCCCGGGCGACGACAGACGCTTTCAGGCGGCAGGAGCCCGCGATCACAGAGGCGAGCGCCTCGTGATCGAGCGAGCGGAGATCCTTCATCCGGCGCTCCACCTCATCAAAGTAAGCAGCGTCCCCGAGGAGCCCGTGCTTCACGATTTCACCGAGCCCGGCCGAAATCTCGCGCGCGGGGAGTGTCTCAAGCGTTTCCGTATCCGCGAAAACCGCGGAGGGCTGATGGAAGCAGCCGATCAGGTTTTTCCCGGCCGGGAGATTGACACCGGTCTTTCCGCCCACCGAACTGTCCACCTGAGCGAGGAGCGTTGTCGGCACCTGTACGAAACGGATCCCGCGCATCCAGATTGACGCGGCGAACCCGGAAATGTCTCCGACCACCCCGCCTCCGAGCGCGATGATGAGAGACTTCCGGTCAGCCCCCGCGGCCACCAGGCCGTCCAGCACCTGCTGCACGGCGGCAAACGTCTTATAGCTCTCGCCGTCCGGAAGCACGACACTCGACACAGGAGCCACGCTCTGGCAGGAAGTTTCAACCGCGGCGAGGTATAGCGGCGCTACCGTGGTGTTCGTCACGATCACGATCCGGGTGGGGCGAAGGGTCTTCACCCGATCACCGATCGTCGCGAGAAGCCCCGGCCCGATCTCGATCGGATAGCTCCGGCTTCCGAGTTCGACTGTTATTTCAACCATCTGCTGCTCCCTATAGATTCTTATCGGCATCCTCAATCAGCTTCTTCAGCTTGGGATGCTTCAGTATTTTGGCGACAAGAGAACCGGATGAGGCGCCGGAACTCCGGAAACTGATATCGGCGGTGGCGCAGTAAATCGGGGAACGGATTTCGAGGAGCGACTCAATCCGGGCGCGCTTATCGTCAGCCATCAGGTTCGGGCGCGTGGCGTCTCCCTGTGTGCGGGCAAGGACATCGTCAGGCGACACCCGAAGGTAAATCACGAGTCCGCTCTGCGCGAGAAGCCGCTGGTTTTCAGGTGAAAGCGCGGCGCCCCCGCCTGTCGCGATCACCGTTCTCCGGCGGCCGGCGAGGCGTTTCAGGAGATCAGTCTCCATCGCGCGGAACGCGGGCTCCCCCTCTGAGCTGAAGATCTCTGAGATCCGCTTTCCCTGCTCACGCTCGATCTCCCGGTCCATATCAATGAAGTCCCAGCCGATCCGCTGCGCGAGCGTCCGCCCCACTGTGGTCTTTCCGGCACCCATCATGCCGATCATGTAGATCACCTGCTTCATGCCGTCCGCCTTCTCCCCGGTAACGGATATTTTTTTCAACGTTCATGATTTCTCACACCTTGGTAAATACCTGAGAGTGGGAGAAACTTTTTCCCTCTTATAATGAAGCTTCCCATGGTTCCTTTGCAAACCGGATGCGATAAAACGCCTGATTGCGTGATATCCCGGCCGGCATTTCTGCTTCCGTGAATAATCTGGACAACACACCAAAGAAGAAGCGCAGTCTGTCCCGCACCCTCGTATGGCTCGGCGGGATGATCACGGCCTGTGTCGCCTGCGGCCTGCTCCTTTTCACTTTCCTCTTCGCCATCGTCTACGCCCAGCTGCCTGACATGACGTCCCTCCGTACCTATCAGCCGAAGCTGCCGCTGAAGATCTGGTCCGCGGACGGTCAGCTGCTCGCGGAGTACGGTGAGGAGCGCCGGGACTATGTCCCGATTCAGGAGCTCCCGCGCCAGGTGAAGCTCGCCATTCTCGCGGCTGAAGACTCTGACTTCTATGAGCACTCGGGCGTTGATCTCTCCGGCATCGGCCGCGCGCTCGTCACGAACATCATCACCGGACGCAAGGGCCAGGGCGGTTCCACGATCACCATGCAGGTGGCGCGTAACTGCTTCCTGTCGTCTGAGAAGAGCTACATGCGTAAGCTCTACGAAATCGCGATCGCGACGAAGCTCGAGCATGAGCTCACGAAGGATCAGATTCTCGAAATCTACGTGAATCAGATCTACCTCGGTCAGCGCGCCTACGGTTTCGGCTCTGCCTCACAGACCTACTTCGGAAAGCCGCTGAAGGACCTCTCGGTCGGTGAGGCCGCGACGCTCGCGGGTCTGCCGGTCGCGCCGTCTGCCTATAACCCGGTCGTGAATAACCGCCGCGCCACGATGCGCCGCAATTACGTGCTCGGCCGCATGGCAACGCTCGGCTTCATCAGCGAGCAGACGAGCCAGCAGGAACAGGCAAAGCCCGTCTACGTGAAGGACGCGATCGCTGAGGCGATCGCCGGCCGCCACTCGGTGCAGCTCCACGCCGAGTACGCGACGGAACTCGCGCGCCAGCTGGTGTACGACATCTTCAAGGATGACGCCTACACGCGCGGTCTTAATGTCTACCTCACGATCAATTCGAATGATCAGAAAGCGGCCTACAACGCGGTCCGCGCGAACATCATTTCGTTTGACCGCGCTCACGGCTACCGCGGCGCCGAGGCCCAGATGACGCTGCCCGCGAACCCCGCGGATCAGGAAAAGGCCGTGAAGGAAGCGCTCCGCAAGGTGATTTCGAGCCCGAACCTGCTGCCGGCGGTGGTGCTCAGCACTTCGCCCCAGATCAAGGCGGTTTTCGCCTCCGGGAAGACCATCACGCTCGACCGCGCCTCGAACACTTTCGGCGCCGCCTACCTGAAGTCGAGCGCTCCTGAAGCGCTCCGGATCCGTCCGGGCGCGGTGATCCGCGTGAGCCACACGAACAGCGGCTGGACGCTCGCCCAGGTGCCGCAGGTTCAGACCGGTTTCATGGCGACTGACTTCCGGAACGGCGCGACGCGCGCGCTCGTCGGCGGCTTCGACTACGACCTCAACATGTTTAACCACGTGACGCAGGCCTGGCGTCAGCCGGGTTCGAGCTTCAAGCCGTTCGTTTACTCGGCCTCCCTTGAAAAGGGCTTCACACCGAACACGATTCTGCAGGACACGCCGTTCACCGTGGATGCCCGTCAGGCGGGCGGTACGGCCTGGTCGCCGAAGAACTACGACGGCCGGTTCGAGGGTCCGATGCCCCTTCACACCGCGCTTGAAAAGTCGGAAAACATCCCGGTTGTCCGTGTGATGGACGCGATCGGCCCGAAGTACGCGCAGGAGTTCATCACGCGCTTCGGCTTCCCCGCCTCGCGCCACAGCCCGACCCTCTCCACCGCGCTCGGTTCCGGCACGGTGACGATCTGGCAGATGTGCGAAGCCTACTCAATCTTCGCTAACGGCGGCTACCGCGTGCAGCCCTACCTGATTGACAAGATCGTGGATGAAAGCGGCCGCGTCATCATGACGCAGGCGAACCGCGAGTCGGGCGATGAGACAATCCGCGCGATTCCGGCCCGCAATGCCTTTGTGATGTCGACGCTTCTGAATGACGTCGCGCGCCGCGGCACCGCGGCCCGCGCGGGCTCCGCTCTGGGTCGCCCGGATGTCGGCGCGAAGACCGGTACGTCAAACGACTCGAACGACGCGTGGTTCGCGGGCTTCGCCGGCAACCTCGTCGCGGTCGGCTGGATGGGTTATGACCAGATGCATTCCCTCGGATCGAGGGCCACGGGCGGCACGCTCGTGCAGCCGGTCTGGATTGACTTCATGAAGACCGCTACCCGCGGGCAGCCGATCTTCAACCGCCTGCCCCCGCCTGGAGTCAGGCAGAGCGACGGTGAATGGGTCTACTCCGAATCGAGAGAGGTGTCGCATGACAGCGCCTCCCCGAGCGGGGAAAAGAGTGAGTCAAGCGATCCGCTCAACTCCCTCCTGAAACTCTTCTAGCCCCGTTACTCAAACGTCACAGTCTCGCCGGACAGCTGAGAAGCTGCCCGGCCGAGCACACTCCAGAAATCCTCACCGTCTGAATCCTTCCATGCTTCGCCGTCCCAGGAGAAGTGAAAGCCTCCCGTCACCCTCGACGCAAGCCACACCTGCTCAGTCGGTGTCTGAATGTTGATTACAATTTGTTCACCACTGTCGAATTCGATAGTGAGAACATTGCCGGAGCGATCCGCGTCAGCCATGGAAAGCGCGTCGGAATCTTCAACTTTCCGAAGGAGCGCCTCCGCTTTTTCAATGAAAAGAGTCTGATTCATGATCCAGAAAAGAACCTTTATACGTACTGCCCTGCTCTTAGGTCTTGCAT
>OLJF01000832.1_pt1 | contig 24813 bp, 24 predicted proteins | sample 1609751 | NCBI WGS metagenome assembly OLJF01 (sample SAMEA4350171, study PRJEB24818) | metagenome | biome: human; feature: gut; material: faeces | place: Denmark | collected 2013-09
TTTGCCCCCGAAGCACGATGCGGGTACCGCAACCCGACATTATCGAGCATTTTGGCAACGCAGATGCCGTGCCGCAGCTGCCGGAGCGGTGCTTAAGCCGCAAGGCGGGAATTGTGCGGTGTTGCCCTAAGTTTTCAGGTTCGTGGGCGCACAATGTGCGCCCTTACGGTCCCTGCCAGGCAGAATGCAGTTTTACCTTATGGACAGTCTGTTTGAGCGACTGTATATTTTTACACTTTTATGCTGTAAAATATACAAGCATTAAAATTATAACATAAAAAATGCAGGCTGCAACCTGTGGTCGCAGCCTGCATTGCATTATTTGTAACTTTTTTTGTCCAAAAATTACTTCAAGGTAACGTTGATATACTGGGTATCGTTATAACCGGCCCAGTGCGGGGTGAAGGAGGCGATCCGGTCGCCCTTAACAAACAGGTGGGAACGGCTGAACATGGGTACCCATGCAGCGTCCTCTTCCACGATCTGCTTTTCCAGCGCGGCGTACTCGGTCAGGCGTTCGGTGTCGTCCACAATGCCGCGGGCGGCAGCAACACGGCTCATAACGTCGGTGTTAAAGTAGTTCAGGCTGCGCACATTGCTCTTTTCGGGGGTACCGAAGAACGTGTAAATGAAGTTATCCGGGTCGTTATAGTCGGCCGTCCAGGAGCTGACAAAGCTGACCATATCGCCGCTCTTGCGCAGATCCAGCCAGCTGGCGGGGTCATAGCTCTTGATCTCGGCGTTAATCCCGATCTGCTGCAGGTACTGCTGCACGATCTGGATGACCAGCAGAGTGGAATCGCTGCTGGAGTTATCGGCAGCAATCTCCATGGTAAAGCCATCCGCGTAACCGGCTTCGGCCAGCAGGCTCTTGGCCTGTTCGGGGTCGTACTTCAACCAACCCTCGTTGTCCCCGGTGTAGCCGATCAGGCCTTTGGGGTAAATGCCGTCCACCAGGCTGCCATCGCCATTATACACGGTATCCAGGATGGTCTGGCGGTCAATGGCCATCTGGATGGCCTTGCGGACCTTGACATCGTTCAGCGGCTCCACATTCTCGTTCAGAGCCATGTAGGTGGTGCCCAGACGGTTGGAGGTTACGATATCATCGGCATACTGGGTCTTGTAGGTAGAGTTGACAACGGCAGCGTCAATGTAATCGCAGTCCAGGATATCCAGCTCACCGTTCTGGAACATCATGCTCATGGTGGAAGAATCCGGCACGATGGAAATTTCCACATGCTGCACGCTGGGCTTTTCGCCCCAGTAGTTGGGGTTGGCATCCAGCACAATGCTGCTGTCGCGGGTCCAGCTGGTGACCACATACGGGCCAGAGCCGATGGTCTTGGAGCAGTCCATACCAAACTGGTCGCCTGCTTCCTCCACGTTCTTCTCGCTCATGATGGAGCAGGAAGCGGTTGCCAGCTCATACAGGAAACCGGCAAACGGATCCGACAGGGTAACGGTAAAGTGGGTGTCATCAATCACCTGAATGCCTTCCAGGTCGGTGGCGGTGCCATCCATCACAGCTTCCGCACCGGCAATGGCAGAGGCATAATCCGTCTGCACGCTGTCCGGCAGGGCCAGCATACGGGTAAAGGTATACTTGACATCGTTGGCGGTCAGCGGGGTGCCGTCAGAGAACGTAACACCGCTGCGCAGGGTGAAATCATAGGTCAGGCCGTCGTCCGAAACGGTGTAGTCTTCCACCAGGCTCTTCTCCAGCTCAGTGGAGCCGTCCGCATTGGTTTTGATTTCAAACAGGCGGTCAAAGATATTCAGCGGCACCATGTAGTCGTTGTTGGTCTTGTGCACATCCATCGTCTGGATATCGGTGTTCATGGCAACGTGCAGCGAACCATCTGCCGCAGCCCCGGTGGAAGCGGCAGCTTCGGTGGAAGATGCCCCGGTATCGGAGGATGTATCAGCGGAGGAAGCCGCTGGGGTGGTGGATGCGGAGCTGCCGCAGGCAGCCAGCATGCTGGCCAGCAGTGCAGTGCTCAGCGCAGCGCAGGCAAATTTTTTCATAATTCTTTCCCTCTCTTAATTGGCGCAGCCATTCTGCCGCGTCCCTGATTGTTTTGGGGCTGAGTCCCCGGCCCCAGGCGGTTAAAACGCACAATGTTACCGCCTGAACCCGCAAAAGTGCAAAAAAGGGCAACTGTATTGGTAGCTGCCCCTTTGCATCTCATGTTGGTTATAATACCACAAATCCTATCAGATTGCAAGCGCAAATTCTGCTGGCCGTGGTGCCCCAACCCGGAACAGCTTAAACATTGTTCGGGTTGTTTTTCAGGATAACGTCATGGCTGCCGCCTTCCACAATGGAGGTGGAAGAAACGACCGTCAGGCGGGCTTTCTGCTGCAGTTCCGGGATGGACAGCGCACCACAGTTGCACATGGTGGAACGCACCTTGTACAGCGTGGTCTGCACGCCATCGGCCAGCGGGCCGGCATACGGAACGTAAGAATCAACGCCCTCCTCAAAGCTCAACTTCTGGGCACCGCCAAGGTCATAGCGCTGCCAGTTGCGGGCACGGTTGGAACCTTCGCCCCAGTATTCCTTCACATAGTTGCCGCCAACGCGCAGCTTGTTCGTGGGGGATTCATCAAAGCGGGCAAAGTAACGGCCCAGCATAACAAAGTCAGCGCCCATTGCCAATGCCAGGGTGATGTGGTAGTCATGCACAATGCCGCCATCGGAGCAGATGGGGATATAGATGCCGGTCTGCTCATAGTATTCATCGCGGGCTTTGGCAACCTCGATAACGGCGGTTGCCTGGCCGCGGCCAATGCCCTTGGTTTCGCGGGTGATGCAGATGGAGCCGCCGCCAATGCCGATCTTGACAAAGTCTGCACCGGCTTTTGCCAGGAACAGGAATCCCTCGCGGTCCACCACGTTGCCTGCGCCGACCTTTACCTTGTCGCCGTAATGCTCACGGATCCAGGCGATGGTACGGGACTGCCATTCGCTGTAACCTTCGGAAGAGTCGATGCAGAGCACATCCACGCCGGCATCCACCAGGGCGGGAACGCGCTCGGCATAGTCGCGGGTATTGATGCCGGCGCCGACAACATAGCTCTTGTTGGCATCCAGCAGCTCATTGGCATGTTCCTTGTGGGAATCATAATCTTTGCGGAAAACCATATACTGCAGGTTGCCCTGCTCGTCTACCAGCGGCAGAGAGTTGATCTTGTTATCCCAGATGATATCATTGCAGTCATGCAGGCTGGTGTTGGCCGGTGCGGTAACCAGCTTGTCCAGCGGGGTCATGAACTCAGTCACTTTCAGATCGGTGCTCATGCGGGACAGGCGGTAGTCACGGGATGCCACAATGCCCAGCAGCTTGCCGTGGGGGGTGCCGTCAGCCGTGATGGCAACGGTGGAATGGCCGGTACGGGTTTTCAGGTCCAACACATCAGCCAGGGTAGCCTCCGGCGGCAGGTTGGAGTCAGAGGTGACAAAGCCCTTTTTGTAAGCCTTGACACGGCGAACCATATCAGCCTCGGACTGAACGGACTGGGAGCCGTAAATGAAAGAAACGCCGCCCTGCTTGGCAAGGGCAATGGCGAGCTTCTCACCGGAAACGGACTGCATGATAGCCGAAACCATGGGGATGTTCATGGTCAGGGGGCAGGCTTCTTCGCCCTTGCGGTACTTGACCAGCGGGGTTTTGAGGCTGACAGCCGTGGGGATGCACTCCGAAGAGGAATAGCCGGGGACGAGCAGATACTCGCCGAAGGTACGGGACGGTTCACTAAAATAATACGCCATTTCGCAATTCTCCTTTACCCTTTTCGTTGCCTGATTTGCTTATTGGTTATTGTACCACATTCGCGTACAATATGCAAAATTTGTTGCATTAAATCTTTTTTTGGCCTTTTGGGCAAAAGTTGTATAAACTGCACCATGGCCAGGCGCAAGAGTATGACTAATCAAAACATTTTGCACATCGGCACCCGTCCGCCGTTTGGAACGGACTCCAAACGCGTTCCGGCATGCCGCACATGTGATGCTCTTTTCCCCGCTCATTCCTCAAAGTTCAGGGTAATATTCCCCAGCGCGGCATCCAGAATCACAGCATTGGCTGCTTTGCTGTTGGCGCTGTAAGGGCTTGCCTGCTTGGCGCCGCTTACCGTAATGCTGCCCAGGCCGCATGCAGCCTGCACGCTGTAACCGTCTGCCTTTTCCCCCAGGGTCAGGGCAATATTGCCCAGCTGGTCGGTTACCTGCACCTGGCTGACCCCCACCAGGCGGCTGATCGTCACATCGCCCTGGGCGTTTTCAATCGTCACGCACTCTGCCTGCACGGTGCCAAGCTCTGCACTGCCCAGGGCAAGCGTTGCATCCAGCTGCCCGGTTTGCAGCTCATCCGCATACAGGCTGCCGAGGGCAAGGTCTGCCTGTATGCTTTTGGCTTTCAGTGTACCAAGGTCGGCGCTGCCCAGGTTCAGATTCAGCTCTATCTGTTCCAGTTCTATCTCCGGCAGGGCGATGCTCAGCGTGGGCGTGGGGTCACTGCCGGAAATATAGCCTTTGGGTATTTTGTACCGCACGCTAAAGCCGCTCTCGTCCACGGTACGCTCCAGCCAGTCGGAATAGAAATTTTCAAACCGGAGTGTTATCTCATCCGCTGCATTGCTGCGCACAAAAGCAACCTCACCGCAGTCCAGGTCCAGTACCATCGTTTGGACCTGCTTTGCATCCAGCGTCATCGTGCTGCTTTCCAACCGATTGGTGCTTTCGCTTTTTGCACTTTCCCTTGTGATGGCTGTTTCGGTATTTTCATCCGTGCTTTCGTCCATATTTTCGGTTGTTCCCCCAGCGGCTTCCCCATTGGCTTCCCCGGTGGTTTCCTGCGGGGGAACTTCTTCTGCCGTTGCGCTCTCTGCAATGCTGTACTGATATTTTGTCACAATTTTGAAAGAGCCGATGAACACCAGCAGCACAACAATCAAAATTGCAAGGATAGCCAGCACAATCCACACCGGGCTTTTTCTGCGTCTGCTGCCCTGTTCTGGCATGCTGTTATCCGGCATCGGCGTGCCGAACTGTGCCCCGGTACCCTCCCATATCTTTTCCGCCACATTCTGGGGGCTGCCCAGTTCCTGGATGGTCTGGGCCTCTTTTTCGGGGCCTGCAGCATCAAAGTATTCTTCGTAATAATCCAGGGCATCCCGGCGTTCGGCTTCCGGCATTGCGGCCAGCAGAGCTGCCAGCTGCTGCATATATTCCTGCCTTGTCATTTTGCATCCTCCCCAAAAATATGGTCAATGTTGGCGGCGTAAACTTTCCACTCTGCCTTGTAGCCTGCCAGCTGCTGCCGCCCCAGCGGGGTAATTTTATAATAGCGGCGGTTGCGGCCATTGAACGGTTCATCGTAAATGGTCAGGCAGCCATCCCTTTGCAGCCGTCGCAGCACCGGGTACAGTGTCGATTCGCTCAATTCCAGCGCCTGCTTGATCTCCTGGGTGATCTTGTAGCCATAAGTACCTTCTCCCTCGCGCGATACGACCGCCAGCACCACGGCATCCAGCAGCGCCGCGCCTGTGGTAAAGCTCATGTGGGTGCCCCCTTCCCTGTTGTATTAGCCCGGCAGTGCCGCTGCGTGTGGCGGCGGCTCTGCCGGTATTATTTTGTTCTATATATTATATATCATATAATATTATGTCAGTCAATATATTTTATCTGGTTCTTTCCCACTACTTCAAAAATGGCAGCAAAAATGCCGCAGGCACACAGCCTGCGGCATAAAAGTGATGCTTATTCTGTTTTAGCTTACCTGATGCTGCTCGATCCAATCCGCCACCGCGCGGGAAAGCTCGGTCAGGCTGCCCTTGGTAAAGGGGGCTTTCATTCCGGCGCTTTCGGCCAGCTCGGTATAGGTTGCCATACCGGCCAGGTTGGTCAGCTTCATATAGCGCTGCCAGGCGTCCTTGTGATCCTTCAGGCTGGCCACAAAGAACTGCAGGGCAATGGCGGTTGCCAGGCAGTAATCAATATAGTAGAACGGGCATTCAAAGATATGCAGCTGGCGCTGCCAGCCTGCGCCGCGGCCATAGAACGGCAGGTCGCCGAACTTGTTCCAGGGGCGGTATTTCTTTTCCAGCTCCAGCCAGACGGCATTGCGTTCATCCGGCGTAAGATCTGGCTGTTGATACATAATGTGCTGGAATTCATCCACCATGCAGCCGTATGGCAGGAAGATAAAGCTGTCCTCGGCGTGCAGCAGCTCGTATTTATCCGTATCCTCCTTAAAGAAGAGGTGATGCCACGGGGCAGTCAGGAACTCCATGCTCATGGAGTGGATCTCGGCGCTCTCCATACCGGGGCACTGGATATCTTCGGGGATGTTCTTGGGGCTGCGGGCAGCCAGGTAGCCTTCCAGCGCATGCCCTGCTTCATGGGTCAGCACATCCACATCCCCCGCCGTGCCGTTCCAGTTGGCAAAGATGAAGGGGGTCTTGTAATCGGGCAGCATTTCCTCATAACCGCCGCTCATTTTGCCGGGGCGGCTGAGAACGTCGAACATCTCGTTATCCTGCATGAAGTCGATGAACTCTGCCGTTTCGGGGCTGAGCTCATGGTACATCTTGCGGGCACCGGCCATCAGCTCGTCATAGCTGCCGTGCGGCACGGGGTTGCCGTCCGCAAAGCTGATGGTGCTGTCCCAGAACATGGGGTTCTCAATGCCGGTGCGCTTGTTGCGCAGAGCCAGAGCCTTCTGGATCATGGGCACCACCTGCTCCACCACTTCCTGGCGGAACGCGGCAACCTCCGCCGGGCCGTAACCGATGCGGTTCATGCGGATATAGCTCAGCTCGCTGTAATCGTTGTAGCCCAGGATGCGTGCCTGCTCGTTGCGATTCTTGACCATCTTATCATAGATCTCGTCAAACTCGGCGCGGTGGGCGTCAAAGTAAACGGCTTCCGCCTCGTAAGCCTTACGGCGCATGGCGGGGTCAGTGCTCTGCTTATACAGCGTCAGCTGCGGGATGGTCAGCTGTTTGCCGTCCAGCTCCGCCATTGCACCGCCGTACAATTTCTGGTAAGCACTGATCAGGGCATTTTCCTCTTTCTGCAGTTCGATCACCCGGTCGTCCATGCTCAGCACCAGGTTGCGCAGGCTGGGCAGAATGCGGGTACCGAACGCTTCTTCCAGCGCTTTGGCGTGCGGGTTGGAAAGAATCGCCTCCGCAACATTGCGTGCTGCATTGCTGACCGCCGGGCCGGTTGCATCAAACCATTCCTGTTCCCCGCTCCAATATTCATCGCGGGTATCCTGGGTATAATGGATGGATGCCAGGCAGGATGCCGTGTGGTAATGGGCCATCATGGCGTTTTCTTCGCGGTAAAGCTGTACCAGTTCTTCGCCGCTCTGGGCAGTGGCCATCTTTTTGGCATACTCTTCGCACTGGGCCAGAACCTTATCCAGGTCCGGGCGTTCGTACTTCATTTCTGAAAATTTCATAGCGATTCCTTTCTATTGCACATCCATTTTGGGGATACCGGAAATTCAAAAAGTCCGCCACGTTGCAAAAACAGGCCATTTTTTTGCTTTTTTCGGCTTTCCCAACGGATAAGTATTTTTCCGTGCAGGCACGGGCATTTGGCGCTAAACCTTGTTATGTTAATATCATAGCACACCAACAGGTATTTGGGTAGCCCCCTGTGCGGCGGGCAAAATGCACTTGCGGGTTTGCGGCAAATAGGCTACAATGGCAGTGAGCAAACACTGCGGCTTTTGCCGCCACAAAGGAGCAAACGACCATGACGTATAACGAAGTACTTACTGCAGCGCGTGGCCAGATGGGGCCCTGCAAAGCGTGCCCTGTGTGTGATGGGCGTGCCTGCCGCAACACGGTGCCGGGTCCCGGTGCCAAGGGCGTGGGTGATGTTGCCATCCGCAATTACAGCGCATGGCAGAACGTGCGGGTGAACATGGACACCATTTGCGAATCGGGTGAGCCGGACACCACGCTGGAAATGTTCGGCCACAGTTACCGCATCCCGGTTTTTGCCGGGCCGGTGGGTGCCATGCAGCTGCATTACGGCACCAAGTACACCGACCTGGAGTACAATGATATTCTGGTTCCCGCCTGCCACGATGCCGGGATCCTGGCTTTCACCGGTGACGGCACCAATCCCGCGGTTATGGTGGGTGCCTGCAAGGCGGTAAAAGCCAATGCCGGGTTTGGCATTCCAACCGTAAAGCCTTGGGATGCCGGGACGATTGCAGAAAAGATGGCCCTGGTGCGTGCCACCGGCGCGTTTGCCGTTGCCATGGACATTGACGCCGCCGGTCTGCCGTTTTTGAAGAACCTGAACCCGCCCGCCGGCAGCAAAACGGTGGAGGAGCTGCGCGGCATTATTGCGGATGCCAAGGTTCCGTTCATCATCAAGGGCGTCATGACGGCACGCGGCGCGCAGAAAGCGGTGGAAGCCGGTGCTTCGGCGATCGTGATTTCCAACCACGGCGGGCGCGTTCTGGATCAGGTGCCCGCCACAGCAGAAGTTCTGCCGGAAATTGCGGAGGCCGTCAATGGCCGCTGCAAGATTCTGGTGGATGGCGGCATCCGCACGGGTGTGGATGTATTTAAGGCGTTGGCCCTTGGCGCAGACGCCGTATTGATTGCCCGCCCCTTTGTGAACGCCATTTACGGTGCCGGTGCCGAGGGTGTTCAGGTGTATGTAGACAAGCTGGCCGGTGAGCTGGCCGACACCATGAGTATGTGTGGTGCACATTCCCTGGCCGAGATCACCCGCAACATGGTGAGAGTGTGATTTTTTACGAGGGTTTGTGTTCCTTCTACGAGGGTTTGTATTCCTTCTACGAGGGTTTGTATTCCTTCTACGAGGGTTTGTATTCCTTCTTTGAAAAGAAGGAACCGAAGAAACTTTAATCTCGTATTACATACAAAATAAGATCAAGGCCCGTTGCACAGGATTTTGGGATGCAGCGGGCCTTGGTTGTTTTAGATGATATTTTTTATTGCTCTGTAGGGAACGGTCTTGACCGTTCCCTACAAATTGGGCAGGGTTTCTGCCCTCTTTTCATACTATACAAATACAAAACCAAAATAACCGCCCGCCTGCCGGAATGTCATATCCCAAACAGACGGGCGGTTATCTAAATTTGTCTTATCATTTCGGGTGCCTTTGTCTCGCTATCCCGCAACCTTACTGCGCGTGGTTGATGGGTTCCATGATGGCGTGTACCACAAAGCGCTGGTTGTTGGAAGCATAGGCGGAGCGGCAGGTGGAAAGCGTCAGGATATGGCTGCCGCTGGGAACATCCACGCCGGTATCATACAGCGAAAGTTCTTTCAGATACCGCAAAAAGGCATCGTAATCTTCGCCCTCACTGTAATCCAGCGCATAGCACGGGTCGTCCGATTTGGCATCGTGTGCCGAGAAGATGCGGCACAGGTAGTCGCCATCCGGCGTGTACAGGGTAAACGTTGGGTTTGCGCTGTAAAAATCCTGCTTGCGGTAAGCATCCAGCTTGCCGAACATGGCGCCGTTATGGATGTTGTGGCCATGGATCACATGGCACAGACCGTCCGCCCAGCTGGTGGAATCCCACGAAGGGCGGATCAGACAGCCATCGTTGCTGCTTCTGCCGGAAAAGCTGCGGCGCAGGTAATAGTTGGAATCTTCGTTCTGCACCACCGGCAGCGAAAGTTCCAGCCCCTGCACACTGAGCCATGCGGTAACGTCCGGGTTCTGCTCTTTCAACGCGGTAAAGTCCAGGCGGGAAGCCGGGGCGTTATCGCCGCCGGTGCTGGTATCCATCCAGACAAGCTGGGTGCGCAGGGTCTGGTATTCTTCATCACTTTTCTGGTAGCTTGTCCACTGCCAGAAGAACAACAGCAGGAACACCACCGCGGCAACCAGCAGCGCCGGTACAATAAACTTGGAAAGCTGCGCTGCCGTTACGCCATCCGTACTGTGCCGACGGCGCGGCTTGGGGTCTTTCTCCGGCGGCTCACGGTACATGGTGTACTGCTTTCTGCTGGATTTGTGGTGGGTACTGCTGCCTGTGGAGCGGCGGGGCTGCCCGCTATAAGAGGGATTTTGTCTGTTCATGCTTACCCCCTGTCGGAATGCGAGGCATCATCGCCGTTTTCTTTCTTTTTGCGCACCACGGTCACACCTACTGCTGCGCCAACGCACACAATGGCCAACACCAGGAAGATCCACATCACCGGGCTGTCACCGGTAGGCAGGCCGTACTGACCGTTTGCAAAAGCCGGAACATTCGGCGGGGCCGTGGGGCTAATCTTGGGGGTATCCCCATCGCCATTGGGTATTGCGTTACCCGGCGTATTCGGGTCGTCGCCGGGGTTACCCGGGTTGGGCGTTTTGTCCGGTTTCTCCGAAGGATTGCTCGGTGTCGGCGTTGCGCTCGGCTGGTCCACCATCTTGACCAGATGGTAACCACAGTTGGGGATGGTGCCGTCACCGTTAAAGTAGAACTCTACATCCGCGGCCTGAGCATAGCCCTCCGGGGCGCTTTCCTCGTGCATGATGTAAGTATGGCCTGCCACCAGCACCTCGCCGGTGTTGCCGGTCATCACCAGCTTTTCCGGTTCTGTACCGGAAACCCAGCTGTGAACCAGCTTGGCGGTGTTCTTATCTGTCAGCGTCATGGAAGCCCCTGCCAGAGAGTTGCCGTTGGGGTCCACCTTGGAAAGCTTGACTTCCAGTGGCTGGTCAATAACAGTCAATGTCTGGCCATCCAGCTTGCCGGATTTGGAAGTTACGGCAACGGTAAAATCCGAATTGATGGTAAAGGTAATATCGCTGGTCATGGCATAGCCTGCCGGAGCGTAAGTTTCGCGCAGCAGGTAGTTGCCGGGCGAAAGCTGCATCTCGTGCGGAGTGCTTTCGGTCTTCCAGCTGTCGATCTCGCTCTGGGTGCCATCGGAGCCTACGCTGTAAACCACCAGTTTTGCGCCGGGCAGTTCATCGCTGCCGGTGGCGGACTTTTTGCTCACGATCAGCTTTTGCCGCTTGGCGTTGGTAAAGGTAAAGGTTTTGCCGTCATCGCTGGTGGTCATGGTGGAAACATAGCCATCCAGGCCGGTCATATCCTCGCTGATGTTGCAGTTGGTCATGCCCTGGCGGATATCAAAGTAAGCGGTGCCATCCCCCGTGATGGTACGGGTGGCGCTGCGCTGCTGGCCATCCTGGGTATAGGTCAGCACAATTCTGGCCGGGCCGTGGTTGCTGTCATCGGTAATCCACTTTTTCTTGACCGTGATGCGGCCATAGCTGCTGATGTTGCCGGAGTAACTGTTTTCCACATGTTCCTTGACCATAACGTACACGATCCAGCTGGTACGAGAACCAAAAAAACAGTTGGGTACCGGGATGGTAATGCTGTCCATCGTGCGGGAAAGGGTTGTGGTAATGGTAAAGTAGCCGTTCTCAGCATAGGTATCATTGCCGATGCCGTGCGGGAAGTAAACATACAGATAGCGGTTGTTTTCGCCGCCCTGATAGAAGCTGACGTTGCCATCCGTATACTCGATATTATAGTTGCCGGGGCAGGCATCCAGCAGCCAGCCGATATCCATACGCAGGTAGCTGTTGCCCTTGGTGGTGTTTTCTTTCATCAGGCTGGAGTCATCCAGGATTGCCTGGCTGCCCGCTGCCACCGTTGTGTCATCCAGCATGGTTGTATCATGGGTATAGGTCACATAGGTCGAATTGGACTCATCCACCAGTGTGGCATCGTTCGGGTCATAAGCGCGGCCCTGCAAACCGAACAGCACGTTGAAGGAGATGGTATCGCCAACCTGCATGGTCAGCGGGGTTCCCTGCTGGCGCATCTGGTCCAGCTGGTTCAGGGTATAGTCCACACCATTGACCGTAACGGTAACACGCTTGACGTAATTCATCAAGTCCACACATCCATTGGCCGATGCATCATAATTGGGATAATAGTAATCATCCTGTGCCGCATGGGCACCTGTTGCAAAGGCAAGCACCAACAAAATCAGCAACAGGCAGTACCGCACGCCGTTCCGTAAGTATTCCATCTTCTGGTTCAACGTTTTCAACCTCAATCACCTGACATCCTTGCTTTTTTACAGACGCTGCAATGTATTTTATCATTTTATAGCGTCTGCTCGTTTTATCTTACTCCTTTAACTATGTAGTTTATTTTATCATATCCTTGTGTGGCTTTCAACCTGCAAAGCTTCCAAATTTACACTTTTTTGTCACAGATTCCTTGGGTGCATCTGCTATTTGTTTCCCGCGGCAGGCAACAAATGTCCGGCATTTTTGCTGTGTTCACGCCGGATTGCGTCAGCTTTTGTGAAGTATCCTCACATGCAGCAAATAGCAAAGGCCGGCGGCTCCGCTTTTTGGGCAGCCACCGGCGTATTCAAAATCTACGATGCAGAAAACGGCCTAATTTTGAGCAGCGAGGTTGTTTCCACCAACGGGCAGGGCCATGGTGCGCTGGTAGGCTTCCTGGTTCAGCATCAGGTCAATGTGGCTTTATGCGGCGGGATTGGTGCCGGTGCCCAGGCCGCCCTTGCGCAGGCTGGCATCCAGCTGTTTGTCGGTATTTCCGGCAGTGCGGATGCCGCTGCCGCAGATTATCTGGCTGGTCGGCTTGTTTTTGGCCCCAACGCCCACTGCAATCATCATGCCCACGAAGCAGAGCACGCCTGCGGCTCCCATTCCTGCCACGAGGACAAAGGCGGCTGTGCCGGGAGCTGCCACTGACCAAAAGAGTTAAAAAGTGCCGCGTCCCGAGAGAAAAATCGAGATGCAGCACTCATTTGTATCTTCATTTTTGATTGTTGAAGAAAACCAAAAATCCGAACCCTCTCCCCTGTCGAGAAAAGGTTCGGATTTTTATTATTCAGTGCGGATAACAGGACTTGAACCTGCACGTCGTAGACACTGGACCCTAAAACCAGCGCGTCTGCCAATTCCGCCATATCCGCTCAAAATACCTTTGTATTTTAGCAGGTATCACGCTTTTTGTCAATGCAGGCAGACGGGTCATATTAGGTTTCGTATCAGGTCAGGCTTTGCAGGTATGCCTGCGGGCCGGACTGGTACAGGTCGCCGCCATGGGCATCCAGCAGAACGGTAAGGGGCATATCCACCACTTCCAGGCGGCGGACAGCCTCGCACCCAAGGTCCGGCCAGGCGATGATCTCGCAGCTTTTTACGCTGCCAGCCATCAGGGCACCTGCCCCGCCAATGGCTGCCAGGTACACAGCACCGTTGCGCACAACGGCGGCCTTTACGGCTTCATCCCGCTTGCCCTTGCCGATCATACAGGCAAGGCCCAGGTCCAGCAGGCGCGGGGTAAATTTATCCATGCGGCCGGATGTCGTGGGACCCGCCGCACCAATGGCACAGCCGGGGCGCTCCGGTGTGGGGCCGACATAATAGATGGCCGCGCCTTTGATATCGAACGGCAGCGGTTCCCCACGGTCCAGCGCTTCGTTCATACGGGCGTGGGCGGCATCGCGGGCGGTATATACGGTGCCGGTCAGCAGCACGGTATCCCCCGCGTGCAGCGGGGCAAGCTCCTGCCGTGTAAGCGGCGTTGTTAAACGTACCTGCATATAAAAATTACCCTTCCTGCTGCACGCGCGCGCGGCGGTGCTGCTCCTTGACTTCCTCATGGTGGCGGTTTACAATTTCCATTTCAGTTTGCAAAATCTGCCCCGGCGCCGGGTCCGGCTGCAGTTTGGGCGGCTGGTCGTCATCCAAGGAGATATCGATTTTACTGCCTGGTTTATGCTGAGCCGGTTCCCCCAGTGGGATATCAATTTGCGGTTTGTTTGCCAATTTGATCTCTTCCTTAAAAATTTGTGTCTTGCTTTGGGGCAGCATGTTATGATGCTGTTTCCCCTGTTTTGGATTTTGGTGGCTTAGCTCACATCGCATTTCGCAGTTGATGTTGCCCATATTTCATTGTTTCGCCGTTTTTTCCCACCGTTTATTCCTATATTGTTCAAAGGCAATACCGCATAATTCTAAGTGCCGATACGGCGAGCGAGGTGCGGCAGCTGCTAAGCCAAAAGCGCAGATAATACTGGATGTCTTATCGAGCATTTTGGCAACGCAGATGCCGTGCCGCAGCCGCCGAAGCGGTGCTTAAGCCGCTAGGCGGGAATTGTGCAGTGTTGCCCAAAGTTTCTGCTTCCTTCTTTTCAAAGAAGGGACAACAATGCCCGTAAAAAGTCCTTACACCTCAGCGCTGGCGCGGCGGGTAACGTGGCAGCTTACGTTGACTGCCACCGGCAGGCAGGCCACATGGGTGGGCAGCTGTTCAATGCAGACGCCCAGGCAGGTGGTTGCACCGCCAAAGCCCTGCGGGCCAAAGCCGGTTGCATTGATGGCATCCAACAGCTCTTTTTCCAGCGCGGCATAATAGGGGTCCGCGTTGGGCTGGTCCAGCGGGCGCAGCAGTGCCTTTTTGGCCAGAGCTGCGCATTTATCAAAGCTGCCGCCAATGCCAATGCCCAGCACAATGGGCGGGCAGGGGTTGGCCCCCGCCTGCTTGACGGTTTCCATCACAAAGTCTTTTACGCCCTGCACGCCATCGGCAGGTTTGAGCATGGTCAGGCGGCTCATATTCTCGCTGCCTGCGCCCTTGGGGGCTACGGTAATTTTGCAGACATCCCCCGGCACAAGATGTACCGTTAAAAACGCCGGGGTGTTATCCCCCGTGTTCACGCGCTGCAAGGGGTCCGCGGTGATGGACTTGCGCAGGTAGGCTTTCTCATACCCGCGGCGCACGCCCTCGTTCACAGCTTCGTCCAGATTGCCGTTGATATGCACATCCTGGCCCAGCTCGATGAACACACAGGCCATGCCGGTATCCTGGCAGATCGGCAGGTCTTTTTTTGCAGCAACGCAAAGGTTCTGCTGCAGCAGTTCCAGCGTCTGGCGGGCCAGCGGCCAGGGTTCGGCGGCATGGGCGTTATCCAGCGCCTGCTTCACATCCGGCGGCAGCTGGGTGTTGGCGCGGATGCACAGTTCTTCCACCGCATCGGTAATGGCGACGGCGTTTACTTCCCGGATGCTCATACCCGCGCCACGCCGCTTTCCCGTGCAGCTTGCGCCACAGCGTCAGCCACAGCCGGTGCCACACGCGGGTCAAAGGCCTTGGGCAGAATGTTTTCCTCGTTCAGCTCGTTTTCCGGGATCAGGCCGGCGATGGCCTTCGCGGCGGCCATCTTCATCTGGGGGTTGATGTCCCGTGCGCGGACGGAAAGTGCGCCCTTGAAGATGCCGGGGAACGCCAGAACATTGTTGACCTGGTTGGGGAAATCGCTGCGGCCGGTGCCGATGACCCGCACACCGGCTGCCTTGGCGGCATCGGGCATGATCTCCGGGTTGGGGTTGGCCATGGCGAACACAATGGCATCCGGTGCCATGGTAGCGGCCATCTCGGTGGTCAGCGCACCGGCAACGGAGGTGCCGATAAAGACATCTGCACCGCGCACAGCATCGGCCAGGGTGCCGGTCAGGTGTTCGGGGTTGGTCACGGTTGCCAGCCATTCCTTATGGTCGGCAAGGCCCGCCGGGCGGCTGGGGTACAGGATACCGTGTTCATCCACAGCAACAATGTTTTTGGCACCGGCAACCTGCAGCATCTTGATGATGGCCGTACCGGCAGCGCCGGGGCCGTTCTGCACGATCTTGACATCTTCCAGCCGCTTGCCAACAACCTTGAGGGCGTTGAGCACGCCGGCCAGCACGATAATCGCGGTGCCGTGCTGGTCGTCATGGAATACAGGGATATCCAGGTCGCGCTCCAACTCCGCTTCAATATCAAAGCATTCGGGGCTGCGGATATCCTCCAGGTTGATGCCGCCAAAAGTCGGAGCGATGGCCTTGACAGCGGCAATAACTTCCTCGCGGGTGGAAGCATTCAGGCAGATGGGGAACGCATCGACACCGCCGAACTCCTTAAACAGAACGCACTTGCCTTCCATGACCGGCAGACCAGCTTCGGGGCCGATGTTGCCCAGGCCCAGCACAGCAGTACCGTTTGTGACAACTGCCACGGTGCGGCCCTTGAAGGTGTATTTATACACATCGTCCGGGTTCGCCTTGATCTGGCGGCAGGGCTCCGCAACGCCGGGGGTGTAGGCAGTGGACAGGGCATCACGGTCCTTGACTTCAAACAGGCTGTTGACCGTCAGCTTGCCGGGGTATTTTGCGTGCATTTCAAGTGCGGCGGCATTGTAATCCATGGTAGTTGCTCCTTTGTTCGTATTCCTGTATTGATTTTGTTTTTATTTCAGTTTTGCATAAATCGGTTCCAGCTGGATCACGCAGAAATGGTCCGGCCAGCGGTCCGATACCGCTTTGCGCAAAGCAGCCGGGATTTTGTTGGCGCGGTGGTCCTTGGCGGCCAGCCAGTCTGCGGGAACGGCACAATCAAAAATCACATTGGTATGGGTGGGGCCGGGCACAATGCGCAGGTCATGGATATCCGCTTCCGGCGCAATTTCAGCCAGCTGTTCTTTCAAGAATTTCCGCAGTTCGTTGATATGCGGGTCATCCGTCACAACAGGGTCAAAGTGGATCGTGACCAGCAGATGGTCATGCACCTGAAAATCCCGCTCGATAGAGTCGATCAGGTCATGGCTTTTCATCACATCACTATCGGCGGAAAGCTCAATATGGAAGCTGACCAGCTTGCTGCCGGGCCCGTAATCATGCACCATCAAATCATGGATGCCCAGCACACCGGGGTAACTCAGGGCTTTTTTCTCAATGTAATCGATCAGTTCCGGGTCAGGGGCCGCGCCCAGCAGCGGGCTGATGGTATCCCGCACCAGGCCGACGCCGCTCCACAGGATAAACAGCGCCACGCCAACACCCATCAGGCCATCAATGCGGTCAATGCCAGTCAGGTGAGCCAGAATGGTAGCGGCCAGAACCGCGGCAGTGGTAACCACATCGTTGCGGGCATCCGCCGCAGTGGCCATGAGCGTTTCGGACTTGATGCGGCTGCCAACGCTGCGGTTGAAGCTGCTCATCCACAGTTTGACCAGGATGGACACCACCAGCACCGCTATGGTCAGCGCGCTAAGGGTGACCGGCGTGGGGTGCAGCACCTTGAGGAAGCTTTCTTTCAGCAGCTCAATGCCGATGACCAGTATCATGACCGAAACCGCCAGCCCCGCCAGGTATTCGTACCGTGCATGGCCGTAAGGGTGCTCATCATCGGCAGGTTTTGACCCCAGGCGGAAGCCCACCAGGCTGACCACGTTGGAGCTTGCATCGGACAGATTGTTCAATGCGTCCGCCGCAATGGCCATACTGCCAAACAGGGTGCCCACCGTAAACTTGCCCGCAAACAGCAGCACATTGCACACAATCCCCACCATGCAGGCCAGGTTGCCGTAAGCAGTGCGCACGGTGCGGTCCTGGATATTGGCCGGATCACGGATAAAAAGTCTGATCAGAAGTTTTGTCAAGAATTGCTCTTCCCTTCCCCTACAGATATGGATATTCGGAATTGAAGTTTCCTGCTGGGGCGTTGTATCCGACAAAACCCACAGACAGATAATTTACAAAAATGGCGGACCGATGGGGGTCCGCCATTTATCATTTCAGGTTCAAGCAGCGTTCCTGCTGACCATCTTATGCAGATCAGTCACGAATGATGCAGGCATCGCGCTCCGGGCCAACGGAGATATACTTGATCTTGCAGCCAACGGCCTTTTCCAGATATTCCACATAGCCGCGGGCAGCTTCCGGCAGGTCCTCGTACTTGCGCACGGAGGTGATATCGCAGTGCCAGCCCGGCAGCTTGACGACAACCGGCTGTGCATCGTCCAAAGTCTTGCCGGTCGGGAAGCGGTCGGTCACAGTGCCGTCAGCCAGCTTGTACTGGGCAACAACGGGAACTTCTTCCATATAATCCAGAACGTCAAACAGGGTCAGGGCCAGCTCGTCACAGCCCTGGCACTGAACGCCGTAACGGGAAGCAACCACATCAAACGGGCCAACGCGGCGCGGGCGGCCGGTGGCAGCGCCGTATTCATGGCCGGCTTCACGCAGCAGGTGCTTTTCTTCCTCGGTCATAGCCAGCTCGGTGGTAAAGGGGCCGTCGCCCACGCAGGAAGAATAAGCCTTCATGATACCGATGGACTTGTTCAGCTTGCGGCCGGGGATGCCAGCGCCGATGGGTGCATAAGCGCCGATGGTGTTGGAGGAAGTGGTGTAGGGATAAATGCCGTAGTCGATATCACGCAGGGCTCCCAGCTGGGCCTCAAACATGATCTTCTTGCCGGCATCGTCAGCATCTGCCAGGTACTGGCCGACATCGCAGATGTAAGCGCTGAACACTTCCTGGAAGTGCTTGCACCAGTTCCACATATCGTCCACGCTGACAGGCTTCTGGTTATAAATGTTGACCATGGTCAGGTTCTTGGATTCCACCAGGGTTTCCAGGCGCTTGCGCACACTGGCATCCATGTGGACCAAATCGCCCATGCGCAGGGTTTTCTTCATGTACTTATCACCATAGGTGTAAGCAATGCCGCGCTTGGTGGAACCAAACTGTGCGCCCGTTTTGGCAAGGCGGGCCTCCTCCAGGCCATCCTGCTCCACATGGAACGGCATGGTGATGGTAGCACGGTCAGAAATTTTCAGGTTGTCCGGGGTAATCTTAACACCCTGTTCGCGCAGGGCGGCGATCTCTTTTTCGAGATGTTCCGGGTCAATGACCATACCGCCGCCCATAACACAGACAATGTTGGGGTGCAGGATGCCGGAGGGCACCAGGTTCAGTACGAACTTGCCGCACTCGTTTTTGACGGTGTGGCCGGCGTTGTCGCCGCCCTGGTAACGGGCAACGATGTCATAATCGCGGCAGAGCAGGTCCACCATACGGCCCTTGCCCTCGTCGCCCCAGTTGATACCGGTAATTGCAGTAAGCATGAAAAATAACCTCGCTTTGGCAAAATGTACAGCCTTTTCCGTTCAGTCTGCCGGGTGGCTGACTGATTTCTTGTAGCCGGGATTCGCCGCCAGCTATATTATAGCAAACCCGCTTGCAAATTCCAATACCCCGGCACAATTTTGTGCAAACCACACAGCCCCGCGCCAGCCGGGCCGCCACTTTGAACAGGGGATCAGTGGCGCACCTGCAGCTTGCGGCGGGTGCCGTCCGGCTCAATCACCGTGGTGTGCTCCAGCTGGTCAATCATGGATGCGCGGATATCGGCCAGGTATTCCTGCCGCAGGGCGTCACGCTCCGCCATTTCGGCTTCCGTCAGGCCAGAAGTTTTTGCTTTATGAGCCAGCGCATTGATGCGCGCGATTTTTTCTTTTTCCATAGGGTTCTGTTCCTTTCCTTATATAAGGATATCCGGGCAACAGGTCTGCCGCCCATGGCAGAGCATTGGGTGCTCTGCCACGGGTATTATAACACACCCGCTTCCCTTTTGTGAATGCAGGGCTGTACTTTTTGCAAAAAAGCTGTATAATAGAAAAGTATCCGCTTTTGACGGGGGTATTTTTCCCTGCTGCGGTACGCGATGTATTTTTTCAAAAAAGACAGGAGACAACCCATGAAAAACACCAACCTGACCCGCGCTGCTGCCAGCCTGCTGGCATGCGGCATGGTTTTTGGCCTGACTGCCTGCAGTTCCAGCGCATCCTCCAGCGAAGCAACCGCCGAGAGCGCAGCTTCCAGCGAAGCTGCCAGTGAAAGCACTGTTCCTGACGCCGCTACCGCAGAAAGCGCCGCCGATGATTATTCTTATCTGGCTGATTTTTCTTTCAGTGATGCCTATGACGAGAACGGCTACCTGAAAGGCATCACCGCGCTGGATTACGTCACGCTGCCGGATACTGAGAGCTTTACCCTTTCGGACGATGCCACCACCGTGAGCGACAGTGATATTGACGATTACATTTCCAACAACATTCTTTCCAACTATAAGACCACCAACGAGATCACCAACCGCGCCGCCGAAAACGGTGACACTGTGAACATTGACTTTGCCGGTTCCATTGACGGCGTTGCCTTTGACGGCGGCACCGGCAGCGATTATGATCTGACCCTGGGCAGCGGCACCTTTATTGACGGCTTCGAGGATCAGATCGTTGGCCACATGCCCGGCGAAACCTTTGATGTGAATGTCACCTTCCCGGATGACTACCAGGCCACCAACCTGGCCGGCAAGGACGCAGTGTTCGCCACCACGCTGAACTACATCAACGAGGATGTGACCCCCGACCTGACTGATGATTGGGTCAGCAGCAACCTGGCCGAGTCCATGGGCATGAACAATGTGGCTGAGCTGAAAACTTTTGTCAGCAACAGCCTGCTGTTCAATCAGGAAGCCAATGAGCTGTACGGCCAGCTGTACGATGCTGCCGAAGTCAATACCGATACCCTGCCCGAAGATGTGCAGCAGTATTTCACCAATACCGTGCTGTACCAGCCGTACCTGTACGCCCAGATGCGCGGCGTTTCGCTGGAGACCATGCTGAGCCAGGCCGGTTACAGCAGTGTGGATGAATACCTGGAGAACAGCGAAAGCTCCAAGCAGAGCATGATCAAGCAGATCCTGATCATGCAGGCTTTGGCGGAGAAGAACAACATTGTATGCGATACCGACATTCTGAACGCTGAGTTCTCCCGCTACTTTGGCTCCACCGATATGACCAGCTATGTGAACGCTTACGGCGAAAACTACGTGAAAACCAACATTCTGCATGACATTGTGATGCAGAACCAGATCGACAACGTTGCCTAAGCTGCCCAAGCTGTTTGGCTACCCCCTGACCATTAAGTTTTAACCGTACCACCCGCGCCCGCTTGACAAAGCCGTGTGCGGGTGGTATATTAGGGCCATAATATTTAGACGTTTATCTAAATATATAATTCTTGTGATTTTCTGAAAGGGTATATGTTATGAGCACGATAATTTCTTTGCAGACCATTTTGTGGAGCGCCTTGGCCGCCGCAGCCGGTATCGGGCTGCCGGTTCTGGTTTTTTTGGTATGGAAGTTCAAATTCTGCCGGGGTGCAAAGCTGTTTCCTGCTGTTGTCGGCGCGGTGACCTTCGTCGTTTTCGCCCAGGTACTGGAAGGTGTGCCCAAGGCCATTTTCTTTGGCGGCGGCACCGGCGTTTCGCAGTATGTGCTGACCCATGCGTGGGCTTACACCCTGATCGGCTGCCTGCTGGCGGGCGTGTTTGAGGAAGTCGGGCGCTATCTTGCGTTTCGCTTTCTGCTCAAGCGCTATACCAACCGGCGGGACGCCGTAACCTATGGCATCGGCCACGGCGGGATCGAGGCAATCCTGGTTCTGGGGCTCACCGCCATCAATAATATTGCGATTGCGCAGCTTGTCAACAGCGGCAGCATTGAAACCATAACCAATGGGCTGACCGGCGTGCAGCTGGACCAGGTACAGGCACAGATCGCCGCCGTTGCCAGCTTTGGGGCCGCCAACCTGCTGCTGGGGCTGGCTGAACGCGCGATTGCCATGACGCTGCACATTTCCCTCTCGGTGGTTGTATTCCGGGCTGTCCGGCAGCGCAAGGCCGGGTATCTGGGATTGGCGGTGGCGCTGCATGCGCTGTTCGATGTTCCCGCCGCTTTATTCCAGTGCGGCGTGCTGCACAGTACCTGGCTGGTGGAAGCACTGCTGCTGGTGCTCTGCCTGGGCTGCGCGGCTTACGCCAAAAAGCAGTATTGTGCATTGCAAGAACCGGAACAGCAGACGTTATCAGATAAGGAGGAACGCTGACCTATGGTAGGCGATGCGTTTAAGGCTTTGGGGGACCCCACCCGGCGGCGCATTCTGGAACTGTTGAGCGAAGGCGAGATGAGTGCCGGTGATATTGCTGCGCACTTTGATATGGCAAAGCCATCCGTAAGCCACCACCTGAACATTTTGAAAAATGCCGGGCTGGTAACGGATGAGCGCCGCGGCCAGAACATTGTGTACTGCCTGAACCTGACCGTGTTCCAGGAAGCTGTTAAGTGGTTTTTCGATTTTGGCTTTGTGAAAGGTGGACCTGATGATGAAACGAAATAAACTGTTTTGGGGGCTGCTGATTTTTTGCGCCATCAACTTTGCGGCGCACCTCTGCTTTTATGGCTCCCTGCCGGATGTTGTGCCCACCCACTGGGGCGCGGACGGCCAGGCCAACGGCTGGGGGCCAAAATCCACTGTGCTGATTATGGCAGCCCTGCCCGCCCTGATGCTGATTTTGATGGCAGCGCTGCCCCGCATTGACCCCAAGCACCAGAATTATGAAAAGTTCAAGGGCGTCTGGAACGCCTTCCTCACTGCCCTTACAATATTTATGTCAGCTATGAGCTGGTTTTCGGAGCTGAGCGTGTTCGGCTTGATTCCGGAGGGCAGCAGCCTGGTCGGTATTCTGGTCTGCGGCGGCTGCGGGGTGCTGTTCATCTTTTTGGGCAACTATATGCCGCGCATCAAGCAGAACTATATGTTCGGCTGCAAAACTCCCTGGGCGCTGAACAACGAACACAACTGGAACCGCACCCAGCGCATGGGCGGCATTGTGTTTGTTGTTATGGGTGCTGCTTTGATTGTAATTTCACTGCTGGCCACCATTTTGGGCGATGCCGCCACCATGATCCTGCTGCTGGCCGTTGTCTTTGGCGGCTCCACCTGGATCTACCTCTACTCCTACCTCGTCTACATCGGCAAAATGAAGTAAATAAACAGTGCCCACCCGGAGCGCACTCTTTATCCTGCATCGCGCCTAATATCCAAAAAAGGCGCGCAGCGCCCACCACCATTCTTCTTTATTATTTATTCTTTATTCATTACAAAATGCTCCCCTCTCCATGCAGTTCTCTTATGCACAGGTCGGGGAGCGTTTTATTTTTATTCCTGGGTTTTCTTTCCAGCGCGTTCCGCTTTCATGCGGATGCGCTCGCGCTGGGATTTTTCCAGTTTTTTATAGCGGGCATAGCTTTCGGGGCGCACGGTCTCAATGCAACGGGCAAAGTTCCAATGCAGGCCGTCGCGGCGGTTCAGCTTAAAGCGCAGGAACCACGGGCCGTGGTCCGGGCAGGTGGCTTCGGTATAATAACCGGTGTTGCCGCGCTTGAGCCAGATATCGTTCAGCACCAGCGGCTTGCCGCAGAACGGGCAGCCCACCTGATACAGCGCAGGGTCATTTTTGTAGGCATCGTGGTCCAGGCGGTCAAAGTAGGTTTGGATATCGTACGTTTCGGTATCGGTATTGTTCAGCAGGGCGGCTGTCAGCTGGGCGGCGGGGTCCGGGTATTCGGCAATGCCCTGGGCCAGCGGCAGGCGGCGGCAGATTTTTGTGGTGTACAGGGCATCGTCCAGCGCATTGTGGAAATCACCGTCATGCTCAATGCCAAGGCGGTCCACCACGCTTTCCAGCGTCAGACCCTCGCCTTCCCCGCGGGGGAAATTTTTCAAAAAGATCTGCTGCAGGTCATACCAGCGGCTGGGCCAGCTTTCGTCCATATTATAAAGGAACAGGTTCTGTTTCAGCACCGGCACATCGTCCAGACCCCACTCGGCAAATTCGGCGTCGGGGCCGGCCCATTCCTGGAACCGCCGCAGGCCTTCGGCAATGGGCACCCCGGCTTCCAGATCGCCCTGGCTCAGGCCAGTCACCTCCGCAATGCGCCAATGCAGCTTGCGGAAAATGCGGGGGCGCAGGGTCATCTCAAAGGTATCCAGTACATCGCCATTCTCGTCCACCCGCACTGCACCGATCTGGATGATCTCACCCCGCAGGGTCAGCTCCGCCCCATGATAATTAAAGGTTTTGGGCGCATTGCCCATGTTCCATTCCAAGTCAAAAACGATCAGGTTCACTGCGGGTCCTCCAAGATGAATTTTTCAACGGCCAGCCCTACCCCGTCATGCTCATTATCTGCGGTGACGTATTTGGCTGCCTGTTTTACTTCCGGCACAGCATTGCCCATGGCAACGCCCATGCCTGCATAGCGGATCATGGGCAGGTCGTTCCAGCCATCGCCGCAGGCCATCAGGTTTTCGGGGCCAAGGCCCATGTTTTTCAGCAGCAGCGCCAGCGAGGCGGATTTTTCCACCCCCAGGGGCATCGTTTCAATAAAGAACGGCGCCGAGCGGTAGATGGAAAGCTTGCCCGCAAACTTTTGCTGCATCAGCTCCTCCACATGGGGCATATCCACAGGGTCGCCAACCAGCAGCAGCTTGTTGATGGGCCACTGGATCTCGGCGGGCAGGTTTTCCACCTGGCGGGCCGGGATTTTGTTGATGCGGGCTTCCTCGCCAACATAGGGGTTGGCGGCATCCTCGGTCACAATGCCTTTGGCATCATAGGTCAGCGGCATCACGTTCCAGTAGCGGGCAAAGGTGCACACCGGGTCGATCAGCTCCGGCGGGAACTCATGCTGCACCAGCGTTTCGCCGGTTTTGCAGTCAATGATCTTACCGCCGTTATAGCTCAGGATGCAGCCGCCGCGGCGGTCCAGCTCCAGCTCTTTGGCAAGCGGCTCAATGCCCACGGTGGGGCGGCCGCTGGCCAGCACAATGCGCACGCCGCGGTCCGCCGCTGCCTGCAGGGCAGCTTTGGTGCGTGGGGTAATGACTTTGGCATTGTTGGTCAGTGTGCCATCCAGATCCAGTGCCAGAACTTTGTATTGCATAATATCCCCTGTTTCTTTGGGCAATACCGCATAATTCTAAGTGCCGATACGGCGAGCGAGGTGCGGCAGATGCTAAGCCAAAAGCGCAGATAATACTGGATGCTGCAAAGGTGAGCGCCGCCAGTGGCGGAAACAGCGAACCG
>OLJF01000859.1_pt1 | contig 24142 bp, 25 predicted proteins | sample 1609751 | NCBI WGS metagenome assembly OLJF01 (sample SAMEA4350171, study PRJEB24818) | metagenome | biome: human; feature: gut; material: faeces | place: Denmark | collected 2013-09
TCCCATTGTTTTAAACAAGTAAGACCCCTTGAAGACTACAAGGTTGATAGGCACGATGTGTAAGTGGAGCGATCCATTCAGCAAGCGTGTACTAATAGGTCGAGGGCTTGACCACAATTCGCTTGAGACTCTTTGAGTCAACGAAAAAATGTAAGCAGTGATTATTCAGTTTTGAAGGCACGTCCTTCTGAAACACTAGACAAAGTAAATCAGAAATGATATACTTAGCTAGTCATATGGTCGGTGACGATGACGGTGAGGTTCCACCTGTTCCCATTCCGAACACAGCAGTTAAGCTCACTCGTGCCCAAGATAGTTAGCTGGAAACGGCTTGTGAAAATAGGTAGTCGCCGACTTGATCAAAACGCTCTAAGAGAAATCTTGGAGCGTTTTCTTTTTGCTTTTTTCGTCCAAAGCTCTTGCCGATGAAAAAATTTCCCAGTTCCTGCATGAAAATGCCGTCCTCAATCGTATATAGGATAAAGGTGTCTGCAATGCGGCAGGAATGCCAAGGAGGACAGCATGAAGCTTTTATTCAAACAGCGTGCATTTACCTGGTTTGACAGCTATGACATTTACGACGAAAACGAAAATACGGTCTATGTCGTGAAAGGGCAGCTCTCGTGGGGACACTGCCTGAAAATATTCGACGCCAGCGAGGAGCATGAGCTGGGTACCGTGAAGGAGCAGATTTTTTCCTGGTGGCCCCAATTCGAACTTTACGAGGGGAGCGACTGCATCGGCACCCTGAAAAAAGAACCGTGGGGCTGGTTCAAACCACGGTATAATATCGACTTCAACGGCTGGCACATCGAAGGCGACTGGACGGAATGGGACTACACCATCACCGGGCCGGATGGGGAAAAGGTGGCGGCGATCTCAAAGGAGCTGCTCCACTGGACGGATACTTATGTGCTGGACATTGCAGATCCGGAGGATGCGCTGTATGTGCTGATGTTCGTGCTGGCCATCGACGCGGAAAAGTGTTCTCGGAACTAAAAAGCGGCCCTGCCGTGGAATTCTCCACATGGCAGGGCCGCTTTGGTTGAATGCCGATTAAACTTTCTTCGCAAATACGATGCCGATGGTGCCAGGGCCGGAGTAGCCGCCGATGGTCGTGCCGATGTCGGTCTCAATAATGTTCTCAAACTTGCCGTATTTGCGCAGACCGGCTTTGATGGCCTCCATGCAGCCGGGTTTGGGCTGGCAAGACGAGATAAAGACCATGCTGTTGTCGATGTCGTCCCGGCCATCCAGCAGGTCGGTGATGTACTTGCCCACGCAGATGGGCAGGCTGCCGCGGTACTTCTTGACGACCTTCAGCTCACCGTCGATGATGGCGAGGCTGGGTTTGATGCCCAGGATGTTGGCGCCGAACGCCAGCACGCCGGAGCAGCGGCCGCTCTTGGCCATATAGTTGAGCTGGTTGAGAACAAAGCTCAGCTCGACCCGGTTGGCGAGGTTCTGGAGGCGCATACAGATGTTCCGGGCCGTCAGGCCGTCCGCAGCCCACTTGGCGGCACGAAGGACAAGATAGCCCTGACCGGTGCAGATATTCTCGCTGTCGATGACCGACACATTGTCATATTCCTGTGCGGCAAGGCGGGCGTTCTGGTAGCAGGAGGAAAGCTTGGCGCTGACCGAGATGTGGATGACGGCGTCATACTCCTTGGCAAAGGGCTCGAAGAAATCGATGTACTCCACGGGGTTTGCGGCAGCGGATTTCGGGGTCTGGCCGCCTGCGTCCACATGGGCAAAAACGTCAGCCGGATGAATGGTGACGCCGTCCAGATAAGTATCGTCGCCCATCAGGATGTGCATGGGCATCAGAGAAATGTTCCATTGCCGCAGCAGCTCTTCGGACAAATCACAGGTGCTGTCGGCGGTGATCTTGATGTTCAAAAGGTGTCTCCTCTTTTCGTGCCGGGAGCAGCCGACGTCGGTGCAGGCGCTGCCGCAGCAAAATTTCCTTTATAACTATAGCACAAAAATCTCAAGATCGTTATCTATTTATCCGGAGTAAAATGTAAATCTTTTATGAAGCGTCAAAAAGTATCTCGCAAAGCCACGGATTCTGTACACAAAGCACAAAAGTACCGGTCAATTTATAGTTCTTTCCGAAAATTCGCTCCGAAGTGTTTATTTTGTGCTCCAAAAATTATATAATACTATGTGTCACTAGAATGGATACGGTCTGCCCAGCGGCCGTTTATATTATTGGAGGTTGCTTTCTATGTTCATGTACACCGACTACACCCAGCATTTGCTGGATAATGTGAAGAAGATACACTTCATCGGCTGCGGCGGCAGCGGTATGTATCCTCTCATCCAGATCCTCTCCGCAAAGGGCTACGACATTTCGGGCAGCGATGTGCTGGACGGCAGCATCATCCGCTCCGAGCGGGAGATGGGTGTCAAGGTCACGCTGGGCCACAGCGCCGATAATGTCGTCGGTGCAGACCTGGTGGTCTACTCTGCCGCCATCGCAAAGGACAATGTAGAGCTGAATGCGGCAGCCTCCTACGGCATCACGACGGTGGAGCGCAGCGTCCTGCTGGGCTATGTGAGCCGTCTGTACAAGCAGAGCATCTGCGTCTCCGGTACCCATGGCAAGACCACGACCACCTCCATGATCACCACTGCTCTGGAGCTGGCAGGCCGCGATCCCTCTGCGGTCATCGGCGGCAAGCTGCCCCTCATCCACGGCTACGGCAAGGCCGGCAAGGGCGATGACATCGTCATCGAAGCCTGCGAGTTCTCCGAGACCTTCCTGAAGCTGACCCCCTACCTCTCCGTCGTGCTGAACATCGACAACGACCATCTGGACTACTACGGCAGCATGGGTGAGCTGAAGTTCGCCTTCAAGCGCTTTGCCCTGATGACCCAGTTCATGATCTTCGCCAACGCCGACGACAAGAACACGATGGACGTCATGTACACCCTTGACCGCCGTGTGCGCACCTTCGGTATCGACAACGACGGCGATTATCAGGCCATCAATGTGCAGGAGTATAAGCCCGGTTTCTTCGAGTTCGATTTGAAGGAGTGGAGCAAGGTGACGGGCCACATCCGTCTGGCTGTGCCGGGCCGTCACAACATCTACAATGCGCTGGCCATGTGCGCGGTCTGCCGTTTTGCGGGCCTGACCGTGGAGCAGTGCGCTGCCGCTGCCGCAAGCTTCAAGGGCGCAGGACGCCGTTTCGAGGTCTACGGTGAGTGCAACGGCGCTGTGGTGGTGGATGACTATGCTCATCACCCCACCGAGCTGCGTGCGACCCTGAACACCGCCAAGGAACTGGGCTACAAGCGCCTCATCGCCGTCCACCAGCCGTTTACATACAGCCGCACCAAGATGCTGTTCAACGACTTCGTGGATGTGCTCAAGATCCCCGATGTGGCAGTCATCACCCCCATCATGGGCAGCCGTGAGCCCAACGACCCCACCATCACCAGCGCAAAGCTGGCCGCTCAGATCCCCGGCTCGGTGCTGGTGGACAGTCTGGAGGCTGCTGCCGACTGGGTGAAGCAGAACGCCCGGGAAGGCGATCTGGTCATCACGCTGGGCTGCGGCGACATCTACAAGGCCAGCAAGATGATGGTCGCTGACAATAACAAGTAAATCCCAAAAGAGATAGCAATGCCCCTGCATCGGCTGAAATGGCTGATGCGGGGGCGTTTTATTTACGGGCAAAAAAGACCTCCGCAGTCCGTGGACGGCGGAGGTCTTGGGTAACTCAGGAGAGATTACAGATTGAAGTAGCGCTTTGCGTTGTCGAAGCAGATGCCCTTGACGATCTTCTCCAGAGCCTTCTCGTCGTTGGGATACTCGCCGTCCTCGACCCACTGACCGATGAGGTTGCAGAGGATGCGGCGGAAGTAATCGTGGCGGGTGTAGCTCAGGAAGCTGCGGCTGTCGGTCAGCATACCGACGAAGTTGCCCAGCAGGCCGAGGCTGGCCAGACGGGACATCTGCTCTTCCATGCCGATCTTGTGGTCATTGAACCACCATGCGGAGCCGTGCTGGATCTTGCCCGGGACCTCGCTGTTCTGGAAGCAGCCGAGGATGGTGCCGATCTGAGCATCATCGCCGGGGTTCAGGCTGTAGATGATGGTCTTGGGGCACTCGTCGGTGTCGTTCAGGGCGCTCAGCAGGGCTGCGATCTCGCCGCCGCAGGTAGCGGTGTTGATCATGTCGTAGCCGGTGTCGGGTCCCAGCAGGGTGTTCATCTTGCGGTTGACGCCGCGCAGGCAGTTGTAGTGGATCTGCATGGCGATACCGAGGCGGTGATACTGCTTGCCCAGGTGGATGAGGATGTAGGTCTGATACTTCTCAGCCTCTTCCGGAGTGCAGGTCTCGCCGGCCATGACCTTCTGGTAGATGGCGTTGACCTCTTCCTTGGTGGCCTCACGGTAGGGGATGTAGTCCAGACCGTGGTCGGAAGCGCGGCAGCCCATCTCGGCGAAGAACTCGATGCGGTCGGTCAGAGCGCTGGTGACGCAGTTGATGCAGGCCAGCTTCTCCTTGCCGACAGCAGCGGCCAGCTTGCCCATGTACTCAGCAAAGCCGGGCTTGTTGATGTTGATGGCCTTGTCGGGGCGGAAGGAAGGAGCCACGGTGAACTTGATGGTGGGGTCTTCCTTGATCTTCTTGTGCCACTCGAGGCTGTCGATGGGGTCATCGGTGGTGCCGATGAAGGCCACGTTGCTCTGCTCGATCAGGCCGCGGACGGTCAGCTTGGGGTCGTGCTGGAGCTTGTCGTTGCACAGGTTCCAGACTTCCTCAGCGGTGTCGCCGTTCAGCACGCCGTCGTAGCCGAAGAAGGTGTGCAGCTCCAGATTGGTCCAGTGGTACATCGGGTTGCCGATGGCCATGGGCAGAGCCTCAGCGAACTTCTGGAAGCGCTCGCGGTCAGGCTTGTCACCGGTGATGTACTCCTCAGGCACGCCGTTGGAGCGCATGACGCGCCACTTGTAGTGGTCGCCGAAGTAGCTGCCGTCCGGGTTGCGGCCGCCTAGCCAGACCTGAGCGATGTTGTCGAAGCGGCGGTTCTCGTAGATCTCACGGGGAGGAATGTGGCAGTGATAGTCACAGATGGGCATATCCGCAGCGTAAGCGTGGTACAGGTGCTGTGCGGTGGGCGACTGGAGCATGAACTCCTTATCCATAAATGCTTTCATGGTCAGAACTCCTTTTTTCAATGGTCATGACAGTTTGAAACATTCTTATAGTAGGGGATCGGCCGGTTCTGTGCAAACAGGCCATTCCTGCTTTTAGTATACCGGAAAACGCCGATGTATACAACTGAAAAACTGCCCAAAATTCTCGCGCGGACTTGTACAATTCGCTGGTTTTTATAAAAACGACCCCTTTTCCGGCAAAAAACTGTTGAGAAGCACTTGACTTATTTGTATACAACAGCATAAAATAGAGGCAGAGAAGGGCGCGGCTCAGGCTGCCCCCCGTGAAAGGCAAAGCAATCTGATAAAAGGAGACACTCAAATGGAAACTTTGAATTACAAGGTCCTGGAAAGCACCGGCTACAACGGTTATATCCTCAAGGACGCACCCGTCAAGGTGATGCAGTTCGGTGAGGGCAACTTCCTGCGCGCATTCGTGGATTACTTCTTTGATATTGCCAATGAGAAGGCTGGCTACAACGGCAAGGTCAAGCTCGTCCAGCCCATCGCAAACTTCCCCCAGATGGCTGACTGGATCAACGAGCAGGAGGGTCTGTACACCCTGTACCTGCGCGGCAGCGAGAAGGGCCAGAAGGTCGATGCAAAGCGCGTCATCTCCTGTGTGCATGACTGCGTCTGCCCCTACTCCGAGGGCAAGTGGGACGAAGTGCTGGCTCTGGCCCGCTCTGAGGATCTGGAGATCGTCGTCTCCAACACCACTGAGGCCGGCATCGCCTACACGCAGGGTGACAGCCAGTTCGACCAGGTCCCTCCCAACAGCTTCCCTGCAAAGCTGACCCGCGTGCTCTACGAGCGCTACACCGCCTTCAAGGGCGCTGCTGACAAGGGTCTGATCATCCTCTCCTGCGAGCTCATCGACAACAACGGCAAGGAGCTGCAGAAGTGCTGCAACAACTACGCGAAGGACTGGAACCTCGATGCTGCCTTCATCGACTGGATGAACAACGCCAACACCTTCTGCTCCACTCTGGTGGACCGCATCGTCCCGGGCCGCATCCGTGACCCGAAGGAGATGGCTGCTCTGGAAGAGGCCAACGGTTACACCGATAAGGCTCTGGATGTCGGCGAAGTCTTCGGCGTCTGGGTCATCGAAGGCCCCGATGGTCTGGAGGACAAGCTGCCGTTCAAGAAGGCCGGCGTCAATGTCATGGTCGTCCCCGATGTCACCCCCTACAAGAAGCGCAAGGTCCGCATCCTGAACGGTGCTCATACCGGTTTCGTTCTGGGCGCATATCTGGCCGGCTTCGACATCGTGCGTGACTGCATGCACAACGACACCATCCGCGGCTTCATGAACAAGATGCTGCACGAGGAAGTCATCCCCACCCTGCCTCTGGACAAGAAAGACCTCGAGGAGTTCGCTTCTGCTGTGCAGGACCGCTTCAACAACCCGTTCATCAACCACGAGCTGATGAGCATCTCCCTGAACTCCACCTCCAAGTGGAAGGCCCGCAACATGCCTTCCTTCCTGACTTATATCGAGGAGCAGAAGAAGCTGCCCAAGTGCCTGACCATGTCTCTGGCTGCTTATATCGCTTTCTACTCCAACGACATTCAGGAGCGCACTGCTGACGGCCTCATCTGCAAGCGCCCGGCAGGCAACACCTACAAGATCCAGGATGACGCATGGGCTCTGGACTTCTACTATGCACACAAGGACGACACTGCTGCCCAGCTGGTGAAGGCCGTTCTGACCAACACCCAGATGTGGGATCAGGACCTGACCAAGATCGAGGGCCTCGAGGCCGCTGTTCTGGCAGACCTGGAGCTCATCCGCACCGAGGGCGCCGAGGCTGCTTACAAGAGCTGCCTGTAAGCTGAAAATTTGTACAAAAGGGCTGCTGCTTTGGGCAGCAGCCTTTTTGTCTTATGAGAGAGTAGGAGAAAAACTATGCCGCAGGCGATCCATATCAGCCCCATCGACAACGTCGTTGTCGCTCTGCATCCCATTGCCAAGGGTACCCTCGTCGAGGTGGACGGCCTTGCCGTTACCGCGCTGGAGGACATCCCTCAGGGCCATAAGATGGCCGTCAAGCCCATCAAGAACGGCGAGAACGTCATCAAGTACGGCTTCCCCATCGGCCACGCCACCGCCGACGCTGAGCCGGGTACCTGGATGCACACCCACAATGTCCACACCAACCTCTCCGGTGAGGTGGAGTACAGCTACAATCCCTCCCCCGATCTGGCCCCGCTGCCCAAGGTGGAGCCGGAGACCTTCATGGGCTTCCGCCGCAAGGATGGCCGCGCCGCCATCCGCAACGAGATCTGGATCATCCCGACCGTCGGCTGTGTCAACGACATCGCCAAGAAGATGGTGGCCGACAATCAGGACCTCGTCACCGGCACCATCGAGGGCCTCTACACCTTCACCCACCCCTTCGGCTGCAGCCAGACCGGTCATGACCATGCGCAGACCCGCAAGCTGCTGGCCGCTCTGGTCCGCCACCCCAATGCCGCTGCCGTTCTGGTGCTGCATCTGGGCTGCGAAAACCTGCAGCACGACCAGTTCGTGGAAGAGCTGGGCGAGTATGACCACGACCGCGTGAAGTTCCTGACCTGCCAGGACGTGGACGACGAGTTCACCGCCGCCCGCGACATCCTGAAGGAGCTGGCCGCTTACGCCGGTCAGTTCAAGCGCGAGCCCATCCCCGTGAGTGAGCTGGTGGTCGGCATGAAGTGCGGCGGCTCTGACGGCCTGTCCGGCATCACCGCCAACCCCACTATCGGCCGCTTCTCCGACATGATGGGCCAGCGGGGCGGCTCCACCGTCCTGACCGAGGTGCCGGAGATGTTCGGCGCCGAGGGCTTCCTGATGGACCGCTGCATCGACCGCGATGTCTTCGTCAAGGCCGAGCACATGATCAACGGCTTCAAAGAGTACTTCATCAGCCACAATGAGGTCGTCTACGACAACCCCTCTCCGGGCAACAAGCAGGGCGGCATCACCACGCTGGAAGACAAGAGCTGCGGCTGCGTCCAGAAGGGCGGCACCGCCCCCATCATGGACGTCATCGGCTACGGCGACCCCGTCGTCACCAAGGGCCTGAATATGCTCTACGGCCCCGGCAATGACCTCGTGTCCGCCACTGCCATGACCGCCGCAGGCGCACACCTCATCCTCTTTTCCACTGGCCGCGGCACGCCGTTCTCCGCTCCGGCTCCCACCCTGAAGATCTCTACCAACACCCCGCTGGCAGAGAAGAAGGCGGGCTGGATCGACTTCAACACCGGCGTTATCGCTGACGGCGAAAAGACCATCGACGAGGCCGCAAAAGACCTGCTGGATCTGGTCATCCGCGTTGCCAGCGGTGAGCAGACCAAGGCCGAGAAGCACGGCTTCCGCGAGATCTCCATCTTCAAGGACGGCGTTGTGCTCTAACTGCGATTCGCGTATTTTGAATGCGTTGGCAACAGCCGCGAATCGCGTGTCACAAAACAGCCGCCTTTGAAAGGGTCTGGAGTGTATCTTTGTGACCAAAATAAAGGCTGCTGTACGCACTTTTTGCGATACGGCGGCCTTTTTGTGCATTGCGAAAGGAGAATTTTATGAGAATAGGGGCCAATGGAGCGCTGCTCTTCACACTGCTGATTTATGCAGCGATCATCTGCATCGCGGTCCGCATCATCAAATACTTCATCCGCTACGGCATTGATTACTATTTTGAAAAACTGGCGGAATACCAGAAAAAACAGAAACATACGGAGGACTGAAATTTATGAACCAGATCACCACCCAGTACGTCACCGAGAACGGTGCATGCTATGAGCAGTACGTCATCACCGACCCTGCCGCAAAGACCAGCCTGACCATTACCCCCGAGCGCGGCGGCATGATCACCGGCTTCACCCTCGACGGCGACGAGTACATCTGGACCCGCCGCCCCAACTTCTCCGAGTGCAACCGCCCCCGCTTCGGTGTGCCGGTGCTCTTCCCCAGCTGCGGCAACCCCGACGGCGGCGTCCACAACTTTGACGGCAAGGCTTACCCCATGGAGACCCACGGCTTCGCGGACCTGTGTGCATGGGACGTGGAGAGCGTCGGCCCCGACGGCGTGACGCTGGCTCTGGAATCCACCCCGCTGACCAAGTTCCTCTACCCGTTCGACTTCACCCTGTTGGTGAACTACAACCTCGAGGGCAACAAGGCCGCCATCAGCCTGACCGTCATCAACGAGGGCGACAAGCCGATGCCCTTCAGCTTCGGCTACCACCCCTACTTCATGGCTTCCGCTTTGGAGAACGTGGACTTCGACATCAAGTGCGCCACCTGCTCCGAGAATGCCAAGGGTGAGCAGCCCGCCGCTCCCGAGAAGATCACCCTCACCCGCAAGGAGGGCGCAGACAACACCATCCGTCTGCTGACCGGTGTTCAGTTCCCCATGACCTTCACCGACAAGGGCAACGGCCACAAGGTCACTGTGGACGCTGACGAGACCTTCGACAAGGGCGTGCTCTGGCAGCAGGATGCCGAGAACTTTGTCTGCATGGAGCCCTGGAATGGCTGGGCCAACAGCGTCAACGAAGAGGGTAAGCACGAGGTGCTGGACGTCGATGAGGCCATGACCAGCGAGTGGAGCATCACCATCGAGAAGGTCTGAGCTTCTGAACCATAACGCATAACAAAACGCCGCACAGCGATTTTTGAGACGCTGTGCGGCGTTTTTGTGTTGTGCCAGATTCAGATGTGGTAATCCACCGGGCGGACCGTCCCTTCCGTGAAATACTCCGGGTGGCGCTGGCGGGCCTGCTCCACCGAGAGCTTGTAGCGGTTGAGGTGGTCGCTGAGGGCGCGGCTGAGGTCTTCTTCGGAGCCGCGCAGGACGGCTTCGAGGATGCGGGTGTGAGCCGCGCAGACGGATTTGTTCTCCTCGGTCTGCAGGCTGAACTTGCGCAGCCGCTCGATGTGCTGGAAGGTGGAGAGCATATGGTCGAAGTGCTCCTCCATGCCGCAGAGCTCGAAGGCCCGGCGGTGGAAGGCATTGTCGAGGTCGAGCATCCGGGTCTCCCGGTTTTCGGCGTCGGGGTCGCGCTCCAGCTGGCGGTAGCTCTCGAGGTTGAGCCGGTAGGCGGCTTCCTGCTCGGCAGTCAGACGGCCCCGGATGCGGTTCAGGATCTCTTTTTCCAGCGTGAAGCGGGCGAACTGCTCCATCTCCATCAGCTTGAGGTCGATGGGGGCCACGTGGGTGCCGCTCTGGGGCTTGATGACCACCATGTGGGCAATGTTCAGCATGATGAGGGCTTCCCGCATGGGGGTGCGGCTGATGCCCAGCTCCTGGGCCAGCTCCCGGTCGTTCAGCTCGTCGCCGGGCTTGAGGTCCATGGTGATGATGCGGCTGCGGATGGTCTCATAGGCGACCTCCCGTGCGCTTCGTGATGCCATTGCAGTCACGCTCCTTCTGAAACGGGCAATGCCCGGAAATGTGATATATCAGCTACCACCATTGTAACCGCGGGCATCAGCGCCGTCAAGAGCAGCGGCAACAAAAAACTGTATATTTTACCAAAAAGTTCAACGCTTCCGGGGGCGGAGATAGAGCACTGGCACCCAGATGAATGCCACGGCCAGCCCGCAGAAGACGTCGATGATGGAGTGCTGCTTGGTAAAGACGGTGGACGCGCAGATGAGCGCCGCCCAGCCGAAGGCCAGCACTTTGAGCCACGGGCGGTCTTTCGCCAGCGTGCTGCCCGAGAAGGCGATGGCCATACAGGCCGAACTCTGACAGTGGATGGAGGGGCAGACGTTCACCGAAGCGTCGGCTTTCCAGATGAGCTGCATCAGAGTCATGGCGATGTTGCTGCGGCCCACTTCTTCCACCGTAGGGCGGATGTCGAGGCCGTTGGGCAGCACCATATAGAGGATGAGGCAGAAGGTCATGCCCGAGAACATCATCAGACACAGTTTATTATAGCTGGCGGTGTCGAACCACCAGAGCAGTGCCGTGACGCCCGCCAGCAGGAAGAACCAGCTGCCGTAGGGAAAGATGAACCACTCGTTGAAGGGGATGAAGTCGTCCAGCGGGCTGTGAATGATATATTTCGGGTCGGTGACGGTGAGGTCCAGCCAGAAGAACCAGATGAGGTAGACCACCCAGTACAGCTGATACCACAGGTGGGGCCGTGCGCGAAAAAGAGAAGTTTTCATGGAGAGCTCCTTGTTTTTATCATACGATGATACATTTTACCATACTTGGCCGACTTGCGCAAATCCATTTGCTGTTATAGAATAAAGAAAGCCTGTCCCGGCGGAGTGCCGGGGCAGAAAACGTGTACTTACAAGCGCAAAGGAGCTTTCATGTCTACTTCATCTCACCCCATCCTTCTTGCGGCCCTCGATCTGGACGGCACCCTGCTCAACAGCAACGGCGAAGTCTCGCCCTACACGCAGAAGGTGCTGTCCGAGGCGTCTGACCGGGGCGTCGTGGTCATCCCGGCTACAGGCCGCCCGCTGGCCAGCCTGCCGCCGGTAGTGGCGAAACAGCCCTGGGTGCATTATGCTCTCACTTCCAACGGCGCGGCGGTCTGGGATCTCGGCGGCGACCCGCTGGGCTGTGTCTACAGCCGGTATGCCAACGCCGCAGAGCATGAGACGAGCCAGCCGGAGTGCATCGTCCGGCGGTGCTTCCCGGTGGAAAAGGCCTGGGAGGTCTACGAGGCGTTCCACGGCCTGCCCGGCGGGCTGAACATCTTCAGCGACGGGCGCGCTCTCCGCGACACGGTGCAGCAGCGCTTTTTCGACGAGCGGTTCGCCCGTCTGGCGGCGGTGAAGGGAACAGAGGCCATCCAGCCCAACGATGGCCGCTTCACCATCCTGCGGGACCAGAGTGAGTGGATGAGCCGCCACGCCCACGAGGTGGAGAAGTTCTGCATGTTCTTCCACTCGGTGAAAGAGGCGCAGCAGTATCTGCCCCGCTTTACGGCCATCGAGGGCGTCGAGGTGGTGCAGGGGGCGCCCGACAACATCGAAGTCACCGCCGCCGGAGTAAACAAGGGCGAGAGTCTGCTGGCGCTGGCCGACCATCTGGGCATCCCCCGCGAGGCCACGCTGGCTGTGGGCGACAGCGAGAATGACCGTGCCATGCTGGAAAAGGCAGGCGTCGCCGCCGTGATGGCAAACGGCATGGAGCACATCCGAAAATTGGCCGACATCGTCAGCGAAAACGACAACGACCACGACGGTGTGGCCGAGATTTTTGCCCGTCTGGGGCTCTGAGAGGCACAGCTTCGGCGTTTTTGTGCAATGTATACAAGCTCTTATGCAAAACATTGTGCTTGTTGAGCATTACCAAACGGCCCGCTCTCGTTTATACTAAAGATACGAATGTGCGGTGGGGAAGGTATGCCCATCGGGGCCCTCAGCCGCAGGAGTTCATGCAAATGTTAAAAAGGAGAAATGCGTTATGAATCCCATCGTAGAAAAGGTCTATCAGATCGGCATTATCCCTGTTATTGCTTTTAACAGCGTAGACGAGGCCCTGCCCCTGTGCAAGGCTCTGGCTGAGGGCGGTCTGCCCGCAGCTGAGGTCACCTTCCGCACCGCTTGTGCTGAGGAGTGCATCCGCAAGATCCACGAGGAGATGCCCGAGATGCTGCTGGGCGCCGGCACTGTTCTGACCTGCGATCAGGCTGACCGCGCTATGGCTGCCGGTGCTTCCTTCATCGTTGCTCCCGGCTTCGACCCCGAGGTCTGCAAGCACGTCATCGACAAGGGCGGCATCATGATGCCCGGCACCGCTTCCGCAGGCGAGATGCAGCAGGCTATGAACATGGGCTGCGAGGCTCTGAAGTTCTTCCCCGCTGAGGCAAACGGCGGTGTTGGGATGCTGAAGAACATCGGCGCTGCCCTGAAGGGCGCTCGCTGGATGTGCACCGGCGGTGTCAACGCCAAGAACGTCAACGACTACCTGGGCTATGACCAGATCTTCGCTGTCGGCGGCACCTGGATGTGCAAGAGCGACGTCATCAAGGCCGGCGACTGGGCAAAGATCACCGCTCAGAGCAAGGAAGCTGTTGACACCATGCTGGGCCTGCACCTCATCCACGTCGGCATCAACACCGGCAACGAGGAAGAGGCTGCCAAGATCGCAGGTCTCATCTCCACCATGCTGAACATGAAGGTGACTCCGGGCAACTCCAGCATCTTCGTGGGCAACAAGGAGTTTGAGATCATGAAGAAGCCGGGCCGCGGCACCAACGGCCACATCGCCATCGGCTGCAACAACGTCGATCGCGCTATCTACCACCTGTCTCAGCGCGGCGTGAAGTTCGACCTCGACAGCAAGAATGTCAAGAACGGCAAGACCGTCGCCTGCTACATGGAGGGCGAGATCGCCGGCTTCGCATTCCACCTGGTCCAGGCCTGAGCCTGAATTTTCCGTCAAGACCCGCCGCGGCGGGGTCATCCGATGATACAAACATAAAGGAGAAACACTATGAAAGTCGTTACCTTTGGCGAGCTGATGGTTCGTCTGCAGCCCTTCAACTACGAGCGCTTCGTTCAGGCCAACAGCCTGGAGTTCACCTTCGGCGGCGGCGAGGCTAACGTCGCTGTCTCTCTGGCTAACTACGGCCTGGACGCAGCTTTCGTCACCAAGCTGCCCGCACACGCTATCGGCCAGGCCGCTGTCAACAGCCTGCGCCGCTACGGCGTCGATACCAGCATGATCACCCGCGGCGGTGACCGTGTCGGCATCTACTACAACGAGAAGGGCGCTTCTCAGCGCGGCTCTGTCTGCATCTACGACCGTGCCAACAGCGCGATCCAGCTGGCTCAGCCTTCCGATTTCGACTGGGATAAGATCTTCGAGGGTGTCGATTGGTTCCACTTCACCGGCATCACCCCGGCTCTGGGCGCAAATGTCGTCGAGATCTGCCTGGAGGCCTGCAAGGCTGCTAAGGCTCACGGCGTGAAGATCAGCTGCGACCTGAACTACCGCGGCAAGCTGTGGACCCGTGACCAGGCTCGTGAGGCTATGACCAAGCTGTGCGAGTACGTTGATGTCTGCATCTCCAACGAGGAGGACGCTAAGGACGTGTTCGGCATCGAGGCTGAGGCTACCGACATCTACGGCGGCAAGCTGAACGCTGAGGGCTACAAGAGCGTCGCCAAGCAGCTGGCTGACAAGTTCCACTTCGAGAAGGTCGCTATCACCCTGCGTGAGAGCCACAACGCTTCCGAGAACGGCTGGAGCGCTATGCTGTACGATGTCGCTTCCAACGAGTACTGCTTCTCCAAGAAGTACGAGCTGAAGATCATCGACCGCGTTGGCGGTGGTGACTCCTTCGGCGGCGGCCTGATCTACGCTCTGCTGAACGGCAAGAGCACTCAGGATGCTGTTGAGTTCGCTGTTGCTGCTTCTGCTCTGAAGCACACCATCGAGGGCGACTACAACATGATGACTGTCTCCGAGGTCGAGAAGCTGGCTGGCGGCGACGGTTCCGGCCGTATCCAGCGCTAAGCAGGAAAGGAGATCCGCTATGGATATCCGTTATTCCTGCAACCAGAAAGACTTCAAGCGCTACACCACCGAGGAGATGCGCGACGAGATGCTCATCACCGGCCTGTACAAGGCGGATGAAGTCGTGGCTGTCTACAGCCATGTGGACCGCATGGTCACGCTGGGCTGTATGCCTGTCCACGAGACGGTCTCCATCGACAAGGGCATCGACGTCTGGGCCAACTTTGGCACCCACTATTTCCTCGAGCGCCGCGAGATCGGTATCTTCAACATCGGCAAGGACTCCACGGGCATCGTGGTGGCCGACGGTGTGAAGTACGAGCTGGGCTATAAGGACTGCCTGTATATCACCCAGGGTACCAAGGAAGTTACTTTTGCTTCCGCAGACCCCGAGCATCCGGCAAAGTTCTATATGGTCTCCGCTCCGGCACATTGCTCTTACGAGACCCGCCTCATCAAGATGGCTGATGCAAATCACCGTCCTCTGGGCAGCGTCGAGACCTGCAATAAGCGCACCATCAATCAGTTCATCCACCCCGACGTGCTCAAGACCTGCCAGCTGAGCATGGGCATGACCGAGCTGGAGCCCGGCTCCAACTGGAACACCATGCCCAGCCACACGCATGAGCGCCGGATGGAGATCTACACCTACTTTGAACTGCCCGAGGGGCAGGTGGTGTTCCACATGTGCGGCGAGCCCACGCAGACCCGCCACATCGTGATGCACAACGAGGACGCTGTCATCAGCCCCTCCTGGAGCATCCACAGCGGCGTAGGCACTTCCAATTACACCTTTATCTGGGCAATGGGCGGCGAGAACATGGAGTTTGACGACATGGACAACATCGCTACCACCGACCTGCGCTAAACAAGTACACCATACAACGCCCCGCATCGGGAGACCGATGCGGGGCGTTTTGCTAAATATTTAACTTTGACGGAGGAATACAATGGATTTATCGGCTTTCGATTTGAAGGGCAGGGTCGCCCTCGTCACCGGCGGTGCGCACGGCATCGGCTTCTCCATCGCAGAGGGTATGGCCAAGTGCGGTGCCACCATCTGCTTCAACTGCTCTTCCGAGGCCAGCCTTGAGAAGGGCATGGCTGCTTATAAAGCCGCCGGCATTGACGCTCACGGCTATGCCGCAGACGTCTCCGACGAGGACGCCGTCAACGCGATGGTGGCGAAGATCAAGGCCGAGGTCGGCCCGGTGGACATCCTGGTCAACAATGCCGGCCTGATGAAGCGGGTGCCGATGGTCGAGATGAGCCACGCCGACTTCATGCGGGTCATCGACGTCCATGTGGGCGGTGCGTTCAACTGCTCCAAGGCTGTCCTGCCTGATATGATGGAAAAGCGCGAGGGCAAGATCATCAACATCTGCTCCATGATGAGCGAGCTGGGCCGCGAGACCGTCTCCGCCTACGCCGCCGCAAAGGGCGCCCTCAAGATGCTGACCAAGAACATCGCCTCCGAGTACGGCGAGTACAACATCCAGTGCAACGGCATGGGTCCGGGCTATATCGCCACCGCCCAGACCGCCCCGCTGCGTGAGGTCCAGCCCGACGGCAGCCGTCACCCCTTCGACCAGTTCATCACCGCCAAGACCCCGGCGGGCCGCTGGGGCGACCCGGAAGATATGGTCGGCCCCTGCGTCTTCCTGGCCTCCCACGCCTCCGACTTCGTGAACGGTCAGATTTTGTACGCCGACGGCGGCATCCTCGCCTACATCGGCCGTCAGCCCAAGTAAATCAGACAGCAGAAAAGCCCTGCGGCGTGCCGCAGGGCTTTTGTCGTATCTCAGGCCATATTGCGGTGGGACTGTATCCATGAGCCACCGCTGCCGTTTCCGACGGCAGTGTTGTAGACCACGTTTTTCAGTTCCTTGACCATGGAAGCCTTGGAACTCTCGTAGGCCTTTTGTGCATTGTCAGCGAGGGACTGGTCGCGGCCATTCTCCCGCAGGCAGGTGCGCATCTCCGACAGCAGCGCATTGAATTCCTTGTCGCAGGCGCTCTGCATGGAGGTCAGCTTGCCGCCCTTGGAAACAACGATGGAGACTTTCAGGCCGAGGCTGTGCTTTTCGGCGGGGTACTCCATGTACTCATCGTAGGCGTCGCAGATGATAGAATAGAGCTGCGACTGGAACTTCTTCTGCAGCTTTTCCATCTGAAGAAGATACTGTGCAAGCTGTGCGTCACACTCGTTCTGAGGGGTGGGAGCGGAAGAGGAAGACGAGGAAGCAGCCGGATGGGAGGCAGTCGGCTCCTGTGCGGCAGTCTGCCTGGTGGAGGATGCCTCGGATGCCGCTTTGGAGGAAGAAGCTGCACTGGAAGAGTTGTTGTCAGCAGAAGTGCTGGATGCAGAGGCGCTTTCGACGGCCTCCTCAGAAGCAGCGGCTTCTTCCGAAGCGGCCTTTTCCTCTGCAACGAGCTCGATGACAGAGGCAAATTCACTGTTGCCGGTGTCGGTCAAGAGCTGGTCCCATGCGTCGGCGCTCTCGGATGCGGCTTCGGACGAACTGGATACGTCAGAAGGCTCGGCAGCGATGGACACAGAGCGGAACATATTGAGTACGGAGACGGCAGGGATCGCAACTGCAACGGCAACACACATCCCGACTGCCGCAGCGATGCGGGAAATCAATTTTTTCTTCATAGAATAACTCCTGTTTCAGAGGATCGGGTCGAAATGACTGATGATAAGGATACCATCCCTGAAAAAGGAAATCAATAGATAAAACGTGAAACTTTTGGATATTTTAGAGGGAATCAAACAAGCGGGGATGCTGTGTTTTGCAGCATTCCCGCTTGTTATCTCAGATAATGATGCCGTCGCAGTGGTCGAGCTCGTGCTGGATGATCTCTGCTGTCCAGCCTGAGAAGGTCTTGATGCGGGGCTGGAACTTTTCGTTCTGCCACTGCACCTTGATGGTCTGCCAGCGTTTGGTCTTTCGGGTGCCGGTGAGGGAGAGACAGCCCTCCTCCGTCTCATACGGCCCGGACTTTTTGAGGATGACCGGGTTGAACATGACGAGATAGCCGTCCTCGCTCTCGAATGCGATGATGCGTTTAGCGACGCCTATCATGTTTGCTGCCATGCCGACGCAGCCGTCTTTGTGGGCGATGAGCGTTTCCAGCAGGTCCTGCGCGATGGGCAGGTCTTCCGGCAGGGCAGGCGCGGCTTTTCGGGAGAGAAAAAGCTCGTCTTTGCAGATGTCACGAATCATATTATTTCAGCTTCTCAAGAATTTCGTCGGCGCTCACACCGCTGGCGAGGAGCTTTTTCAGCACATCCTCGGCTTCGGCCTTCTTGGATGCCTCGGCGGCTTTCTGGGCGGCAGCGCACTGTCTGGCTTCCAGCTTGGCTACTTCTTTGTCGAGCTTCTTGACAGAGGCCTTTTTGGCTTTCAGGTCGGCGTTCAGCGACTTGACGTCGGTTTTCAGCTCTTCGATGCTGGCAGCCACTTTCAGGATCTCAGCTTCCACGGCGGCTTTCTCTTCCTGCTTTGCTGCGATTTGTGCGGCGAAGTCGGCGGTCACTTTAGTGGTCTTGACTTTATTCTTGCTTCCTTTGGGTCTGGGCATGGCGGGATACCTCCTGATTTTGGTTAGTTTGTGAGATAAGTATATCACACTTTTTATGTGCATTCCAGTCGGCTTTTAAGCAAAAATACAGAACAAAAAACCGCAAAAAGCGCAGATGTTCCTGCAGCTCTTCGCGGTTTTTCCTTTTATCGGAGTGGCGAGACTCGAACTCGCGGCCTCCTGCTCCCAAAGCAGGCGCGCTACCAACTGCGCAACACCCCGGCGGTGATACTTAGATAGTATACCTTTTTTTGGACGCGGAGTCAATCCCGGGGTGGAAAAATCAGGACTTGGTGCCGCAGCAGCCGCAGCCCTCTTTGACGGCGGGCAGGCTCTGGGCCAGTTGCTCAAGGGTGACGCTGTCGATGTACTGGTTGATCACATCGTCCAGCCCGGCCCAGAAAGGCAGAGTGAAGCACTGGTCAGACATGGGACATTCGTTGGTCTCGCTGCCGAGGCAGGGGATGGGGGCAACGCTGCCCTCAATGGCGCGCAGGATCTCACCGGCGGTGTAGTCGGCGGGGGCTTTGGTCAGGCGGTAGCCGCCCTGACTGCCGCGCTCACTCTTGACGAGGCCCACGCGGGCCAGCGGGGTGACGATCTGCTCCAGATATTTCAGACTCAGCTGCTGGCGCTCGCTGATCTCCTTCAACGAGACGGTAGAACCCGGGGCGTAGCGGGCCAGCTCGGCCATCAGCCGCAGCGCATAGCGGCTCTTGGTGGAAAATTTCATAGCGGTTCTCTCCTTGCTTGCCTTCCAGTATACCACGACTACCCGCTTTTGGAAAGTGAAAAAACCTGCCTTTTGCTCCGGACGCGGAAATATCGAAAAGTCATCTTGCTAGAACAAAAAATATCTGTTATCATAAGATGATGCAACAAGAGATATAAGGAGAGACACTTATGATACAGAAGATCGAGCCCGCAGCCGCCATCCGTCTGCTGGACGCGAAAAAGGCACAGGCTGTGGACGTGCGGGAGCCGGACGAGTACGCAGTGGGCCATATCCCGGGCGCAAAGCTGCTGCCGCTGGGTGAGGTGATGAGCCGCGCTGCCGAGGTGCTGCCCGACAAGGACGCACCCTGGCTGGTCTACTGCCGCACCGGCCGCCGCAGCGCTGATGCCGTCCAGAAGCTGGATGCGCTGGGCTATACCAATATCTACGACCTCGGCGGCATCCTCAGCTGGCCCTATGAAATCGAAGGGGACTTTGAGGGGCATTTCTAATGTGATGGAGAGCGTTTTCTCGCGCCGGTGGCGCGGGGGTAGAGCGCTTTTTCGCTGGGCTAAGTTCTCTTTTGCGTGCCAAAAGAGAACCAGAAAAGCACCCGCTACTTTCGAAGCGCGGGAGGCACGAGAAAGGGGCTGCTCGCCCCTTTCAGACCCCGAAGGAGAAGTCGAAGTGGAAAAATGCTAGCCGCTTCGCTAAACGCATTTTTCTCACTTCTCCGATTTGCTGCTCCGCAGCTGGTGTTACCTCTCTGCTGACGGTAAAGTTCTGCTAAAGCCTGAAATCTTCGGCGAAGCCGTAAATCGGCGGAGAGCTAAAATGCGGTTAAGAGATCTTCGTGCGAATGCACGAATCTCCAGCATTTTTGCTTGGAGCCTACTTCTTCGGAATTGTTAAGGGCGTGCAGCCCTTAACTCGTTGCGGGGAGAGTGGAGTCCAGAGGTAGGGAGGGGGGATTCGAAACACCCCTCCCTACCTTTGGCCCGCGCGGAGCGCAAGCCACTTGACCAAAAGAAAAAACCAGCTCTGCCTCTGGCCCGCGCGGAGCGCAAAGCCATTTGACCGAAAGAATAAAACCCGCCCCGCGCCACTGGCGCGCAGAAGCAGAAAGGACAGAAGATGTTTACCGCCAAACAGTTCGCCGGCACCCACTGCGGCTGCCGCTACCAGCAGGACTACCGCCCCACGCTGGGCAAAGACGGCAAAAAGGAGTCCGGCACGCTGGAAGTCATCAAGTTCTACTACGACGGTGCCATCCGGATGGAGCAGCACTGCTACGGCGAGGCGGCGACCTTTGTATTCGGCGTCTGGGCCGAGGGGATGGACGCCGACGGCACCCTCCACTGGGCGCTGCCCGACCGCCGCAAGAGCTACTACGACGAGGACTATCTGCCCCGAAAGCTGGACCGCGTGGACGAAGTGGGAAATCTCTACTTCGACGGCAGCCCTTTCCCGTGGAAACTGGCCGACGATTTCGACGAAGACAAGCGCTGGGGCTACCCGAAATGGAAGGTGTTGCTGGGAAAACTCACCGGAAAAGGCCGGAAATGTGACTGAATCACGAAATTCGAGTATTCCCATTGACATACTAGGGAATGATATGATATAACTATTCCGTCAAATGGAATATATGCGGGCAGCGCCCCGGCCCCCTGGAAGGCGCGGTGCTCCCGCATTTTAGCAGAAAGGAACCATTCCTATGGAAAACACAGAAAAAGTGGTTTATCTGGATAACGCTGCTACCACTGCCTGCGCTCCCGAAGCACTGGCTGTGATGGTCGAGGCACTGAACGGTGCCTGCGGCAACCCCAGCAGCCATTATAGTGTGGGCTATGAGGCCAAGGAGTTCGTGGACAAGGGCCGCGCACAGGTGGCAAAGGCCATCAACGCCTCCACGTCCGAGATTTTCTTCACCGGCTGCGGCTCTGAGGCCGACAACTGGGCTGTGAAGGGTACTGCCTTCACCAAGGCCCGCCAGAACAAGAAGCACCTCATCACCAGCGCTTTCGAGCACCACGCCATCATGCACAGCATGGCCGCTCTCGAGCGTCTGGGCTTCGAGGTCACTTATATCAAGCCCACCACGGAGGGCTACATCCGTCCGGAGGATGTCGAGGCTGCTATCCGCCCCGACACCGCCCTCATCAGCATCATGATGGCCAACAACGAGATCGGCACCATCCAGCCCATCAAGGAGATCGCTGAGATCGCCCACAAGCACGGCGTCTGGATGCACACCGATGCGGTTCAGGCTGTGGGTGCCATCCCCGTGGACGTCAAGGAGCTGGGAGTGGATATGCTGTCCATGAGCGCTCACAAGTTCAACGGCCCCAAGGGCATGGGCGCTCTGTACTGCCGCAAGGGTATCTGGCCCCAGAACCTCATCGACGGCGGCAGCCAGGAAGCACGCCACCGCGCCGGTACTGAGAACGTCGCCGGCATCGCCGGCATGGGCAAGGCCCTCGAGATGGCGACCGAGCATCTGGAAGAGCGCATGGCCCACGAGAAGGAGCTGCGTGACTACGTTATCAACCGCATTCTGAAGAACATCCCCGAGGCCCGTCTGAACGGCGGCCTTGAGCATCGTCTGCCCGGCAACGCCAACATCAGCTTCCCGGGTCTGGAGGGCGAGACCATCCTGCTCGACCTCGATATGCACGGCATCTGCGCCTCTACCGGCTCTGCCTGCAACTCCGACAGCCTTGACCCCAGCCACGTGCTGCTGAGCATCGGCGTGCCGGAAGAGATCGGCCACGGTTCCATGCGGTTCACCTTTGGCCCGCAGAACACGATGGAAGAAGCGAAATATCTGTGCGATGTGCTGGAGGAAGTCATTCCCCGCCGTCGTGCTATGAGTTGTATGTGGCTGCAGGGCCAGAACACGGCCCGTCACTTCAGCCTGAAGGGAGAAAACTAAAATGGCAGGTATGTATAGCGCAAAGGTCATGGAGCATTTTGCACATCCGCACAACGTGGGTGAGATCCCCGACGCAAACGGCGTGGGTGAAGTCGGCAACCCCAAGTGCGGCGACATCATGCGGATGTACCTCAAGATCGAGAACAACGTCATCGTTGACGTCAAGTTCCTCACCTTCGGCTGCGGCGCTGCGATCGCAACCAGCAGCATGGCCACCGACCTCATCAAGGGCAAGACCATTGACGAGGCTCTGAAGCTGACCAACAAGGCCGTTGTCGAGGCTCTGGAAGGTCTGCCTCCCATCAAGGTCCACTGCTCTGTTCTGGCTGAGCAGGCCGTCAAGGCCGCTCTGTCCGACTACTACCGTCGTCAGGGCATCGACCCGGAACCCATCGTGGGCAAGCTGGAAGAGGACTGCGACCATTGCAGCGGCGAGAGCTGCGGCCGCTAAGGCGCACTCCTGAACCTTAAATAAAAAAGTAAGGCCCGGCGGATGCTGTAAAGCGTCTGCCGGGCCTTTTTGCACCCTCAGCACAGCCTCTGCATAGGATGGCACACCGAGCATGTGGGAGGGGGCCTTGCAGTGGAAGGAAAGAAATGCTTTGCGGTGGTGGGCGGCGACGCCCGGCAGGCCGCAGCGGCCCGGGCGCTGGCCCGGGCCGGGTACAGTGTGGGCGGGCCGGAGATGATAGCGGTGGCAGATTATATCCTGCTGCCCCTGCCGCTGGACGCGGCACGGACGCCGCTGGCCGAATTGCTGCGGGCCGCAAGGCCCGGTACGCTGGCGCTGGGCGGGATGCTGTCGGTGGAGGCGAAAGCCATCGCCGCCGAGGCCGGGGTAGAGCTGGTAGACTACTTCGCCCGGGAAGAGCTGACCATCCGCAACGCCATCCCCACGGCGGAAGGGTGCATCGGCATCCTGATGAAAGAGCGCAGCCGCACCCTCTGGGGCAGCAGCATTCTGCTGACCGGCTTCGGGCCGGTGGGTCAGGCGCTGGGCGTCCGGCTGGCGGCGCTGGGAGCGCAGGTGACGGCGGCGGCCCGCCGCCCGGCCCAGAGGGCGCTGGCCGAGAGCTTCGGGCTGCGGAGCGTCCCCATCGACCGGCTCGGGCAGATAGCGCCGGCTTTTGATACAGTGGTGAACACGGTGCCTGCGCCGGTGCTCAGCGAGGCAGTGCTGGCCCGGCTGCGGCCGCAGAGCTTTATCGTAGATTTGGCGTCCCGCCCCGGCGGTACCGACTTCGACGCGGCCCGGCGGCTGGGCCACAGAGCCATCCATGCGCTGAGCCTGCCCGCCGCCTGCGCGCCCGAGACGGCAGGCGAGGCAGTGGCCCGGACAGTGTGCGATATGATCGGGCAGAGGGAGGAAGCATCATGATAGAGAAGAAACGACGCTGCGCGGCCTTTGCGGTCTGCGGCAGCTTCTGCACACTGGAAGCGGCGCTGGATGCGGCCCGTGCGCTGCGGGGGCAGGGGTGGGAGCTTCTGCCTGTGATGAGCTTTGCGGCGGGGCAGGACACCCGCTTTGGCCGGGCCTCCGGCTGGCGGCATCAGCTGGAAGGGCTGACGGGCCGTCCGGTTCTGGATACCCTGCAGGCGGTGGAGCCTCTCGGCCCACGGCATCTGGCCGACGCTCTCGTGATCGCGCCCTGCACCGGGGCCACGCTGGCACGGCTTGCGGCAGGCATTTCCGATACGCCGGTGACGCTGGCGGCAAAGAGCCTGCTGCGGGTGGGGTGCCCGGTTCTGGTGGGCGTTTCCACCAACGACGGGCTGGGCGCATCGGGGGAGAACATCGCTCGACTTTTCCAACGCAAGCATTACTATTTTGTGCCCTACGGGCAGGATGACCCCGCCGCCAAGACCCAAAGCCTAAAGGCGGACTTTACCCGGCTGCCCGCCGCGCTGGAAGCCGCCCTGCACGGCGAACAGCTGCAGCCGGTGCTGCTGGGGCAAAGGGAACGTGCCATAGCTTTTCAGCCGGGGCAAAATGTGGTATACTAAAACCGATGTCCTGCCGGTGCGGCACGACGGGCAGCCAAACTTCCGGACGGAGAAAACCAGATGAAAAAACTGACCACGGCACTCTGTGCAGTGCTGCTTATGATCCTTGTGCTGATGCCTGGCGCGGCTGCGGCCGGTCCGGCACTCAGCGCTACCCGCGCGTACTGCATCATCGACGCGGACACCGGCCTTGTGCTGGCCCAGCAGAACATGAACGAAGAACCCCTGTCCCTTATATACAACTGA
>OLJF01000863.1_pt1 | contig 24115 bp, 19 predicted proteins | sample 1609751 | NCBI WGS metagenome assembly OLJF01 (sample SAMEA4350171, study PRJEB24818) | metagenome | biome: human; feature: gut; material: faeces | place: Denmark | collected 2013-09
TTTTCATCTCACTTAATCTCAATAGATACAACACATCACCCCATTCACAAGGTATTGTATCACTGATTTCTAACCCAATACTAATGAATACAAATATTCTTTCAACAGCTGGGGGGCGTGTGGTCGCAAGTTCGAATCTTGTCATCCCGACTGTTGAGCATTGAGGAGTTAAGTCTAAAACTTAGCTCCTTATTTTTTTACATTAACTCAATGTCCGATATTCATTCGGAGAACATCCTACAACTCTTTTGAAAGCCTTGCTGAAATACTGTGGATATTGATATCCTAAGGCATAAGCAACGTCACCGACAGATTTAGCGGGGTCAGTAAGCAACTCTTTTGCCCTATCCATTATTTTGGTTAATATATATTCTTGCGCAGAAACACCTGTCTCCTTTTTAATCAAGTCTCCGAAATAATTTGCAGACAGGTTCAGTTGGTCTGCACAATAAGCCACAGTCAGCGTACCCCGCTCAGCGGGTTTATCCGATACGAAATAGTCGTTCAGCAATGCTTCAAAAGAGCCGAGCATGCCCTTGTTCTCCTTTTTACGGGTAGTAAACTGTCTATCATAGAAACGAATGCAATAGTTGAGCAGCAGCTCGATGGCAGAAGCGATAATCAGGTTAGTGTGACGGTCTGCCTGGTTGTATGTTTCCTCGTCAATCTTTGTCAAACAATCAATGATGGTCTGTTGCTCTTGTTTGGATAGATGCAATGCTTCGTTAGCGGCGTATGAGAAAAACGTATAATCCTGCATATGCCGACCGAGCGGCGTACCGCGTAGCAGGTCGGGATGGAACAACAGACACCATCCGGAACCGGTAAAAGTCGACCCGTCGGCTTCATGCCCGAATACTTGCCCCGGAGCGATAAACACCAGCGTGTTCTCCTGAAAATCGTAAGAGCGACGACCGTAGGTCAAATCGTCCGTACATCGTAGTTCTTTCAGAAAAATCACATACATCCCCACGTGCTTGCGTGCATGGGGTACGGGGTGCGGCATACGGCTTCCCTCTATGACACTGACCAGAGGATGCCTTGTTTCCACACCCATATAGTCATTGTACTCCTTTATCGTTTTCAGTTGCATAACCTTCTCCATAACAGTCTATTTCAGTGGTTTCTATGCAAATGTAGAAAATATCTTCAGGTTATCTCTCCAATCAGTAAAAATTATCCTTTAAACCGTAATTCATGACCGGTCGAAGTGGAAAATCCAGCCTAATTTTGCAGCAAGTAAAACTTGATACATAATAATAAAGATTATGAAACTAAAAATGAGAATTATGACAACGCTACTCGGACTTGTCTTTGGATGCGGCATCGCAGCTTCGCAAACACCGAGAGCAGAACAAACCATGAACAGTAAACGACAATACATCGCAGAGGTCGCAGCCCTTACAAGCATGGGGCACCTCGACCAATTAAGAACAGTCCTTATCGGTGGACTGAATAGCGGTATCACCGTCAGCGAGCTTAAAGAAGTTATGGTCCATTCCTACGCCTATTGTGGTTTTCCGCGTGCCCTGCGCGGACTGCAAACATTGGTTGCGGTACTTGACGAGCGTAAGGCAAAAGGCATCAGAGACAACCAGGGGCGCGAAGCGTCACCGATAACCGATACCCGCAGCAAATACGAACGCGGACGTGACATTCTTGCAGAGATTTCGGGCACCCCGGCAGATGCGCCGAAAGCCAACTATGCCGTCCTGGCCCCGGAAATCGAAGTATTCCTTAAAGAACATCTCTTTGCCGAGCTTTTCGAGCGGGACGTGCTGACCTATGCCGAACGGGAACTGGCAACCGTTGCCATAATAGCTTCTTTGGGCAAAGGCGTGGAACCGATGCTGAAAGGGCACATGGGTATTGCGCTGAATGTAGGCGTAACACCGGACGAATTACGCGGTGTGCTGGCTATCATTGAAAAGAATATCGGACGTAGCGAAGCCGATAATGGCAAACAAGTATTGAACGAATTATTGCAAAGCAAAGGGTTGACTACCAAACCGGAAACCCCGATTGTAGCAGTGGAGAATGACGTGAAGAAACAGAAAGTGACATTCCACAACCGTTTTTTGATTGATATAGTTGGCGACCTCTATTTCCCTGCGGACTATGATGCCACAAAGAAATATGCCGCCATCATCGTCGGTCATCCCTTTGGTGGCGTCAAAGAACAGACTTCGGGACTCCATGCCCGTAAGTTGGCGGAACTCGGCTATGTGGCATTAGCCTTCGATGCGTCCTATTATGGCGAGAGTGGCGGTTATCCGCGTCGTATGGAATCGCCCGAAGTGCGGGTAGAAGACTTCAGTGCGGCAGTCGATTTCCTCACGAACCATCCGGCTGTCTATGCTGATAAGATAGGAGTAATCGGCATCTGTGGCGGAGGCTGCTACTCTGTCAGTGCTACGCAGATAGACCATCGCATCAAGGCACTTGCCACCATCAGTATGTACGACATGGGCCGCGCCCGCCGTCAGGGTGTAGGCGACTCGCAGACTTACGAACAGCGTATGGCTATCCTTGATGAAATCGGCCGCCAGCGTACGATGGAATATGGTGGGGCTGTACGCAAGGATATCCGTGCCCTGCCCGAAAAAGTGGATGAGAACACACCGAAGTTTGCCATCGACTTCCTCGATTATTACGACAATCCACAACGCGGTCAACATCCCAACTCTACGGGCTATTACTCCTACACGAGCCTCGCACCGATGATGAACTTCTTCCCCTTTGCGCAAATCGAGACTATATCGCCACGTCCTATGCTTTTCATAGTGGGAGAAAATGCAGTATCGAAATATTTTTCTGAGGACGCATACGCGAAAGCCGCCGAACCGAAAGAACTGTTTGTCGTACCCGGAGCTACGCACGTGGATTTATACGACCAGCCGAAATATCTGAAAATCACGCTTCCCAAACTGGACTCTTTCTTTAAACAACATTTAAAATAACTCTTCAAGATGAAAAAGATGACTTACTTATTTCTACTGGCTGCAACACTTGGTGCTTGCAGTCCGAAACCGGAAAACAAGATTGAAACACCCCCAAAAGCATCAGCCTCTCTCTTTCCCCAAGGAGATGCCATCGAGGGCAGCAATTTCAACGGAACGGCATACCTCCAACGGCTGATGACCGACAGTGAAACATTCGATGTGGTAGTCTCCGACGTGATATTCGAGCCGAAAGCCCGAAACAGCTGGCATTCGCATCCGGGCGGACAGATTCTGATTGCCACCGCCGGAAAAGGTTACTATCAGGAAAAGGGGAAGCCTATACAAGTGTTGAATCCCGGCGATGTAGTCGCTATTCCGGCAGATGTGGTGCATTGGCACGGAGCGGCTCCCGACAGCGGATTCACGCATATAGCTATCAATACAAAAGTTCATTTGGGTGCTACACAGTGGTATGAACCTGTAAGCGATGAAGAATACACTAATCAATAAATATCTAAAAACAACTCGAATATGAAAAAGTTACTTCTTATTCCGCTCTTGCTCCTCTCTCTAACGACAATGGCAGCATGCTCTACCACCGACGACACTCCCGATACTCCATCCGGAAACGGCAATATGCTTGTGCTCTACTTTTCTGCCGAAGGACACACCCAGGCCATTGCCGAACGTATCGTGAAACTTACAGGCGCAGATATCCATCGCATTGAGGCTGCCGAACCGTATGCTGCAAATCCTTACGATGACAGCGACCGCATTCAGCATGAAGCCTATAATGACCTGCGCCCTGGAGTAGCGAATCTGCTTGATAAAGAGGCATTGGCGAAATATGATACAATTTTCGTCGGTTCGCCTTGCTGGTGGCATCAACCCGCAATGGTAGTCTGTACATTCCTCGAAGCATACGACCTGAAAGACAAGGTAATCATTCCTTTCTTTACCTACGGGGCTACTACCTATCTGAACGAGTCCATGCAGAAAATTTACAAGGTAACATCCACTTCAAGACATATTCCGGAAACACTTCCCGAAGACCTTGATGCGGAGGATATTACGACACCAGGACGCCCTGATGATGCAGATATCGACATGCCGGGCAACGCTAATGGTACAGAAGGATGGTTACACCGAATCGGAATAGCAGTGCGTTCGGGAATATTCAATACATCTGCCGACTAATTGATAATATCTTTTTCTTCTTCGAGCACTCCGTCTGCCAATGCAATATCTTCCCCCATCTCCCAATACTTCATCCACTTTTACTGGAATTCTCGTAAGAAATCTCTATTTTTGCACTTTAAACAAGAAAAATTATGGGAGCAGCTAAATGGATAGGCGGCATCATCGGCTTCATGGCCGGAGGACCGCTGGGAGCCTTGGCAGGTTTTGTATTCGGTTCATTGTTCGACACCGATTCAAATGACGCAGGCAGTTATTATGGAGAAGCACCAACGCACGGCACTACCTATACCGGGCAACGGAACAGTTTCCTCTTCTCCATGCTCGTGATGGCTTCGTACATTATCCGTGCAGACGGGCGCATCATGCATAGTGAAATGGAATTCGTCCGCCGCTTTCTGAGAAGCACATTCGGTGAGGCTGCCGTGGGCGAGGGAGAACGGATACTGCTCAACCTCTTCGAACAGCGCAAGCAGATGGACAGACAAAACCCACTGGCATTTAAAAACACCATCCGTGACTGTGGAACGCAGATTGCCGCCAACCTGACATACGAGGAACGCTTGCAACTGCTGGTATTCTTGGTAGAAATTGCCAAAAGCGACGGACACGTCTGCAACGAGGAGATAGAAGCCTTGAAAGAAGTGGCCATGTACATGGGACTATCCGTCAAGGAAGTGGAATCCATGCTTAACCTAGGCGGTAGCTCACTGAACGAGGCCTACAAAGTACTTGAAATTGAACCCACTGCCACCAATGACGAAGTGCGTGCCGCTTACCGCCGCCTAGCCTTGAAACACCATCCCGACCGGGTGGCAACGCTGGGCGAAGACATCAAGAAAGCCGCAGAAGAGAAGTTCCAAAGCATCAACAATGCCAAAGAACAGATATACAAGGCACGAGGTATGAAATGACGTACCTCGCTCCTTGCCTTGTGGACAGCATCATGACGTTTATAAACATTCTATATTAACATCAACCCACACACTTATGAAGAAAACCCTTGCAATCCTTGCACTAGGCCTTACTGCCATTGCCGGACATGCCGCCACGCCGCTCTGGATGCGCGATGTGCAAATCTCTCCCGACGGTACGGAAATCGCATTCTGCTACAAAGGAGACATCTACAAGGTGCCGGCCAAAGGTGGAACCGCCACACAGCTTACTACCCAAGAGAGCTACGAATGTACCCCCATATGGTCGCCGGACGGCAAACAAATAGCCTTTGCCAGCGACAGATACGGCAACTTCGACGTATTCGTGATGCCGGCAGACGGCGGAACCGCCCAACGGCTCACTACCCACTCCACCGGTGAGATACCCTCCACATTCACTCCGGACGGAAAGTATATCTTGTTTTCCGCATCCATCCAGGACCCGGCAAGCAGCGCTCTTTTCCCCACTTCGGCCATGACCGAGCTTTACAAAGTACCTGCAACGGGAGGGCGTACGGAGCAAGTGCTGGGCACCCCTGCCGAAGCGGTCTGCTTCGACAAGGCGGGCCATCAGTTCCTCTACCAAGACCGCAAGGGATTTGAAGATGAATGGAGAAAGCACCACACCTCCTCCATCACCCGCGACATCTGGCTGTATGATGCAAAGACGGGTATCCATACCAACCTCACCGACCGCGCGGGCGAAGACCGCAACCCGGTGTTGTCACCCGATGGAAGAACGGTTTACTTTTTGAGTGAGAGAAACGGCGGCTCATTCAACGTGTATGCCTTCCCGCTGGCACAGCCCCGAGAGGTGAAGCCCATCACCAGCTTCAAGACACATCCCGTGCGCTTCCTCTCCATGAGTGACGGCGGGACGTTGTGCTACAGTTACGACGGCGAAATCTATACCCAGCAGCCGGATGCCACCCCGAAGAAAGTCGCCATAGAACTGGTGCGCGATGACCGGCCGCAATTCGCCAACCTGCAGTCTTCCGACGGAGCCACCTCTGCCGTTGTGTCCCCGGACGGAAAACAGATTGCCTTCACGCTGCGCGGAGAAGTCTTTGTCACTTCGGCAGACTATGCCACTACCAAGCAGGTGACGCACACACCGGCACGCGAAGCGGGCCTCTCCTTTGCGACGGACAACCGCACCCTGGCCTACGCCAGCGAGCGAGGCGGCAACTGGCAGCTCTACCTTGCCAAGATAGCCCGCAAGGAAGACCCTAACTTCCCGAACGCCACGCTGATTGAAGAAGAAGTGCTGCTGCCCTCCACCACCGTGGAACGTGCCTATCCGCAATTCTCGCCCGACGGCAAGGAACTCGCCTTTATCGAAGACCGCATCCGGCTGATGGTGCTCAATCTGGAGACGAAGAAGGTGCGCCAGATTACGGACGGCTCCACCTGGTACAGCACCGGCGGAGGATTTGACTACGCATGGTCGCCGGACGGTAAATGGTTTACACTTGAGTTCACGGGTAACAAGCACGACCCCTACTCCGACATCGGCCTGGTCAGCGCAGAGGGAGGCAAAGACATCATCAACCTCACCAATAGCGGCTACATGAGCGGCTATCCCCACTTTGCGCTGGACGGCAACGCCATCCTTTTCACCACCGAACGCTACGGCATGCGTGCCCATGCCTCATGGGGCTCGCTGAACGACGCCATGCTCGTCTTCCTCAACCAAGACGCCTACGACAAATACTGCCTGAGCAAAGAAGACTACGAACTGCGCAAGGAGCTGGAGAAGGAACAAAAGAAGTCTGCCGGAAAAGACACCCCCCAAGACAAAAACAAGGATAAAAAGAAGAAAGACGACAAGAAAGACAGCAATGCTGACGAAAAAGATGACCAGCCGAAAGACATCGTCGTAGAGCTGAAAGGCATCGAAGACCGTGTGGTGCGCCTCACCCCGAATTCTTCCGACATGGGCAGCACCATCATCTCCAAGGATGGCGAGACACTCTACTACCTGGCAGCCTTCGAAGGCGGCTACGACCTCTGGAAGATGAATCTGCGCAAGAAAGAGACCCGCCTGCTGCACAAGATGGATGCCGGATGGGCGGACATGCAGCTGGACAAGGACGGCAAGAGCCTCTTCCTGCTGGGTAGCCACAAGATGCAGAAAATGGACACTTCATCCGACGCGCTGACCCCCATCACCTTCCAGGTAGATGCCAAGATGGACCTGGCTGCGGAGCGCGAATACATGTTCGACCACGTGTACCGCCAACAGCAGAAGCGATTCTACAATACCAATATGCACGGAGTGGACTGGGACAAGATGACCGCCGCCTATCGCCGCTTCCTGCCCCATATCGACAACAATTATGACTTTGCCGAACTGCTGAGCGAATGGCTGGGCGAGCTGAACGTATCTCACACCGGCGGCCGTTTCTATCCCAAAGGGCAATCCGAACCTACTGCCAGCCTGGGACTGTTCTTCGACTGGAACTACACGGGCAAGGGCATGCTCATTGCCGAAGTAGTGGAGAAAGGCCCCTTCGACACAGCCAACACCCGGGTGAAAGCCGGCACAGTCATCGAAAAGATAGACGGCGTGGAAATCACCCCCGATGCGGACTATTACACGCTGCTCAACAACAAGGCACGGAAGAAAACACTTGTTTCTCTCTTCGACCCGCAGACCAAGGAGCACTGGGAAGAGGTCATTATCCCCATTACGAACGGTGCGTTCAGCGATTTACTCTACAGCCGCTGGGTGAAACAGCGTGCGGCAGACGTTGACCGATGGTCGGGTGGCCGATTGGGTTACGTGCACATCGAGTCTATGGGAGACGACAGTTTCCGTTCCGTCTACTCGGACATCCTGGGAAAATACAACAACCGCGAAGGCATCGTCATCGACACCCGTTTCAATGGCGGTGGACGCTTGCACGAGGATATAGAAATACTTTTCAGTGGACAAAAATACTTCACCCAAGTGGTGCGCGGTCGCGAGACGTGCGACATGCCCAGCCGCCGCTGGAACAAACCCTCCATCATGGTGATGTGCGAGGCCAACTACTCCAATGCGCACGGCACGCCGTGGGTTTACAGCCACCGCGGCATCGGCAAGCTGGTAGGTATGCCCGTTCCGGGAACCATGACCAGCGTCTCATGGGAACGCCTGCAAGACCCGTCATTGGTATTCGGCATCCCCGTCGTGGGCTACCGCCTGCCGGACGGCAGCTATCTGGAGAACTCACAGCTGGAACCGGACATCAAGGTAGCCAATTCACCCGAGACCATCGTGAAGGGAGAAGACACACAACTGAAAGTTGCCGTAGAGGAGCTGCTGAAGGAACTCGAAAAATAAGTACCGCCCTGCTCCACGCAGGAATACCGGTCATATAGGCCGATATATATATTAAGATGATGTGTCAAAACGGTTGATGGCACATCATCTTTTTTTATATGCCACAAGGAAGCAAGACTTTTTCTATCTCACTTTTTTGCACTATCTTTGTGACATAAATTCCTAACTCTTTAACTGATTATGTTTGCTGACTTGTTAAACTCCTCCTATTTCGCGCTCTTTCTCATTGTGGCTTTAGGCTTCATGTTGGGAAGAATCAAGATTAAAGGGCTTTCGCTCGACGTCTCCGCCGTCATCTTCATTGCCCTGCTGTTCGGACACTTCGGTGTCATCATCCCCAAAGAATTAGGAAACTTCGGACTGGTGCTCTTCATCTTCACCATCGGCATCCAGGCCGGTCCCGGATTTTTCGACTCCTTCCGGAGCAAGGGCAAGACGCTTATCATCATCACCCTGCTCATCATCTGCTCCGCCGCCCTGACGGCAGTAGGACTGAAATATGCCTTCGACATCGATACTCCCAGTGTCGTGGGACTGATAGCCGGTGCCCTGACCAGTACGCCGGGACTCGCCGTTGCCATTGACAGCACCCATTCCCCACTGGCATCCATCGCTTACGGTATTGCCTATCCTTTCGGCGTTATCGGCGTGATTCTCTTCGTTAAGCTGCTGCCCCGTATCATGCGCATCGACCTCGACAAGGAGGCGCGCCGGTTGGAGAAGGAACGCCGCAGCCAGTTCCCGGAACTGACAACCTGTCTGTTCCGCGTAACCAACCCCGCCGTCTTCGACCGGAGCCTGATGCAAATCAATGCGCGCGCCATGACCGGAGCCGTCATCTCACGCCACAAGCACAACGAGCAGATAGCCATCCCCACCGCCCAGACCATCCTGCACGAGGGAGACTACATACAAGCCGTGGGTAGCGAAGAGGCCTTAAACCAGCTCGCCGTCCTCGTGGGCGAACGCGAAGAAGGCGAACTGCCACTCGTAGACATGCAGGAGATTGAATCCCTGCTGCTCACCAAGAAGGATATGATAAACAAGCAGCTGGGCGACCTCAACCTGATGAAGAACTTCGGCTGCACCGTCACCCGCATCCGCCGAAGCGGCATCGACCTCTCCCCCTCGCCCGACCTCGCCCTGAAATTCGGCGACAAGCTGATGGTGGTGGGCGAGAAGGACGGCATCAAGGGAGTGGCACGCCTGCTGGGCAACGACACCAAGCAACTGTCCGACACCGACTTCTTCCCCATCGCCCTGGGCATCGTGCTGGGCGTGCTCTTCGGCAAGCTCAACATCTCCTTCTCGGACAGTCTGTCGTTCTCTCCGGGACTGACGGGAGGCATCCTGATGGTCGCCTTGTTCCTGAGCGCCATCGGAAAGACCGGCCCCATTCTGTGGTCCATGTCCGGCCCTGCCAACCAACTGCTGCGCCAGCTGGGACTGCTGCTCTTCCTTGCCGAAGTAGGGACATCGGCAGGACGGAATCTGATGGCCACGTTCCAGGAAAGCGGCTGGCTCTTGTTCGGCGTAGGCGCCGCCATCACGCTGGTGCCCATGCTGGTGGCAGTATGCGTAGGCCTGTTCGTGTTCAAGATAAACATTCTCGACCTGCTGGGCACCATCACCGGTGGCATGACCAGTACGCCCGGCCTTGCCGCCGCCGACTCCATGACGGACAGCAACATACCGAGCGTGGCCTATGCCACGGTATATCCCATTGCCATGGTGTTCCTCATTCTGATAATCCAGGTGATAGCCTCCGCAGTCTATTGACGCATGAAGACGTACAGCCGGACAGAAACCATCGCCCGCATGAACGCACTGGCCGGAGCCAATGTGCCCTTCCTCTTCATCGTAGACTACGCGCAAGAGCAGTCGCACATCGAGCCCCTCGACCGGATAGACCCCGCCACCTGCCTTTTCCAATTCCCGAAGGCAGGCAACGCGGGGGCGGCTGCAACAGCCCTTGCCAGAAGCACAGCCGCCCGATGCGCCGGCCCTATCCAGTGGGACATCACTCCCCCTTCCCCCGCCGCATACAGACATTCGTTCGACCTCGTGAAGCAAAACCTGCTGGCAGGCAACAGCTACCTGACGAACCTCACTTGCCGGGTACCCGTCACCACCAATCTGACAATGGAAGAAATATTCCTCCACTCCGAAGCCTTGTACAAGCTGTGGCTGAAAGACCGGTTCGTCTGCTTCTCCCCCGAAATCTTTGTCCGCATAGAGAAGGGCAAGATAAAGTCCTTCCCCATGAAAGGCACCATCGACGCCACCCTGCCCGATGCGGAACAGCTCTTGATGCAGGACACCAAAGAGGCAGCCGAGCACGCCACCATCGTCGACCTGATACGCAACGACCTCAGCATGGTTTCGGAACACGTCGAAGTGACCTCCTACCGATATATAGACCGCCTGCAAACCAATAAGGGCCCCATCCTCCAGACCAGCTCCGAGATATGCGGCACCCTGCCCGAAGACTACACCGCACACCTGGGCGACATCATCTTCCGCCTGCTTCCTGCCGGCTCCATCACCGGCGCCCCCAAGCCCAAAACCGTAGAAATCATCGCCCAGGCCGAAGACTACCGCCGGGGCTTCTACACCGGCATCATGGGGCATTATGCCGACGGACAGCTGGACAGCGCTGTCATGATACGCTTCATCGAGCAGGAAAACGGCCAGCTCCACTTCAAGGCAGGAGGCGGCATCACCGCCAAAAGCCGGTGGGAAAGCGAATACAACGAAGTAATACAGAAAATATATGTGCCTATTTATTGAGACCATACGCATCGACCACGGAAGGGTCTGCAACCTTTCCCGCCACAACCGAAGGCTGAACGATACCCGCGCCCACTTCTGGCCGGAAAGCACACCGCTGCAACTGTCCGATTATCTGTCGTCTCCCGGCTGTGGAGCAGGCATCACCGGGGCAGGTATCGTCAAGGCACGCGTAGTGTATGGTGAAAAAGGTATTGAAGACCTCAGCTACTCCCCCTACGCCGTGCGGCACGTGCATTCGCTGGCACTGATGCAGGCCGATACCATCGACTACACCTACAAAAGCGCCGGACGCGAACCGCTGAACTGCCTCTTTGCCCTGCGCGGCGCATGCGACGACATTCTGATTGTGAAACAAGGCCTGCTGACAGACACCTCCATCGCCAACATTGCCCTTTCCGACGGTACCCACTGGTACACGCCGGCACATCCCCTGCTGAAAGGGACCAAACGGGCAGCCTTGCTGGAAGAAGGAATCTTGCAGGAAAAAGATATCAGACCGGAAGACTTGCCTTCATTCTCTACTGTCAGGCTGTTCAATGCCATGATTGACTGGGGAGAACTGGAACTCCCCGTACGGAACATCACCCCGTAGAGCCTCTACTCGTGCATATCGTTGAGATGTATCTCCAAAGACTTCACCGATATATATATTTCGTACACCGATATGGCCAGCGAAATAATCAGCAATATCAGCGCCAAACCGAAGATATAGGCCGAAAGCAGATGGAGACGGATATAGACAAAGAACATGCTGACCACGCACAGCAGCAGGCTGCCGATGCCCGCCACCTGCATGGCACGCGTCAGGTAGAGCCGCTTCCTCAGGTTGGCAATCTGCGCCGCCTTCACCGAAGACGGGTTCTCCATGTACTGTTCCTTCAAGGTGCGCACCAGTTGGGCATAGGACAAGAAACGGTTGGTATAGGCCAGCATAATCAGCGATATGGCCGAAAACAGCAAGGCGGGGGTGGTTAAATCTATTTCCATAAGAATGATGCTTAATTATATCTATCCGTCCCGATAGCAGGACTTACCTCCGCAAAGATAAACGAAAGATTGAAACCACAGAAACAAGTTTCCTTTTTTCCATTTCCCAAAGATTTATCCTACTTTTGCAGTGACAATAAAAAAACTCCTTACCACCGTAACTTAACAAATACGACCATGCGATATACCGTTTCCGCTCCTGCCTCACTGCACGCAGCCATACAGCTCCCGGCATCCAAAAGTATCAGTAACCGGGCACTCATCCTCCACTCCCTTGCCCACGGCAATATCCTGCCCCGCAATCTGAGCGATTGTGACGACACCATAGTGATGACTCGCGCCCTCGACGGAAATCCCGGACATATAGATATCCTTGCCGCCGGCACCGCCATGCGTTTCCTCACCGCCTACCTCAGCGTAACTCCTGGCACCCGAATCATCACCGGTACGCAACGCATGCAGCAACGCCCCATCCGCATACTGGTAGACGCCCTGCGAGAGCTCGGCGCCCGCATAGAATACGTCGGAAACGAAGGGTTCCCTCCCTTGCGCATCACCGGAACAGAACTGACCGGCAGCGAAATATCCCTCGCCGGCAATGTCAGCTCACAATACATATCCGCCCTGCTGATGATTGGTACCGTCCTTCCCAAAGGCCTGCGCCTGCACTTGACGGGTGACATCATCTCCCGCCCCTACATCAACCTGACCCTGCAACTGATGCGCGACTTCGGCGCCCAAGCCGACTGGGTCTCCGAAGATTGCATCACCGTCAGCCCCGGCGGATACACGGATACCCCTTTCACCGTAGAAAGCGATTGGAGCGCCGCCTCTTACTGGTATCAGATGATGGCAATAGAAGGAATTAAAAATGAAAAAATAAAAGGGGGAGACAGAAGTAGCGCAAAAGAAAGTGAAGACAGCACGAAGGAAGAAGCGCACACGGCAGAAATCGAACTACTCGGTCTCTTCGCCCACAGCTATCAAGGCGACAGCCGCGGCGCGGAAGTCTTTGCCCGCCTCGGCGTCCATACCGAATATACAGACCGGGGAGTAAAACTGACCCGGAAGGGTACTCCCGCCACCCGTCTCGACGAAGACATGGTGGACATCCCAGACCTGGCGCAGACCTTTGTCGTCACCTGCTGCTTGATGGACATCCCTTTCCGCTTCACCGGACTGCAAAGCCTCAAAATAAAGGAGACCGACCGTATCACCGCCCTCATTACGGAACTGCGTAAACTGGGTTACGTCGTGCGCTCCGAGCAAGACAGCATCTTGTTGTGGGATGGCGAACGCTGCCCGGCAGACGCTGACCCCGTCATCGCCACCTACGAAGACCACCGTATGGCCATGGCATTTGCCCCCGCCTGCCTTGTACTGCCCCAAATACGGATAAATGAACCACAGGTCGTTACCAAATCTTACCCTGCTTACTGGGAAGACTTGCAAAAGGCGGGATTTAAAGTCTGCCAAGATGCAATGCAATCTTAGAATAAAGCTTTTATTCTTAGAAATACAGCCTTTATTCTTAAGAATATAACCTTTATTCTTAGGAATAAAGGATACATTCTAAGATTAGGATGCATCCAAAGTAGTTTTATACTGCGTTCCAGGCAAGTAATGCCTGCGTCGGGTGGAAGTAATCTGCCTACCTGCAATCTGACTCATTATTTTGTCGTGTACAAAACAATGTGTATCTTTGTCCGTTCTATTAATGGAACATGTTTTTCAAGAAAAGGAAGCCCATGTGGATATTGATTATTAGCCTGATTGTCCTTGCCCTCGTGGCAGCCACAGCCGGAATTATACGCAACCGGAAACTGCAGAAGAAGATAGACCGCGGCGAACTGGACGCCATGCCCGAAGTGCAGGAAGTGGATTCCGAATGCTGCGGACAGCATGAAATCTGCGAACGTGACAGCTTACTGGCAGCCGTCAGCAAGCAAATAGAATATTACGATGACGAAGAACTGGACAAATACATCGGCACCGCTCCCGATGCCTATACTCCCGAGCAGGAAGACGAGTTCCGCGACGTGTTCTACACCATGCAAGACACGGACGTAGCCGGATGGGTACGCAGCCTGCAACTGCGCGGCATAGCCCTGCCGGAGAATATCAAGGATGAAGTATTCCTCATTATCGGCGAACGTCGTCTCACCCCCCATTCCTAACACTCCACATCCAACTTTTAATTTGTAATTCTTAATTTTTAATTGAATAAATGGAGCTACTGCAATACACCTTTTTCCAACATGCCCTCATCGGCAGTCTGCTGGCAAGCATTGCTTGCGGGCTGATAGGCACATACATCGTCACCCGGAGACTGGTGTTCATCAGCGGCGGATTGACGCATGCCTCCTTCGGCGGTATCGGTCTGGGATTGTATACCGGCATTTCCCCCATTCTGTCGGCAGCCTTGTTTGCAGTTTTGTCCGCTTTCGGTGTAGAGTGGCTCAGCAAACGAAAGGACATGCGGGAAGACTCTGCCATTGCCGTATTCTGGACATTGGGCATGGCATTGGGCATTATGTTCACTTTCCTTTCGCCGGGATTCGCACCCGACTTGTCCGCCTATCTCTTCGGTAACATTCTCACGATTACCTGGAGCGACATCGCTCTATTGGGCGGGCTTGCCCTGCTGCTGATACTGTTTTTTGCACTGTATCTCCATCCTATCATCTACGTGGCTTTCGACCGGGAGTTTGCCCGCTCGCAAGGCATTCCGGTGCAGGTATTCGAATATGCACTGATGATGTTCATTGCGCTTACCATCGTGGCATGCCTGCGCATGGTGGGCATCGTACTGGTCATCTCCCTACTCACTGTTCCCCAGATGACCGCCAACTTGTTCTCGCACCGGTTCCACCGCATCATCTGGCTTTCCATCGGCATCGGTTACCTCAGTTGCCTGGGCGGGCTGATGATTTCTTTCTACTTGAATGTCCCCTCGGGTGCATCCATCATATTCTTTTCCATCATTATCTATGCCATTTGCAAGACGGGAAAAAGTTTTTGGCTAACTTTTGCAAGAAAAGATAACTCGCTTAGAATAAATCGGTTGGTCGGATTGCTTGAAAATTGGGTAATGAGATAGCAACCGTTCGTATTTCTGAGTTCTTCATTGTTATGCTCCAATGTGATAACTCTTGATACTGCAAAGGTAATAGAATTATTCGATACAAGCAATGTCGTACCATAAAAAACGATGGTAGTTATTGTTTAAGCTTATTCAATCGCATAACGATAGATGTTTGGCTTCTGCCCATTTTTGCAGCAATGTATTTAATGCTCTTACCCTCGCTGTGTAATTTCAATAGAAATTGGTCTGCACCTCTCGTCCATCTTTTGTTAGCGTTGGGGTGCTTTACATAACTCTCTTCTGACACCTTTTCGGGGTGCAAGAACTCATCCACAAATACAGACGGAAAACGCTTATCGTATAATACAAGCGTTTTTATCTTAGCCCTTGTTATTGCAACATAGAATAATCTTCTTTCTTCTCCGTATGGGAATTGGTCGCTTTTAGTGAGCACATAGTTAAGCGCAGGGTCGTCACTCACCTGTGATGGGAAACCGTATGTATCTTTATTGCATTGTAGGAGTATTACATAATCCGCTTCAAGACCTTTTGACTTATGTACGGTTAAAAACTCTATTTTTCGTCCTCCTATCACATAGTAGAATCTATTACTCTCTTTAATTGATTGGTACATAAAGGAGAGGTAGTAATCATCAAAAGAGTAACGCCCCAATAGGAATATTGATTTATCCGATGGAATAGAAGCAACAAGTTGCCCTATCGTATTGCAGTAATCTCGTCTATCATAAGCATAGAATTCCAATTCGGTTCTCATTTCTGAGCTGAACGAATGGATATTCTTTTGTATTTGGGCTTTATTGCGTTGTATAAAGTTCGACGATAAAGAAACCAAAGGCTCTCCAAACCTGTATGTAGTTTCAATCTTGTTTATCTCCGTTGCTCCAAAATATTCGGGGAATTGATTAAATAGAGCCATATCACTTCCCGAGAAACGATAAATAGATTGCCAATCATCACCTACACAATACAACTTTGCAGGAGGATTCCCCTCTCGCAATACTTTCAAGAAGTTGTAACGGTCAACTGAAATATCTTGAAACTCATCCACTATGATATAATCGTATTCAACAGGGTGTGAAGTCCGACATATCTCAGTGGCTTGAAGAATAGCATCGGTAAAATCAATTTGGTTACTATCGCTTAACGCATTTATGTAGCGTTCATACACAGGTTGAAATATATTCTTGATGATAAACACACTTCGTTCATCATCTGCATTTTTGGCTTGCTTTAAAACATCTTTGACTGATTTACAACTGGATTTCACCAATGTAACGAAAGTAACTACAAGACGAATAAACGCTTTTTCCTGCTTGCTACCTTTTGTCAACACCAAATCGTATAACTCTTCATCAGTTTTCTCTTGAATTGGCACACCTGCATCATCTAATAGTTTACGGAGTTTATCCCTAATATCAGAATAATGGAAATCTGCACTTGATGTTACTAAAAGTTGTGTACCAAATTTCTCATGAGCAGTTTTCTTCCAAGTTATACCATCATTGTATTTCTGATTGGCTTCTTCGTAGGTTATACCCTTATCTTTTGCAAACCAAGCAGGAACAAGCCCGTGTTCATCAACTCCGAAATGTTCAAGATAGATGCGTTTGGTTACTCCTTCTTGCTCAAAATATATTGAGAAATCGGGGTGATATTGTGAGTGCATCTCATCTGCTAATTGATGTTCGTATGGTTCTTCATATCTGAACTTCACACCAAGTGAAGACAATACGAAACATATCTTTTGTTCCTGCTCGCTTCTTACATATATGGCTCTGCCGTCCATGTCGGGGAACATAGCCTTTAGCTGCACATTCTTTTGCTCTGATAATTGCTCTCGCCTTTCATTTTTGCGTTGTTCCCAATCTGCTTCATTCGTCTGGTAATCAATAAAGTATTCCACGATACTTTTCTTGAAAGACGATTTATCTAACAATTTGTGATATATATCTACAAACAATGAATCTGTATTGTCGCAAATAGATGGTTTTGTACCTGTCGTTTTGCCGATAATGTCAATAGCTAACTTATGAAATGTATAACCTTTCAATCCATTGGTTGCCATTCTTTCGGTAAGTTCAGCTGCAGCCTTATTGGTATAACTGATAAGTAAAATCCTTTCGGGTGCTATACCTTTGATTTCAGTGAGATATTTAACCTTACCGACAATTGAAGAGGTTTTACCACTACCTGCACTGCTGACCACTAAACAATTATCCTCCTCAGAAACAATAGAGCGTCTTTGTTGCTTGTCTAATGGATATTTCAAGCAATGGTCGAAAAAGTCTTTGTGAGTGTCAAGTAGAAAGGTTATAACACCCTCATTATGCTGTTTTACAAGTTTGTTGATTCTTCCAAAGTCGTTAATGAATTTGGATATGGTTTCTGATGGAGTGATGTTAAAGGCTTCAAGCTTCTTCAGAAGTGAATATGCCTCTTGAAAATGTGCTTTATAATGATTGATGAAATCTTTTTCTTGCGTTGCGGAGATTACCCTGCCATAAAAGCCATTATTCAAGTCTGAGGGAATATCAATAAACACTCCCTCATTAAGAGCTGATAATCTCTCTCTTGCTTGCTCATAATTTGAATTTTCGCTATATGAAGATATATGGTTTAGCTTTTCTGCAAGCTCTTTGGATTTGCTTTTTAGGCGTGTTCGTACCATCGCTATTACACCAATTGAAATAGCTATGACGCACACAATTATGACAACCAAGAGGTTCATATATCAACAAAATTGCTAATTCCGATGTAGTTCTTCGATAATGTCTTCTCGGATTTTCTGCTTACTATCACCTAACACAAGTAGAACAATTATCCCCCATAATGGAGAAATAAACCAAAAGAGCAAAATCCATCCAATGGTACTACGACCGCGTTTCCTCGCCATTTTTGCAGGGAGAAAGATATAAAGCCATAAGATAACTATTAGGGCTAAAATTATCGCTATTATTGAAATGGGTTCTTCTGCCATAGTTTGGATTTATCTATTCTATGAATGTTAAATATCCTCTAAATCTTTTTGAATTTTGGTTTCTACATTTTGAGAATCACGATAACGAATTACTACCAAACCCTCATAAACGCCAGAAGTCTTTTCTATTGATAATTCAATATCTCCACCTGTTACTTCCCATGCACTACCCCATACAACCGTTCCTTGATGGACTTCTGCCATTAAAGCGGTATTGGAATCTGAATGGGATGGGTTTTTCTCTTTCGATATAGTAGGATTGCCATATTTTCGGGTGTATAAATCTTTATAGTAGTTATAAGTATTAACAAGAGTATTCCATTCACCACTTGGGTCAAATAATACGGCTACAGCAAATACACTTTTTCCATCATCAGTAGCTGTTACACCTATAGTTGCATTACGACCAGTAAAATCTCCCATAAACAAAGCAAGATTGTTTTCACTGCCAATAGATGTGAATCCTTTAGCTTTTAACTTCTGACAAAATTCGGTCATACTTCCCTCAATGGGAATACCCTTAAAAGTAAGATGTCCAGAACTACTTTGAGCATACGATGTCAAAGCAATTAAAGCAAATGCGAATGATACAATTAGCTTCTTCATAATTTGTTGTATTATTATTTAACGATGAACGGATTTTATTTCTCGGGGAATAAACTTGATAATGCTCTTCTGATAGCTTGACGAATATCATCTGCTTCTGTTTCTCCTTGTCCTTCAGCAGTACAAGAACATATCATTTCATTCGTTTTTGCCGAAATAAATTGTATGGTAACTTCTATGGTATACCCCAAACCTCTATTACGTCTGCCACTCTCACCATAATTGACAATAAGAGTTTCATTTGAAAGTTCGGATTTAAGTTCGGGTAATATGATATATCCCTCTTTTATCAGGATTCCTGCTATCACATCACTTGGATTTACACTTTTAGTAGTAGAAGAACCATAAATGCCATATTGTCCTCCATATGTACCACCTGTGCTTGATGTCAATTCCTTTGTTGGGGAGATATTTATACATCTCAACAGGTGCATTCCTCACTATTACAGGTGTTCTAAGTGGAGCACATCCATTTACTAATAAAATGGTGCAAATAACGAATAGCCATTTTTTAATTGCGTTCATACACTACAATACATTTAATCTCCAGTCCCCAAAGTTTTCCAACTACGAAGAAGCGTGGAACTGCAAGCCACACTCTTACTTGAAGGTCGTAGGAAACCTCGGATACAGATGTAACAATAGCAGCCCACGCTATAGCGTGAGAACCACTATGCCATCCTTGTATCCTAATTGAAAATTTCCTACGTTTTCAAGTACAAGATAAGCATAACGCTTCTTCTTTTTCTCTTATGTCTTGGATAGAGTCGCCCCTAACCAACTGCAAATTTACAAAAAAGTCGTAATAATAAGCCTTGTATGGGCAAATTATTACGACTTAATGAGTATTTTAGAGTTTCAACCCTCGATTTTGTCTTCTACTTGTCGGCAATCCTAACGCTTCCATAAACTCATCTTTCTTGCGTCTGAACCAAGAGTGATGCGATACGCCATCGATTTTAAGATCAAATCTTCCCTCTTTGTCCTCTTTGAGAGAGCAGACCGCACCATCGGCAGAAAACGATTGATTAAACATCGTTGAATAGAGTTTGCCTTTGACGGGGATTTCCTTGAAAGTGCACAATGCTTTGATAAGGTTGTCGTTGAATCCCATTTTCTCGCTGAGGTATTTAATCATCGGCATCAGTTTCTCCACATACGGGAAGTAACGCAAAATCTTATCGATATACTCCGATTGTTTACGATGTTCAGCTTCGTATGATTGCTTGACCTCCTGTATCTGCTTTTGGTGTTCCACCTCCATTTGCTTGATGTTGGATTGCAGTTGCTCGATGGTTTCATCTCTAACGGCTATTTCGTCCCTTAAATCCTCGTTCTTGCGTTCCAATGATTTCATCTTACCGCTACCGAAAAGAGAACTGACACCGCTTGCAAGTGCTGTGGCTGCATCGGTGGCTACGCTTTTGAGCTTGTCGGTGCGTATCTCCGATTTCACTTGTTTGAGTTCTTGTTCGGCTTCGGCTTTCTCTTCTTGCAGTCGCTTGGATTCCATTTCAAGAGTATCGTTCATCTTCTTCAATTCCCGATAATATTGCGTGGTGGTAGTGTGCCGAGCTTCGGATCCACGAACACCACGCTGCAATCCGTACTTCGCCATTACCTCGGCATAGCCATCGTGATATGAAATCAGCGTCTGACGGTTGAACAAATCATCTGCACACAAGCGGACTGCATTTGCTTTCTTGCGATATTTGCGTTTGCCGTTGGCTTGCTCCTTTTTGGCTTTACGGCGTTCTCCCGTTACGATGGGGACAACCGAAGCGTGGATATGTGGCGTTTTCTCGTCCATATGAAGATGAGCCGAAACCACATTCTCCCAACCAAATGTATCGTACAGGTATCGTATGCTGTCTTGACACCATTCACCGAGCTTGCCATTTTTGTAAATAGCCATCATATCCTCGTGTGTTCCCGACATTACGATACGGACAACTCTAACTTGGTCATTGGTAATCTTCCGCCTGATACCTGCTGTTTTCAGTCGGTAGGCGATTGCTTCATCCCTGCCATTCACTCCATCGGGATATGTAACCAACGCCATATTAAGATGCGTTCTTGTCGGGTCGGCATTGTGCGGTATTACTTTTCTCTCTATGTGGTCGGATTGTGTGGCATCCGATGTGCCTTTTGCTTTCTTTACATCAAATGTAAAATTTCCCATATTGCTTGATTTAGTGGTTTAACTTGATTGTTTTTTGGTTGCTCTCTGCATTGGCTCGCAGGGTTTCCAAAGGGCTTTCCCTTTGGCTCGATAGGGAGTTTTTAGCGTTACGATAGTAATGCGTTAAGAAAACGCCCTATTGAGCCTATGGTATTTTTGCTAAATACCTTTGGGAAAGCGAGCGTGCCGATTATAGACCCAATCCCTTTTTCTTCTTTGGTGGTGGATTATGCATCCGCCTTGCGGATTGGACTTGCGATTTTTTCTCTACTTGTTTTGCTTGGTTTCGGTGGCATAGATACTCATTTAAATCCTTATGCTCCTTGTAGTGATGCGACATATCTTGAAGCCTGTTTCCGAACATCTTTTTCAGATTCTCATAGGCTCTTTGCCCTGCTTGGTCGTTGTCGAGAAAACTACCTATTCGGGTATATGGGCGTAGCAGTTGCTCCGCTTTGGAGAGGTTGGTAACGGAGTTGAGTACCATATAATCCTGCTCATTGGTGCGTGGCTCTTCGGGATTATTGTTCACTCGGATTGTAAGGAACGAGAGATAATCCATAAAGCCCTCGAAGAGATAGCACACATCTCGCTGCTCTCCTTGCTGTCGGATATGGGTAATATCCTTTGGAGCAAGACAACCTTTGAAATAGCGGTTACGAAGCTCATAACCACCAGAGATATTCGGGAAACCAACAACGAAGTAGGTTTTACCCTCATACTCGTATCGCAACTCCTTACACTCTCTTTTGGCGAGTTCGATGTTTATTCCTCGTCCTCGCAGATAGTCGATAAGGGCAAGAGAAGATAATTCGCCAACTTGTACGCCTTGAAAACTGCTGTTATGTGCTTTCTGCTCGCCAAAAGAGAATGATGCCGGGCGAATGTACGGTGTTCGCTCCGCTATGCGTTCCAACAGATAGGCTACATTCTCGCTATGGTAGAGCTTCGTTGCCAATGCGATGATGTTGCCACCCTTGCCGATACCGAAGTCGTACCATTGATTTAACTCGGTGTTTACCTTGAACGAAGCATCGGTTTCGTTCCTCAGCGGTGATTTATACCATAGGCTCCTGCCTTGTTGCTTTACGGGTGTATAACCCAAACTTTGCAGATAGTCTGCCAACTTAATTTGTTTTGCGTCTTGGATTGTCATATTACATACGGTTTTAATGTTGATGAAAATTTGTTGATTTGATGAATTATTGATGTAATATGCTTATATACAGACTTGTAACAGCTCAACATAGTCTCAACAAACCACTCACCAAAAGAGAAATCTACAATTTGGTGTGTGCTGTATCTCAACTTCTCTTTTGGCTTGTTGAGATTTTGTTGAGGGTGTATATTGTTTATTATCAGTGTGTTTATACTCATATTCAACAATTCAACAGAAAATGGTAGTGTTACAAAGATTCGAGTTGCTCCCTTGTGATGGTGTAGTAGCGTCCCACTCTCCTTATCGGCTCATAGTGGCAACTTTGGTTGTAATTGCCTTGATAGGTGGTGTAGGTAAGCCCGTTGGGTGCAGGTGTCAGTTTCCAACACTCTTGCACCACTTTACGCACTTGGTGTTTCTCTACCTTTACCTGAGAGTGCATCAACAGCACGATAAGGTCGTTAAGGCAGAATGAAACGCTATCCACATTCATAGTTGTCATAATGTCGAGCAGCAGCTCCGACATTTCAATCTCCAATCGGTTACGGTTGCTTCGGATAATCCTCTGCAATGCTTCTGTATGCAACAACGAGGGGTTAAACCACATTCGGCTCTCCTTCTCGGTGGATAACTTTCGATTGGTGAGGAAATGGAGAAAGGCGGGTATCTCCGCTTTCAAGCGTTGCAGGAAGTTGGTATCATCGGACTGTAAGCGGTTTATCTTGCGTACCCAATAACGTGTTTCCCCTGCATCGATGATTACGGGCAGATACTCGTTGTTGGAGCATAGCACGAATTTGGCAAAGAACGCAATTTCATCACGGTCTTTACCTTTGGCTTCCACCTTGTAGGATAGTGTGGTACTCAGATTCTTCAATCGTTCGCTGTCCTCCCTGCGGTTGAGCAGCACCTCATCGACCATAATAAGGAGTTTGCCAGCCCAATCGGAATTGAATTGACTGCGGAAATCCTCGTTGGTGTTGAATGTCACATTGTTCTGAAAGAGGGCTTTCAGAAAATTAAGGAATGTACTCTTGCCTGTATTGCGTTCCTCCGATACCAATAACAGGATTGGCAACTTCTGAACGGGTTGCAGGTAGAGCAGTTGCAGATAGTCCATTCCCAACTCGTATTGCTCACCGAAGATATGCTCCACCAATGAACGGATAGAGGGAAAATCACCCTCTTGCGGTTGGTGGTCTATCGGCTCATAGAGGTTAAGGAACTTGCCGATTACAGGACGATAGCCGATGTGTTCGGGTACAGTACAAAATCCGTCATACTTGGGAACGCTGCCGATGTAGTCCTTGCCATAGTCTTGGCGGAGCGTTTCGTTGTTCCAGGGGATACGCTTCTTTACATATCCACCGCTCAGTCTCGGTTGCTCCACAATCTTGTAGAGCGTTGTTCCCACTCGGATAAATTCTTCTTTTGCCATACCACCATCTGATGGCGGCTTATGGCTTGATGTTACTTTTTTAGCTTCCATATTTTACTCTTTTGGGGTTGAAAAATGTCAGCCACAAAAGTATAAGTGATTGACGGATTAGTTGCTACGCAAATCATAGCAGAATAGTGAATAAAGTACTATGGGGATGGGAATTTGAGGGGTGCATAAACAAAACAAGCCCAAAAACAGGTCAAAAACCTATCTTCGGGCTTACCTTGACTGACTAATCAGCCGATATGCAGACTTACCGGCTTATCAGTTTGCCGATATACTGATATTACGACATACCTATTGGTGAATTGGCAAGAGAAAAGAGATAACATACTTTCTTCTATGGAACACATGCATTGCCAATTTCTATATGTGTCCCTGTAATTCGTTCTAATTCACGTTTGTATCTTGTAATCCGTTTTTCGAGTAATACTTTCTCGTCTATACCTACTCTTTCCGGAT
>OLJF01000872.1_pt1 | contig 23879 bp, 16 predicted proteins | sample 1609751 | NCBI WGS metagenome assembly OLJF01 (sample SAMEA4350171, study PRJEB24818) | metagenome | biome: human; feature: gut; material: faeces | place: Denmark | collected 2013-09
GGGCATGGGCGCGGGCTTCACGCTGGCGCTGACGCTGATCGGCTCCATCCGTGAGCTTGTCGGCAACGGCTCCATCTTCGGCATCAGTCTGCTGGGCGCGTCCTATCAGCCCATGCTGCTGATCATCCTGCCTGCCGGCGGCTTCCTGGTGTTTGGGTCGCTGCTTGGCATCATCAATGCCATCGGAAACAAGCGTAAGAAGGGGGCGAAGGCATGAATATCTGGCTGTTCCTGATCAGCTGTGTGCTGACCAACAACTTTATCTTCAGCAAGTTCCTGGGCTGCTGCCCCTTCCTGGGCGTATCCAGCAAGGTGGAAACGGCCGCCAGCATGGGCATCGCCGTCACGTTCGTAATGACCCTGGCCTCGCTGTTTGCCTATATGGTAAACGCCTGGATCCTGGTGCCCCTGCACCTGGAATATATGCAGACCATCGCCTTCATCCTGGTAATTGCCTCGCTTGTGCAGTTTGTGGAAATGTTCCTCAAAAAGTCCATGCCGGCGATTTACTCGGCGCTGGGGATCTATCTGCCCCTGATCACCACCAACTGCGCGGTGCTGGGCGTGGCCACCTTGAACGTGACCAACCAGTACAATATGCTCTACAGCGTGCTTAACGGCACCTTCTCGGCGCTGGGCTTCCTGCTGGCGATCGTGCTGATGGCCGGCGTGCGTGAGCGCCTGGAGAGCAGCAAGATTCCCGCCTGCATGAAGGGCTTCCCCATCAGCCTGGTATCCGCCGGTTTGATGGCCATCGCCTTCATGGGCTTCAGCGGCTTGGTGTAAGGAGGAAAAACGACTATGGCAATTCTTTACGCCGGATTGGTGCTGGGCGGTATCGGATTGGTCTTTGGCCTGATCCTGACCTTTGCCAGCAAGGCTTTCCATGTGGATGTGGATGAGCGCGTGCAGCAGGTGCGTGCCTGCTGCGCGGGCGCGAACTGCGGCGCGTGCGGCTATGCGGGCTGCGACGGCTTTGCCGAAGCCGTGGTGAAGGGCGAAGCGCCGGTGAACGGCTGCAAGCCTGCGGGCGCGGAGGGCGCCAAGAAGATTGCCGCCATCATGGGTGTGGAAGCCGGAAGCGGCGAGAGAATGGTTGCATTTGTAAAATGTGCCGGAACTTGTGATGTGGCAGCAAATAAATATCACTATGTTGGTGAGATGGACTGCCGCCGTGCAGCGATGGTACCGGGACGTGGTGAAAAGGCATGTTCATATGGCTGTCTTGGTCTCGGCTCCTGTGTGGAAGTCTGTCAGTTTGATGCATTATCCATTCAGAATGGAGTTGCTAAAGTAGACCGTGACAAATGTGTTGCCTGCGGTCAGTGTGTAGCAACTTGCCCAAATCATGTGATTGATTTGATTCCGTATTCTTCTGCTTATGCGGTACAGTGTAGTTCGAAGGATAAAGGTAAAGCAGTTATGGAAGTCTGCCAGTCCGGCTGTATCGGTTGTGGACTTTGCGTGAGACAGTGTGAATTTGGTGCCGTAACATTGGAAGACAATATTGCCGTAATTGATGGCACAAAGTGTCAGGGCTGTGGAAAATGTGCGGAAAAATGTCCAAAGAAAGTTATTCATGCGCAACAGTAAAAAGTAAAGATAAAAAAGAAGCTACAGAGTGTCAGCCGATTAATAGGCGATGCTCTGCAGCTTCTTTTTTTCGTAGTACTTTTTGGGCTTTGTACTTGAAGTCGTACTGTCCGGAAGTACGGTTACGACGCATGATGCCGTTAAATTACGTGAAAGTAAGGTGGCGGTGATTGTTACCGTACCGGGAGAAACTCCCATTACTACGCCGCGGGAATTTACAATGGCAATACTTTCATCGGAACTTTCAAACACCGGTCTTTCGGCAGAAGTATTTGGTTTAATAATGGTTTCAAGTCTTGTTCTCTGGGAGAGAGGAACAGAAACCTGATTTTTCATAAATTTAATACTTACTGCATTGGGTGAAACACGAACCCGGCATTTGAGGTTGCGGACTACTTTTTTTCCTTTTTTTACAGTAACGGTAATGACCGAAGAACCAATGGCAAGGGCAGATACACTGGCATATCTGGCATTTTGCGTTTCGGTTTTTACTGTTGCAATCGAAGGTTTTGAGGAAGTGAAAGTAATCTTATGCTTCTTTTTTGCGTTATAAACGCGAAGCGAAAAGGTGCTTCCAACAGTCATATTTAATTTTTTCATGTTCAGCTTTGGCTTTTTTCCTGCGGCGAAAGAAGTGCCGGCCGGTAAAACCATACTGATTAGAAGTACAAATACCAAAAGAGAGGTAAACTTTTTCTTCATGAAAAGGCTCCTTTCCATTGCATATTTACTTTGTACTGTAACTATAGTATGTGCTTGTGGCACAAACTTGTCACTTTGTGAAGGGGTCTTGAAATTGGTTTTTGAAACTGTTATGATGAAAAAAAACAATAGGAAGAGATGGGAAAGGAGAAAGACCATGCAGAGAATTTTAATTGTAGATGATAATGAAGATATTCGAGAGGTTTTAGGTACTTATGTAGCAAAAGAAGGTTTTGAGCCGGTTGTGGCAAAGGACGGATTTGAGGCACTTGACCTGTTTAAGAAAGCCAATCCGGCAGTTGTACTGCTTGACGTTATGATGCCGGGCATGGATGGTTACAAAGTTTGTGAAAAAATCCGCGAGCAGTCGGATGTGCCGATTATCCTTGTTACAGCAAAAGGAGACGATTACGACCGTGTGATGGGACTGGATATCGGAGCCGATGATTACATCGTCAAACCTTTTAATGGAGATGAGGTTATGGCACGTGTCCGTGCGGTGTTACGGCGTATGGGACGTTCGGAGTCCACAGAGGAAAAGAAAATCTTAAATGTCAGTGATTTGACGGTAAATATTGAGACTTACACCGTTTATGTAGGAGCGGAAAAACTTCCGATGACGAAAAAAGAAGTGGAGACCATGTGGATTCTTGCCGGAAATCCAAGCAAGGTATTTACCAGAGATAACTTGTTGGACAGTTTGTGGGGGCAGGATTATTTTGGTGACAGCCGTACCGTGGATTCCCATATCAAGAGACTGCGTGCGAAATTAGATAAAGTACCACATCCAAATTGGGAGATTAAGACGATTTGGGGCTTAGGATATAAGTTTGAACTGACTGTATAAGGAGCCGCTATGAAGAAAATATTTTGGCGTGTGTTCGTTGCCTTTGGCGTAGTACTTTTGGTGTTTACAATTCTGATTGGACTTATGTTTACACGGTTTAACCGCACGAATATTGTCGGGGCGTACAAACAGCAGTTAGGGGATTTGGCAGATGGCGTTGTCACTCGGACAAGTCAGGCAGTAAAAGACCATGAAGCGGATGAATTTATGGATTATCTGCGCGCAATGGAAGATTTTGGAAAGATGCAGAATGTTGACATTTGGATTGTAGCAGACGAATCGAGTAAACATAAATTATCTGACGCATATACCAATGTGCAGATGGATGGATTGGATATTCCGAAGGAAACAGAGAATATTATCAAAATGGCATTTCGGGGGAAAAAGAAAAGTTACAGCGATTACGATGAAGTTTACCAGACGGTTATGCTTCATGTGGCAGTGCCGGTTCGTGATAAGAGTGGTGACGTGTCGGGAGCAGTTGTCGTATCGGGACCGATGGAAATGCAGGAAAATACCGTGATTCAGTACGAAAAATACATGCTGATTTGCGTTATGGTAGGAGCATTTTTGGCACTCTTATTATCCTTTTTCTTCTCTAGGCAGCTTGTCCGTCCGATTATCCGGATTAAAGAGGCAGCTCTTGTGCTGGCTGCCGGAAATTATGCTCATAAAACCGGAATCCGTCGAAAAGATGAACTGGGGGCGCTGGCAGAGAGTATGGATACCCTTTCGGATAAATTGGTGGAAGCGGAAGAATTTCGCGAGGACTTAGAGCAGAGCCGCCGGGATTTCTTCTCGAATGTATCGCATGAACTCCGCACACCGATTGCTGTTATGAAAGGTTATGCTGACACGCTGGTGGCTGGTTATGTAACGGATGAAACCAAGCAGAAAGAATATTTGCAGAGGATTCAGAGCGAGTGTAACGGTATGGAACATCTGGTGTCTGATCTTTTGATTTTGTCACGGATGCAAAATCCGGATTACGAATTAAATGTCGAAGTGTTAAATGTGATTGCCGTGGCACAGGATGCGATGCGTGGAATGCGTATTCTTATGCAGGAGAAAAAATTGACGGGCAGTGTTACCTATGACGACGAATGTTCCCTGATGAAGGGAGATTACGACAGAGTCCGCCAGTTGTTTACCGTTCTTTTGCAAAATGCCGTAAAATATTCGGACGAGGGAACAGAGATTACCATGCATGTTGCAAAAGAAGAAGGACTGATTGTGACAACAGTGCGCGATTTTGGGATCGTTATTCCGGAGAGTGAATGGAAAAATGTTTTTGAAAAATTTTACCGGGCAAGCAGCCACGGTGAAAAAGAAGGCTCCGGACTTGGACTTGTTGTGGCAAAGAATATTGTGAGCCGTCACGGCGGGCATATTTTTGTTCGAAGCGATGAAAAAAATGGAACTATTTTTACGATAGAATTTCCAGAAACTTCTGAAAATATTTCTTGATATATTTCGCTGTTTTCAGTATACTAATAGTATCAAGAAACGAACATTTCCTGGAGTGTTCGATACCTTCTGAATTTTTGAACCTACAATACTTTAAACGGGATTCTTATATCTGTAGTTGGATGTCGGGCCGTCACTGCCGCAAGGTACTATGGTGACATAGCAACGGAAGACAGAAGGCTGCATGCGGTTGCCCACCTAGCCGATAGCTAGGAGTCAAAAATCAGAAGCCGGCATTTCGGGTATTTACGAAAGAGTTGGGCAGCGATTGGTCGCTGCCCTTTTCTATATGTGGAAAAAGAAATGAGGAAAAAACGATGAAAAACGGATTTTTAAAAGTAGCGGTTACGACACCGGATTTGCGTGTGGCAGACTGCGAATATAATAAAAATCAAATGGTTGAAAAAGTGAAAAAAATGGCAGGCGAAAAAGTCTCTCTCGTTTGTTTTCCGGAATTTTCACTGACCGGATACACGTGCGGTGACTTATTTTTGCATGACACTTTAGTAGAAGGGGCAAAAAATGCTTTGGCTGCATACTGCGAGGAGACGAAATCGTACGAAATCGTCAGTGTAGTCGGACTTCCGCTTGACCATAACGGAAAACTTTATAATGTGGCAGCGGTTATTTATGGCGGTAAAATTCTTGGGTTTGTGCCAAAAAGCTATCTGCCAAACTATAGTGAATTTTATGAAGCACGTCAGTTTGTAGAAGCACCGGCAGAAAACGGAGAGCATCTCTGGAAAGAGGGTGAGAGCGTTCCGTTTGGTGCCAATCTGATATTCACGCACAAAAAATACCATCGTTTTTCCTTTGGGATCGAGTTATGTGAGGATTTGTGGACGCCGATACCACCATCCGGAGAGCTTGCTATGGCGGGAGCGCATATTATCTTGAATTTGTCGGCGAGCGATGAGCTGACCGGCAAGGCGGGATACCGCAGAGAACTTGTGAAAAACCAGTCAGCACGTACGCTTTCGGCGTATTTATATGCGGATGCCGGTGAGGGAGAATCCACGATGGATATGGTGTTTGCCGGTCATAATCTGATTGTGGAAAATGGCGTTGTTTTAAAAGAAAGCAAACCATTTGCCGGAGAAAAGGATTTGATTACGGAAATTGATTTGGGACGACTTCACAATGAAAGACGGCGTATGACGACCTTTACCAAAGGACAGAAAAAAGACGATTTTACGACAATTTGGTTTGATTCAAATGTGCCGGAAGAAACAAAACTTACAAGAAGTTTTGAAAAGACACCATTTGTTCCTTCGACCCGTATTCACAGAGAAGAACGATGCGAAGAAATTCTGGCAATTCAGTCGTATGGGCTTGCCAAACGTCTGCGCCACACCGGCTGCAAACATGCCGTAATCGGGTTGTCCGGCGGTTTGGATTCGACCCTTGCGCTACTTGTGACAGTCCGTGCTTTTGATACGTTAAATTTAGAAAGAGAAGGAATTGTCTGTGTCACAATGCCATGTTTTGGAACAACAAACCGAACTTATGACAATGCGGTTCAGTTAGCAAAGCAGTTAGGCACGTCATTACGTGAAATTCGGATTCAGGATGCGGTTATGCAGCACTTTAAGGATATTTCACATGATCCGGCGGTGCAGGATGTAACATATGAAAACGGACAGGCAAGAGAGCGCACACAGATTTTGATGGATATTGCCAATCAGGTCTGCGGTATGGTAATTGGAACCGGCGATATGTCAGAACTTGCACTTGGCTGGGCGACATATAATGGAGATCATATGTCGATGTATGGCGTGAACTGTTCCGTGCCAAAGACGCTTGTCCGCTATCTGGTACAGTTTTTTGCCGACACCTGTGAAAATGACATTTTGAAAAAAGTTCTCTACGATGTGTTGGATACGCCGGTCAGTCCGGAGCTGCTTCCTCCAAAAGAGGGCGAAATCGCACAGAAAACAGAGGATCTTGTGGGACCTTATGAACTTCACGACTTTTTCTTGTATTATACATTAAGGTTAGGCTACGGACCGGAAAAAACCTTCCGTCTAGCCTGCGTGACGTTTGAAGGAGCATACGACAAAAAGACGATTGCCAAATGGTTAAATACGTTCTTTCGCCGTTTTTTTGCACAGCAGTTCAAACGGTCGTGTCTGCCGGACGGGCCAAAGGTTGGTACGGTATCGGTATCGCCGCGCGGCGATCTGCGTATGCCAAGCGATGCCGGCAGGGCACTGTGGCAGACGGAGTTAGACCGGATTTGTGACCGCCTTGTTTAAGGCGGTGCGGATGCCTTCAATTAAGAGTGATTCGGTGTATTTACTTTTGTCCGAGAGAGGAACATCCTCCAATTTAGTGCCGGCAATCAACTCTTTTTCGATGGATTCCAGTGACGGCTTCACGAGTGGGTACATGGTTGTCACGGATTCTTCTAAGTTGACTAAAGCAACACTTTTTATCTGGTCGGCATCCACGGCAACTTCGAGGTTTAATGTGGTATCTCCAAGTTTAATCTGTGAAGTATAAACACCGGGCGTATAAATCTGCTTTGTGGAACCGGTCTTTTCTTTGTTTGATTTGTCCGGAAGAAACATAATAATAAGCAAAACGATGAGAAGTATACCAAGGCCGGCAAAAATTGCCGTATAAATTAATTCTTTCATTTGAATGACTACAATTTTAGTTTTTGCCATGGAAAAACCTCCTTATGGATTTTGTGCTTGCGTGTGCTTACTGTTAATATATGAGCGGCATGCTGCCGCTATGCATTCTATTTTTGAGAGGAGGAGTTTGTTTGTCATTGCACTTTATTTTAGGCGGGAGCGGCAGTGGAAAAAGCACCTGGCTGTTCAAAAAAATTCAAAAAGACGCGTCAGAAAATCCGGGGATCAATTATCTTGTCTTAGTACCGGATCAGTTTACATTAGAAACCCAGAAAACATTAGTTTCCCTCAATGGAAATAAGGGGATTTTAAATATTGATGTACTCAGTTTCCACCGTCTGGCATACCGTGCCTTTGAAGAGGTTCCGGCACTGCGTCGAACGGTTTTGGAAGATATGGGGAAAATCATGATTTTGTATCAGGTATTTTCTAAAAAGAAAAAAGAAATGCTGTATTTTAAGCGTGGGTTAAATGCAGCGGGATTTTTGGATGAATGTAAATCCCTTTTGTGTGAACTGGCGCAGTATGATGTTTCGGAAGAAGCATTGGAAGAACTTACGGAGAAAGTCGGAGAGGACTCACTGCTTGGCTTGAAACTGCATGATATCCGTCTGGTGTATCAGGCGTTTACAGAGCGGATGGGCGATACGTATATGATGGCAGAGGAACTGGTGCCACAGCTTACACGGGTAGTTTCCTCACTTGAGATGATGAAACACTGTGTGGTCTGTTTAGATGGTTTTACTGGTTTTACACCGACACAGTATGAACTTTTGCGCGAAATTTTAGGGGTATGTGAGGATATGTACATAACGGTAACGACGGACCGCACCGGACACAGAGACCGTGTGTTTTCCATGAGTGCCGATACGATACGCCGTCTGACACAGATGGCAGGAGAACGAGGTGTTCTTGTAGAGGAGCCGGTTATCACAGGAGCAGGCAGGGAAAAAATTCCTTACCGGGTAGCGAAAAATGAGGAACTTGCCTTTATGGAGGAGCGGTTGTTTACTCATGGGTTTAAACCGTGGGAAAAAGTGCCGGAGTCCATTCACATTACGATGTGCCACAGGGAGCGGGATGAGGTTTCCTATGTGGCGAGACGGATTTACTGGCTGATGAAAGAAGAGGGGTATGAGCCGGAAGACATTGCGGTTGTGACGGCAGATGAAGCGGCTTATGAGCCGCTTTTAGTGCAGGAGTTTGAAAAACTTGGCATCCGATACTTTTTGGACAGTACGAAAAGCATTGGGGCAAATGCGATGGCTGAATACCTCTTAGCCTTTATCCATATGGTGCAGCAGAGACTTGATTATGAGAGCACGTTCCGTTTTTTACGCTGTGCCCTGTCACCGCTTACAAGGGAGCAGACAGACTGCCTGGAAAACTATGTGATAGCCAGGGGATGCCGGGGGATGGCAGCCTATCAGAGTGAATGGGAGTATGCTGTTTCCGGACTGGATTTACTGGAAGTCAATGAATATCGGAGAATTTTTGTGAATTCCATTGCGGAGACGCTGCAGGCATTAAAAGGCGGTAAAAAGAGTGTTCGTGAATTTACGGAAATTTTTTATGGATTCGCTGAGAAAAACGGGATTTATGAGCGTCTTCTTGCCATGAGCGAAAATTTTGAAAACGATGGAAAGCTTATTTTAGCGAGAGAATATAAGAGCATTTACCGTTTGATGATTCATCTGTGGGATGAGTTTGTGGAACTTCTCGGAGATGAAATTGTCACATTTAAAGAGTATACACAAATGTTAGAGGCCGGAATTTCAGAAGGAATTGTCGGGTTTATTCCGCCAACGGCTAAGCAGGTTATGATTGGCGATGTGACAAGAAGCCGTTTGAAAAATATTAAGGTTCTTTTCTTCCTTGGTGTCAATGATAACTGTATTCCGAAGGCGAAAGGGGCACCGGGGCTTTTAACAGAGCGTGAGAGGGAGCGCATGGAAAAAGAGGGCGTGACGTTAGCACCGGATGCGGAAAAAGAATCGTATAACGAGCAGTTTTACTTATATTTAGCGCTTACGAAAGCGTCTGAGCAGGTGGTTTTAACCTATTCGGTCATGACGTCAAAGGGAGAGAGCAAAAGACCTTCCTATCTGATTAACCGCGTCAAACAGGTATTTCCAAAGCTTGTTGTAGAAAAAGAGGAAATGGATACTTCTTATGAAAAAATCATGGGAAGTGACAAGGGAAAGAGTTATTTAATTTCGCATCTGGCGGACGGCACTTATGCAAAGGATGTTATCTGGTGGGAAATTGCATCCCATTATGAAAAGAAAACGCCCGGCATTTTAAAAGATTTGCTTGGAATTCGGGAAAAACGTGCAGGAAATAATTCGCTCAAAAAAGAAGCGGCAAAGCGGTTGTTTGGTGACGTTTTGTATGGAAGCGTGACAAGATTTGAGCAGTATGTGCAGTGTCCGTTTGCATTCTTTGCGCACTATGGACTTTTACTGAACGAACGGCAGCAGTACGAAATCAGCAGTCTTGATCATGGAAATTTATTCCATCAGGCGATGGAACATTTGTCACATGAACTGGAACAAAGGAACAAAAACTGGCAGGATTTAAGTGAAAAAGAGGCGGTTTTACTGGCGGCTGAGTGTGTCGATGCCGTGGCAGAGCGGTACCAGGGCAGAAAATATTTTCAATCGAACCGAGTGTCCTTTATGTTAAAGCGGTTGAAAAACGAGGTGGTACATTCGGTCTGGGCGATGTGGCATCAGATGCAGGAGGGGGACTTTGTGCAGACTTACACGGAAAAAGGATTCCGGGGCAATGATAAAGAGTGGGAATCGATGTGTATTCCGTTTGGTGAAGATGCAAAAATCTGTCTCAATGGTGTGATTGACCGCGTGGATTTATGTTCTCTTCCGGGAGAGGAATTGATTAAGATTATTGACTATAAGAGTAGTGACTCACAGGATTTGTTGTTAGCAAAGGTATACTATGGATTGCAGATGCAGCTTTTGACCTATCTGGAGGCGGCAAAAGAAATGGTTGAAAAGGAGCATAAGGGCAAAGAGGCGGTTCCGGCGGCGATGCTTTACTATGCCATTAAAGAGAAAAATTTGGATTGGAAGCCGGAGAGCGAAGAAGAATACGAAAAACGTGTTCTCGACAGCATGAAGTGCAAAGGGTATGTGAATGAGGAGCCGGAAATTATTGGGCATCTTGACAAGTCGGTAGTAAATGGCGGTGAGCTCATACCCAGACAAAAATCCGGTGTGGTTCCGGTGGCTGTTGACAAAAAAGGACTTTTGAAAAAAAATTCCGGAGCACTTTCCACAAAGGACTTTGAAACATTGATTGCTCACACAAAGGAAAAAATGAAAGAATGTGGAAAAGCTATTCTAGACGGTAAAATCGAAGCTATACCATATGTGTATGAAGATAACGATGGATGCACCTATTGCCCGTATGGAAGTGTGTGCGGGCATGAGTCGAAAAAAGATGGTGTGCGTGAAATGAAAAAAATGAGTGATGACGAAGTATGGGAGGCATTGTATGGGGACGATTAATTGGACAAAAGATCAGCAGCAGATTATTGATATGAGAGGCTGCAATATTTTGGTTTCGGCGGCCGCTGGTTCCGGTAAGACAGCCGTGTTAGTGGAGCGCATTTTTAAGCGGATTACGGACAAAAAAGACCCGGTAAATGTGGATCAGTTTGTTGTCGTGACATTTACGAAACTCGCGGCAGCCCAGATGAAAGACCGCCTGCGCGAACGTATTGAAGAAGCACTGGCAGAAGACCCGTCAAATGAACATTTGCTGCGGCAGGAGGGGCGTCTTTCACTTGCACACATTTCTACCGTACATAGTTTTTGCAGTGAAATCGTAAAGCGGTATTTTCACCGGATTGGTCTTGACCCGGCTTTCCGCATGGGAACCGAGGCAGAGACAAGACTTCTTATGCAGGATGTTTTGGATGAATTGTTGGAGGAGGAGTATGGAAAGGGTGAAGAAGATTTTCTGGAACTGGCGGGAATGAGTGAGTTTAACCGCCATGATGATGAAATGGGAAATCTGATTGGAAGAATTTATAATCAAATGATGGGGCAGCCGTTTCCACTCCGATTTCTGGATGAGATGGAGGCATTTTATGATGCCCAAACGGTGGACGAATGGGAAAACTCAGGATTTATGAAAAACTTACTGGCTTCCACGAAAACATTTCTTCAGGGAATACTTCAGGAATATAAGGCACTGAAAGATATTTGCCATGGACCAAACCAACCGCTGTTTTATGAGCCTTATCTGGATGAGATGCTGGCATTTTTGTCGGATTTGCCGGAGAACTCAGGATATGAAGAGTATCGCGCTTATTTTGGCAGACTTCCGAAACTTACAATCCGTGCACCAAGAGGCCTGACGGGAGAGGAAAAGGTAAATAAAGAAGCCGTTCGTTTAAGCTGCAAGGATGCTGAAAAACGCATGGTGGAATGGAAAGAACAGTATTTTGATAAAGAGGCAGAGGAACATCTTAATGATTTAAAGGATACGAGCCGGAAGATGAAGGCGTTATTCCGCCTGACCAGAAGGCTGCATGAACTGTTTGTGGCAGAAAAAAGGGAGCGGGGGATTCTCGACTTTAATGACTTAGAGCAGTTGACGATTTCGATTCTTTTACAAAAGGATGAGGAGAGCGGCGCATATGTCCGAACGGATGCAGCGAAGGAACTGGCGAATGAATTTGTTGAAATTATGATTGATGAGTACCAGGATAGTAACTATGTGCAGGATACGATTCTTCATGCGGTTTCGAGAGATGGGCTTGCCGGTGAAATGCCGAATATTTTTATGGTAGGAGATGCCAAACAGAGTATTTACCGGTTCCGTGGCGCACGTCCTGAATTGTTTGCCGAAAAACTTTTGTCCTACAATAAAAAAGAGGGAACGTTATACCGCAGAATTGATTTGCAGAAGAACTTCCGAAGCAGAGAAATTGTGTTAGAGAGTACGAATGAAGTATTTTCCCGTATGATGCATACAGATATCGGCGGTGTGGAATACGACGATGAAGCCAAACTGCATTTGGGAAGTGATTTTGAAAATACAGAAAAAAAAATTGCGAAAAATGTGGACGTCTATGCGATTTTAGGAAAGCAGAATATGGAGGCGGAGGGCACACTTGCAGCACTGAAAATTCAGGAAATAGTATCGGGGGAAACGCCGCTTTATGTGAAGGATAAAGAAGGGTACCGAAAGGCTGAGTATGGGGATGTTGTCATCATCGTCCAGACAAATTCACAGGGACAGGCGTATTTCGATGCACTGAAGGATTATGAAATTCCGGCAGTGATGGAGAAAAAGAGAGGATTTTTTGATACGAGGGAAATCGGTCTTATGGTTTCCATGCTTCAGGTGATTGACAATCCGCATCAGGATATTCCTTTGGCGGCAGTGTTACTTGGACCAATGTTTTCTCTGACTGAAGATGAACTTGCTGTTATCCGCATGGAAAATCGCACGGCAGATTTGTATGATGCCATTTTAACCTATGACAAGAGTGATGCTTTGTATGAGAAATTGCAGCACTTTCTCGAGACACTTTCATATTTTAGGAAGAAGGCGTCTTATGCGGCCGTCGGGGAAATTGTGCAGGATATTTATGACCATACAGGAATTTATGAGGCGGTCCGCCTAATGCCAAATGGTGTGCAGCGAAATGCGAATATGGACAGTTTGATGGCGATTGCCTGGGAATTTGATGGGACGACCTATCACGGATTGTATTCGTTTGTTCGTTATCTGGAAAAAATTTCACAGCAGACCGAGGAGATGGGCGAAGTAAATCTCTCAGGAGAAGAAGAAAATGTTGTGCGGATTATGACAATTCATAAAAGCAAGGGACTTGAATTTCCAATCTGCATAATCGGCGGCATGGGGCACGCAATTCATGTTCCGGATAAAAGCATCCTTACGATTCATCCGGATATTGCGATGGTAATGCCGGTTGTGGATAATGAAAAAAGGACAAAGAAGAAAACGATTTATACCCATTATCTCAAATACGTAAACGCCCAGGATGAACTTGGCGAAGCGATGCGTAAACTTTATGTTGCGATGACGCGTGCAAAGGAAAAATTGATTTTATTGGGATGTGCAAAGAATACGGATTCAGCGGCGGTAACCGGGGAAAACAGGCAGAAAATAAAGACCTTTTTCGATATGGTCTTGCCGGCGGTACATATCCGGACGGATTTATTTCATCTGGTAGAAGTCGAGACGGATGATTTGATTTTACAGGTGGAACATGGTATGGTACAAGAGACGGTAAAGGAGCAGGCTCTTTATAATTTTGACACAACCATCTGCTATGATAAACCTTTACAGGAGATGTATGAATGGATGGATGCGGCGGATGAGCCGGAGCCGGAACCACTGCCGGTAAAAGTGTCGGTATCCGATTTGAAAATTCAGTCGATGGAAGAACTGGACATGGAAGATTTTACCATTCTCACACATGAGGAGAAGGAGGAAGAAAAGCCGGTTCCTGCGTTTATGCAGACAGAGACAAAAGAAAAATCGGCAAACCGAGGTGCTTTATACGGAACAATCTGGCATCAGGTGATGGCGGTAATTGATTTTGTAAATACGGAAGATGAGGCACAGATTCGTAAAGAAGTAAAACGGTTAGTTGAGACCGGCAGACTTTGCGAAAGTGATACCGAGGTGTTAAATTATAGACGGCTGTCAGCTTTTTTTGACTCGACGTTAGGAAGAAAAATGCGACAAGCACAGAAGGAAGGACGTCTCCACAGAGAGCAGCCGTTTGTTATGGGGTATCCGGCACGTGATTTGTTTGATGAACGCGGGGAAGATGAGACAGTTTTGGTTCAGGGAATCATTGATGGATATTATGAGACCGATGACGGAATTGTGCTCATGGATTACAAAACCGATTCGCTTAAGCCCGGGGATGAAAAAGTGCTTATATCGCGTTATCGGAGACAGATGGAGTTATACCGGGATGCACTGGAAAAAATGACAGGAAAAAAGGTGGTAAAATGCCTGTTGTATTCTTTCTCACTGAGTAAGACAATTGAATGTTAGGAGGATATTGAGATGATGTATGAAGGATTTGCCAATGTATATGACCATATGATGAATCATATTCCCTATGAGACATGGTTTGAAAATCTTTTGCAGTATTTGCATGAGAAGGGCGTTTTGAACGGAAGAATCTGTGAACTGGGATGCGGTACCGGCGTAATGACGGAGAAATTTGCGGCTGCCGGATATGACATGATTGGTCTGGATAAATCGGTGGATATGCTTGCAATTGCGAAGCAGAAGCAGGAAGAGAGCGGTTCCGATATTTTGTATCTGCATCAGAACATGGAAGAAATGGAATTGGACGGCCCGGTAGATGTGATGCTCAGTGTGTGCGATTCCGTGAATTATCTGCTTCATGAGGAGGAAATGAATAAACTTTTTAGCCGGGTGAAAACGTATGTTAAACCGGGCGGTTATTTCATTTTCGATTTGAAGACGGCGTACTGTTACCGAAACATCATCGGCAACCAGACATGGGTTGAGCAGGATGAGGAAGTCAGTTATATCTGGGAAAACTATTTTTATGAAGATCAGGATATTAACGAATATATGCTCACAATTTTTAGAAAACAGGCAGATTCCGAACTGTATGAGCGCACGGAGGAAGCGCATTACCAGCGTGCCTATGATATGGACACATTAAAACGACTGATTGAGAAAAATGGGCTTGCGTTGGTTTCTTTTCTGGATGAAGATATGAAACAGATGCCAAATGAAACCAGCGAGCGCATTTATGTAATTGTACAAGCATGAGAAGGAGAGATTCGATGAACCGGAAAGTCTTTTACACCATTTTAGGAATGACAATTTTATGTGGACTGGTGTTTTTTCGCAGCGGTAATTCACTGGCGGCAAACCAGACGGGAATTGTGACGGCATCGTCATTGAATGTACGCACGGGGGCAGGTACTTCCTATGATATTTTGCAGTATAACAATGCCAATGTTTTGTTGGCGAAAGAAGATAAAGTGACTATTTTGGAGAAATTGTCAGGCTGGTATCAGGTTAGTTTTGTAAAGGATAACACGACTTTGACAGGCTTTGTCAGTTCCAATTATATTGCGATTGAACAGGCGTCGACTGCGGTACCTGCACCGACAGTAACGCCGGCATCTACATCAGAACCAACAATTACCTATCGCTATGAGACATCCTACCGGCCGGTTTCAGTGGGTGCAAAGGTGCTGAAAAAATCCAAGCTTTACAAAGCAAATGGAAAGAGTGTTTATAAGGTTGGCAGGAAAAAAATGTCGCTTGCAAAGGGAAAGAAAATAAAAGTAATTGGTGAAAAGACGCTGAAAGGGAAAAAATGGTTCCATGTTTCTTTTACATATAAAAAGAAAAAAAGGAAGGCATATCTGCAGAATAAATATGTGAAACTGACAGCGGGCAAAGGTATATATGCACAGATTTTCAATGTGAAAAAGGCGGCGAATATCCGTAAAAAGAAAGGAACCGGTTCAGCATATAAAAAGGTAGGCGGGAAAAAAGTATCCATTGCCAAGAAAGCGGCAGTTACGATTGTAAGTGATGTGGCAGTAAAGAGTACCAGATGGTATAAACTGCGTTTTAACTACAAGGGAAAGACTTATACCGGATATTCCAATGCGAAATATGTAAAACTTGCAAAGAAACCGGTGACGAAAAAAGTTGCGGTAGTTGCCATGAGCGATGCGCAGTTTGAGCAGGCAATGAAAAATGAAGGATTTCCGGAATCGTATAAACAGAGTTTGCGTGCACTTCATTCGGCATATCCGTATTGGCAGTTTAAAGCCTATAAAACCGGTCTTGACTGGAATACGGCTGTAACGGAGGAATCGAAAACGGGTGTGAACCTGATTTCCAATGCGAGAGCAAAGGCATGGAAGTCAACCGAAAAAGATGCATACGATGCATCTACCGGCAAGTGGAAGGTATTTGACGGAAGCACATGGGTTGCTGCATCGAAAGCTGCGGTGGCATATTTTATGGATCCCAGAAACTATTTAAATGATCGAAGTATTTACATGTTTGAGTTACTGGAATATCAGTCGCAGTACCAGACAAAATCCGGTGTCAATACAATTTTGTCCAACACACCATTTTACAACAAGAAGTTTTCCTATACGGATGTCAACACCGGTGCGGCGAAAACGATGTATTATGTGACTGCATTCATGGAGGCAGCGAAGATTAGCAAGGCAAGTCCTTATCATCTGGCTAGCCGTGTCAAACAGGAAGTCGTGACAAGTGCGACAACAACGAGTACGGCAGTTACCGGTACGGTATCTTCCTATCCGGGAATTTATAATTTTTATAATATTGGTGCGACTAGCAGCAGTACACCGGTGTTAAACGGACTGAAGTGGGCGAGTGATAAAAAGGCGGGTACCTATTTAAGACCTTGGACCGACCCATACCGTTCGATTGTCGGCGGCGCGCAGTACATAAGTTCCGGCTATATTGCCAAGGGGCAAAATACGTGTTATCTTGAAAAATTTAACGTGACAAGTTATAAACGCTATTCCCATCAGTACATGACAAATGTGGAAGCGGCGTATGAAGAATCGATTAAGACGAAAAAGGCATATGCCGGTATGATGGACAAATCTCCATTGGTATTTTCAATTCCGGTTTATGAAAATATGCCGGCGGCAAACAGCCCAATGCCCAAATAAAAAGGACAAGAAAGGGAAGGGACGATACGATGAAAAAAAGAATGACAGCAGGAATTATTTTGATACTTATGATGGCATTTTGTCTGCCGGTTACGGCAAAGGCGGCGAGCGGTTCGCTGCAGTTATCGGCACTGTCAGAGACGGTAAGCAAGGGAAGTCAGGTGACGGTAGTATGTCAGGTGGCGTCTGCCGAGTCCTTTGCGGATGTTTCGTTCCGTCTTTCCTATGATGATTCGATTTTAACTTTTCTTTCCGGTGGCAAAAAGGTAAGCGGCGGAAATGGCATGCTGGAAATTGCCTCTACGGGAAATACGGCCGAAGTGCCGAAAAAGACCTTTTCCCTGCAATTCAAGGCAAAGAAAAAAGGAACCACGATAATCCGGGCAGACGGAGATATATCGGTGACAAATGCAAGCGGCGAAAAATTTTCCATGTGGAGTAACCAGGTGGCGGTTTCGGTTGTGAAAAAGAAGAAAAAGACGGGAAATACTGAGGTACAAACTACACCGAAGGCAACAAATGTTCCGGTAGTGACGGCACCGCCGGTAAAATCCAAAGAAAATCGTCTGAAAACGCTGAAACTTGACGCTGTTTCGATGACGCCGGAGTTTTCGCCGGAAGTTACGGCTTATGAGGCGACAGTAGATGCTAATTCGGATTCTTTGTATTATTCGTATGCGCTTCAGGATGAGAAAGCGAGAGTTTCGGTGCGTGGCGGCGAGAATCTTTCTGAGGGAAATAATGATGTATCGTTTGTTGTGACGGCGGAAGATGGCAGTGTGAGAGAATATAAAGTGATGGTTACGAAAGAAACAAAGGAAGAGACCGAGAGCCGGGAAGATGAGGCAGATACAACGCAGTCTGTTGGATTTGTGGTCGAGCAGAAAGGGGATAAAAAGATTATCAAAAATTCTTATGAATTTGAGGTTGCAAATCCCGATGATTTAGAGCGGGTGCCGGAAGGATATATTCAATCGTCCGTTGTGCTTTCTGGTGTTACGGTGCCGGCTTTTACGATGGAACATGATTTGGATAACAATTATCTGCTTTTGTATCTGAAACCAAAAACCGGGGATGCAGCGCTTTACCAGTATGACCGCACGGAGCAGACGATTCAGAAATATACCGGAACGATGGTAGAACGTGTGAATAAGGGCGAAACGGCAGATGACAGTGGTTCATTTCCGATTTCCACGACAGTCCTTATGGCAGTGATTATTGTTTTGATTGTTACGGTATTGAGCCTTTTGATTGCCATGCTTAAGATGGCGATGAAGCGCCGGGATAAAAGAGGGAAGGAACTTGATTTTTAAGAGGCTATCTGTTATACTGCGGATAGAACAAAGGAGGAAATAAAAAATGTATATATCCATTGATTTTAACAGTGATGAAGCATTGTATCTCCAGCTTAGAAATCAGATTGTTTATGCGATTGTTAAGGCAGAGTTAAGAGAAGGGGAAAATCTTCCCTCCGTCCGTGATATGGCAGAGACGGTTGGGATTAATATGCACACGGTAAATAAGGCATATGCGATGCTCAGACAAGAAGGATATCTGCAGCTTGACAGGCGTCACGGTGCAATTGTGGCGGTTGATGTGGATGAAATTAAAGCGCGCATGGAACTGGCGCAGACAATGGATTTGATTTTAGCACAGGCGATTTGTAAAAATGTATCGCGTGAAGATGTACACAAGTTAGTGGACGAAATTTATAACCAATATGAAGGATATCGAAATGGAGAATCATTATGAGTAGACAGTTTACTACGGAAGCAGAAAAAGCGTTGAATAAAGCTGCTAAATTTGCCATTCGTATGGGACAGAGGATTGTCGGAAGCGAACATCTTTTGTTCGGTCTTAGTGCGGCACCTGGTGTGGCAGCAAAAGTTTTAAAAGAAAATGGCATGGATAAAGAGCGGTTAGACATAGAAGTTCGTGAATACTGCGGTATGTCGGATGTTGTCGAAATAGAGCCTTTGCGGGGTGAGACTTCGCCGAAACTGGAGGCACTTTTACTGGCGGCGGCAGAGGAAGCCGGGAAAATGCAGTTAAAAGAGACTGGAACGGAGCATATGCTGTTGGCAATTTTAAAAGACACGTCATGTGTGGCGTATAAGATTTTGCTAGCGTCAGGTGCGCCAATTCAGAAGCTTTATACAGACATTATTCTCACGACCGGCGGTGATATGGTACAGGCAAAAAATGAACTGATTGCCAGCCGTTCCCGCAACAAGAAAAATTCGGGTACTCCGACATTAGACCAGTATGCCAGAGATTTGACGCAGTATGCAAAGGACGGAAAACTGGATCCGGTATTAAATCGTGACGATGAGATTGAGAGTGTGATTGGAATTCTCAGCCGGCGCATGAAAAATAATCCGTGCTTGATTGGTGAGCCAGGTGTTGGTAAGACGGCAATTGTGGAAGGACTGGCATCTCGTATTGTGGATGGTGCGGTGCCGGATACATTGGAACAAAAAAGAATTCTTACATTGGATTTGTCCGGCATGGTTGCCGGTTCGAAATACCGTGGCGAATTTGAGGAGCGGATTAAACGTGCCCTTCGCGAGACGAAAGCGGCAGGAAATATTTTACTTTTTATCGACGAACTGCATACCGTTATTGGTGCCGGCGGCGCAGAAGGAGCAATTGACGCATCAAATATTCTGAAACCGGCGATGGCGCGTGGTGAGATTCAGGTGATAGGTGCGACAACGAGAGAAGAGTACCGTAAGCATATTGAAAAAGATGCTGCCTTAGAACGCCGTTTCCAGCCGGTTGTCATTGAAGAACCATCTGCTGTTCAGACGATTAGCATGTTAAAGGGGCTTAGAAGCCGCTATGAGGAATTTCACAAAGTGGAAATTACAGATGCAGCCATTGAGGCAGCAGTCCAGTTGTCGGAGCGCTATCTGAATGACCGTTATCTGCCGGATAAGGCGATTGATTTGATTGATGAGGCATCTGCCAAATTCCATTTGCAGACTGTTTATGCACAGTCTGACCGCACGCAGGAATATGAAAAAGAGCGGGAAGATTTGTATGAGCAGAAAGAGCAGGCCTTGATTGCTGGTGACTTAGAGCGCGTGAGAGAGCTGCTTGCTGCGGAAAAGAAGTTAGAAAAGAAAATAGAAAAAGAAGAAGAATTAAAACAGGAACAGCGACAGAAAAAAGATAAAATTCTGCCATCTCACATTGCCCAGGTGGTTGCCAAGTGGACACACATTCCGGTAGAACAGATGGAGGAAGCGGAAAAAGAGAGACTCAAAAAACTGGATGCCATTTTGCATGAGCGTGTCGTTGGACAAAATGATGCTGTTAAGGCTGTGGCCCGTGCAATTCGCAGGGGGCGCGTGGGCTTAAAAGACCCGAAACGTCCGATTGGTTCATTTTTATTCTTAGGACCTACAGGTGTCGGAAAAACAGAACTTAGCAAGGCTTTGGCAGAAGCTGTGTTTGGTTCGGAAAAAGATATGATTCGCGTTGACATGTCGGAGTACATGGAGAAACAGAGCGTGTCGAAAATGATTGGTTCACCTCCGGGATATGTTGGTTATGAAGAGGGCGGACAGCTCAGCGAAAAGGTTCGCAGAAAGCCGTATTCGGTTCTTTTGTTTGACGAAATTGAAAAGGCACATCCGGATGTCTTTAATATGCTTTTGCAGGTGTTAGAGGATGGTCACATTACGGACGCCCACGGCAAAAAGGTGGATTTTAAAAATACGATTATCATTATGACATCAAATGCCGGCGCAAACCGGATTATTTCTCCAAAAACACTTGGCTTTGGACAGGTGAAGACGAGCGAGGAGGAATACAAGAAGATGAAGGAAGGCGTGATGGAAGAAGTGAAACATATCTTCAAGCCGGAGTTCATTAACCGTGTGGATGAAATGATTGTTTTCCATGCCCTTAATAAGGAAAATATAAAAGATATTACAAAGATTATGTTAAAGCAGTTTGCAAAACGAGTGAAAAACCAGATGGATATGGAACTTTGCATAGCAGACGATGTGGTTGATTTTATTTCCGATAAAGGCTTTGATAAAGATTACGGCGCAAGACCAATCCGCCGTGCTTTGCAGACCGAACTTGAGGACGTTTTGGCAGGGGCTGTGCTTATGGAAGATATTTCTATCGGAGATACGGTGGATGTTTCGCTTTCTTGTGAAGGAACGAAGAAGAAAATTGTAGTAAAAAAGAAGACTTTTGCGGATGAGAAAAAGTGAAGAAAAAATCACAAAAAAGTAATGGCAAAATAAGTCGAAATATTGTATACTTGAAGTATAAAAAAGATGCTGCAATGAAAAGGCGTCAACGAGTGAACGAAGGAGGAATCACAAGATGGGCGTAGTAGAAGAATTGATTCGCAAAGATGCGGATGGGACGTTAAGCTTTGGCAATTATTTGCTGGATACGAAGACGAAAAAATCGGATTTTGCATTCGAGGGTGCAACCTACAAAATCAAGACCTTTAAGGAAATTACCAAATTGGAGAAGAATGGTACGTTAGTGTATGAATCGGTACCGGGTTCTACTGTAACAAAGTTTAAGGGTAATCCGGATGTGGTTGAGTTTGAAGTAGAAGCACCAAGCGATATCAGTTTCACGCTTGAGATGGAACCATCCACCGAGTATAAATTGGTTGTTGATGGTGTGTCGGCAGGAAGAATCCCGACAAATGTCGGAGGCAAACTCAATGCGAGTTTATCTTTGAACGAAGGCGCGAAATCCAGCGTTAAGATTGTAAAGTGCTGATAAGTATGGATACCTCGGAAAAGGAAATGAAGTGATTTTTGGGCACCGGCAAGAATTTGCCGGTGCTTCTGCACATTATATCGTGGGAAAGGTGACTATGGCGAAAGAAAAGACAGTATTTTTTTGTAAGGAATGTGGTTGTGAGTCCTCAAAGTGGGTTGGACAGTGCCCGGCATGCCATGAGTGGAATACGATGGTGGAAGCACCTGCTAATGGCAAGCGGGGAAGGACTTCTTTAAGTGGCGGACGCCGCTCTGTGCCGATGGCAGCAAAGCCTGCTAAAATGAATGAGATTGAGACGCAGAAAGAGTGCAGACGACCGACCGGTATGAAAGAATTGGACCGGGTTTTAGGCGGTGGTATCGTACCCGGCTCTTTGATTTTGGTAGGTGGTGATCCGGGAATCGGAAAATCCACTCTGCTTTTGCAGATGTGCCGTCTGGTGTCCGCTGAAGGTACGAAAGTGCTTTATGTCTCCGGTGAGGAATCGGCAAGACAGATTAAACTCCGTGCCGAGCGGATTGGTAAATTTACGGATGATTTGTATTTGTTTTCAGAGACATGTATCGGTACCATTTTACAGGCGGTGGATGAGGTGAAGCCGGAGGTGTTGATTGTAGATTCGATTCAAACCGTTTTTGAGGAAAGTGTGGATGCGGCACCCGGCAGTGTAAGCCAGGTGCGCGAAATTACTTCGATACTTTTGCAGCTGGCAAAAAGTCAAAATATTACGATTTTTATTGTCGGTCATGTGACGAAAGAAGGAAATGTGGCTGGTCCGAGAATGTTAGAGCATATGGTGGATACGGTGCTTTATTTCGAGGGTGATAAAACGGCGATGTACCGGATGCTCCGGGGTGTCAAAAACCGTTTTGGTTCGACAAACGAAGTCGGTGTTTTTGAAATGCAGAATCAGGGCTTAGTGGAGGTGCCAAATCCTTCGGAATATCTGATGCAGGGACGTCTCCCAAATGAAGCCGGTTCTGTGGTTGCCTGTACGATGGAAGGCAGCCGGCCATTTCTTTTGGAGGTTCAGGCTCTCGTCTGCCAGACCAGTTTCCCGATGCCAAGGCGTACGGCGGTAGGGACAGATTATAACCGTGTGAATCTTTTGATGGCGGTACTGGAAAAGCGAATGGGCGTGCGGATGGCAGACTGCGATGCCTATGTAAATGTAGCCGGCGGCATGAGAGTTGTTGAACCGGCGTTAGACCTTGCACTTGTGGCGGCACTTTTGTCGAGTTATCATAACCGGAGTCTCCAAGACGGCATGCTTTTGTTTGGTGAGGTCGGACTGGTTGGTGAGGTGCGTGCGGTATCACAGGCAGAGCGTCGTGTAGCAGAGGCAATCAAAACGGGCTACACGGTGTGTGTGCTGCCGGAGAGTAACCGTGCCTCTATTGAAAAAGCAGGTAATCTTGATACCCAAAAAATTAAACTTATTGGCGTTAGGCACGTGAGAGAACTGTTAGACTGCGCAGGTTTATAGAATTGTGTGTGTAGCTTGTGTAAAATATGATTGGATAAAGGAAGGATAAAAGAAATGAAACAACTTAAAGAATTATGGACACTTGTAAACAACTGGCTTGGCAATGGAAAAAAATGCATCATTGGTTTGGCGTTTCTCCTCGTTGGTTTTGTCATGAACTGGTTTTCTCATCCGGTAGAGGGACTTTCTCAGATTCCGTTTACCTTGATGACCGCCGGAGGTTTGTGCCTTGTCAATGCGTTGTTTTCGAAGTGGACAGATAAAAATATCAATTTGTTGTTCTTTGTCCTTGCTTTTATTTGCGTAATGGACCTTGGAATTGTTCTTCTCGATGGTGATTTCTCACAGTTTACCACGATGGTTACTGTTACCTGTGCCTGCACAGTTTTTTCATGGGCATTAAACTTTGCCCTTTTGCAGTCGGTAGAAGTAGACGGTGCTGCCAAGAAAATTGTAATGTCGTTTTTGGCAACGGTTTGCAGTGCCGTGATTATGGCAGCAGTGTTTGTTGGTTCGATTTGGCTGGCATCGTAAAATCTGTGGATTCTTTCAGTGAGACAACGTTATTTGTCTTAAAAGTTAAAAAGAGTTGCATATTTAAGAGAAAATTTTTCTAAGGACGTCCTGAAATGCAACGCTATGTACAAAATCAGTCA
>OLJF01000898.1_pt1 | contig 23024 bp, 23 predicted proteins | sample 1609751 | NCBI WGS metagenome assembly OLJF01 (sample SAMEA4350171, study PRJEB24818) | metagenome | biome: human; feature: gut; material: faeces | place: Denmark | collected 2013-09
GGAAATTACCTGGCCCCGGCGGCGACCGTCGGCAGCTTTCCGGCCGGGCGCGGTCCGCTCGAGCTGGGGGCGGTGCAGCCGACCTACCCGCGCGGCGTGACGCCCTGCGACCTCGGCAGCCTGCTGCCCGATGATTTGAGCGGTGCCCTGCGCGAGGGATTGACCGCCTTGCCCGCAAGCTGGCGGCCTATCGCGCCCCCGACGCCGTGCTGACGGGTCTGGAGACCCGCACCAGCAGCCCCGTGCGCCTGCTGCGCGATAAAGAAAACCTGCAATGCACCGGCCTGGCCGGGCTTTACCCCTGCGGCGAGGGTGCGGGCTACGCGGGCGGCATCATGACCGCCGCCGTCGACGGTGTGCGCTGCGCCGCCGAGCTGATGAAGAATTGGGGACCGATGGCGGACTGATGCGTCCACAGGGGCCGGACTGCCCGGCCCGCAGCCTACAGGAAACCGCCCTATAACCGGAAAGACGAGGACCGGACATGTCCGGCCCCTACAATGCAGTGACAACAGATTGGACAACCAAATGCCTGACAACAAAACTCCCAAATATCAATACGATCACTACGACTTCGGCGATATGCTGGACAGCGCCGTTGAGGCGGGCAGCAAAATCGGCTCGTCGGTGCTGGGCAGCATTGCAGACGCCCTTGCACAGGCGGGCGATGCCATGAGCAGGCCGCAGCCCGACAGCTTCGCCGCATGGAAGCGCCGCCTGGAGCGCATGTGGAAAAACGGCGGCCAGTTTGTCGGCGTTGCGCTGACGGCGGTCGGCTGGACCTTTACAGGCTGCTTTGGCATCGCGGCGCTTGTGCTGGGCATCCTGACGGCAGTCGGCGCAGGGCCGCTGGGGCTTTCCCAACAGGATTTTATAGCCCTGCCGATTTTGACGGCTGTGTTTTACCCCGCAACGCTCGGCTTCCTTTTTATGGCCGTTGTGGGCATGAAAAAGCTGGCCTATTTCAGCCGTCTGCGCAAGCTGCTGCGCGCTGCCAATGACTGGACCTGCGACCTGCCCGCGCTGGCCCGCAAGGCACAGATCAAGCAGGAAAAGGCCTATGAAACCGTTGCAAAGGCTGTGGCGAACGGGGATCTTCCCAATGCCGCCATTTCCGACGATTACAGTACGCTTTACCTGGACGATTCGCTCATGCCGACGGCGGCAAAGCCCGCCGCAGCGCCGCAGGCCGAGCCTGCCGAACCCCTGACCGATGCCGAACAGTTCCGCCGCGAGGGCATGGACTTTTTGAACTACTTAAAAGTCTGCCGCGGCAAGCTGGGCACCGATGCGGACGAAGAACTTGCCGCAATGCAGAAAACCTGCGCGTCGATCATGGGCTTTGTTCACAACCACCCGGAGCAGCTTGGCCGCGTGCGCCGCTTCCGGGAGTATTACCTGCCAACGACCCGCAAGCTGCTGGACACGGCGCAGGGCCTGGGCGATACGGACAGCGCGAACGCGGCGGAGATCCGCCGCGACATCACCGGCATCCTGCACACGCTGAACCAAGCGTATGAAAAGCTGTACGATACCCTTCTGCAGGACGTCAGCATGGACGTTTCCACCGAGATCGACACGCTGGAGGCTATGCTGCGGCAGGATGGTCTGACCCACGATTTTGAAGCTGATTTTAACACAAGGAGCTAAACTGTATGAATTACCCTGCGTGGCAACTGAAAAAGGCGGACCCCGCGGCGGAAACCTCGCTGGCCGGGGCCGGGTGCGGCGTACTGCTGCGCCGGGTGCTGGCCGCCCGCGGCTGCACGGACCCCGCCGCTGCGCAGGCCCTGCTGGGCCAGGGCGAACCGCTGAGCGACCCGTTTCTGCTCACCGATATGGACAAAGCTGTCGTCCGTATCCAGGAGGCCATCGAAAATGAGGAGCTCATGGTCATCTACGGTGACTATGACGTCGATGGCATCTCGGCCACGGCCATTTTGTACGAATGTCTCACCAGCCAGGGCGCACACGTCCGCTGCAAGCTGCCTACCCGCGGCTCCGGCTACGGTCTGACACGCGCGGCGCTGGAATCGCTGGCGTCCAAGGGCTTCAAGCTCGTCGTGACGGTAGACAACGGCATTTCCGCCGTCGAGGAGGCCGCCTGCGCAAAGGAGCTGGGCCTTGACCTCATCATCACGGATCACCACCTGCCGGGCGACACGCTGCCAGACGCCATCGCCGTTGTTGACCCCAAGCGCCCCGACGACGAAAGCCCGTTCAAGGACCTGTGCGGCGCGGGCGTGGCCTTCAAGCTCTGCGCCGCGCTGGATGGCTGCCCGCCGGAAGAGATGCTGGAATACTGCGGCGACCTCGCCGCTGTTGGCACCGTGGCCGACGTCATGCCCCTGACAGGGGAGAACCGCACCATCGTCAAAGCAGGTCTGCGCCAGCTGCAAAATACGGACAGACCCGGCTTCTGCGCCCTTTTGGAAGAAGTGGGCCTTGCAGGCAAGCCGGTGACGGCAGAGAACATCAGCTACGCCATCGCGCCCCGCATCAATGCGGCGGGCCGGATGGACAGCGCTGTCACCGCTTTGCAGCTGGTGCTCTGTGAGGACGAAGACCGGGCGGTCGAATTGGCTCATAAGCTGAGTGACATCAACATCCAGCGGCAGGAGACGGAGATGGAGATCGTCAAAGCCGCGCAGGAGCTGCTGGACGCTGAGCCGGAACGCCTCGAAGATCGGGTCATCCTGCTCTGGGGCAAAGACTGGCACCCCGGCGTCATCGGCATCGTGGCCTCCCGCCTTGTGGAAAAGACCGGACGCCCGGTCATCGTGGTGTCGGTGGATGAGCACGGCGAGGGCAAGGGCAGCGGCCGCAGCGTGCAGGGCTTCAACCTGCACGAGTGCATCGCCTCTTGCGCCGACATCCTGCTCCGCTTCGGCGGCCACGCCATGGCAGCGGGCCTCTCGGTGCGGGAAGAGGATCTGCAGACGCTCCGCCAGCGGCTCAACGACTGGGCGGCCCGGGAGTGTCCCGTGCTGCGCACCCCGCCGCTGGAATGTGATCTGTCCGTCCACCTCGACCGCCTGACGGTGGAGAGCGTCCGCCGCCTCGACCAGCTGGCACCCTACGGTGCCGACAACCCCAGCCCGGTCTTCGTGCTGGAAAGGGCTGTCGTGGAGGGCGTCTACGCCGTCTCGGAGGGCAAGCACTGCCGCCTGCGTCTGCGGCAGGGCAATTCCAGCATCTACGCCGTCTGGTTCGGGATGCACCCGGAACAGGTGCCTTACTCGACGGGCGACGTCGTGGCCGCAGCCATCAGCCTTTCGGTCTACGATTCGCCCCGGGGCGCACAGCTGTCGGGCCGCATCATCGAGCTGCACCCGGCGGGCCTCGGCAACACAGCTGCGGAGCAGGCCGCGCTGGTGCAGGCGCTGCGCCGGGGTACGCCCCTGACGCCGGAGCAGAAGGAGAGCATCGCCCCGGAGCGCAGCCATATCATCACCGTTTATCGGGAGCTGCAGGCGCGGCGCTGGCACGCCGAAGACCTGCAGCCCCTGTTTGCAAAACTCGGCGAGGAGAACACCGGTCGGACGCTGGTGGCCGTCGCCGCGCTGGAACAGGTCGGCCTCATCACAGCGGCTGACCGGGGCGGGGCAAAGTTCTGGGAACTCGTGCCTGCCACCGGAAAGAAGAACCTTGCCGATGCGCCCATCCTGAAATGTCTGGAGGAACGATAAAGATGCCTGAGGGAAAGAAACCTGTCCTTCCCTCGCCCGCAGCACCGGCTGCGGCGAAAGAGGACAGCTACTCTGCAAAGACCCATCTCCACCAGCCCGTGCCGGTGACGGAGATGGCTACCGTGGCCGCAACGGCCCTGCCGGCCAACGCCCCTGAGGGGACCCTTCCCTCGGAGGTGCGGCCCGAGATCGTGACCTGGGAGAAGCTGGTGGAGGCCATCAAAGCCAGCGGCAAAGCCTACAATATGGCCATGATAGAAAAGGCTTACGACCTGGCCAACGACGCCCACAAGGGGGTCTGCCGCCGCAGCGGTGAGCCCTATATCTGCCACCCGCTGGCTGTGGCCCGCCTCGTGCTGGACCTCGGCATGGACAGCGAGAGCATCGCCGCCGCCCTGCTCCACGACGTGGTGGAGGACACCCCCACCACGCTGACCGACCTGACCGCCGCTTTCGGCGAAGAGGTGGCCGCGCTGGTGGACGGCGTCACCAAGCTGACCAAGATCCAATTTTCCAATATCGAAGAGCTGCAGGCCGAGAACCTGCGCAAGATGCTGCTGGCCATGAGCCGTGACGTCCGCGTCATGATCATCAAGCTCTGTGACCGCCTGCACAATATGCGCACCGGCGACGCATGGCCGGAGCAGAAGCGCCGCGACAAGGCCCGGGAGACCATGGAGGTCTACGCCCCCATCGCCAACCGTCTGGGCATCCTGAACGTCAAGGAGGAGCTGGAAGACCGCAGCCTCCACTACCTCGACCCCGTGGGCTACGAGGAGATCAACAAGATGCTCAGCGAGCGCGCGGGCGACGAGTTTCTGGCCAGCGTGTCGGGCGTCATCAAGAGCCGCCTCGAGGAGAGCGGCATCGAGGGCGCGACCATCAAGCGGAGAGTCAAGAGCATCTACGGCATCTACCGCAAGACCATCATGCAGAACAAGTCCTTTGATGAAATTTACGACATCTACGCGGTGCGCATCATCCTGGACACCCTGGCTGAGTGCTACAGCACCCTGGGCCTCATCCACGATATGTACCACCCGCTGCCCAACCGCTTCAAGGACTATATCTCCACCCCCAAGCCCAACGGCTACCAGAGCCTCCACACCACCGTCATCGGCCACGAGGGCATCCCCTTTGAGGTGCAGATACGCACCCGCACCATGGACGAGCAGGCCGAGTACGGCGTTGCCGCCCACTGGAAGTATAAAGAGGGCCTCGAGGGCCACGATAAACTGGATGAGCGGCTGGCATGGGTCAGCCAGCTGCTGGAAAACCAGCGCGTCAGCGAGGATTCCGGCAATCTGCTCCACGATTTGAAGAGCGACCTGCTGCCGGAGGAGGTCTTTGCCTTCACCCCGAAGGGCGACGTCATCAACCTGCCTGCGGGCGCAAACTGCATCGACTTTGCCTACGCCATCCACTCTGCCGTCGGCAACCGGATGGTGGGCTGTAAGGTCAACAACCGCATCGTCCCCATCGACCACGTTGTGGCGACGGGCGAGATCATTGAAGTCATCCTCGGCCCGGCGGACAAAGGCCCCAGCCGCGACTGGCTCAAGATCGTGCGCACCAGCGAGGCCAAGAGCAAGATACGCAACTGGTTCAAGAAGATGCGCCGCGAAGAGAACATCCAGCAGGGCCGCGACGCGCTGGCCAAAGAGCTGCGCCGGGAGATGATCTTCATCCCCGACGACCAGCTGGATGAGTTCGTGGGCAGCTGCAGCCGTCGTCTGCGCCAGAACAACGCGGAGGAAATTTACGCTGCCATCGGCTACGGCGGCATGACCATCGCCAACTGCCTGCCCAAGCTCAAAGAGGAGTGGCAGAAGCTCAAGGCCGCCGAGGCTGCTGAGAACAAGTCGGTGGAGGATCTGCCGAAGGTCGATTTGAGCCGCGTCCACGCCACCGACGGCGTGGTGGTGGAGGGCTTCGACAACACCCCCATCAAGTTTGCAAAGTGCTGCTCGCCCCTGCCCGGCGACCCCATCGTGGGCTTCATCACCCGGGGCTTCGGCGTCTCCATTCACAAGCAGAGCTGCGCCAACGCGGTGTCCAGCATGAAAGACCCCTCCAACGCCCCCCGCTGGGTCAAGGCTTACTGGGCCGACAGCGTCAAGGACAGCTACAAGGCCGGTCTGGAGATCATCGCCCTCAACCGCAACGAGCTGCTGTCCGATGTGCTGGCCGCGCTGGCTGACATCCGCGTCCCCATCTACGCCATGAACGCCCGTCAGGTGGAGAACAACTGTGCCGTCATCAGCCTGACCATCGGCATCAACAATACAGAGCACCTCAACCGGGTCGTGGCCCGTCTGTCCAAAGTCAAGGATGTGCTCAAGGTAACAAGGAGCTAATATGCGTGCAGTCATTCAGGCCGTATCCTCGGCCAGCGTCCGGGTCAACGGCGGCGAGCCGCGCCCCATCGGTCCCGGCCTCGTTATCCTGCTGGGCGTCAAGGACACCGATACTCTCGACATCGTGCCGAAACTGGCTGAAAAATGCGCGGGCCTGCGCATTTTCAAGGACGAAAACGACAAGCTGAACCTCAGCGCAAAGGACCTCGGGTACTCCGCGCTGGTGGTGAGTCAGTTCACCCTCTACGGCGACACGAAGAAGGGCTTCCGTCCCAGCTTCATCAAAGCGGCAAGACCGCCGCTGGCTGTGGACGCCTACGAGCTGTTCCTCGCTGAGATGAACAAGCAGGGACTCAAGGATGTCCAGCACGGCGAGTTCGGCGCGGATATGCAGGTGTCGCTGGTCAACGAAGGCCCCTGCACCATCGTCATCGACACCGACGAGTGGCATAAAGGAGAAAAATAAACCATGAAGGCATTTCATCTGGTCGGCCCTGCGCCGTTTTACACCAACAGCTTCCTGCTCATCTCGGACGCAGGCAACGCGGTGGTCATCGACCCCGCCGCCGAGGTGCAGGAGTACGATAAGATCTTAAAGGAGCACGGCGGCAAGCTGAGCCTTATCCTCTGCACCCACGGCCACTACGACCATGTGGGCAGTGCGGGGGTCCTGAGCCGCGAGTGGGGCGCAAAGCTCTACTGTGAGCCCGCCGACTGTCGGGGGACCCAGCTGCTGCCCCTCAATGGTTCGGACAGCGGCTACGAAGAGGGCGAGGTCATCCCCCTCGACGAGCTGAGCTTCACTGTCTGGCACACCCCCGGTCACACTGAGGGCAGCGTGGTGCTGCTGTGCGAAAACTATCTCTTCGTGGGCGACACGGTCTTTCAGGGCAGCATCGGCCGCACCGACCTCGAGGGCGGCGACAGCCGAAAGATGGACGAGAGCCTGCGCAAGTTCGCGGCCCTGCCCGTCCCGGCCGAGGCGCAGGTGCTGCCCGGCCACGGCGATTTCTCCACCTTCGGGCAGGAGGCCGCCACCAACTTCTATATCAAAAATGCGCTGAGAAACGCATAAAAAGGCGGGATTTCACATGAATATCTATATCACGGGCCTCGGCTCGGGCTACGAGGTGGAGCACCTCGTCCGCCTGTTCTACCCAATGGCCCCGCTCACCCTCACCCCGCCCGAGGACGGCGCAGACTGCGTCTGGGCCGAGAAGCGGCCTGACAAGCTCTGGGCCATGGTGCGGCAGGGCGGCAAGAGCCAGACCGCCGAAGCACCTCTGCCCATTCCCGTGGAAGAGGGCGGCGAGACGCCGGAATTTGCGCTGGCCAGCCTGACCTATAACCTGCTGCGCAGCTGGACGGGTATCCGCCCGCCCTGGGGCAAGATGACCGGCGTCCGCCCGGTGCGCCTTGTCCACGACAAGCGGGCCGCAGGCTGGACGGAAGAGGAAATCGACGATTTCTTCCTCAAGCGCTTCGACTGCTCGCCCGAAAAATACGGCATGGCCAAGGCCATCGCGGACTTGCAGGAGCCTATCCTGAAAGTAGGCAGTGCGCCCAAGACCTACAGCCTCTATATCGGCATCCCGTTCTGCCCCTCCCGGTGCAGCTATTGCAGCTTCGTCAGCTGCAACCTCGACCGTGACCGCAAGCTGGTGCAGCCCTATGTGGACTGCCTGTGCAGAGAGGTCGAGGCCATCCGGGACGAGGCTGACAAGGCCGGGCTGATGCTCTGCAGCATCTACATCGGCGGCGGCACCCCCACCAGCCTCTCGGCAGCGCAGCTGCGCCAGCTCATGGGGACGGTGCGGGACTGCTTCGACCTTTCCACCATCGTGGAATACACGGTGGAAGCCGGGCGCCCCGACTGCACCGACGCCGAAAAGCTGGCCGTCATCAAGGAATACGGCGCGACCCGCATCTCCATCAATCCGCAGACCTTCTCGGATGAAGTATTGGAGAACATTGGCCGCAAGCACTCGGCTCAGGACATCCTCGACTGCTATGCCGAGGCCCGGGCCGCAGGCCACGACGACATCAACATGGACCTCATCGCTGGCCTGCCCGGCGACACGGTGGAAGGGTTCGAGAAGAGCCTGCGTCAGGCCATCGCCCTCGACCCTGAGAACATCACAGTCCACACCCTGACCCTCAAGCGGGCCTCCCGCATCGTCATCGAGGACCAGAAGGAGAACGACTACGCCGATGTGGCCGCTATGCTGGAAAAGTGCCATCTGCTGGCCGAGGCAGGCTATCGGCCCTACTACCTCTATCGTCAGAAAAATACCCTCCAAAACCTGGAAAACGTGGGCTGGTGCAAGCCGGGCCACGAGGGGTATTATAATATCTATATCATGGAAGAAGTCCAGACCATCCTCTCGGCCGGCGCAGGCGGCAGCACCAAGCTGGTGGCCGACGGCGGCAAGCGGATGCAGCGCATCTTTAATTTCAAGTATCCGACAGAATACATCCAGCGTTTCGACGAAGTGCTGGAACGGAAAAAAGGAGTGGCTGTTTTTTATGATCACGATTTGGGTACCGAAACGTCTGGTTGAGATAGACCTGTACAACGTCGCCGCCCAGAGCCCGGCGGCGCTGGCGGAGATGAGCGAGAAGAGCTACCGCCAGCGGGTGGCCTATGCTGCCCAGAAGATCAGGGACTCCCGCGCCAAGATCGTCATGCTCACCGGCCCGTCGGCCAGCGGCAAGACGACTTCAGCTCATAAGGTGGCCGAGGCTCTGGAAGCCTCCGGCACCCCGGCCCATGTCATCAGTCTGGATAACTTCTTCAAGGGCGCTCAGTATTACCCCCGCCTGCCCGACGGTACGCTGGACTACGAGAACCCCGACACGCTGGATATGCCCCTCATCCGCCAGTGCCTCAGCGATTTGAGCACCACCGGAAAGACCGTGCTGCCCATCTACGACTTCACCACCGAGTCCCGCTCCTCCGAGACGGAGACGCTGGACCTCAAGGGCGGCGTCTGCATCGTGGAGGGCATCCACGCCCTGAACCCTGAGCTGACGGGCCTTGTGAAAGGCGACGACGTCTACCGCATCTACGCCGGCTTGCGGGAGGAATACTGCATCGATGGCCGCCGTGTCATCAACACCCAGGACATCCGCCTCTGCCGCCGCACCCTGCGGGATGCCGCAGCCCGGGGCCGCAGCCCCGCCAAGACCCTCTCCATGTGGGACAGAGTCCTCGACGGCGAGACCCGGTATATCAAGGGCTTCAAGACTACGGCGGACTTTTTGCTGGACACTTCCTTCACCTACGAGCTGGGCCTCATCGCAAAGCTCCTGCGCCCGGTGAGCCAGCGCTTCACGCTGGAAGGCAACAACGCGGAGCTCTGGGACGAGACGGCCCGCCGCTTCGAGCATGTGGCCCCGGTGGAGCTGGAGCTTCTGCCCGCCGACAGTATGCTGCGCGAGTTCTACGCAGGCGAGGTATAAACGACATCAGAACGCGGAAAGTGTGCAAATTGCGAAAAAACTGTTTCCAAATCCGCACGATTCTGTAAAACTTGGGTGGGATTCGTTGCATTCCCCCCGGGAGTGCGCTATAATGAAAATAATCTCCGGCGGCACAGGGACAGCCTGAGCAGAAAACGCAGAGGAGTGCTGCCCACCCCGGGCATAGACAAGTGAGGTGTCTTTTATGGACTTCAATAAGATCAAGGAAATGGGCCTCGAGTATGCCGAGAAAGGCAAGAATGCCGCGCTGGATCTGGCCGAAAAGGGCCGCACCCAGGCAAAGATCGTGAACGCGCAGGGCAAGCTGTACAAGGCGCAGCGCCAGCTGGGCGCTCTGGTGTATAGTCTGGCCAAGGGCAACGAGGAGAACCAACCCCTTGTGGACAAATACATCGAGATGATCGCCAACATCGAGCAGGAGCTCTCCGACCTGAAAGCCTCTCTCGAGCCGGATACCGTCATTGAGACGACTTTCGAGGATACGGAAGAGGCTGCCGCCGACGTGACGGCTGACACAGCCGCAGAGCCCGCCGAGGAAAAGCCCGAGGACGACGAGGCCAAGACCTGCCCCCAGTGCGGCGCGCCCGTCTCGGACGACGCGCTGTTCTGCAACAAGTGCGGCGCACAGCTGTAAGCTAAAAAGCCCACGCAGGGCGGTGTCCCCCGGGGGATGCCGCCTTTTGTTGTGAATGAAATGAAAATTTTGCCGCAAAAAGCCGGAAAATGCGCTTGTACCCTTGCATTTCGGCAGATTCTGCGGTACAATTTGAATCTGTTCGCAGTTGTTTTCGGAATGCGGAAAGGAGACGCCCCATGCAGGACTGGACGCCGAGGGAACACTATACGGCGGAAGACCTCGTGGAGATCATCCGCATCCTGAGAGACGGGGAGAACGGCTGTCCGTGGGACAAAGTCCAGACCCACGCTTCCATCCGGAAAAACTTTCTGGAAGAAACGTGCGAGGCGCTGGAAGCCATCGACGCTGACGACCCTGTCATGATGCAGGAAGAGCTGGGCGACGTCCTGATGCAGGTGGCGTTCCACACCGTCATCGAGGAGGAGCGGGGCCGTTTCGACATGGAAAAGGTCTGCCGCGAGGTGTGCGAGAAGCTGGTCTTCCGCCACCCGAACATCTTTGCTTCCTCTGCGGCGGAAAATGCTGGTATAAACAGCTGGGATGCGCTCAAAAATAAGGAAAAGGGCCGCACGACTCTGGCCGATGAGCTGGACACCGTCCCGGCTACCCTGCCCGCCCTGATGCGCGCCCAGAAGCTCCAGAAGCGGGCCGCGCGGTTCGGCTGCGGGCCGGAGGATGCCGCCGGTGCGGCCAGGGCTCTGGACAGCGCCAGGGCCGCGTGGGACGCACAGCAGACGGCAGAGAACGCCGGTGAGCTGCTGCTGGCCGCCGCCGATGCCATGCGTCTGGCCGGTGTGGACGCCGAAGAGGCACTGACCTTTGCGGCAAAGCGCTTTACCCAGAGGCTGGAAGAGGACGAAACGTAAACGGGTACCAGACGGTCAGACCGTCTGCTCGAATAGAAAATGTTGAGAATATTGTGGAGGCTTTTATTATGACCAAGACCGATCTGATCGCACAGGTTGCGGCAAACACTGAGATGAGCAAGAAGAGCGCCGAGATGGCTGTCAACGCTGCATTCGAGGCACTGGGCAAGGCCATGGCCGAGGGTGAGAAGATCTCCATCTCCGGCTTCGGCACCTTCGAAGTGCGTGAGCGCGCTGAGCGTCAGGGCATCAACCCCCGCACCCGCGAGGCCATCACCATCGCTGCTTCCAAGAGCATCGTGTTCAAGCCGGGCAAGGCTCTGAAGGACACCCTGTAAGAGAAAACCCATCGCCGCCGGAACCTTTAGGCCCGGCGGCTTTTTTAATAGAGGAACAACCTCTCCGTCACGCCTACGGCGTGCCACCTCCCCTAATAGGGGAGGCTTTGGCATATCGTAAAGCTTTGCCTCTTCGCCAGAGGCTCCCCTACTAGGGGAGCTGTCGAGCGACAGCGAGACTGAGAGGTTGATACAAGGAGTTTAGAAATGCGTTTAGACAAATATCTGAAAGTTTCGCGGCTCATCAAGCGCCGCACGGTGGCAAACGAGGTGGCCGACGCGGGCCGCATCCTCATCAACGGCAAGACCGCCAAGGCCAGCCAGGCCGTCAAGGCCGGCGACATCATTGAGGTCACCTTCGGCAACCGGCCCATCAAGGTGAAGGTCCTCTCCGACGTGGAGCCCCGCACCAAGGACGTGGCCCGCGAGATGTACGAGATCATCGAGCAGGACAACGTGCTGGCAGCCGCCCACGACGCCCCGAAAGCCGAGTAAATCCGGCATGACCCCGCCCCGCCCTGCATAAGATGGCAGAAAAGGGGAGGGGAATGTCATGAAACAACAGGACGCAAAGCCGGAGCAGGCTCTGCCTCATGACCTCATCCTGGAGGGGCGGAACAAACTGACCGTCACCGGTGTGCGGCGGGTCATCCGCTGCGACGCCGAGGGGGCGGCGATGCTCACCTCGAAAGGGACGCTGGAACTCACCGGGGCCGAGCTGAGCGTCACCAGCCTCGACCTCGACAAGGGCGAAGTCAAGCTTACAGGCCGGGTGGACACGCTGGAATACACCGCAGAGCATACGCCGGGCGGCTTTCTGCGCCGTCTCGTCCGGTGATGGGCCCGGCGCTTTCGCCCGGGGCGGTGGGGCAGGAGATGGCGGCCTGCGCGGTGCTGGGCGGTGTGCTGGGTGCGACGCGGGCCGTTCTGCCCACCCGGGGCAGGGCCGCGTTCCTGCCGGATATGCTTTTTGTGGGAGCCGTGCTGATGGCTTTGCAGAGCTATGCCGTCTCCCAGAGTCAGGCCGGGCAGCTGCGGGGCTATATGGCGCTGGCGGCGTTCTGCGCCGCCGGGGCAGTGCAGGCAGCGCTGCGGCCTCTGTTCGCCGCTGCCGAAGCCTTTGCGGGGAAACTGCTGCTGGGACCGGTGCGGCTCGCCGCCCGGTGCATCGCCCCGTGGAAAGCCGCCCGCGCCGCCGCCAAAGTACGGCGGAACGAAAAAAGACTTGCAAAAAAACAGAAAAAGAGCTTGCCAACACCACGGCGTATGTTGTATAATTCAAACGTATCAAAGTGAGAGTACAGGCGCATTGGGCCTGCTGTCCGAAAACGGGAGGCACTGTGTTATGGCAAATCCGAGCCGGAAAAAGCGGAAGAGAAAGGCGTCCGTCGTGGGCGCTGTGCTGAAACTGCTCTTCCTTCTGCTTTTGCTGAGTATGCTGGCGGCGTACATCGCAAATCAGGTGGCGCTCAGCTCCAAGAAAGCGGAGCTGGACACCCTGCAGGAGCAGATCGACCAGCAGAAGACCCAGAACGAGGAGATGCAGCGCATCCTCAGCGGCGACTCGGACGACGTGACCGAGTGGGTCGCGCGGGACTCTTACAATTATGCGGCGGCCAACGAGCGCATCTTCGTGGATGTGACGGGCAACTGATGCCGCGCCCCGAGCGGCTTGCGGCCGGCGGGAAACACATTAGTCAACAAGGAGTATTGAGTTTTGGCGATTGAGGTAGGGAATATTTTTGAAGGCCGTGTCACCGGCGTAAAACCGTTTGGCGCGTTTGTTGCGCTGCCGGAGGGCCGCGTGGGCATGGTCCACATTTCTGAGGTGTCCAACGAGTATGTGCAGGACATTGCAGCCGTGCTGCATGACGGCGACACCGTGAAGGTGCAGGTCATCAATGTGGCACCGGACGGCAAGATCGCGCTGTCCATCAAGCGGCTGCTGCCGCCGGCACCCCGCGCTCCGCATGAGGGCCGCGGCCCCCGCCCCAACAACAACGGCCCGCGGGAAGGCGGCTTCCGCCGCAACGGTCAGGGCGGTCGTCCCCAGGGCGGACGCGGCCCGGCACGGGACGCAGCGCCCCGCGTCTGGCAGCCCAAGGCCCCGGCCAAGAGCGACAACTTGAGCTTTGAGGACATGATGAGCCGCTTCAAGAGCCAGAGCGAAGAGAAGATGGCCGACCTCGACCACGAGACCAACAACCGCCGGGGCGGCGGCTACGCACCCCGGGGACGCCGCGGCAGCCGCTGAGCCGTCCGCACAAGACGAAGAAGCTTTGGGCCTGCCCCCAGCGGGGCGGGCCTGTTTTTTGGTGCGGCACGCCGCACCCGACAGGAAAGGAAACCAGAATGCCTGCAAAATTTGAACTCATCGCCCCCTGCTTTTTCGGGTGCGAGTCCACGGCCAACTTTGAGCTGCGCCGCATCGGCGCCGAGGACATCCGGGTCAGCGACGGCCGTCTGACCTTCAGGGGCGGCGCGGATATGATAGCCGCCGCCAACCTCAACCTCCGCACCGTGGAGCGCGTGATGCTGCTCCTGAACACCTACACAGCCACCACTTTCGACGAGCTGTTCGACGGCGTCTACTCCATCCACTGGGAAGAGCTGCTGCCTGCCGACGCGGCCTTCCCGGTCACAGGCTCTTCGCTGAACAGCCAGCTGTCCAGCGTGCCGGCCTGCCAGAGCATCATCAAGAAGGCCGTGGTCAAGCGCCTGATGCAGGGCCACCGCACCACCAGCCTGCCCGAGACCGGCGCGGAGTATAAGATCCGCTTCATGCTCCGCAAGAACGTCTGCGAGATCATGCTGGACACCACCGGCGACGGCCTGCACAAGCGCGGCTACCGCCGCAACTCCATGGAGGCCCCCATCCGTGAGACACTGGCCGCTACCATCGCCGATCTGGGCCGCGTCCGCCGCGACAGCCTCGTGGAAGACCCCTTCTGCGGCAGCGGCACCCTCCTCATCGAGGCCGCTCAGAAGGCCATGAACATCGCCCCCGGCCTCAAGCGCCGCTTTGCCGCCGAGCGCTACAGCTTCGTGCCTGCCGCCATCTGGGCCGAGCAGCGCCAGAAGGCTCTGGCCGACTCCAAGCTGGACGTGGGCTTTGAAGCCTTCGGCTACGACATCGACCCCGCCGCCGTGGCTCTGGCCAACGCCAACGCCAAGCTGGCCGGCGTGGAGAAGCGCTGCCACTTCGAGGTGGCCGACGTGGCCGATTTCGCCGCCAGGAGCGAGGCCATCGTCCTGACCAATCCCCCGTACGGCGAGCGCATGAGCACCATCGAGGGTGCCGCCAAGCTGGCCCGCACCCTCGGCCAGCAGATGGAGGCCCACCCCTGCGCCGGTGTCTACGCCATCACTGCCGATATGGATTTTGAACACCACTACGGCAAGCGGGCCAACAAGCGCCGCAAGATGTACAACGGCATGATCCCCTGCCAGCTGTATATGTACTACAACGCCCCCAAGTTCGAGAACCGCCCCGCAAAGCCCATGCCCAAGAGCGGCTTTGACGGCAAGCGCACCCAGCCCGGCCACACGGGCCGTTTCGAAAAGAAATAAGATGCACTAGAAGACCGCACTGAAATCGATTCCAGTGCGGTCTTTTCTGATTAAATTTACAAAAGAACGGTTGAACGCTGACGAAAAATAGATTATACTAGTCTACAGCTGTGGGGAAGCGGTCTTCCCCTGCAAGAAAGGCTGCGCCCGGCGCGGCCCGCGAAAGGAATGAACAGAATGAAGGGACGTATGCGGCCCTATCTGCCGGAGCTGACCATCCGGGATTACAACACCTATCAGTGGTATCAGCGCGGCGTCCGCCGCCAGCTCTACACCACCTATGGGCTGTATTCCTGCTATGGTCTGCGCTACAACGGCGTCCTGTTCGCGGTGCTGGCCGACAGTCTGGCGGGCCGTCCGGCCACCTGTAAGCGGATGCGGGAGCCGGGTACGCTGGTCTGGCGGCAGATGATGTGCCAGACCCAGGGCATCCGGCTGGCCGCACAGGTGGAAGTCCTGCTGAGCTGGCACCGCATCCAGGATGCCCAGTGGGCCGACCTGCCCTTCTATAAAAAGGCACGGCGGGTGGTGGACACCGTCCTGCTGCGGCGAGCCTACCGGAAGGCCGCCGCCGAGAACCCGGCACTGGAGCGCATCTTCGTACAGGAGCGGGACCAGGCCAACGTCCAGATGACCCTGAACGCCAAGAACTATCTGCTGGCCGCAGAGCCGAAGGGCAACCTCTACGGCGCGCTCTACTCGGTGCTGGCCACCGACGACCCCAATCAGCGCAAAAGTATGCACTACATCGGCAGCTGCATCGGCCGGGCCGCTTATCTGCTGGACAAAGCGGAGAGCTTTTCCCGGGACAAAGATAAGGGCCGCTACAACGTCTTCCTCGTCAACGGCATCAACGACAGGAACGCCGCCCGGGAAAACGCCCGACGGCAGGCCCTCGCTGCGGTCAACGACCTCGTCCGCGCCTACGGGATGCTGGACGTCAAACTCAACCGCACCCTGCTGGACAACATCATGATCTTGGGCCTCCGCCACGCCATCGAGCCGCTGGACGTTGAGAGCCAGCCGGTACAATGGGAGCTGCCATGAAGGGACGCAAAAGTAAAAGCTGGGCCATGGCCTACTGCGGCATGGCCGCAGCGCTCAGCGTGGCCTTGATGCTGCTGGGGGCTGTGTTTCCCATTGCGATGTTCATCGCTCCGGCGGTGGCCAGCTTCCTCATCGCCACAGTCTGCGTGGAGTGCGGGAAGACCATGGCTCTGACGGCCTATGGCGCGGTGAGCCTGTTGAGTCTGCTGTTCGTGCCGGACAAGGAAGTGGCCCTCACCTTTGTGTTCCTGCTGGGGTACTATCCGTTGGCAAAGCCTTATTTCGAGCGGATACGCCCGGCCCTGCTGCGGGCTGTCTGCAAGCTGCTGCTCTGCAACGGCGGGATCCTGGCGATGTACGGGCTGGTGCTGCTGCTGGTCCCGGCGGGCAGCATCGCCGAAGAGCTGCGCACTACGGCGATGGCCGTCTCGCTGGTGACGCTGGCCATGGGCAATGCAGCCTTCCTGCTCTATGACCGGGCGCTCCACAATATGCTGATGCTCTATAAAGTAGTCTGGCAGCCGAGGCTCCACAAAATGTTGAGCGTCCATTGACGGATGTGGGACTTTGTGATACAATACCGCTGACCTTTTCCGTCGGCTTCTGACAGCTCCGAAAGGAGCTGTTTTTGTTTTCAGGAAGGCGGCGGAAAGAGCAGAAAGAGGGGATAGACGACTTCAGTTGACGAAAAAGCGCCGGGCCACGCGGGTGACAGCCGTGAGGGTGACGAGGAGAGGGATCATCGAAAGTTTCGGCGGGTGTTCCTCCGGTTGAAACGGGAGCGATAGCTTCCAGGGCTTATACCAGCCGCAGAGAAGGGCAAAAAACGGCAGCAATACCGCAACAGAATCCTTTCAAAGAAAGCCATACAAGAACATAGACTGATCGTAAGAGGCTGACAGCCGCCGTGTGCGTTCGCGCCGTGCTGTCGGCATGGAGGTGTTTTGTATGTGTGGCATCGTAGGTTATTCGGGTAAGCGCAGCGCCCAGGAAGTGCTGCTGAACGGTCTGGAAAAGCTGGAATACCGCGGCTATGACTCCGCCGGCGTCGCGCTGGCGCTGGAAGGCGGCATCCACGTCGTCAAGAGCAAGGGCCGGCTGGAAGTGCTCCGCCGCAAGCTGGAGGCAGAAAACCTGCCCGAGAGCTTCTGCGGCATCGGACACACCCGCTGGGCCACCCACGGCGAGCCCAGCGACGTCAACAGCCATCCCCACTCCACCCCCCGCGTGAGCATCGTCCACAACGGCATCATCGAGAACTACGGCCCTTTGAAGGCCGACCTGCTGGCCAAGGGCGTCACCTTTGAGAGCGAGACGGACACCGAGGTGCTGGTCAAGCTCATCGACTACTTCTGCTGCGCCCAGCCCAAGCAGAGCCCTCTGGCAGCCCTGCGGGAGGCGCTGGCGATGGTGCGGGGCAGCTATGCGCTGGGCGTGCTGTTCCGGGAAGAGCCGGACACCATCTACGCCGTCAAGAAGGAGAGCCCCCTCATCGTGGGCTGGGGCGAGGGCGAGAACTTCGTGGCCTCCGATATTCCGGCCCTGCTCAAGTACACCCGCCGCTACAGCGTCCTCGAGGAGGGCGACATGGCGGTGGTCAAGGCCGACGGCATCCGGTTCTACGACGCCTTCGGCAAGCCGGTGGAGCGGGAAGTGCTGACCGCCGACTGGGACGAAGAAGCCGCTGAGAAGGGCGGCTACCCCCACTTCATGCTGAAAGAGATCCATGAGCAGCCTGCCGCTATCACGGCCACCGTCAGCCCCCGCGTGGAGAACGGTATGCCCGACCTCCGCATCCCGGAACTGAGCGATGAGAAGCTGCGCAGCATCAAGAACATCCACCTCGTGGCCTGCGGCACGGCCATGCACGCCGGTATGGTGGGCAAGACTGCCATCGAGCGGCTGGCCCGAGTCCCTGCCGAGGTGGACATCGCCAGCGAGTTCCGCTATCGTGACCCCATCCTCGACCCCGACGACCTCGTCATCATCATCAGCCAGTCGGGCGAGACCAGCGACACGCTGGCTGCCCTCCGCCTCGCCAAGAGCAGGGGGGTGCCGGTGCTGGCTGTCGTCAATGTGGTAGGCAGCTCCATCGCCCGCGCAGCGGACTACGTCCTCTACACCTACGCTGGCCCGGAGATCGCCGTGGCGTCCACCAAAGCCTATATGGTGCAGCTCTGCACCCTCTACCTCTTCGCGTTCCGTCTGGCCTACGCCAGAGGCCGTCTGAGCGAGGCAGAGACCCGCCGCCTGACCGCCGAGCTGCTCCGCGCCGGTGAGGTCATCCAGCCTCGTCTGGCCGACTGTGAGCAGATAAAGTACCTCGCCAGCCGCTTCGTCAACACCCAGAGCTGCTTCTTCATCGGGCGCGGCTTCGACTACGCCCTCTCGCTGGAAGGCAGCCTGAAGCTCAAGGAGATCAGCTACGTCCACTCGGACGCCTACGCTGCCGGTGAGCTCAAGCACGGTACCATCAGCCTCATCACCGACGGTGTGCCGGTCATCGCGCTGGCCACCCAGAAGCAGGTGTACGAAAAGACCATCTCCAACGCCAAGGAGACCAAGAGCCGCGGTGCGCGGGTCATCCTCTTCACGACGAAGGACGTTGTCGTCCCGGAGGGCGTGGCAGACTATGTGGTACGTCTGGACGACTATGACGAGCTGCTGATGCCCCTGCAGCTCATCGTGCCGCTGCAGCTGTTCGCCTACTATATGGCCGTCCTGCGCGGCTGTGACGTCGATAAGCCCCGCAATCTGGCAAAGAGCGTGACGGTGGAGTAAATAGAACAAAAAAGGAAAGCCTCCCCAGCCAGGGAGGCTTTCCTTTTTATCTGAGATCCAGAGAGTTACCAGAACCAATAGCGTTTCTTGATGACGATGTAGGCGATGATGATGCCCACGATGACCACAAGGCCCGCGATGAAGAAGGTCATGTCCACATGGGCGAAGCGGAGATTCTGGGTGGTCAGCAGGTATTCGCCCGCCGTGTCCGCCTCGAGGACATTATCCTTGTAGCTGTTGAGGAACTGCCACTTGCCCTTGACGGCATTGTGCAGGTAGACGCGGGTGTAGGCGGCGTTGTCGCCGGTCATCTCGACCTGAACGACGCCCGGCAGAGCCTCGCCGCCGTTGAGGGTGAAGGTGACGCCATACTCAGAGGGGGCAAAGCTCAGGGCTGTGCTCACCTGCGCGGAGGTGCTCTTCACATCGCGGCCCGCAATGCGGATGGTGTAGTTATCGGCCTCGACCACGAGGGTCTTGCCGTTCAGACGGAGGGCATTCAGCATCTCGCCGGTGATGGTGGGGACCTCACGCTGTGCGAAGGTCACTTCGTCGGTGCCGTCGGCCTCGATGGCCTCCACGACGGGGTCGGTGATGACCTCACCGTTGTTGCCGTCGGTGCTGCCGCCGCCATTGCCGGAGCTGGAAGCATTCCGGTTGACGATGACCGTCACCGAAGCGGACGCCGTGCCGTTGGAGACGACGATGGAGGTCGCGCCCGTACCCACGGCAGTGATGACGCCCTTGGCGCTCACAGTGGCCACCTTGGTGTCATTGGACTTAAAGGTGAGGGACTGGGAGGCGGAAGATGGGGTCACTTTGCCGGTGATGGTGCGGCTGGCACCCGGTTTGAGGACGACATAGCTCGTGTTCAGGTCGATGGACTGACGGTCTACGCCGCTGTTGACGACCTTGACAGTGGCCGAAGCGCTCACATCGCCGCAGGTGGCGGTGATGGTGGCGGTGCCGGGGGCGACACCGGTGACTTTGCCGAAGTTGTTGACAGTAGCCACAGCGGGATCGGAGGAGCTGAGGCTCACGCTGGCGTAATTCGATGCGCTGGAAGGCAGCACGCCCAGCGACAGGGAAGTGGTCTCGCCGACAGCGATGGTGCTGGAGGCCAGCGTGATGTCCATCTCCTTGACGATCATGGATTCATCCAGCTCGGTGGTGATGGTGTAGACGCAGCTCACGCCGTCTGCGCTGGCGATGACCTGCGCCGTGCCGACGCCCACCGCCTGCGCTACGCCCTCAGACGTCACGTTCACGATGGTGCTGTCGTTGGACATAAAAGTTACCGTGGCATTGCGTGCGGCCTTTGCGGGCAGAATGACCGGTGAGAGCTGCTGCTGCGTCCCTACCGTCATGGTGGAAGCGTAGCTGCCGGTCTCGACGCTCTCCACAGCCGCAGCAGACCAGGGCAGAGAGAGGGCAGCGGCCGCGTTCAGGGGACCGGCTGCAGAGGCCGGAAGCGCAGCGCCGGCGGCTAGCAGGCCCAGCAGAGCGGTGCTCACGGCCAGCATTTTCAGGTTCAGTTTCATTCTTTCGTACCTCTTTGGGCGTTGATGTGAGCGCTTAGCGGAACAGAACGCCCAGAGCTTCCATCGCGTATTCGAAATAGGTCAGCTTGTCGTACTCCACGCGGGCGGTGACGCTCATACCGTTGGACAGATCGACCTTGTCGCCGCTGTTGCTGATGACGTAGGTGCTGTCCGGGGTGATGGTCATTTTGTAGTAAGAGCCGGAGGAGCTGGCGGTCACATCGCTGTCGATGGAGGTCACGGTGCCGGTCAGGGTGCCGTAGGAATACTCCGACAGGCCGGTGATGGCGATCTTGCAGGGGTCGCCCACATGGAGCAGCGGCCTGTCGTTGAGGGTGACGTAAGCCACCACCTCGAGGTCGCTGTTCTCGCTGGCGACGGTGGCCAGCGGGGTGCCGGCGCTGAGCACCATGCCCACCTTATAGGGCGTGTCCATGTGGATGACGCCGGAGGTGGGGGCATAGATGTAGTAGTCGTTGGCGCCGGTGCTCAGGGCGTCCATCTGGCTCTGCAGATTGTCGATGTTGCTCTGCACACTGGTCAGGCTGGCGGAGATCGACTGCAGGGTAGAGTAATACAGGGCCTCCACCTCGCTCTGGTTCTGCTCCATCAGGGCCTTGATCTGCTCGTCGGAGTAGCCTGCGGCCTGATAGGGCGAGGCGTCGAAGGCCTTCTGGGCGACCTGACTCTTGTAAGTCTCGTACTGGTAGTAGTAGGGCTGGTCGTCAATGTCCGTCTCGCTGAAATAGTTCTTGTCGTCCTGAATGGACTTGACCAGCTTTTCGTACTGGCTCTTCTGCTTTTTGTAGATGTCCAGCTGGCTCTGGATGCTGTCCTGCTGCATGTCGAGGTCGGTGCTCTTGATGTGAGCGATGAGGTCGCCCTCATTGACGTAGGTACCCTCGGCGATGTTCAGCTCGGTGATGGAGCCGGAGTAGCTGGACATGATGTAGGTCTTGTTGGCGGCCTGCACCGAGCCGCTGGACTGACTGACGTAGGTGCGGTAGTTTTTTGTGCTCCACACCACGAGGAAGAGGATGAGGGCAGCCGTCAGGAGAATGAGCGCGTAGCCGAAAGGCGGCAGCTTTTTCTCCATCATGATGCGGCGGTCCTGCAGCTCGTTGATGTCGCGGATGGTCGTCGTCATATTACTTTGTCTCCATAAAGGTATCCACAACGCCCTCGTCATCATCCTGATTGACAAAGATGGTGTAGACAGTGCCGGTCAGCTCGAGCTCGTGCTCAAAAGCCATGATGTTCAGCTTCTGGGAGGCGAGGCCGCTCTGGCTCATGGGGCCGACGTAGTGGGCGTACAGGCAGTTGCGCACGCGGAGCACAGCGTCCATGGAGTAGCCGGCCTCCATGCGGGGGATGAGCTGGGTGGCCTGCTGCATCATATAGACTTCGGGCTGAGGGTTAGGGCCGGCGGGCAGTTTGATGCACTGCACGAGGGGGCCGAGGGGCTGTGCGCCGTTGCTCTTGATAAAGTTGTGCATCTGGGTCAGCACGATCTGCATATTGTTGAACTCTTCGGGCTGGATGCGGCGGCTGACCACATTGGTCAGCTTGAGGGTCTTGTTTTCTGCGGTCTGGATCTCTCTCATGATTTTATACCACCTGTTCTTGGTTTCATTGCTTGTAATAGGCAATAGCCCTCTCAGTCACAGCTGCGCTGTGCCAGCTCCCCCAAAGGGGGAGCCATTGGCAGGCCGGGCAACTCCTGCGTATTCGCCTGCGGCTCTTTTGATTCTTCGCCCTGCTGTCCAGGACAGCAGATGCTGGACAATCGCTCGGAACGGCATTGAAGGATGGTATCGATGTAAGCGCATACCTGCCCAAAATCAGAGTCGATTTTGGCGTTTGGAATGCGCAGAATCTCTAAGCCGTAGGACTTCAGGCGTTCGTCACGGTTTGTATCATGCTGGATGTTTTGCTCGTGTTTGTGGATAGGACCATCAAGCTCGATTACAAGCTTGGCCTTTGCACAGTAAAAATCTACGATGTAAGATACAATGATTCGTTGTTTGTAGATTTTAATGGGATAATCTTTGAGAAAAGCATACCAAAGCTTGTGCTCTTGCGGCGTCATTTCGCGGCGAAGCGCCCGCGCGGTTTCCAGCATCTTGTTATTTTTCGGGAGCCTGTCTTTTTGCTTCATAAGTATCCCTCTCCGTCTGCTGCGCAGCCACTTTCCCATAGGGAGAGACACTGGCGTGTCGGTTAGGTCTATACGGAATGAGAATGCGGAATGTTTCAAAAGCGGCAGCACCCTGCTGCAAAGCAAAGGCTAGCTGCTGCTGGCCCAGGCAGCGAGGCCCGGCATTTTACGGTATAGGATACTTTGTTCGGCTAGAATCAACTTGACCGGCTTGCCAAAGGCTCCCCCTCTGGGGGAGCTGGCACCGAAGGTGACTGAGAGGGCTATCACCTATTACTCATCCCATGATGAATATAGGCATCAATTTATTATAACGGTTTGGCGGTGCGGAATAAAGAGCCAAACTGTAAATTTTATAAAAAAATAAGGTATGCCCGGAGGCAGGTGCCTCCGGGCATACCATTACGAGGCATTATCATCCGGCGGCCCGAGAGCCGCCGGACGAAATACACTTCAGATTTTAGGGGTTACTGATTAGACACCAAGATTACCATTTGCGTCGGTAATGCCCATAACACCGTCGTTGAAGCCGATCTTGGCAGGAGCGGTGCCCAGGG
>OLJF01000916.1_pt1 | contig 22527 bp, 18 predicted proteins | sample 1609751 | NCBI WGS metagenome assembly OLJF01 (sample SAMEA4350171, study PRJEB24818) | metagenome | biome: human; feature: gut; material: faeces | place: Denmark | collected 2013-09
TTCTGCGCCAAAGGTCGGTGGAATCGTCCGTCTGACACGCTTTATCCTACGGGGGACATTTCTGATTGAACTGCTGGGCGCACTTGCCATGCTGCCGGTGTTCTGCCGTGACTATGGATGGCGCGGCGTCTGGATGGCGGTATTTCATTCCATATCTGCTTTTTGCAACGCCGGGTTTGACATTCTTGGGACAGAAAGCAACCGCTATCCATCTCTTACCGGCTACGCGGACAGCCCGGTAATCAATATCACGATTATGCTGCTGATCGTGATCGGCGGTATTGGATTTCTGACGTGGGATGACATCTTTGAAAACAAGTGGCGGTTTCATCGCTACCGAATGCAGAGCAAGGTGATTCTGGTCACGACAGGTTTTTTAATTTTTCTGCCTGCTATGTTTTTCTTCTTTTCAGACTTTTCCGCGCTTCCCGCCGGAAACCGGCTGCTGGCATCCTTTTTTCAGTCTGTCACGCCGAGGACAGCGGGCTTCAACACGGTAAATCTTTCCACGATGTCCGGTGCATCACAGGGCGTAATGATCCTTTTGATGCTCATCGGCGGTTCTCCAGGTTCTACAGCAGGCGGCATGAAAACAACGACACTGGCGGTTCTGCTTGCCAATGCCACTGCAACCTTCCGCCAGCGCGATAGTGCCCAATTTTTCGGACGCAGAGTCGATTGCAGCGCCGTCAAGACCGCCGCGACCATTCTGACGATGTACTTGATGCTGTTCTTTGGCGGTGCTGTCTTTATCAGCGCATATGAGAATCTTCCGCTGTCTGTCTGCCTGTATGAAACGGCATCGGCGGTCGGGACGGTGGGATTGACACTTGGTATTACACCGCAGCTGCACATTCCATCGCAAATGGTGTTGATCACGCTCATGTATCTGGGCAGAGTCGGCGGTCTTACCCTCATTTATGCGACATTTTCCAGCAAAAAAGTGGGGAATGCAAAGCTGCCGCAGGAAAAAATCACGATTGGATAAGGAGTCTTTTCACATGAAAAACATTCTATTGATTGGCACAGGCCGCTTCGGACGGCATATTGCAATACAGCTTTCTCAGCTGGGGCATCAGGTCATGGCGGTCGATACAAACGAGGAACGAATCAGTGATGTGCTGCCATATGTCACCAACGCACAAATTGGCGACAGTACAAACGCGGAGTTTCTTCGCTCTCTTGGCATCGGAAATTTTGACGTCTGCATCGTGACCATCAGCGGTAATTTTCAGAACTCGCTGGAAACCACCTCGCTGCTGAAGGAGCTGGGGGCAAAGTGCGTGGTATCGCGTGCCGAGCGTGATGTGCAGGCAAAGTTTCTGCTTCGCAACGGTGCAGACCATATAGTCTACCCGGAAAAGCAGGTGGCAAAATGGGCAGCGATCCGATATACTGCCGACCATATCTTCGACTACATAGAGATCGACGAGCAGCACGCCATTTTTGAGGTGGAAGTACCAGAAGGCTGGGTCGGGAAAAGCATTGGCGAACTGAATATCCGCAGAAAGTTTGGAATCAACATTCTTGGCATCAAGCATTCGGGAAAAACCGACGTATCAATTACACCGGATACGGTGCTGTCCGGGGAAATAACGATTTTAGCGTTGGGCGAATACAAAGCGCTGCAAAAGTGCTTCCGAATCTGAACGGACGGTGAGGGTATGTGGAAGATGTCGTTTTGATCGCTGGGACAGCATTAATGTTCCTGTTCGGCTGGTTTTTGATGAAGCGGCTGGATCGCTTTCTGGATGAAAATCAGAAGCGAATCGAGGAAGCGCCCGAACAACAGCAGCCTGAGCCGTGCGTGCATCTGGTCGGAAATATTCCTCCTGACAAACTTGAGGAAACGCTTTCCCGGTTTCGCAGTAGTCATGCCCATGTAGAAATCGTGATCTATGATTCAGAGCAAATTTCATTTCCAAACAACGAATCCGATTGGGCGCAGTAGAAACCTTCACATTTTGGTGCTATAATATCGTTTAAGAGGGGTGGTGAAAATGTGCAGAACAAAGGAAGCGAACTGCCAAAAGAGCATATTCTTGTGTGCCTGTCCTCGTCTCCATCCAATGAACGCATTGTACGAATGGCAGGGAAAATGGCACAGGCATTTTGCGCCAGTCTTACCGCACTTTACGTGCAGACCCCCGGAGACGCTGATATGAACGCGGAAGATACCGTCCGTTTGCAGGCGAATATGCGTCTGGGGCAGCAGCTTGGCGCAGAAATTGTCACAACGCATGGTGAAGATGTGGCGACACAGATCGCGGAATATGTGCGGCTCTCTGATGTGACCAAAATTGTGATTGGACGAAGCGGCATACAGCGGCGGCATTTCTGGAGCGAATCGACGCTGACAGAACAGCTCATTACGCTTGCACCGGAGGTAGATATTTATATTATTCCGGATGTGGAAGCCTATAAGAACTGCCGCAGAAATCAGCCGCTTACTATCCGCCCGGCGTTTCCGACCGCCCGGGAACTACTTCTGACCATCGGAATTCTGGCAGTTACGACGGTCATCGGATGGATTTTTCTGCGGCTCAGCTTTGCAAATGCCAATATCATCATGGTTTACCTGCTGGGTGTACTTCTGACTTCCACTTTTACCAGCGGATATATCTGCGGTGTGCTGTCCGCTTTTTTGAGTGTCATCCTGTTCAATTATTTTCTGACGGAGCCCCGGCTGTCTTTGGCAGCCTATGGCAGCAAATACCCAATAACCTTTGCCGTCATGTTCGCGGCTGCACTTTTAACAAGTACACTTGCGGCCAAGCTCAAAGCCCACGCACAGCTATCCGCACGGGACGGTTATCGCACGAAGCTCCTTTTTGATATGAACAGACAGCTCCAAAAAGCGGAAACGCCGGAGGAGGTCTATCGGATGACCGCGACGCAGATACAAAAGCTCATGCAGCGAGACGTTCTGATTTACCCGGCACAGGGCAACGCTCTGCTGGATGGGAACATTTATCCGGCTGACGGAAGTAGTCCATACAGCATCCCAGATACCGACCGGGAACAGAACGTGGTTCAATGGGTCTGGCAAAACCGCAAGCGCGCCGGAGCAACGACGCAAAACTTTCCAAAGGCAAAACGGCTGTATCTTGCCATCCGTACCGGGCAGCAGATTTACGGTGTTGTCGGGATTCCGATGGAAAAGCAAACGCAGCCTGACGCATTTACATCCAGCGTTCTGTTCTCCATCCTCGGCGAGTGTTCTCTGGCGCTGGATAACCTGCGAAATGCCAGAGAAAAGGAAGAAGCTGCCGTTCTTGCAAAGAACGAACAGCTTCGCGCCAATCTTTTGCGTTCGATTTCTCATGATCTCAGGACACCACTGACCTCGATTTCCGGCAACGCAGATACGCTGCTGCACAGCTATGACGTGTTGGATGAGCAGACACGGAAACAGATTTTTACGGACATTTATGACGATGCACAATGGCTGACGGGACTGGTTGAGAACTTGCTTTCCATTACGAAAATTGTAGACGGCAGCGTAAAGCTGCACCTTTCTGATCAGGTCGTGGATGACATCATATCGGAAGCACTCAGGCATATTGACCGAAGAGCGGCAGAACATCACATCGCAGTAGATTGCGGAGACGTACTGTTGCTGGCACGGATGGACGCAGGACTCATCATGCAGGTGCTCATCAATCTGGTGAATAACGCAGTCAAATATACTCCAGTTGGCTCGAGCATCCGGATCACGGCAATCCCGCGAGAAAATATGGCTGAAATATGTGTCAGCGATAACGGTCCCGGTATTCCGAATGAACTGAAGGAACGTGTTTTTGAAATGTTCTTTACTGGGGGCAATCCAATTGGCGACAGCCGCCGAAGTCTTGGACTAGGACTTACGCTCTGTCAAACTATTGTTCATGCACATCATGGTGAAATGACGTTGAAAGACAATTCGCCGCATGGCTGCATCTTTTCCTTTACAATACCACTTAGTGAGGTGAACTTAAATGAATAAGCCGCTCATCCTCGTTGTAGAAGATGATACCCCGGTGCGAAATTTAATAACGATGACGCTAAAAACTCACGAATATAGGTATCTTTCGGCGCAAAACGGCGCAAGTGCCGTGATGGAAGCGCTGTCTCACAACCCGGACATTGTACTGCTTGATCTGGGGCTGCCGGATATGGACGGCGTGGAAGTCATCCAAAAAATCCGGTCGTGGTCGAATATGCCGATCATTGTGATCAGCGCCAGAACAGAGGATTCCGATAAAATCGGGGCGCTGGATGCTGGGGCGGATGATTATCTAACAAAGCCTTTTTCTGTGGACGAACTGTTGGCACGACTGCGGGTGACGCAGCGGAGACTGTCGATGATGAAAACAGACTCCGTGCAGGATTCTCCGATTTTTACGAATGGTGCGCTGAAAATCGACTATGCGGCAGGCTGCGCATATCTTGACGGCACAGAGCTGCACCTGACACCATCGAATACAAGCTGCTGTGCCTGCTCTCCAAAAATGTTGGTAAGGTTCTGACACACACCTATATCACGCAGCAGATTTGGGGCAGCAGTTGGGAAAACGATATCGCCTCTCTGCGGGTATTCATGGCGACCCTGCGCAAAAAGCTGGAACGCGGAAAAGACGGGCAGCAATACATACAAACACACATCGGAATCGGCTATCGGATGCTCCGCATCGAGTAAATAATTCCTGAACTGAACATTCATGACTGAATGGAGTAGATTTCTTGTGGTCATTCCATTCTGCCACAAATGAGCTGACCATCATTGAAATAGCGAGGACTTGAAAGTCCTCGCTATTCGCATACATCGTCTTATATATTATATCTGTTTTTCCATCTTCGTTTTTGCTGCTTTCCCTACTTTCTAGCACATTCCCCATCAAGCCCCAAAAGGATTTTTAATCCATGATCCAGCTGCGGCAGAATGTATTCCAGACACTCCTGCACCGCCTTCGGACTGCCCGGCAGGTTGACGATCAGCGTGCGTTTGCGGATCCCGCTTGCCGCTCGGCTTAACATCGTCCGCTTTGTAAATTGTAAGCTGTATGCCCGCATCGCCTCCGGGATACCCGGAACCATCCGTTCCGCGACCGCCAGCGTCGCCTCCGGCATCACGTCGCGCGGAGAAAATCCCGTTCCGCCCGTTGTTAAGAGCAGATCGGCCTTTCCCTCATCGCAGATCTCCTTCATCGCCTCTTCCAACATCGCCTGGTCGTCCGGCAGCACCTTCTGCCAGACCACCTCATAACCAGCCTCTCTCACCATTTCTGCGATTACCGGACCACTCACATCCTCCCGTTTTCCCGCGTACCCAGAGTCACTGGATGTAATAATTGCTGCTCTCATTGGTTTCCCACCTCTCTTTGATCTCTTTCCTACACTTCTTCCAGAATCTCCAGATTATCTCCTTCTTTGATCACGCCGCCGTGCAGCACCTTCGTAAATACGCCCTCGCGCGGCATGATGCAATCGCCCATTGCCTGGAAGATCGCGCATCCATGGTGACATTCTTTTCCGATCTGTGTCAATTCCAGCACGACATCGTTGCATTTAAATTTTGTCCCGATCGGGAGCGTCTTGAAATCGATTCCTTCCACGACCAGATTTTCACCGAACGCGCCGTCCTCGACCTTCGCGCCGCGCGCGCGGAATTCCTGAATCCGGTCATATGAAAGAAGGCTGACCTGACGGTGCCATTTGCCCGCATGGGCGTCACCCTCGATTCCATAGTCCTCGATAAGACAGACCTGATGGACATTTTTCTTCTGAACACCTTTGATTTCACTGGTACACGTTGCGATTACTTTTCCCATGATTGTTTCCCCTTTTCTTTATCCATAAATTTTCCGATTTCATATTTCATATACGATATTTCACTTGTAACATTCCGCCGGCTCACACTTTCACCGCAGAAACCATAATCATAATCCTCACAAACACCCTGCTTATCCGCCTATCTGGGACATTCCCCGGTGTTCCCGATCCGTAAATTCCGTCTTTTTCTCAAAACTATGTCCCTTCGGCTTTTCCGCAAGCGCCTGTCCGATCGCCCGGCGCAGGTCTTCATCGGTACCGCCGCCGCGCAGAATGGTCTTTAATTCTACCCCATTGTCATACTGGAGACAGGTCTTTAAGAATCCTTCTGATGTCAGCCGGATCCGATTGCATTCGGAACAGAATTTATGGCTGACCGCGCTGATAAAACCGATCCGTCCCTGAAAGCCAGGGACTGCGAAATAATGGCACGGGCCATTTCCTGCCACGTCCCCGCACGGGATAAAGGTTCCAAATGCCTCTTCCAGCGCATGCTTCAATGCATCCTCTTTCACAAAGGCAAACTGCGTTCCCATGCCGATCGGCATCATTTCGATGAAACGCACGTGCACGTTATGGTTTTTCGCCAGTTCCGCCACCTCTAAAAGCTTTTGCTCCTCGATCCCAAGCACCGGCACACAATTTATCTTGATCTGCATCCTGCCTTTCTGGATCGCCGTCCGAAGGCCGCGTCTGACCGCTTCGATCTCATCCCGGCGTGTGAGCTGCCGGTACACCGACGCATCCAGCGTATCCAGGCTGATCGTGACTGAATCAACCCCCGCGTCCGCCAGCGCATCGTACATTTCTTCTAATAAAACACCGTTCGTCGTGATCGTCAGGCTCTTGATTCCCGGAATCCGTTTTAACGCTGCTGCTAACTCCGGCAGTCTTCGGCGCACCAGCGGTTCGCCTCCGGTCAGCTTGATTTTCTGAATGCCGTTCTCTGCCAGAATCTGACAGACCCTCTCGATCTCACCAAACCGCAGGATCTCTTCATGGGAAATGCTGCTGACGCCTTCCTCCGGCATACAGTACACACAGCGCAGGTTGCATCGATCGGTCACGGAGATCCGGACGTAGTCGATCGTTCTGCCGTATCCGTCTATCATCGCACAAATTCCCCGCTCTTTCCTCCCGATTTTGCATCGAGATGTATCTCTCCGATCTCCATCCGCTTGTCGATCGCCTTGCACATATCATAAATGGTCAGAAGCGCCACGCTGACGCCGGTCAGCGCCTCCATCTCGACGCCGGTCTTTCCTTCCAGCTTAGCAGTACAAAGTGCCTTGATCGTCAGCTCTTTTTCATCCACCTCAAAATCCACGCTGCATTTCGTGATGAGAAGTGTGTGGCACATCGGGATCAGGTGTGCGGTCTGCTTTACCGCCATGATTCCCGCCACACGCGCCACCCCCAACACATCGCCCTTGGCAACCGTTCCCTCCAGAACCGCCTTCATGACAGCTTCATTGACGTGAATCTTGCCGGATGCCGTCGCCGTCCGGCTGGTAATCTTCTTTTCCGTTACATCTACCATGATCGCATTTCCCTTTTCATCAAAATGCGTTAATTTCTCTTCCATCTGTATCCTCCTTTTCCTCTTCTTCCGGCTCCAGAAAGATTTTCTCAAACGCTGCTTCTGCTGCCGCCTGCACTGCTGCTTCCATCCGGCGGAATTTTTCTAAAAACGCCTTTCCCTCCGGCGTCAGCACAGAAAATCCGCCCTTGCTTCCGCCCGTCTGGCGCTCTAAAAACTGGATTCCCAGCTGCGCCTCCGCGATCTTGAGCATTTTCCAGCCCTTGCTGTAGGAAATATCCCGGATCTGACAGGCACCGAGCATTGAACCGCTCTCAGCAACTGCCTCCAGAAAATCCGCCGTCAGCGCGCTGAAGCATTCTTCCTCGCGGCTCAGCGAAATCGACGCCTGAAATGCCAGCTCCCCGCGCCTCTGCCTGTCTTTTTCGTAGGCAAGCAGCGATTCGTAGTCCATTTTCGTGTTGGTGTCCAGTAAAACACCCGGATCTTCAACCTCGATCTCCCGGACACCTTCGCCCCACGCATCCATTGCGCCGCGAAGTCCTTTTCCGCCCCGGTACGTTAAGATATGTCCAAACACTTCCTTCGACAGCATGACCGGGTGCCCTTTTTTTCCCTGGCAGACCGGTACTGCCATGCTTCCGGGCGCCTGCGCCATCTTCTCGATTGTGTCCGCCGTGATCATCGGCACGTCGGCAGGGAACAACAGCACCCGATCGGCTTTTTTCTGGATATGGCGCAGTCCCATGCAGATTGAGCCGTACATCTGCGATGTCTCATACCGCTTGTTTCGGATACAGACCGCACCACGGTGTGAAATATGACGTTCCAGCACATCTGCCTGATACCCGGTCACGACGACGATTGGCGAGATCCCCGCCTGCCGGATCGTGTCGATCTCCCTCTGTATCATCGTGGTCTGCCCCATCCGGAGCATCGGCTTTAATTCTTCCATGTGCGCCGACCGCCCTGCCGCCAGGATGATCGCGCCTGTTTTCCCATCTGCCATACATATCCCCTTTTCTATCATTCTAACCTTCTTTTAAAAGCATGATATCTCCCGGTGCAATTCCCAGCCGGACGCGGTCTCCGCGCTGATAATGGTTTAGTGAATCACTCTGCTTATAGTCTACCTTCCACCAGATCACCTCGCGTTCCAGTGCATTTTCTTTGTCACCCGCTGCCCCTGCATTTTCCACCGGACGCAGCAAAACATCCCACTCAAATGGCTGGCAGAGTGTGTCCCCCCACTCGCACGTAAATTCATTCGCACTGCCGCGCGCCGGGTAAAACTGGTGCGCCCGGATGCCGATATAGGCATGCTCCGCGGCAACCACTTCTTCGGTCTGAAACGTGAGCCCCCAGTCGAGCGCCTCCACCTCATATTCGCCGATCCGCCGGATCCGGCTGAAGTTTTTACAGCCTGTCAGGCGTGCCGCAGTGACATTTTCCGGTTTCTGGAAAATCGCCCGCGTCTCTCCCTTCATCGCCACCTGTCCGCGGTTTAAGATGATGCTCTTCTCGCAGAACCGATAGACCTCGTCCCGGCTGTGGCTGACCATCAGCACATCGCCCGTGTACCCGCGGAGTACCTCGCGCACCTGGAACTGCAGTTGTTCCTTCAGATAATAATCAAGCGCCGAAAATGGTTCATCCAGCATGATCACATCCGGCTCATAGACGAGAATGCGCGCCAGCGCCACACGCTGCTGCTGTCCGCCGGAAAGCTGGGACGGATACCTTTTTTCAAGCCCTTCTAATTTAAAGAGACGGATCATGCGGGCAACTGCCTCCTGTTTTTCCTCCTTGCTGCCTGAAAGCCCCGCTGCAATGTTGGTTTCTACGGTCATATTCGGAAACAATGCATAATTTTGGAATAAATAACCGACTTTCCGCTTCTGCGGCGGCAGGTTGATGTGCTTTTCCGAATCAAAGAGCACCCTGCCGTTTAACACGATCCGCCCTTCGTCCGGCGTCTCAATTCCGGCGATACACTTGAGCGTCATGCTCTTGCCGCTTCCGGAGGCGCCGAGAATGCCCATGACGCCGCCATCGGTGTTAAGCGATACGTCCAGCGAAAAGCCGGAAAATCTCTTTTTGATTGCCGCCTGCAGGCTCATCGCGCGCCTCCCTTCTGTACATCCGCTTCCCTGTCCGCAAACAGTTCCACCGAAACCTTTGCATCCTGACCGCCCGCTTCCACACTGTTATCTTTCTTTTTATGATTGCTGCGTCCGCGCATATCCCGCCGCGACAGCACATTCATCAGCACGACGACCAGGAAGGAAATCACCACGATGATACACACATACTGGTATGCCATCGACATTTTTCCAGCCGCCACCTGTGAATAGATGGCAAGCGGCAGTGTCTGCGTCTTTCCGGCGATATTGCCCGCCAGCATCGCGGTCGCACCGAACTCGCCCAGTCCTCTCGCAAAGGCAAGGATCGCGCCGCTGAGGACGCCCGGCATCGCCGACGGCAGAATCACCTTCCAGAAAATGCGGCTTTCGGAAAATCCCAGCGTCCGAGCCGCATAGATAAGCGTCACATCGACCTGTTCAAACGCGCCGCGCGATGCCCGGTACATAAGCGGAAATGAGATCGCCACCGCCGCGATCACCGTTGCCGCCCATGAAAATACAATCTTGACGCCAAACAATTCCAGAAACAGCTGTCCGAGCGGTCGTTTTACACCGAAAATCATCAGCAGGAAGAAGCCTGCTACCGTCGGCGGCAGGACCATCGGAAGCGTCAGGATGCCGTCCAGCACCATTTTCACTTTCTCAGAGCGTGCCGATACCACCAGCCGCGCCATCCAGACTCCCAGAAAAAACGTAATAATGATCGACAGCGTTGCTGTTTTCATCGATATCCATATCGGAGACCAGTCCATCTTTCTTCCCCCTTTCCTAATCCGTATCGGACGCACTTTCCTATGAATTCAAGTCGAACGTCCGTAAGACCCAACCTCCACTGAGACTAATTTGCTATTACTCGCCACCTAAAGAGGTGGGAGTCTTCTCGACTGAGATAAAAACTGCCGCAGAATACCTGGTTTTCAACGGACCCTGCATTCTGCGGCGGATTTTATTCCATACATGGTTCACTGTCTGTCCTTCGCTGTCCTGCTTTCTATTCACACAGTCAGCTGCATATCCCAGACAGTCATCGCTCCCGGCTTATTTATTTGCTGTGAAGCCATACTCCGCAAAGAAGGAGAGCGCATCATCGGTTCCCAGATAATCTACAAACTTCTGTGCTGCATCTTTCTTTGTGCTCGCACTTACAACACCAACCGGATAGATAACCTTCGATACGCTTCCTTCCGGTGCATATCCGATAACCTTTACCTGGTCAAACTGATCGCTGGTGGTTGCATCGGTCAGGTATACGATACCTGCATCTGCGCTTCCGGCTGCTACCCAGCTTAAAACCTCGGTTACATTGGTACCAAAGCTTGTCTTAGCCTCTACATCATCCCACATACCCAGGTTCTCAAAGGCTTCCTTGGAGTACTGTCCAACCGGAACACTCTCCGGATCGCCGAGTGCAATCTTCTCTGCCTTTGTGATATCCTCAAAACCGGTAATTCCCAGTGTAGAATCCTTCGGAACGATCAGGGCGATCTTATTTTCCAGAAGCTCTACGACAGAATCTGCATCAACCAGTCCCTCGTCCTCCAGCGCGTTCATCTGCTTCATCGCTGCGGAGAAGAATACGTCTGCATCCGCGCCCTCTTCGATCTGGGTCTGCAGCTTTCCTGAACTGTCAAAGGTAAAGCTCAGCTTGATGTCCGGATTCTCTTTCTCAAATGCCGGCTGAATCTTGTCTTCCATAACGTACTGAAGGCTGGCTGCTGCCGCTACCAGAATCTCCTGTTGGTCGCCGGCTGCCTCTGCTTCTGCTTCGGTCTCTTCTGTCTCAGCTGCCTCTGCCTCCGTTTCCGGTGCTGCTGTCTCAGCCGGTTTGCTGGATGAACATGCGGTCAGGGATGCTGCCGCCATCGCTGCTGCCATTACAAGTGCCCACGTTTTTCTCATATCTTGGTTCCTCCCTCATTTCACGCACATGTTTCCGGCATCCTCCTCGTTTCGATTCCTCACGCCATAACAATGTGGTTTTTGCCCTTCCGTTATTTTTGGAAAATTATAATGATATTTGCCAATCAAATAGTAGCACGTGGCACTTTTTTTGTCAATCTTTACAATGATTCTTATTGAATGCACACGTCGTTATGTGCATTTAAAAATAACGCGTCTTTTTTCTGCATTTTTCCTTTATTCTTATGAATTTTCCAGTTTTTCTTTCCAAACCTTTCCGTCTATTTTCATGAAATTGTTATGATGATTTTTCATGTATTTTATTTTTATCTTTTTATTTTTCATTTATTTGAAATTTCTTTATCCAAATACGCCGGTGCTTCGGTTTCCTTACCGGTCACACGGTTCCCGATCCGTGGCAAAGTCTTCCACCAGCACATCCATAATGCCGCCGCAGACCATTCCTTCATCTTCCGCCGCCTCGCCGGTCAGATCTACATGAACTACTTTGTACCTGCCGCTTCCGATCAGAGAACGTGCCTCGCCCAGCACGGCCGCCTCGCTGCAACCGCCGCCGATGCTGCCGAGAATCCGTCCGTCCCGGTAGACAATCATCTTCGCGCCTGCCCCGCGCGGGGAGGAACCCTTTGATTCAATCACCGTGACCACTGCTTTCGGCTCATCCGGCTCATCCGCCAGGCGTTTCAGCACATCAAAATCCAGATCGGAACGGTTTTTCACACGTTTGTCTTCCCGATCCATGCGCTTTACCTGTATGATCTCCGCCAGAATCGAGATCGCGATCTCCTCCGGTGTCACACCGCCGATCTTTAAACCGATCGGGCTCTTTAAACGGCTCATCCGCTCTGGATCGTAACCTTCTTCCAGAAGCTCCTGTTTCACGATACCGACGCGGCGTCTCGAACCAATCATGCCGAGATACGCCGGTTCTTTTCCTTTTCCAATCATCCGCAGGCAGTCCGCATCATGGCGGTGTCCGCGCGTAACGATACAGATATAGTCGCTCTCCTGAATCTTGAGTTCTTTGATCGCATGCCCAAAGTCATCACAGATCACCTTCTCTGCCATCGGGAAACGTCCCGGATTCGCGAAGGAAAGGCGGTCATCCACCACAGTTACCAGGAATCCGACGCGCGCGCCAAATTCTGCCACCGGAAGAGCCACATGGCCGCCTCCGAGAATAATCAGGCGCTCTTTCGGGAAAAATGGTTCCGCCACATTCCAACTGCTTCCGGCGCGCCCACAGACCGGCTGCCCCTGTGTCAGGGCTTCTTTTCCAATCTCCGACGCCTCTGCGCTTTCTTTCAGTTCACAGCGCATGTCTGCTAGATTTCCCTCTTCTCCCACAAAGCTTCTCTCGAGCGCCAGACACGGCGTCCCTTCCAGTTTTTTCAGAATCTCCCCATACAGATTCATATCACGCACTTCCTCTCTTTTATACTGCATGAGCCATCCATTTCTCATTTCGCAGTTGTGCCATCGCGGTTGCTGCCTCTCCGCTTCTCTGGCTCAATTATTTACCAAAACCGCAGTTCGGGAAAATACAGGTTGGACAATTTAAGCACAGACCACCTGCGCCCATCTTCGCCAGATCCGCTTTTGTCACTGTCACATCTGCCATCACACGCGGCAGCACCAGATCAAAGATGGTCCTCTTCGCATACATCACGCAGCCCGGAAGTCCCATGATCGGCTTTCCATCCTTCGTATATGCCAGCAAGAACATCGCTCCCGGAAGTACCGGCGCGCCGTAGGAGACAACCTCCGCCCCGGTCTGCTTGATCGCGCTCGGTGTCGTATCATCCGGATCGACGCTCATGCCGCCGGTACAGACAACAAAATCGGCGCCCTGATCCAGCCATTCCTGGATTGCCTCCGTGATTTTATCCGGATTGTCCCCTATAATCTTCTGTCCCAGAACTTCCACACCAAATTCCTGAAGCTTTTCCCGGATGACCGGGCCAAATTTATCCTCAATCCGTCCATAGAACACTTCATTTCCGGTCGTCACAATGCCCGCTTTCTTATTTTTATACGGAAGCAGCTTTAACAGCGGCTCTGAACCCGCTGCCTTCTTCGCCTCTTCCATTTTTTCTTTTTCAATTACCAGCGGGATCACACGGGTTCCGGCTAACTTATCACCTTTTTTTACCGGGAAATTCGTCCGGCGGGTCGCGATCATCATCTCCGGCAGGCTGTTGACCTTTAAGAGGCGTTCTTCATCGACCTGAAACAGACCGTCCGACTCCGCAATCAGCTCAATCTTGCCTTCCTTCGGATCGGTTGCACGCATATACTCATTCTGGCAGATGCCGCGCAGAATGTCCGCCGCCTCGTCCTCATGATATTTTGTATCGTCCTTCTCCCAGACATAAATATGATCTTTTCCAATCGAAAGCAGTACCGGGATGTCCTCCTCACGCACGATATGTCCCTTGCGGAATACGGCGTCCTTCGTCACGTCCGGAATAATCTGCGTCATGTCATGGCAGAGTACCTGTCCGACTGCCTCGGTTGTTTTCATTAATTTCATATGATTTTCCTCTTTTCCTTTTTATAGTAATGCCTCCGCACGCTTTGCCAGCTGATACCGCCGTTCCACGCCCGCCAGCGCCTCCGGGTTATCCTTAAATTTCTCCCGTTTTGCCGCAAACCGTTCTTCGATCGTTACACGCCGTTCTCCCTGTACCTGCTTGTCCGCCAGGTACACGATCAGGCTTTCGTTCAGATATCCCAGCTTTTCTTCCGGCAGCTCCATATGATCTGCAACGATATCCGCGATCCCGGTATGTCCCAGAAGCCGCAGCCATCCCGCCCCTGTCTCCGGATGTTCGGGGTATGCTTTGGCGATGTCATGAAGAAGCGCCGCCGCGTAGATTTTGTGTTTATCGATTGGGGGGCTTTTGTATGTCATCTCCACACACGTTTCCGCCCTATGCTTTAGAACTCTATCTGCCAATTCCACGGCCAGCTTCGCAACCGCCCGGCTATGGCGCACCGTCGCCTCCGGCGTGTGAAACCATGCAAGCAGACGTTCACACTCCTCTTTGTCCAGGACTGGACGTTTTCTCTCCCAATCACGCAATTTCTGAAACTCTTCCTGTGTATCCGCATCAAACGCGCAGCCCGGATCCGGCACATCCAGGGGAATCCGGCGGATTTCCGGCTGTTCACAGGCGCCTTTAAGCCCCATCGTTCCGTCATGCTGCAGCAGTTTTTCGATCACATCTGCACGGATCAGAAGCGGATGCCCCGGTATTTTCTCATACTCCGGGAGATAGACATCCCCATCGCCCTCCGCAAACCGGTATTTTTCATATTCCAGCGTAAATGGCGTAAACAGTGGCACATCCACCGGGAAAAAGAAAATGCCATCCAGCGTCTCCTTTCCTGCCGTTTTCCGCTTTTCCTCATAATAGGAAAGCCCCAGGCAGACGGAATCAAACATTTTCGTCTCCGCATACGCCGGATTGTGGATGAAATGGATTCCCGGTCCCGCAGCAGCCGCGCGTATATCTTCCGCCCGGCGTCCGGTAATGATCGTGATTTCATGTACGCCGCACGCCCGCAGCGTCTGTATCTCACGTTCCAGGACCGTCTGGGCGCCGAGCTTCATGAGCGGTTTGAAATCCCCCATCCGCGAGGATCGCCCTGCCGCCGAGATCAAGGCGTCAAATACATAATCCTTTCTTTCATACACCTGTCCGTAGCCAAAGGGAATCTGCAGAAGTTCTGCCTTTTTCCGCTTCTCCCAGCCGCTGATCAGTGTCCGGAACCAACCCGCGTGCCCGATTACCAGAATATCGCCCCGGCTCTTCATCCGGAGTTCATTCCAGGTTGTCCTGGCGCGCCCTGCACAATCCGCAAAGCTCTCTCCCTGCGGCGGTCGGAAATCGTACATATCTGCCCCTCGTGCCACATACTCCGCTGGAAACTGTTCCCGGATTTCATCGAAGGAATGACCATCCCATTCCCCCATGTCAATCTCCGCCAGACCATCTACGACCTCAATCGGAATACTTCTGTCAATCACTTTCTGCAGGATCGCAGCTGACTCCCGGCAGCGCTTTAACGGGCTGGTATAAATCTTTTCAATTCTGCGTCCCGCAAATGTCTCCCCCAGCGCCTGAATCTGTGTCCGCCCTTCCTCTGAAAGCGGCAGATCCGTCCGCCCGATGCAGTATTTCCGTTCATCTGGAAATTCCGGCTTCCCATGCCGGATCAAATAAATCGTCCGCATTCTATCCTTTCCTAGTGCTCGTGTTCCTCTTCTTCCCCACACTCGCAGCTGAAATCATGGCTGTGTCCAAATGGTCCCGGTCCGCCGATGTAGTCGCGGATCAGTTCCAGTTTATAACGGTTCATATAGCTATATGCCTTCTGAACCGTATGCCCGCTTCCCAGATAACGGGTCACGCCCGCTTTTACCAGTATCTCAAACGGTTCTTTCTCGATCGGTCCGCAGATGACTGCCTCACAGTCATGTTCTACCACCTTCTTCGCAAATACCAGATTGTCCGGATCCTGTTTTCCATAGACATGGAAAATCTGGTTCTTGTCCGCGTCAATAATCATCAAAAACGGACTCTCCTTAAAAGTCGCCGGTACCAGTCCGTCGATCTCCTCTGTCTCTGATGCAATCGCTATGTTCATTTTTTTCTCCTTGTTCTTGTCAAATTTTACTGATTTTTTTCAAAATTTCTCGATTATTTTTAATTTTATGATACTGCAATTAAAACTTATCGTCAAGTTTTTCATGATATTGAATTTTACCACTCATTTTTCATTTTTCCTCGATGATCAGCCGCCTTTTTCCCGAACCGATGTAGGGGGAAATTTCTTTTTCTATCACTGCGACGGTCAGGCAGTTCCCAAAGTATTCCGTTAATGCTGCTTTGACATTTTTCACTCTGCTTCCTACCGCATCTGCATAACCTGCTTTCTTCATAACAGCCACCGTCAGATGCTTCTGCGCCGCATTGTAAGATGCCTGAAAATCTTCCACCTCATCCAGGGCAAATAAAAGCTCATCTAATATGTGCATGGAAAGTACTTTTCCGCCGGACAGCCGGACGCTGTCATCCAGCCGTCCCTCAACCTTATCAAGTCTAGGCTTTAAACATCCGCAGGCACACGGTTCTGCAATCATCCGCCCCAGATCGCCGGTCCGATAGCGCACAAGCGGCATTCCCCGCCGCCGAAGCGTTGTCAGAACCAGCTCGCCGTATTGCCCTTCCGGAACCGGCTGTCCCGTCTCCGGATCCAGAATCTCAATCAAAAGGTCCCGGTCCCGCAGATGGTAACCCGCACGCGCCCCACACTGTACGCCGCCGCCGTAACCAGTTTCCGTCATTCCCCAGTGTGTAAAGACCCGGCAGTTCCATGTTTTTTCCAAAAAACGCTGCACGCTGACCGGCACATAATCAGCACTTAAAAGCACTGTTTTCGGGCGGAGTCCCGGCGCATGGGCCGCCAGCGCATACATCTGGCTTGGGACACCGATCAGGCAGTCTGCCCCCTCGCCGTCCCGCGCTGCCGCTTCCATATCGCGAATCAGTCCATGAACCTTCGTCTCCACCTGAATGCGCCCCAATCCTTCTTTTAAAAGTCCTCCGATCGAAAAAAATCCCGGTCCTTCCATATAAACCGTGACCCGATCGCCCGGCTTTACCATGTACTGCATCCCTGTTTCAAAGAAATCCGCCGTCTGCATCAGATCGTCTTCGGTAAAAAACAGGCGCTTCGGTGCCCCTGTACTGCCGGAGGTTTTCAGCGTGATGATCCGCGCGATCTCCTTGGCCGGAACACATAAAAATGTTTCCGGCTCCGCTTTCAGTTCCTCCGGGGTTGTGAGGGGAAGTGTCCGGAAATCCGCCCATGAAAACGAATCCGGCGCGAGCCGTACATCGGAACCTTCCATTTCCCCAAGCTGTCCCCAGACGGATGTAAATTTCTTCTGATAAAATGGACTTTTCTCCTTTACATACGAAAGTGTCCGCCATAACCCGGACGGCTGCGCCGCCGCAATAAAATAACCGCAGGCCGCTTCTTTTAAAATCTTCCGTTCCGCCCCCAGTGCCGCGCAGACGGATTCCAGATTTCCATCGAAGATCTGCTGCCCGATCCACTCCGCCAATGTTCCCGACACGTCCTGCATCTTTGCAAGCACAAATCCCGCCTCCGCCAGCCGGTCACGGATTGTTTTAGCAGACTCCAGCCGTCCCAGCATCCCGTCTAAGAAAAGCTCTTTCTTCCGGGCATACATATCGCTCATCAAAAGCCATCCTTCCGGTTTTAACACCCGGTACACCTCCCGAAGCGCCGCCGCCGGTTCCGCAGCCTTGGAACAACTGCACTCCATCAGAATGATATCTGCCGTCTGATCTGGATATGGCAGTTTCTCCGCACATCCAGTCTCTATCCAGCCAGGTTCATGCACATCCGGATTCTTATCCAGGCCGGAAATCTGCCAGTCTGGGCAATGCTCAGAAAGCCATCGCATCGTGCCGCCGGTTCCGCAGCCGATGTCGATGACGCGAAGCGGCACTGCAGGGTCTGTAGACTCCGTCTCTGCCGCTCCCGCCTCCGGTATCTCAATTCCCGCAAACTGGAACATCTGCCTCGTCAGCGCAAATCCGCCCGGTCGGCAGAGACTGCACTCATTTGTATCCATTTTTTGCACCTCTCCTTTCTGCGCTTCTATTATCTGCCTCTTTCCATCGGAGACAAGTAGTATGCACAGAACGGAATCTTCTTCCCGTCTTTATACACATGCAGGCTGCACTGGCGCAGGCGCTCGATATCGAGATTTCCGGCATCCTGAAACGCCATGGATGTGATCGTGAAGCCGTGGCTTTTTGCACGCTTTAAGAAGTCCTCCATATTTGTTATGTCAACTGATTCTTCTTCACAGCAGCAGGATTCTGGTTCGGGCTGAGTTCCGCCACAGCAGCAGCTTCCTGGTTCGGGCTGAGTTTCGCCACAGCAGCAGCTTCCTGGTTCGGGCTGTGCTTTCTCCAACAGATACGCATCTGCATTGGCATCGCAGCAGCAGCTTTCTTTTTCCGGCTGACTTTCTCCACAACAGCACGTCTCTTCCAGATCGCGCCGTTCCCAGCGCCGTCCGACAAATTCACGGTTCTTCTCCGCCGGATCCGGACCGCAGCAGCAGCCTTCGCCCTCCGGTTCTGCCTCAGTTTTTCCACTATAATTTGTCAGCGGCATCAATTTATCCCCAGGCATCACGATGAAATCCCCGTGGAACCCACACATCGTGTGATCGCAGCAGGATGGCGCGATCTGTTCCTCTTTGATAAGCCCGCCGCTCTGGCTGACAACCGCCTCCAGAAGCTCATCCAGCGTATAGCGGTCATCATCCGCTGGAAGCTCCGGGATACGTCCAAAATAGCTGACCGGCTGGAAATGCACGCCGCGCACATACGGCGACCGCTGAATGGCAAACCGGATGATGTCCCCGATCTGCTCCGTATTGACGCCCGGAACAATGACCGGAACAAGCGTCACGCCGATTCCATACCGGCCGCACTGCTCGATCGCCCGTTTTTTCACTTCCAGCATCGGGCGGCGGCGCAGTTTTTCATATACGGCATCGTCCACGCCGTCAAACTGCATAAATACAAACGAAAGTCCCGCATCCGCCAGACGCTTTATAAACGCCTCGTCCTCCGCCAGGCGCAGACCGTTGCTGTTTAACTGCACATATTTACAGCCAACCTGCTTCGCATACGCCACGATCTCCGGCAGATCGTCCCGCACTGTCGGTTCCCCGCCGGAAAGCTGCAAAAGTGTCTTTCCCGGCTCCGTCAGATCGTCGATCCAGCGTTTTACCGTGTCTAAGGACGGATCCTGCGCCCCGTCCGGCTCCGCAAAACAGAAGGTACAGTTCATATTGCACCGCGCTGTGATCTCCAGCAGGGTACAGCAGGTGGCGCGCCTGTGCTCCGCACACAGACCGCAGCCCGCCGGACAATTTAGATTTTCATTTTCTCCCACCGCCGGACGTTCCCCGCGCCAGTCGGCAAACTTGCGCTTATTTCTCCAGATTACACTGGAAAATGTCCCGTGCTCCGGGCAGGTTTTTACCAGATATATCTGCCCGTCCCGCTCTTCCCGCTTTGCCGGAATGCGTTTTAAACAGACCGGGCAGACACTGTATGTATAGCGCATTTCTTCCGGCAGGACGCCTCTGTCCTGTACGTTCATTACCATCGTCTTTCATCCCCTTATCTCAATTCATTACAGTTCTCCCATGATGCAGCCAGCCGCAAATGGGCTGTGTTCTCATGTTCACACATGGCAAATCCCCGCAGCCAGCCTGTCTCACCTATCCTTTTCAGATTCAAAAGCATCTCTCATGAATCATACTTATATCTACTATCTACTTATCTTCCAGCTCTCTCTCCACATCCGCCATACGCCCTTTTACCAGCGCTTCCGGCAGATATACCTCGCCGCACTTCGGGCAGCACAGGATCTCGGTGTGGAAATTGTGCCCCAGATAGTCAAAAAATGTGGATTTCGGCACCATCTCCACCTGACACCGGCGGCAGATGACTTTTTTCTCCAACGCCTCTTTGATCCGCTGATCTCTTCCGCCTCCATCGATCGTCGGCATACTCATCACTCTCCTTCCAGATTCATGCGGTGGCTGTAGCCATTCCAGAGCTTATAACCGCCGTCCGGCAGCACCTCGTACTCTGCCCAGTAGGTCATATGCTGGATCTTCAGATGCCCGATCCGATGTTCCGTCTCCGGGTCGATGATGCCGCGGTCTTCCCGCTCACAGTGTTCAATGACCTGTTCCATATCTTCGATCAAAATCTGGCTCGCTGACAATTTGCGTTCCAGCTCCTTCTCAACTTCTAATTTCATATGTGTTTCCTCTTCGATCGTCTCATTCCAGTACGTCTTAAGCAGTTCCCGTTTCGCCGCCAGGCGGTTGTGCCAGCGCTCCGTCACCGTCGCCGCCGGGCGCCCCGCGCCATTTAACCCAAACAACAGGTCGAGGATATGAACCGCCTCCTTGCCCTGTCCGGCAAAGGACTCCCGGCAGTTGACGCAGTAGGTCACATACGGCAGTTCCTCCTCTTTTGCACGGGAAGTTGTCATATGGCTTGTGTGGCTCGGAGAAGCAATCCCGATATGTCCGCCGTATCCGCAGCAGCGCGCCTTTTTCCCGTCATACGGCAGATTTTCCCACGTAAGCCCCGCCGCATCCGCCAGGTGGCGCACGCTCTCCTGCAGTTCCGGATAATAGCGACTGGCGCAGGGATCAAACAAGGCATACGACTGCACTTGCTGGGTACTTCCTGCTTCCATTTCACCCTTTTCAACATTGTCCGGTTCCAAAGCAGCATCTTTCTCCACGCCCCACTCTTCCATCACTTCCGCCAGAAAGACAACCGGAAGCTCCGGCAGGTATTCTTCAAACATCTTCCGGCAGTTCGGGCATGCTAAAACCACTGTCGGTTCGCCAAGCTCTCTCCACTGCCGCCGCATTTCCTCCAGATGTGCCGCGTGGATGTCCACTTCGCCTGCCCACTCGGCAGGCGCACCGCAGCAGGTCATCCAGATCGCAGCATCCGGCTTTTTGGAACGCAGCCACTCATACGTCCGCGTCACATAGCGCGGATCCGAACCGGCGAGCTGACATCCCGGAAAGAATGCATAGGAACTCTGCTTAACATTCTCCGGTTTCCGCGTAAGACCCGCTTTTCCGGAGGCATACGCCATGTCGCGCAGCCAGAAATCGTGGAATGGCCACGGCATCGCGCCTTTTTTTTGCATTGCCCGCATACTGTCAAGCAGAAACTGGCTGAAATCGATATGCTGCGGACAGACTTCCTTGCAAAGCCCGCAGTGGTCGCAGGTGCTGATCAGTCTGGTCGCCCACGTACCATCGCGCGATAACGTACCGGGATGGATTGTTATGTAAACCTCTTCATACAGGCGACGCGGTGTTTTCTCATGCAGGCGCATCAGATCACAGGCACGCATACAGGCATCACACGAACACTTCTGGCAGCGCGCGATCTCCTGCATCGCCTCTTCCTCCGTATACGATTCCCCGTTTGCCGGGGTCACCCGATCGGCACGCTCGACCCCCTCCGTATGAAGCTTTAAAAGCGTCCCTTCCTTTCGAAATGGCTCATTCATGCCGCCCGTTTTCAGATACCGTTCGATCGCAAGCGAAACCGCCAGCCCATCCGCCAGCGCCTTCATGCTGTCGCCGCCCGTCAGGGAACCTCCAATGAAAACGCCCGGTGTCCGGGTTGCAAATGCGCCGTCCGGGTCCATTTCCAGACCAAAGTCCGCGCCGTCTGCCCCAGTTGCCACATACACGGCATCATAGTCCACCCGGAGTGCCTCCAGATCCGTTACCGTTTCACCGAGATGACGTGAAAATTCCTCAAATTGGAACTGCGCCTCGATCTCTGCATCAAATTCCGCCGGATCCATCTGGTTTCTCGCCTGACCGCCCAGAACCATTTCCCGCTCATAAACCGTTACCTCGTACTTTTTATTGCAGAGACGCAGTGCACAGCCAAGCCCCGAAAGACCGCCTCCGACGATCGCGATCTTTTTTCCTTTCGACGGCAGGTTATACGCATTCGGTGCCTTCCGCTTCGCGTACTCGACAGTCGCCCGCTCTAAAAGCCCGATCGCAATCCCGCCGTCCAGCTTTGCACGCAGACATGCCTTCTCGCACGGATGGCTGCACAGCTTCGACACAATATCCGGAAATCCCACCGTATTCTGATAGGTCCGGTACGCCGCGTTAAAACGTCCCTTTTTCCACTTTTCTTCCAGCCCCTTGATATCCAGCCGGAACGGACAGGCTGCCTGGCAGAACGGCGGCTCGTTCTGATGGCATTTCTCCGCCAGCGTCTTCTCAAAATCTTCCAAATAGCTCACAGGGCGGACCTCCCTTCTTTTCTCCTGCATTTATCGTTACTGTTCACGCATACGTGCCCAGTATCGGAATTTGCCGTGGCTTCGCATTTAAATACGGCAAATTCCTGCTGCCACCACGTTTTCTTACGGCACTTTCGGTTCCAAAAGTGCCTACCCGTGAACAGTAACCATTTATCC
>OLJF01000936.1_pt1 | contig 22226 bp, 18 predicted proteins | sample 1609751 | NCBI WGS metagenome assembly OLJF01 (sample SAMEA4350171, study PRJEB24818) | metagenome | biome: human; feature: gut; material: faeces | place: Denmark | collected 2013-09
AAGCCGACCTTCCCCCTTGATGACCGTCTTGCAGTCGGCGCCATAGATACTGATATTCTCGGAAGATTCATTGAGGCCCAGCCGAAGTTCCTGCACGCTGATCGCACCGCGCTGCTCGCCGACAAAAATCAGGTTGCTTCTCCGCTTGATATAGGTCCCGATGATGATGACCTGCCCAAGCAGGTGTCTGGCTCTGTCTGGATCCTCCGTCTTCTGTAATTCAGCCAACAGATCCCGCAGCATTGCGATCTGTCGGGCGGTCTGCGCCTCCATCATGTCATACAGGCGGTTTTCTTCTGTCAGCTTCAGCCATCTTGCGTGCTGTGCTTTCTCCGCCGTCAGAACGTCGCCGGTATCACGCAGCTCATCCCTTGTCAGTTCCAGCTCTTTTCGAATCTGATTCAGCGCGGAAATGTCCTCCTTCCAGAACACCCAGCCGCGGCGCAGCTTGTGCCGCTTCAAAAGCGTATCGTCGCTCAGATGGACGGTATCCTGCCGGATCTGCTGCAGCTCGCTTTGCGGCAAAGCCTCCTGCATGGAAACAGACGCATATTGGGGGCAAAATGCAGGATCCGTGATCTGGACAGGCAAACTCGTTGCCTCAAAAAGTTCGTCGTATCCGAGGTTGGACTGAATCAGCCCGCATTGAATGCAGCATTCAAGGATGCTCGCAAAGATCAGGCACTGCGACACCGTCATATCGCCCGCAAGCACCCAGACCCAATGGACCTTTTTGACATACGCATAAGCATAGGCCAGCGAAAGCGCAAGCGGAACCAGCGGCAGCCAGCGAATTCTCCTGCTGCGCGGGATGCGGCAGTTTTTTACCATCGAAAGAAACGCAAATCCCGCGCACAGGGCCTCCCAAGCCAGCACGAAGAAATAGCCGCTCTCATACCGATACGCCTGATCCGATAAAACGCCGGACGGGAAGGAAAACACCTGCTGGTGCAGATCATTGGTCAGAACGAGCAGGAGCAGAAGCAGCGTCGGAAGATACAGAAGCTTTGTCCATCGCGGCAGCCGAAAATCCTCTCCCTTGCCCAGCGACCGGGAAACAAAGACCGACAGCATGGGGATGAACAGCATCGGAAAATAGTAGAAATACCACAGCCAGCGCTCTGCATCCGTGTTTTCAATGGAAAATTTGATTGAGCGCAGAAGAATCCAAAGCACCATCAGCGCCGAAATCGCCACCAGATAGCGCCGTGCCTGCGTCTGCACGATGCGGATCCATAGGGAGTAGCACCACGCGCTGAACAAAAACACATAGATCCCGCTTCGCAGATGGCTGACAGCCGGAGAATGAAAAATATTCCGGCTTGCATATCGGAGCCACATGGCAAACGCAATGAGCGCCAACACGCCCAGCGCAAACAAGATGGTCTTTTTTGTCGCTTTGCTCATGCCGTATGCCTCCCATCTCTGCACATTCGTATGGATAGTATATCATGCGGACGGAAAAAGGCAACACAGTTTTACACCCTTTGCCGGGAGAATCGAGCCGGACGATGGCCTTGGAACAAAAAATAATTGCAAACCCTATCCAATCGGTGGGGGCAGAAGGGAGCGATAACAGCTAAAATACAAATGGAACATACAAAAGAAGAGAAAGGCGGTGGAAAAGCGCAGATGCGAAGGATCGTACTGGATATGAAAGGCGGACTTCTGGCGGAAGCGGTCATGCAATCACTTTCGGGATGCGACCCGGATTTTCTTGTCTACCGTTCTTCAAAACCGGAGGAAACGCTTGCCCTGTGCCGGTCCTGCCGTGCCAATGTGTTGGTGATGGAGGTCATCCGGCAGGGCATCTGGAAGCTGAGCGAGCGGCTCAAGCTTTGCAATGCTGTAAAGCAGCTCGGCTGGGTCTGCAAGGTTCTGCTTCTGGTGGATGAGAACGCGGACGAACTGCTTGCCGCCGATGTGCGTCAGGCGGTGAAGGATCAGTTGGTCGACAATTTTATCTATGCGTCGGTATCGCCGACCTACCTCGCGGGCGTGATCGACACACTTTAGCTCTTTGGTTTTCACTGCCTGCGCGGAAAGCCGCATCATGTACGTATTCGACAAAGAAATAACAGAAGGAGGTTCCAGATGAGAAAACGAATTCTTGCGATTTTCCTTTGCCTGATCCTTACACTGTCCCTTGCCGCAGCGGTGGCCGCAGAGGATTTCACCGTGCCCCTGCCGCCGGGAAGCAACTTTCTTCCGCCGAATCGGCCCGAGCAGCCTGAGCCGGACGACGAGGACCGGATTGTGACGCTTCAGATCCCGATCATTAAGATCGTTGAGCTGGGCGGCAATACCGCGCCGAAGCAGACGACTTTCAGCTTCTATGCATTTCCCAGCGATCCGTCGTATGGCCGTTATGAAGCCGGCGGCAGCGGCCTCTGGGATGTACAGAACTGCACAGTATCTGTGAACGGAGCTGGAACATTCGGCTGCGTGATGACCATTCAAATCGACAGAAGCGATTTCTTCGCTCTAACCGACAATCAGGGCATCTTTGTTGTGGAAACCAACGATGAGCAAAGCGGTTGGACGTATGATGAGACCCGCTGGTTCCTCCAACCGCAGTATAAATGGAGCGATGCCGCACGGGAATACAAGTGGACGGGCGGCTGGGATTGCTACAACAAATTTGAAGCTATGGAAGGCAGCGTGCATGTCAACCCGGACAATGCGCAGGGCGGGCTTGGCTTTGTCAATCTTTACACCGAGAACACCGCACCGGTGACGGAACCCACATATAAGCCTGCGACGCTCAACAAGACTGACCATTTCGCGTTCCTAAAGGGCTATCCGGGCGGCGGATTTGCCCCGGGCAAAAATATGAGCCGCGCAGAGGTGACCACCATGTTCGCCCGCCTGCTGACCGAGCAGATGGAGGCAAACAAATCCTATCCAGCCTCCTTCTCCGATGTGACCTCGGCGCACTGGGCGGCCAACTACATCGGCTACATGGAGCAGTTCGGGATCGTCCGCGGCTACAGCAACGGAACGTTCCGGCCAAACGCGCCGATCACGCGCGCGGAATTTGCCGCGATCTGCTGCCGGTTTGAGCAGCTGACGGACGGAGCTGCGGCCTTCACGGATGTTCCTGCCTCTCATTGGGCGGCAAAGTCCATCGCCTATGCGGCGACTCGCGGTTGGGTCACAGGCTATGCGGATGGAACATTCAAGCCGGGCAACAACATTACAAGAGCAGAGGTCGCCGCTGTCACCTGCCGCCCGCTCGAACGCAGTGCTGACATAGAGTATATCCGTGCCCATCTGAAAGAGCTGCCAAGAGTCTTTGCTGACATGAACGAGCAGCACTGGGCATACTGGTATGTGATGGAAGCTGCCAACGGCCATGACTATACCAAATCCGGAAATACGGAAACATGGCTCCGGACATATCCATAAACAGGAGGGTTTTATATGCAGGTCACAATACAAAGCATCCCTGCAAGCCTGCAGGAATTCGAGACGCTTGCGGCAGGCGGAAGACAGCCGGAGCGCATCTGCGCCCTGTTTCTGTGCGCACTGGCACTGTTTGACAAGGACAGGGACGCCGGAACTGCCGCAATGAATCTCCTGCGCGGCCCGCGGCCCATGACGCCCTACGATGCGCAGTTCCTGCGCGACCGGCTGCGCGGCAAAGCCTATCTGCCGCTTGCGTATTTTGAAGGCGCGACGCCGGAAAACGGCTATCAGCCGCGCGCACCATACCGGCTTAACGTGCTGGCAGACCCCAGGCCGCAGGATATCGAGCCGGGGTATCTGCGCGTGTTCCTGAAAACGGCGGGTGCAGATTCGCCGCGGCCCATGAAGCTGCGGCAGAAGGCATCAACCGGCGAGTGGTTCCTCTGGGAGTATTCCAGCATTCTCAGCGGCATCCGTATTCCTGCGGCGGAAGACCCGTGGGCATAGTAAACAGAGAAAGGGAGAACAGACAATGGGACTCATTAAAGCAGCATTGGGCGCGGCTGGCGGCGTGATGGCCGACCAGTGGAAAGAGTATTTTTACTGTGAATCCATTCCGGAGAACGTGATGGCGGTCAAGGGTCTGCACCGCGTTTCCGGGCGCAGCAGCAACTACAAGGGCAGCGAGAACATCATCTCCAACGGCTCTGTCGTCGCGGTGGCTGACGGTCAGTGCATGATCATCGTCGATCAGGGCAAGGTCACGGAGCTGTGCGCCGAACCGGGCGAGTTTGTCTATAATGCTTCGACCGAGCCGTCGATCTTCTCCGGTGAGTTGGGAACCAGTATCCTCGACACGTTCAAGAACATCGGAAAGCGCTTCACCTTCGGCGGCGAGCCGCCCAAGGATCAGCGCGTGTACTATTTTAACACCAAGGAGCTCATCGGCAACAAGTACGGCACGCCGTCGCCGGTTCCCTTCCGTGTTGTTGACCAGCGGGCAGGCATTGACATCGACATTGCCATTCGCTGCTTCGGCGAGTACAGCTACCGCATCTGCGACCCGATTTTGTTCTACACAAACGTCTGCGGCAATGTGGGTGAGGATTATACCCGCGACCGGCTGGACGGACAGCTCAAGACCGAGTTACTTACCGCGCTTCAGCCCGCGTTTGCAAAAATCTCCGACATGGGCATCCGCTATTCTGCGCTCCCCGGACATACGATGGAGCTGGCGGACGCGCTGAATGAAGTGCTGTCTGGCAAGTGGCGCAACTTGCGCGGCCTTGAAATCGTATCGTTCGGCGTATCCAGCGTGAAGGCGAGCGAAGAAGACGAGCAGATGCTGAAAGAAATGCAGCGCAACGCGGCATTTATGGATCCGACGAGAGCGGCTGCACATCTGGTCGGCGCGCAGGCGGCAGCGATGCAGTCGGCCGCGTCCAATCAGGGCGCAGGCCCCGCGATGGCGTTCATGGGCATGAATATGGCAGGCCAGATGGGCGGTATGAACGCACAGAACCTCTATCAGATGGGTGCGCAGCAGCAAGCACAGCAGCCCGCTCCCGCAGCACCGGCAGCGCCCGCGAACGGTTGGACGTGCGTCTGCGGACAAAGCGGTATCACCGGCAATTTCTGCCCGAACTGCGGCAGCAAAAAGCCGGAGCCGAAGCCGGCGGCAGGAAGCTGGAAATGCCCGCAGTGCGGCGCGACGGCAACCGGAAAGTTCTGCCCCGAATGCGGCACAAAAAAGCCAGAAGTACAGGCAGACGGCTGGACGTGCAGCTGCGGCGCGGTGAATAAAGGCAAGTTCTGCGCCGAATGCGGCAAACCCAAGCCGGCCGGTGTCCCGCAGTATAAGTGCGACAAATGCGGCTGGGAACCGGCTGATCCGGCACATCCGCCGAAGTTCTGCCCCGAGTGCGGCGATCCGTTTGACGACGGCGATTTGAAGTGAGAAGAGCATTGAAAATTGCTCTGATCATCGTCTCTGTGATCGCATTTATCACACTGGCAGGCGTTTTACTGTACAGGTTTTTTATCGGAAGCCGGATTCAAGATGAAGGCAGAATGGAAAACCCGGATGCGTACAGAGCTGGAAAGGACCTTGTGGAATTTGAGTGGCGGCAGAACCATAGGAATTACTACAGCAGCTTTTCACTGAAATTTTATCAGGAGAACGATATGCCGCTGCTGACCGGCTGGTTCCCAAGCCAATCCGGCGGCGACGAGATAAGAGAAAGCCAGACGGATGCATTTTCCAACCCGATTCCCTGGCAGCTCACGTGGGTACAGTGGTTTGCGCTTCAGAATGTGCTGGCAGAGTCGGATCTTCCGGCGTACAGAAAACCGTCTTCTGACAGCTATGATGAAGTTGACAGCGAGATCCGGATCGTTTGGCGCACCGATGACGGGGATGAGGCCCAAACGCTCAGCGGCAGCCATGCGGAGGCACTGGAGGCCTTGGTTCTGGGTATTGCCGAGGAAGCGTATGCTGCATCCAAGCTTGAAACAGAGCAGCGTGAGGTGCGCGAAACAGCAGAGTTGGTCGGAATTTACTGGGAGCAAAACGCCTCGTCTGCGCGTGACTGCTTCAGCTTCCTTCTCGATGAGCGGACGCTGCCATCCCGAGCGGAGAAGCAGATGCTTTTCTCCTACCGGTATCAGGATGGCGACGGTAAGCCTATTTTCAGGCAGAACATCGCCGTCGAGCCGGAGAAGGCGCAGGCGTATTTCAGCAGCATCGGACAGGAGCTACGCGCACTGGAGCTTCCGGTTTACCACCCCAGCGCCAGCCCGGACGGCGCGGAGAATAGCTGCATCTCCGCGACATGGCAAGACGGCAGCGAGGGTTTCACAAACAACTACTGCGGCGAGAGCGCACAGAGCATCTTTACCCGCCTGGTAGAGTTTGCCGAGGAAACAGAGGCCGGGATTTTCTCAAGACCTGCGCCGGACGGCGGATGGAAATGTCCGGAGTGCGAGATGCCGAATGGCAGTAGCGTATTTTGCGCAGAGTGCGGAGCCAGACGCCCTGCGGAATAAAAAAGCAAACAACAAGGAAGCGAGGAGGATTTATTATGAATGGACACAAGTTTTTGAAGGTCACTGGCATTCTGATGATCATTGCCGCTGTATTTTCCATCATAGCGGGTGTGTTTGTCGGCGGACTGGGTGCGCTGGCGGCAGGACTCGGCGCAGCATCTGGTCTGACATTTGCCTACTGGGCAGCGCTGTTTCTGACACTGATCGGAGGGATTTGCCAGCTGATCGCCGGAATCAAAGGCGTCAAGCACAGCAAGCGCAGCGAAAAAGCAGGCGGGCTCATCGTATGGGGCGCAATCGTGGCTGTATTCAGCGTCTTGAGCATCGTGATGAATCTGGTCAACGGCGGCGAGTTTAACGTCACAAGTGTTCTGACGGGCGTGGCCGTCCCGGCCTTGTACATCTACGGCGCGGTGCTCAATTCCAAGGCAGATGCACAGTACACCGCATAGTTTGAGAAGCAGACACAAAGGAGATTGGTACATATATGGGACTGTTCGATAAGAAATATTGCGATATTTGCGGGGAAAAGATCGGCTTACTTGGCAACCGCAAGCTGGAAAACGGGAATCTCTGCAAAAACTGTGCCAAAAAACTCTCCCCGTGGTTCTCCGACCGGCGCAACAGCACCGTCGAAGAAATCAGGGCACAGCTTACCTACCGGGAGGAGAATCAGGAAAAGGTCGCGGCATTCCATACGACCAGAACGCTTGGCACGGACACCAAAGTGCTTCTGGATGAGGATGCGGGGAAATTCATGGTGACACGGGCCAGAAATCTCGTGGAAGCCAACCCGGATGTTCTGGACTTTGCAGACGTGACCGGCTGCAATCTTGATATTGACGAGAGCCGTTCGGAGCTCAAGCGCGAGGATAAGGACGGCAAGGAGGTCAGCTACAATCCGCCGCGCTATGAATACTCCTATGACTTCTACATCACCATATTCGTCAACAACCCCTACTTTGACGAAATACGCTTTCAGGTCAACTCCAGCTCTATAGACATTACGCCGCCCTCGGCACGCCCGGGTATGCCGGCAAGATGCAACCCCGAAACCAACGTCGAGTACCGCAACTGCAAAAAGCTCGGCGAGGAGATCCGTCAGGCGCTGACGCAGGTACGAAAAGATGTGCGTGAGAAGATCGAGCAGGCAGCCGCACCCAAAGCGGCAGTTACCTGCCCCTACTGCGGCGCAACCACCACGCCGGATGCAAGCGGCTGCTGTGAATACTGCGGCGGCGCGGTGAACGGCTGAACCATCCGTCAAACGACGATTTAGAAAGAAGGACTTAAAAATGAGAAAGTATGTAGCATTACTCCTGATTGCAGCTGCACTCCTGACGCTTGCCGCCTGCGGCAGTAAGGATGCGCTGGCCGGAACATGGTCTGCTGATCTCGGAGAAGACGGTGTGATCACATGGACGTTCAACGGAAAAGGTAAATGCACCATGGAGAATGCGTACATGAAGCAGAACGGCACCTATACCATTGACGGCGACCAGCTCACGGTAACGCTGGAGGCATGGAGTGAACCGTCTACTTACACGTTCTCCGTGGATGGCAGCAGCCTTACCATGAATGAGAACTCCGGCTACGGCATCAGCGGCACTTTTACGAAAAAATAAACCGCATAGAAGCACAATACGTATCAGCCACCCACCGGACTTTAGAAAGGAGAAAACTATGGATAACCTTACTGGCAGCATGAAAGATGTCGCATTCGCGACCAGCCCCCGTGAATTTGATCTTTCCTATTCCACCACACTGGAAGAGATCATGGAGAAGCTCAATGCCCGCAGGACGGCGTTCCAGATGCCGTTCCAGATCAAGGGCGGCATTCCCGGACAACGCATCTCGTTCGAGAAAGAACCGAATGTGGACGTTGGTCTCTGGCTTTTCCTCAAGGACGGCACACACATCCGGATCCAGCCAGTCATTACGGAGGCCAAGATGTCGGTTGGCGGTATGCGCGTTGATAAGAACAGTGCATTGCGCAAGGGCCTCAAGGGTGCGACAGTCGGCCTTGCAACGGAGCGCGGCGGCTATATCGACACCGTGACTGAAACCGTGAAGAAGATTTTGAACGGTGAGGAAGTAGAGGACTATGTCGCGCCAGAGGTTCCGGTCGAAACGAAGGACTGGATGACAACGTTCCTGCTCTGCCTCTTCCTTGGCGGCCTCGGCGTCCACCGCTACTATGTCGGCAAGATCGGCACGGGTATTCTTTATACGCTGACGGCAGGTCTGTTCGGCATCGGGTACCTTGTTGACTTTATCAAGATTCTCTGCGGCAAGTTCACCGACAAGGATGGGAATCTTATCCAGCGTGAAAAGAAATAAGGAACGCAAAATGTCTCAGGGATGCACCGCTGTTTTTGCCGGAATGATATGTTATTTTCTGTTGATCGGCAGATTTGTGCATCCCTGAAGGATATCGGGAGGGAATTATGAAACAGACGAAGATCAAGCTTCTATGCCTGCTTCTTGCGGCGCTGATGCTGCTCAGCAGCCTTACCGCCTGCGGCAAAGATAAGGCGAAAGACTCCAATCTGATCAAGCTCGGCGACTATGAGCTGCTCTACAAGGGCGCGTGCATCATGGAAGATTCGGACGGAAGTGACGCGATCGTTCTGACACTGGACTTCACAAACAACGGCAAGGAGAATGCGTCGTATCTTTGGAGCGTCGATGAAACGCTCATGCAAAACGGCGTAGAACTGGAAGCTGCAACCGTCTTTGCCGACTACGACACCTTTGAAACCGTGATAGAAGGCCAGTTTACAGACGTCGCTCCGGGCGCAACGGTGGAAGTCCGGACAGCATATCTGCTTCAGGACACGACCAGTCCAGTCGAGGCAACCTTCGAGCAGTTCCTCGGCAAGAAAAGCGGCAAGATCACCATTGACCCATCCTCACTGAATCGTGAGACTCCCGCAGCTGATACGACCGGCGGTGAACCGCCCGTTGACAGCACGCTGACCTCCGATCCAGCCGAGACTGGCGATGCACTGCTCGACTGGTGGAACGGCGAATGGTACGGCTGGTGGAAGATGAGCGGCTGTTATGGCTACTACGAGAGCATGGAGGGAAAATGGTGGGATGTCTGCGGCGTCATTGACATCGGCACGGACTACACTGGCACGATCACGCTTTGGGACGAGGACTACACGAGCTCCGAACCCATGGCTTCCGCGCAGGTCAGTCTGAGCGAAGCCGGAACCGGCGAGCACGGCACGGTGATGTCCGAGGGCGGCTGGTTCACAAACGTGGCCCTGGAGCATGCGGACTGGATCGTTGATCCCGCGCTGTTGGACTATGACGACATGATCTGGATCAGCGGCGACTATGAAGATGGCGACGACGAGTTCCACTACGACATCTATCTGCGCCCGTGGGGACTCCACTGGGATGACATGGAGGAAGATACATATCCCTACCGCTATACCGACTGGTATCTGCCTCTGATTGACGCAGGCAAGTCCATGCCGGATGCCATCGGAGAAAATGCTTCGGAAGAAGCTGCTCCGACAGAAGGCTCCCAGCCCACCTCGCCGGACGCTGCGGCCTCCGGCGGAGACGGCATCGTGACGGAGGAGCAGGTGCAGAAGGGCTACGTCTGGATGAACGAGGTCAACAGGAATATTTTCGATGCAACTTACGATGATATTGTTGCTTACTTCGGCGTGGAAGGTCAGTTCGTCAAGGAAGAGTACAGCGACCACATGAAGGCAAACTACCGCTACTACAAATGGATCTCTGAGGACGACGACTCCCATTTCATCTACGTCAATTTCAAGGAGAACGAGTCGGGCGTTTATACGGTGAGTGCGTACAACACCAGCGGCTTCTCCGGCACAGAAGCCATAGAAAAGTATCTGGACATCGTGAAGGCCGAGGCCGCCGAGGCGAACAAGGCAGCGTCTGCAAACGCCGAGATGAAGGACTTCTCCGTGGAAATCGCCCAGTTTGCAAAAGACGATGTGAAGGTCAAGATCATGACGAAGATCCCGGTATCCGGCTGGTCGTTCGATGATGGGGGGCGCTGCCTGGTGGAAAACGACGATCCCACCGCGTTCGGTGCAGGCGCCATCAGATTCGAGGTAAGAACCAATGTGGAGGACTTCGACTACTACAAGGACGACTTTGAAAACTATCAGGACATCGACGATCGCGTGATCGGCGGCATCACCTTCAAAGGCCGCACCTACAAGCACATCGGCTACAATTGGATCCAGTATGTCGCGCAGATCGACGACGGCCGCGCACTGTCCATCGGACTGACGAAATTGGACTGCGTCCCGGGAACGATGCCCGACATCATTCTCAACAACATGACGTTCCAGTAAGGGCAGCGTCCTTCTGAGAATTTGTATGAAAACCGGCTCCCGCTCCAATTTGGAGCGGGAGAATCCGGCTATTTGCGGAGAAACGGAGGGGATGCTGTGAAGCTCAAGGCGTTCCTCATCATGGCAGGTCTATGGATGGGGCTGTTCGCTCTGACCGCCTGCGGCGGTGCTGACGTGCGCACTTATCAGTACCCTGAGACATCGGTTCTTTTTGACGACTTCCACATTAAAAAAACCGTTTACAGCCCGGGGGTCATGAAGCTCTATTACCGCGGCGGGCAGTTCAAGGACACGCCCACCCGCTGCTACGACGCGAATTTTGAAGATCTGGGAGATCAGTTTGAATTTTCCTTTCAAAACGGCGTTCTGACAGTTCAGGCGGATTTTGCCGAAAAGATCAGCGGACTCACGATTGAGGATAAAGACCACGATATGGTCTATCATCTGCGCTATCTGGACTCTCCGCAGTTTGCGTGGCTGGCGGATACGTTCTGGCTGGACTACGGTATGATGACGATGGGAGACGAGGCGCGGTATTACAGCGATGCGGAGCGGCAGGCGCAGGCAGAGCGGGAGAGCGCCGAGCATGAGCAGACACGCGATGTTTTTGCGCTGCTCGAGGGCACGTGGATCTCCGAGGATGGTCTGCAAAAATATGTGTTTTCCACGGATGCAGACGGGAGCGAGTTGCGTGCGGCGGAGCTGTGGTTCGACGAAACGGAGCAGAAGTGGAATGGCTGGGAGCTGTGCGTCGAGTCCGCGTTTCAGACGCCGTATTTCGGCGGAGAATACAGTGAGGACGTGGCGGAGCACCTGCAGGAGATCGTGCTGGGAAACAGCGATCATGCGGCGGCGGATATGTGCGTCTTGTACGATTCGGAAGAAAACGTCATAAGAGACACGAACACGATCTATCACAAGCAGTGAGCCTGCGGGACATATCCGGAATAACATGATCATAACTGTGTTCGGCACTGCAATCTGCCCTTGTGGGCTGCAACACTGGTCTGAGAAATGAGGAACTTAGATGGCAACACAAATCACGAATTATCAATGTCCCGCCTGTACGGGACCGCTCCATTTTGTAGGAGAATCCGGCAGGCTGGAGTGCGATTACTGTGGCTCAAGCTTCGATATCGCAGAAATTGAAGCGTTCTACGCGGAAAAAGAAGCAAAAGCGGCGGAAGCGGCACAGAAGCAGGGAGAAACGGAAGCGGCTCAAAAATCTGCCGAAGCGGAAGAACAGCAGACTGCCGCAGACGGCTCTGACTGGGATGCTTCCGGTCTGAGCGAGGACTGGGGCGCGGACGCGGCCGACATGAAAGCCTACTGCTGCCCATCGTGCGGTGCGGAACTGCTCTGCGACGCAACGACTGCAGCCACATCCTGCCCATACTGTGGAAACCCGTCGGTGCTTCCGGGACAGTTCAGCGGCATTTTGAAGCCCGATTTTGTGCTGCCCTTCAAGCTGAGCAAGGAGGATGCCATCAAGGCATTGAAGAGGCACTATCTCAAAAAGCCTCTGCTGCCATCGACCTTCTCCAAAGCCAACCATCTGGAGGAGATCAAGGGTGTGTATGTACCTTTCTGGATGTACGACGGCGAGGCCAGCGGAAGTGCGCAATTCCATGCTACGCAGGTACATACCTACACCTCAGGAGACTATGAGATCACGGAGACAAGCCACTATGATGTGCGACGCGCAGGCTCCATTGCCTTTGAAAAGATCCCGGTGGACGCGTCGAGCAAAATGCCGGACGATTATATGGACTCCATCGAACCGTATGATTACGCGGAGCTCAGGCCATTTTCCACAGCGTATCTGCCCGGATTTCTGGCGGACAAATATGATGTCAGCGTCGAAGACAGCCGGGAGCGGGCGGACACGCGCTGCGCGGGCTCGCTGCTGAGCGCACTGGAACGCACGGTTTCGGGCTACACCACCTGCAATGAAACGAGCCGGGATATCCACTTGAAGCGCGGCAAGGTGCATTACGCACTGCTTCCCGTCTGGATCCTGAACACAAGATGGGAGGGCAAGGACTTCCTCTTTGCCATGAACGGTCAGACAGGCAAGCTTGTCGGCAACCTTCCGGTCAGCACGAAACGGGTAATTGGCCTGTTTGCGGCAATCGCGGCACCTCTTATCGCCATCAGTGTGACCGCGCTGCTGCTTTTGGCGCGATAGGGAGGGCTGAGACATGAAAAAAAGAATACATTGTCTCCTGCTGGTGTTTCTGTTCTGCCTTGTGCTCTGCGTGAACGCAGCCGCGGCTGAGCAGACAGGCGCACAGCTTTCTTATGTGACGGACGCGGCCGGACTTCTCAGCGAAAACGAAAATATGCTGCTGGAAAAGATGGCGGAAAGCGTCTCCCAAAAATACGGCGTCGGCGTTTACATCGTAACCGTGGAGGACTATCGGGACTTCCATTCTGAAGGCGTCTATAAGGCGACCTACACCATCTACCATGAATGCACCATGGGCGAAGGACCGAACCGCGACGGGATCATGCTCCTGCTCAGCATGGATGATCGCGACTGGGCAATGTTCTGCTACGGCTCACGCTGCGAGTATGCGTTCAACAGCTATGGTCAGCAGAAGCTGGAAAAGGTCTTCCTCGACAATTTCGGCGAGAACGACTGGTACGGCGGCTTTGAGGATTACGTCAAAGAATGCAGCGTCTATCTGGAAAAGGCTTCCGCAGGAAAGCCCGTCCGGGCGAGCTTGTTTATTCCGATCCTTATTGTGATCGGTCTTTCCCTGCTGGCGGCAGCCGCGGTCGTCGCTGTGATATGGCGGAAAATGGACACTGTATCAAAAAAAGCAACCGCGAACGACTACGTCTCCGCGGGACTCCGGCTTACGGCGCAAACAGATCGTTTTACCCATAAGACGACCTCCAGCCGGAAGATCGAGCGCAGCTCTTCCAGCAGCGGAAGCAGTTACAGCGAATCCGGCGGCGGCGGTTCTGGCCGAAGCGGAAAATTCTGAAAGGAGCGGCTATGAAAACAACACCCAAACAAATACTCGCGCTGTTGCTGGTACTGGTTCTGCTGCTGTCGCTTTGCGCCTGTGTACAGAAGACGCAAACAGAGCCTAACGAATCGAGAACAAGTACAGATAAGGTAAAAATGCCTACTAAACCCGACAAAAAAGCGCCTGAAAAGCAGCCGGAGGAAGCTCCATTGCAAAATGATATGCGTGATCGCACGTCACGCGACGAGGCGTCAGACACACAACCGGTGCAATACGGGTTTTCACAGGAGGCAGAAACCTCGCTTGGATGGCTGCGGGATAGGATTGACTTTCCAATGACCATGTTTGGCGCAGCGTATCTCGGTTATGTCGGCGGGCTGTTTGACGAGGGCTTCGAGGCGGGCTTCCCCGCATGGCTGTGGGAAACCAATGAGGCCATGCTCCTCGAATACCCCTTCATCGCCGAGATCGACGAGGAGCATATTATCGGCGGTGCGGGGCATCTGTACTGCATCGTGCCGGTCGACGAGAACGCGACGGTTGCGATCAACCGTGTGCAGTGGAACGAAAAAACACAGACCGACGAGGTCACGGAGGTGCTCTACCGGTCAGAGAGCGGCGAACCGGTGCTGCTCTTTGCAAATCTCGACGGCGTTGCATATGAGGCCGACACCCAGGTCTTTATCACCGACAACAACGGGAATACCTGCGAATGGTACCCCTCGCTTGATGCGATGAGCTATCTTGCGCCGTGTATATCGGAAGCTGGAGACTATCTTTCGTTTGACTTTACAGAATATGCCTGGTACAACGCCCCGGCCGAGTTTTCCGCGTGGCTTGCCGACGGCTGGAGCGGCATGACCGCGCTCGGTCTTGCCGGATCGCAGCGTGACGGCATGGGCTGGATCACAGAAACCATGGTGGGGGAAACCAGCCGCTATGCCTATTTCTCGCTGCGCTTTTATCTTGAGGATGAGACGGGCGGTACGGTCGATCTGGAGTGGGTATATGAAGACAGTGACGACATTGAGGAGATGTGGAGCGGCTTCTGGACGATTCAGACCATTCAGGACGGGCCGAGCTATGTGACGCTCAGCTTGTCGCTTGTGGGCGGTAATAACTACGGCGTCACGGACGGCCCGATGTATCTGTGTGAAACGTATCCCCTCCTGATCAGCCCGAGCGGCACGGAGCTGCTGGTCGGCGCGGGTGAGCGGCATTTGCCTGCCGTTCATGTCGCAGAGCACAACGGCATGTGTGCTGACACAGGCCGTAGGATAGAAGGTGTGCAGGGAGCAAACTGCTTTGAGGTTTGCATTCATAAATTCTGTTTGGTAGCAATCTACCGTTCAGGTCTGTGTCCGTGACAATAATCCGTTCGGTTCACAGTATGACTTGACTATCGACAAAATTCAAGTTACAATCCACATCCACCCCGGCAGAACCTCTCCAAATCCACCCAACTCCCCTGACCCAGATTGTGACCCAGGTGTACGCGGAAGCGTGTGGACGCGGCGGGCAAAATCTTGTGAAATTCCGTATTTTTTGTTGACGGAACGGACGTATTTTACGTAAAAACGCCAAATACCACAAACCGATAGCAGCTGGCAGTCATGAGGTCAGCGGTTCGATCCCGCTTATCTCCACCAGAAAAGTCCTGAAATCTCACGATTTCAGGGCTTTTTCTTTACTTTCTCCCGCAAATAATCGGCCGCATTTATGCAGTCATGCGGCCTGACCCAGATTTGACCGTAACCGTCAAACCACCCCGCGCATGGACAGGCATGAGACAATAGTAACGGGACGTTGCGAAACGTTCCGTTACTATCGTTACTGGAGGATATCAAAATGACAAGCGCAGAGTTGAAGCACCGTGTAAAGCTGCAGGAGTGGGCGGCACGGATACAGGACTGCCGCAGCAGCGGCCTGTCAGTGCGGGCGTGGTGCAGACAAGAAGAAATCAATGCAGCAACCTATTACCGTTGGGAACGGGAATTGCTGGCTTTGGCTGAAACAGAGCCGTGCTCGAGCGTGCCGGCCGTCAGGTTTGCAGAGCTTCCGGCACCGAAACAGGTATCACGCAACGTTGCGGAACGTTCCGCAACGCCGCATATTGGAAACGCCAGTCTGGATATTTATCCCGGGTGCGATACCAATGTCACTTAGTTAGCAAGGAAGGAGTCGTCACGCTTGTCATAGCGTGTCTCAGCACGGCGAAATTTCTTGAGGCGATTAAAGAAACGCTCTATTACATTCCGCCGTTTATACGTCTCTTTATCAAACGGCCACGGCTGCTTTGTGTTTACTTTCGGCGGGATCGTATAGCGGGCGGACTGGTCGTGCAGATAAGTTCGAATCTCTTTTGTGCCATAGGCTTTATCGGCAAGAATATCACAGTCCTTCAGGGCCGGAAGCAGCTTCAGCAGAGAAACTGCCTCCGTGCAATCGTCAACATTTCCGGCAGACAGCAAAAAAGCCACAGGCCGCAGGTCTTTTCCGACGATGGCATGAATTTTCGTGTTCAGACCTCCGCGTGTTTTGCCGATGCTGCTTGATGTCTGAGTTTTGCTCGCTTTCTTATACCACGGCCTGCCTGCACGGATGCTTTGATCGACGTTGAAACCAAGCTCAGTACCGCGCCTGAGCTCGAGGTCGCGCAGAGCCCGAAGATCTTTTTCAAGGTTCCATCGTCCCGCCAGCGGCAGAAGCAGCTGTACACAGTCTGATGCGGACCGAATCTCGCCGGAAGATCGCTCCAGCGCGCACCACTGCGGGCAAGCCACAGGATGCCATTGAGATGCGCGCGAATATCCTTCTGCGGACGCCCGGTATGCGAGATCGGGATAAACGGCCGGGCCAGCTCCCATTCCTTATCGGTAAGTTCATAACGACGGGCTTTCATGTTTGTCACTTCTTTCTGCCCTTGTCTTACCACTTATTTGTGTATTTTTCTTGTACGTTTCGCTATTTTTGACTTTTCAGATACACCCTAAGTGACATTGCGGCGAGAGCCGAGGGCTGTTTTTACGGTTCCAGAAGCCTGCGGGCCTGCGTGAAAAATTCTTCGCGGGAAAACAGGACGTTGAGCGCCTGCAGCAGCGCGTTTGCGCTCATGTGCGCGGGCAGGCGGAGCGCCTTTAAAAGCGCGGCGCGCTTTTTTGCGCTTTCAGGGCCGCCGGAAAGGCCGAGGGCGAACAGATCCTGCTTGGTGATCGGCTCCCTTGCGGGCGGAGGCGTACTGCCGTCTGCAAATTCAGCGCCTGCGTTGCGCAGGGCTTTGAGAAGAATTTCGGGCGTCATGCCCTCCACGCCGAGCAGCCCTTCTTTTCCGGGGGCTGCTTTTCGTTTTTCTTTGCCGGGAAGATCGGGAATATACGCGTGCAGCACGCCCGTTTCCGGCAGCGCGCTTTTGAGCGTGTTGCGGATGAGAAACCCCGCGCCGTCCGAATCGGTCAGGATCACAAGGCCGGTCGTCTGTGCGGCCTGCTGCAGCAGGCGCAGGAGGGCCGGGTCTTTCATATCGGCGAAGCCGTTTGTTGTAAAAATCGCCGTGTCAACGATCTGGCGGAGCGTATTCTGATCGTATTTTCCCTCGACGACGATAGCCTGCCGGAGCTTTTGTTTATCCATGCTGCGCCTCCTGCGCAAGCCGGACGAGCAGCAGCTCCAGAAGCTGCTCCTGTTCGCCTGCGCTCGTCTTCATGGCGAGGTCCGTATCCAGAACCAGCTGGATGGCGCTCTGGCAGAAGCGGTCGGTCACACGGCGGGCCGCCGTCATGGTCAGACCCGCGGGATAGCTCTTGAGCCCCGTCAGCTCCATCAGCTCCTTCTGTCCGCCGCCAGAGGAGAGAATGACGCGCGCGTAATAAAGCCTGCGCAGCTGCGCGCCGATGGCGCCCAGCACAACGATGGGGTCGGTCTGCATGGCGTAAAGCTCCTGCAATTTAAAGAGGGCCTTTTCAAAATCCCGGTTCACGACGGCATCGCTGATGTCAAAGGTCTGCGCGCTGAGCGCCGGAATGACCACTGCGTCAATGGCCCCGCGCGTGATGGCCTCGCCCTCCTGATAGGCGGCGATCTTGTCGATCTCCCCGCCGAGCGTGGTCATCAGCCCGTCGGTGCGGAAGATCAGATACTGACACAGCTCGTCCGTGACGCTCTTGCCGTGCGCGCGGAAGTGGCGCGTGATCCACGCGCACAAACTGCGCTCGGACTGCTTGCCGAACGAAACGATCTGCGCGTGCTCCTTGACGGCGGCCGCCAGCTTTTTCATCGTGCTGTTGATCTTAAATTCCACCGTGTCATAGACGAACAGCACGCAGCAGTAATCCGGAATATCGGACAAGATGGCAGCGTATTGCTCGCGCGCGCCCTCCGGCTGCTTGAATAAATCCACATCATCCACACGCACGAGCGTCCGCTCGGCCATCATAGGCATGGCGTCGATCGCGTCGGCCAGCGCCTGCGGCGTGCAGTCGTCGGCGGAAAAGCGGTGGAAATTGAATTCGCCCGCCGGGCCGTCGGTCAGCTTCTTTGTCACGAGGTCCACATAATGGCCGCGCAGAAACGCCTCCTCGCCGCAGATGATATAAAAGCTGCCGAGCGTCCCGGCCTTCAAATCCGCTTTAAAGCGGCGCACAGCCTCGGCAGCGCCGTCGTCAGGCGTTTTTTTTGCCATTTGCTTACCCCCTGATGGTGATGGTGCCGGACAGATCGGTGCGGAAGACCGCCGCGCCGGCTTTTTCAATGCGGCGGAGCGTTTCGTCCGCCGGATGTCCGAATCGGTTGTCCGCACCCACAGAGATGAGCACGGCCTCCGGCCGGATGGCGCGCAGAAGCGCCTCAGATGTAGACGTAGCCGCGCCGTGATGCCCCGCGACGAGCACGGCGGCACGCGGCAGCGCATGCGTGGACAGCAGCCGGTACTCCGCCTGCTCGGACAGATCGCCGGTCACTAGAATATCATATTTTTCGTCCGCTGCCAAGACGCAAAGCCCGGTATTGCTTTCCTCCGCGCTTCCGGTGGGCGCAAACATGCGCATGCCGTCCTGTAGCGTCAGATCGTTCGTGACAAACCGGATTTCAGCGCCCGCCTGCGCGGCGGCGAACAGGATTTTCGTGCGGAGGTTACTTTCCGGCGATACGTCCGGCACATAGAGCGTTTTGACGCGCACGCGCCGCAGAAGCTGCCGGACGCCGTTGCAGTGGTCAGCGTCAAAGTGCGTGAGAATGAGCCGGTCGACCTGCGTCACGCCGCGCGCAAGCAAAAACCGCGCGGCTGTCTCGCCGCTGGCATCCTCCTGCCCGCCGCAGTCGATCACGCTGACGCTTTCTCCGCTGCGGCTGACGAGGCACTGTCCCTGCCCAACATCGAGCATGGAAAAGCAGGCCTCCGGCAGCGCGTAATCCGCGCAGGAAAGCCCCATGCAGCAGGCCGTGACGAGCACGGCTGCGGCAGCGGCCTGCCAGAACTGGACGGCCCTCGGGCGCAGGGCCAGCAGAAGCGCAAGCCCATAGAGAAAGGCCGCCGCTGCGATCAGATATCCGTTTTCAAGATAAAGCGCCGCGAACGGGAGCTTTGCCGCGCCCCGCACGAGCAGCAGCACCAGCCGCACCGGCCAGCTCAGCGCCCATGCGCAGACGCCTGCGGCAGCGGGAAGGGCCAGCGCAAGCAGCGCCGTGAGCAGCCCGGCACAGAAAACGATCGAGAGCATCCAAAGCGCCAGCACATTCACGACCGGCGCGGCAAGCGAGACAGTTCCAAATTGAAGCGCCGTAATGGGCAGCGCGAAGACCATGGACGAGATCGTGCAGCAGAGCGCCGTCAGCATGGCGCGCAGAAGCGAGCTGAGAACCGTTTTGTGGCGCAGCAGGCGCGTAAGGAACTGGTTTTCCGAAAGGCTCCGGTAAAGTCCGCCCGCAAAGAAGACGATCCCCGCTGTCGAAGCGAACGAAAGCTGCAGCCCCACGCTCAGAAGCGACCACGGGTTCTGCATCAGCAGCACGAGAAGGGCTGCACAGAGAGTCGTCGGCGGGTCATTCTCCCGGCGCACGAGCGGCGCGCACAGGACCAGCGCCTGCATCACGCCGGCACGCACTGCGGAGGCAGGTGCGCCGGTCATGACGATAAAAAACACGGCGGCAGGCAGACCGAGCGCCGCCGCAAGCCGGTGGTTCCCGCCGCACAGCAGCAGGATCATGCCGAGCAAAATCGAAACGTGCATACCGGACACGGCGACGGCATGGTAAATGCCCGCGATGGCCAGATCGTTCTGATCCTCGTAGCGGAGCCCTGTTTTATCGCCCAGCAGCAGCGCCTGTACAAAGCCCGCCGTGTCAGACGGGAATGCGGACTGGCTCGCCGCGCGGAGGCGTTCGGCAAACAGAGCCGGGGCAAGCCAGACTGATGCGCGGCCCGGCTCGGCGTGCAGCGTTTCGCGGCAGCTTGCCGTCAGGAATACGCCGCGCGACAGATCGTAATCCTTGCCGCGCAGATGCTTTTCCTGCGCCGTGGTGAACTTTGCCGTGCCGGACAGGAGGCTCCCGGGAAGGATCTCACCGTCGGCCTCGTCAAAGTAAATGACCGCCATGCAGCTTTTTCCGTCCAGCGTCAGCCGGGCGGAGACGGACTGCCCGTAGCTGCTTTCCTGCGGAGCGGCAAGCGCCTGCGCGGAAAACGCGGCTGTTTCGCCGGAAAGGTCTGCAAACGGGCGCAGAAAAAGCGCCTCGTACCCACGGCACCAGGCAAATCCGGCCAAAAGGCCCAGCACGCAGACCGCCGCCCGGCGCAAAATCGGACGCCGGAGCAGAAACAGCAGCGCACAGACCGCTGCAAGCGCGGCGAGCAGCACGTCTGGCGCACCGTGCAGCAGAAACAGATACAAACCAGCGGCAGCGGCGAAGCCGCCGGTGAACAGGCAGAGCCGTCGCATGGGCCGTCTCCTTCAAAAAGCAGAAAAACCGGGCGCACTGCGAGCAATGCGTCCGGTTCTGACAGGCTTATTCTTCTGTCTTGGGGGCGTCCTCGGCGGGAGCTTCCTCAGCGGGGGCTCCTTCCGTCTTCGGAGCCTCGACGGCGGGCGTTTCGTCAGCCTTGGGCTCGTCGGCGACAACGATCTCAAAATCGTCGTCCGTGGGAGCGGCCTCGGTCTCGGCGGGCGCTTCGTCTTCGCGGAGGGAGGCGATGAAGTCCTTCAACTCGGCGATGGCCTTCTTGGACTCGTCGATCTTCTGGCACCACGGCAGATACTCGGCAGTGTCGAGCTCTTCACCGACGGCGTAGTCGCGGTAATACAGCTTGCCCAGCTCGATCTCGGCCTTCTTGACCTTGTCTTCCTCGGCATAGATGGAAATGTTGGCCTTTGCGACGGCGGCCAGCTCCTTCGCCTTTGCGGCGGCAGTCTGGGCGGCCTCTACGGCCATGTTCTTTGCAGCTTCAAAATTTTCAGAAAAACGCATGGAGAAGCTCCTTTCAGCAGCATATTTGCTTTATTATTTCCTGTAGTATACCACCTGCCCGAAAAAAATGGAATAGGCAAGTGATGCGGAATGTCAGTTATTTTGTAAATTTTCTTTTGTGCTTATCGGCTTCAGGCAGCTGAACGAAAAATAGATGTAAAAGTCCGAAATATGGGATATTAAAAATGCTACAATGATCTCAGAAAACGCAGGAGGTCATTGGCATGGCACACGCAGAGAACATCACGTTTGAAGAATTTCGTACTCGTTTCAGCACGGAAGAGAGCTGCCGGGCGGAATTATTCCGGCTTCGGTTTCCAAACGGCTTCTTCTGTCCGAAATGCGGCTGTACGGAATATTACCCGGTTCGCGGGCGAAATGCGTTCCAGTGCCGCGCCTGCCGGCATCAAACGTCCGTCACGGCTGGGACGGTCATGCACCGCACACATCTGCCGTTGACGGTCTGGTTCTGGGCGATCTATCTGTGTGCCACAGACAAACGCGGCATTTCTGCCGTCCAGCTGAGCCGCACGCTGAACATCTGCTATGAGTCGGCGTGGTATCTTTTGCACAGAATTCGTCGCGCGATGGCTCAAAGAGACGAGAAATATGCTCTTTCCGGCATCGTTGAGATGGACGACGGCTATGTGGGCGGAGCAACGCACAATGGCAAACGTGGTCGCGGGACGGACAAGGCGAAGATCGTGGTGGCGCTGTCAAAAACGGAAAATGGCACGGCTTTGTTCACGCGGATGCAGGTTGTTGAAGATGTTACCGGTGGCACGCTCCAGCAGGTCGTTGACGAAACTGTTGCGTCGGGCTCAAAAATCGAATGCGACGGCTACAGAAGCTATCGGAACTTGTCTGGCGTTGCGCTGGACGCGAAAAAGTATGAACCCGGCAACCTGCATTGGCTGCACAAAACCATCAGACACCTGAATGCATTACTGCTTGCACTCAAACACAGCCGCCGCTACCAGCTTCAGGCCTA
>OLJF01000938.1_pt1 | contig 22149 bp, 22 predicted proteins | sample 1609751 | NCBI WGS metagenome assembly OLJF01 (sample SAMEA4350171, study PRJEB24818) | metagenome | biome: human; feature: gut; material: faeces | place: Denmark | collected 2013-09
CCTGACATTTTTGCTTTATTTGTCCGTATAGAGTGAAGGGGGATTTTACGGGGAGTCTCTGCGAGGGAATACGATTTGAGAGAATAGCAAGCACAGCAAGTGTAGCCACACTTGCGATTTTCGATTAAGGAAACCCTCCCCTTAATCTGAAAAATGCTTGTTGGGAAGCCTCCCAAACCCTCAAACTTTACGGAAGGACGGATCGCCTATGGCTAATAGAACAAGACCGATTCTCATGCGGCTTGCAGTCACGGAATACGAAAAAGAACTCATCGAAAGGAAGATGCAACAACTCGGAACAAAGAACTTTGGAGCGTATGCGAGGAAGATGCTGATTGACGGCTATATCATCAAGGTGGACTATACGCAGCAGAAGAAACTTGCCGCCGCAGTCAGCCGTGTTGCTTCGAACATCAATCAAATTTGCCGCCGCATCAACTCCACCGGACACTTCTATGCGGATGATGTTGCAGAGCTGAAAGAAAGGCAGGGTGAGATATGGCAGTTACTAAAATCAAGCCAATCCGAGGAACTGTAAACAAAGCTCTCGCCTATATTCTTGACCCGCAGAAGACAGACGATGCCTTCTATGTTTCGTCCTACGGATGTGCTGCAAGCGATGCGGCGGCGAAGGAATTTGAATGGACAAGAAATCTCGCGACACAGCAAGGTGCGCAGATCCCCAAAGTCATTGCCAGACACCTCATTCAGTCTTTCGATGTAGGCGAAGTCTCTCCGGAAGTCGCTCATGAGATCGGCAAGCAATTTGCCGACGAATGGCTCAAGGGCAAGTACGAGTATGTCATCGCAACCCACATCGACAAAGGGCATTGCCACAACCATATCATCTTCAATGCCGTCAACTTTGTGGACTACCACTCCTACCGGAGCAACAAGCGGACATACCGGGAGCTGCGTCTTCTGAGCGACGAAATCTGCAAGGAACACGGACTGTCCGTGATACCTCCCTCGCAGAACAAAGGCATGGACTACAAGGAATACACCGAGGCGAAGAAAGGCACGAGCTGGAAGCAGAAGCTCAAGCAGACCATCGACCGGCTTGTCATCACAGCGAAGGACTACGATGACTTTCTGCGGTTCATGCAGGAAGCCGGTTATGAAATCAAGACCGGCAAATACATCTCCTTCCGTGCTGAAGGTCAGGAGCGGTTTACCCGGTCTAAGACCATCGGAGAGAACTACACCGAGGAACGCATCAAGGAACGAATTGCCGGACGGACGCCCCGAAGAAGTCAAAAGCAAACCACGCCGAATGGCATCTCTCTCATCGGAGATATTCAAGCGCGGATCAGGCTCATCGACAGCAAGGGCTATGAGCATAAAGCCAAGCTCACGATCCTCAAGGAAGCGGCGCGGACACTCAACTATCTCACGGAAAACAACTTGCTCCAATACGCCGATCTTGAGAAGAAGGTCGAGGATGTTCACAGCTCCTATGACCGCACCGGCAAGGAACTGAAAGGCGTTGAAGCGCGACTGCGGAAAGTCCAGCCGCTTATCAAGAACATCTCCAACTACCAGCGCCTCAAGCCCGTATATGACGCCTTCCAGAAGGCGAAAGACAAGCCGAGTTTCAAGGCAAAGCACGAAGCTGAGCTTGTGATTTTTGAGGCGGCGCGGAGTACACTGCTCGCTATGAAAGGCGATGAAAAACTGCCGAGCTTAAAGACGCTGCAAGCGGAACAGCAGAGACTTCTTGAAGAACAGCAGCGGCTTTATGATGAACGTGCGAAGCTCAAAAAGGAAGCACGGATGATCGACACCTTGAAAGCAAATGTGGATTTCTTTCTTACCCCTTCCACCGAGCATATCCGAGAACCATCGCCAAAAAAACAGCTCGAATAATAACGCAGAAGGGTGTGCTGAACATAAGAAGTAAATAGTCTCACTGCTTCAAATGATAGAAAAGCAGACAGAATGCGGAGGATTGTGCTTCCACACTCTGTCTGCTTTTTGCCCTTATCTCAAAACCTTGAATACGTTGCCCCCAACTCTTGTAGTCTTGCGATACGGTCATCACTGTGAGGATGCGTAGAATAAAGTGCTTTTAACAATCCTGTCCCCGGTGATGAACATATATGTCTGTCTAATATGCTTGCTAAAATATTCCCATATCCCAAGCTATATGCGTATTCGTCAGCAACATATTCATTCTGACGCATTGACCACATCAAGAAAAGCATACAGAACTTTGTCCAAATCCAAATCATTCCGGCGGAGATGCCAACTGCTAAAGTTGCTAATGCACTGGCTATAAAACTTCTCGTAACAATTCCAGCAACTAATCCGCAGATTGTGGCTATCACCCAACAACTCGCCTTCAGGAGCAAAAGGCATCCGGAAATAAAGACATTGCCACCACCTATTAAGAGTTGGATAGTCGAGTGCTTATAAGCAAGATGTCCTAACTCGTGCGCAAACATAGCCATTATTTCATCGTCGGAAAGATTCAATAAGCCATCGGTTACACATATCGTCCTACGTCCAATAGCAAAAGCATTTACGGATTGATCATGGATGATCTTCAAATTGAGGGTATCCGGCATGGACGGTGTTTTCGCTTTGGCTTGTTCAAACACAACTTCAAGCAGAGGAATCAACCTGATTTTGATGTCATTGCGTTTTATTTCTCTTGCCCCAGCAAATATGGCAAGCGTCCATTCGCCCAAAGGAGATAGACTAACAAGTACTGTTATAGTGTAGCATATGATTATAACTTCAAGTGGAATGCCATTGGGGATGAATATCATGTATAGTAACCCCATGTTCAATACGAAGAACAAAAGTGTTCCTAAGTTTGAAGCCCGAAATATTCTACCAAGTCTATGCCATACATCCACCATATCACCGTCCTTCTGACAAATGTGAGAAAAGCCGCTTTTATCAATCAGTAGATAAATTCATCATTGATTTGGACGCCGAGCAATTCGAATAGTGTGTCCTTCCCGTCATGAATGCATGTTCTCATTGCTTCTTTTATGCTATCCATCGCTATTCCATCTGGAAGCATTGCGCGAGGAACAGCATGTCCAAACACTGCCTTGTATTGGTCTTCAAGTGCATAATACTCCTGATCTATATCGGGTTCGGGAGTCCTGATAAAAGAATCCATAAAGTTAGCTACATCCTTATCAATACTCATGATTATCTGCTCCTTTCTAAGACCCGAACATACTGATCGGGTTGTATTGAGTCAATTAGCGTGGAGAACACCCCAAACGCTGTTGGAAAAAAGTTGGCAAGCAATTCAAGTTTATCTGATTCACCCATCGAAGCCTCAAAGAAATGGGCAAATGCCTCTGCCTGTAAATTCCCAGAGCGGCTCCAGTAGTCTCGTGAATGCCCATAGCTCCCATGTAGCTGTCCATTAGTTGTTGCATCTATCAAGTCGGAAAAAGAATGCGCTGAATCCGAACGTATTCGGGTTAGAAATGCAGTTTGCTGTTCGGACGGCAAACCATTATATAGTCGAAGAATCCGCTGCCCGTCCTCTATCAGAGCATTTCGAAACTCTACGGTGTTGGATAAATTGCCTTGGTATCCGGTTGAAGCGTGATCAATCATATGGGCTAATTCATGAAAATATGTAGTTCCTGCGCCCCTCGGATTTCCCATGTCTGCCGTCGCATTATAATAGACACCGCGCCGATGTCCTTCGTAGTTCATGGGCGAGTAGTGAGCCGTCTGGTTTGGTGGATAATCGGCATCTTGAATCATCATTTGGTTTGCAAAATGATCAAACACACGCCTTGTATTTGCTTGCGCGTTTTGATGCCGATTAGATATAACATCTAAATAACCATCAGATATACTGCCTCTTGTTAGCACACCAAGACAATAATGGTAAGAAGATTCCCCTCCTACGGGATATGTCGCGTTTCGTAAACTCTGGACAAATGCGTTATCCGACGACATATTGCTTGATAGATTCACATTATCATATTCCTGCAAACTTTTTGCAAGTGAACCAACGAACTTCTCACCTTTAGATAGTGTCTTTAATATTTCGTTTAAGGCTTTGTTGCACTCTTGAACAATGTCGCCTAATTCTTTATATTTCCTATCTTTCCACTCTCCATTAAGTTGCTGGTACGTTCTTGTTATCGATGCTTTAGTTGTTTCAATGCTTGAAATTGCAGTTTTAATATTATTCCAAGATCGCAGCAATTCAGCAGCATCGGAATTTACAATTCCCAAGACGATCCCTCCCACTTTTGAATACTGGAATTAGCCATATACCCAAAGAGGCGTACCCCTCTGCGTATATGGCATATCCAGCGGTTTAATCAAACAGTTTCTTTAGTTCATTTACAGATGGAGTTATGAACGGTTTCATTTGGAAGGTGTTTTTAACTCCGTCAGTAAAATAAACCGTATTATCTCGCAATCCAGCAACAGAGACATTTTCAACAAGGTTTTCCGCATCATTCGCGTTAAGAGAGAAAATTATGCGTTCAGGGAACTTCGCTAAAACATTTTCTCCGAAGTACATACTTTCTCGGACAGTTTGGTACTCAAGGGACGTTACTACAAAATAGATGCCAAATCCTGAACCGTCCTCCACAAGTCTGATGAGCTTTTCGCCAACAGACATATTTTCGTCGGAGGCTTTATTAGCCGAGAAATTGGCTATAGCATTAAAAGCCGCAAGTGGATCAATGGTTTCCTGTGCATCGTTTGCAGGGTCAACAAACTCACTCTCATCGATCATATCTCCTTTGAGCATCGACTTGACAATATCCAGAAATTGAAGATTCTTAATCACAACAAAAATGGTATCATCGCTGTTTTGCTTTTTCCATGTCTGATAGCTCTGGTAAATCTCATTTATGAACATAATAATGTCACTACGATCCTGAGCAATCTTAAACTGGCTGCTACACTGACTAAGGGAATGGTAGAAATCTGCCGAGTCATCATCTCCGACAAGTTTATCTCCATCAATACAATATACGGTTGAGTTGCGATTGAGCAAAGCAGAAATCATATAGTTGTTACTAATAGTGTTTGCCATTCTCTCGTTAGAGCCGCATATCAAAAGATTGTGTTTCTTTTTCTTATCAATGGAAATAGTAAAGGGGGGAGCAACTTTGATGAGTGTACCCATATGAATTTTTACGGGTAGTTCAGCAGTGATGCCGATATTCTCACTTCTGAAGTAATCCAGCAGTTCTGTTGTTCTGCTTCCCTCGAATGTTTGAAGGGTTGCTGGCATATCGGCATATGTTTTGCTTATCAAGTCAAGATATTCTTTTTGAGTTGCATCATCACAGTACGCCGCTCTGAAACCAATATTGGGCTGCTCAGTGTAGTCCAAATTCATTACGGCTGTACCGATAGGACCTTTCATCATTGCAAGTGCCTTCGCATCATTCTGATCCGAAAATAGATACCTTGCATCGTCTTCGCCACATTTCAAACCAATGCGGATACGCATTTGCTCTATTGTACCGCGCGATAAGGTGAGATCAGAAATCACCTTGGTGGATTGCGTTGCCATCAACAAGTGAATACCGAAAGCTCGACCTTCTGTTACAATTCTCTTCGTCAGCTCAGCACAGTTCATTGCAACCTTTCGGTTTGTTGAGTCGTTAAATAGAATCTGAAATTCGTCCATGATAACCAAGATTCTTGGCAATGCTTTTCCGGTTGCTTGCACATAGCCTTTCAAACTTGTTTGTCCCACACTCTTGAAAAGAGAACCTCTGCGTTCCATCTCAGTTACAAGGTTTTCGAGTATGCTTTCACCAAACTCCTGCATTGCATCCAACGCAAGAAGCTGAATGTGTGGGAGTTTTACTGATTCATATACCTTAAATTCTGTACCGCTCTTAAAGTCCATTAGGTAAAGATGAAGCTGTTCAGGACTATAATGCAACATACTGCTCATGATTAACGTATGTAACAAAGTAGACTTGCCTGATCCCGTTGCGCCAGCAATGAGTCCATGATGCGAAGAACCTTCACCAATTGTAATACTTACAATGCTGTCCCCATCTCCAACACCAACAGGGATTTTCAATGACTTAGATGAATCGAATGAAAAGAGTTCTTTAGATATAATATCCCTGAAAGATAGTCCTTGCTTTTTTATTATGTCGCTCTTTTCAATATACTCGGTAATAAAGGAATCGGCAGCCATTGAATTGAGCATTTGAGGCGTATTGATTTGTAGATTATACGGAAGCAGGCTATAATGCCCATCCTTATAATCAATAGTCGCACAATACTTACATAGCTTCTCCAAGCGCTCATCAATACTTTCGTACCGAGAATAAGTAATATTGGGGTTATAACAAATGATAGTAAAAACTCCACATTTGTTGCCATTCCTCAAAATACTCGTTAAAAGGTCAATACTGCGCCCATCCATACCACTAGGAAAATCATACAGGACCATAAGTGTGACAGGTTCAGTCCTGTTTGGTGTATTTCGATTGTAATCAAGAATATCTCGATACCGATTTCCGAGCTTGTCCTGAATAAATTCGTCTATTTGAGCATTGATTTTTTGAAGCCGTGCATACATTGCCTCTTGGCTTGTATAAATCTTTTGGTCAAATGTTTCGGGAGAGCGTTTGCGGAAGTCAAGGAACGGTATTATACTGTTGCCACGCTGTTCGCTATCAAATACGCATATATCCACTTTTGTAACCGGCATAAACGATAGAAAACTCCATATAACATGGTGCGTGAATGCAAGCATATTCTGGCTGCTCGATTCAGGACAGTTCAAAAAGAGATTAAACGAATTACGCAAATCAAATGTCAGTGGCAGCTCGATAAGTGAGGGACTGTCATTTTCTGCTCTTCGTCCGACTCCGAATCTATCGACAATGCGCTGGTAGCCTATGCTATCGGAAAAAATATCCGCGGGATATAGGACGCTTCCCAATGTAACCAGCTCAGGAAACACGGCATTAACATCAGGTACTTGAGCGTATGTTTTTTCGTAATTTTCCATTAGATCGCAGAGCTGAGTAATGCGACTATCAAGTTCAATGGAATCTTTTGTCTCAATCAGCCTTCTAATTAACGGAGAAAACGCAATCCCGCGATTTTTGATGCCTTCAAAGATGAGCATATACTTGCTAAAGAACTTAGAAAACTCGACCTTATCAGGCATAGCGTAATAAAGAAGCGGTAATCCGCGCACCACAAAGCCGTCACCGTTTTGCTTGATGTATGTCGAAAGCTCTACAATAGACTGTAAACTCTGTTGATATTCCCGCGATTGAGTACTATCAGGATCCGGAAGATATGAAATGATGGTATATATACCGCATTTGCTTCCATTCCGTAATATGTTACGCAATTCAGAAAGAGTTCTATCATCAAATCCTTTCGGAAAATCGTAGAGCGCAACCAACTCAACGTTCAAATTGTAGTCAGTAACTTCCTTCGCATAATCAAATATAGTTTCGTGCTGGTTACCCAATCGGTTTTGAAGAATGTCCTCAATCTTCTCATTTAACCGACCAATTTGGGATGTAATCTCATCTTTACTGATATAAATTTTCTCACCAAAAAGCTCTGGGAGCTTCTTTTTCGCATCAAAAAAAGGAGAAATGCTATTACCACGATTTTCAGGATCAATAATAGTGTATGTCAGTTTTTCAACCGGACAAGACGAAAGCATTCCAAACATGATCGAGTGCATAAATGCCTGAACCGTCAAATTATTACTGTGATCATTCGCAACCATCCACACAGGCGCATCCGCAGTAGACATCATCAGGGGAAATCGAATAGCTCCCTCTGTAAAAAGCTTGGAGCATTTATCTTTGATGATCGATGCCACAATAGGAGACTGCACAAAGTAATCTACAGGGTAGTACACATAGCACATGTTCAGCACATCATCCTGAATAACATCAGTAGCGTTGACTTTATGCAGTGAACTACCATAATTTGCAATCATTTCACACAAATACTCGACGAACGCATCAGGAAGAATATTATCTAGGTCAGTGCATATTTTCTCTGCAACGCGATCCAATGTTGCAAGGTGATCGTTTTCAAAAGAGGCAAGCTCGTTTTTTTGTCGTTCAACAATACCGCCCCTTTGCGTAAAATACTCTTCCTTAAGTGCAGTGAGATTTTCGTCTGCAAGGACTGGAAGCATTTCTTCTATTTCTTCGACAAACACCGTCACTGTGTTCTTAAGAACGATTAGTTCCTCGTAGTCCTTCTTTCTCTGGCTTGAAAACAGATAATTCAAGCCATTGATCAACCCCGGAAGAATATCTTCTGAGTATTTTTTGAAAAGAATATCAAAAGATTTTTTGATTTCTTCCAGAGCGGCAAAATAGTTAGTCGCATCATCATAATTCTCGCTGGTTTTGTCAGATAGCAGTTCTTCGCGTTTCTTTTTCGTCTTTACATAGTACTTGTCAACTTTAGCCAGTTTCCCGTCTAATCTGGTGATTTCATCAAGAATCCTTCTCGCATCTGCGATTGTCTTTTTACACTTTCCTTGAACGGCTGCACAATTGGCTTTATATGAGTTGTCTAACTGTGCCAAAGCACTACTATGCCTGTTTAAGAGCAGCGCTTTATCTTTGTCATAATCTGTCTGCGTAGTGCTAATCAGCGCTTCTGCACTATCGGCAAACGCATTCAGGTCTGTAATCAACGCAAAGATTTCGTTTTGAGCTATCGCTTTCATTTTAATTCAATCCCTTCTCCTAAACAGGCTTATTGTGCGCTCACTTGTCTTCTAACTCAAAATTGCAGGTTCCGCTACACTCTTTCCCAAATCCAACAACTAAAGAGGTGGTCACTTGCAGGGGATAGCTAAAGATTTCTACCATTTCGCCTCCGATTGCGGGGTTGCTTGTGTTGCAAATTAGAGTGTACTGTTGCAAGTTGTTAAGCAAGCGGGGAATGTAGTTTTCATTTGTGGAGTTCAAAATGTCAATGATCAGTTTGATTCCAATGCTTGTAATGAAATTGATGTCTACAGAAATACCAGGTTCAAACTTGACACTTTCGACATTCTCCTGATTGGAGTAAACGTGGTGATTAGCCTCTACACGCCCCGACAGGTCTCCACTACCCAATGCGCACTTATAACACGGCATATTTTTATTGGGGATATGATAAAAAATCTCACCTGCATACGCCCGCTCCCAAAAACCAATAGAAATAAAAGCTGCATTGTAATAGATCGCAATTTTGTTGGCGTAGACATCAGCAGTCCTGTTGTCTCCACATCCAACAAAGATTGTTTCGAGCGGAACACACATTTCATCGAGCATATCTTTAGGTATATTTTGAATAATTCCGCCGAAGGTTTTCACGTTTGCTTTTGGATTGATGTTAAGTATTTTTCTTTTTAGGGCATTAACTTTTAGATCTCCCACATCTTCAATGCCACATTGATGTCGGCACACATTGTGATATTCAAGTGTATCAGCATCACAAAGAACGTACTGCTCCACACCTGCCCTCGCCAATTCCATTGCGACCAAACTGCCCACAGAGCCACATCCAATAATTACAGCACACTTTTTCTTCATTACATCTGTTTCAAGAATACCTGTGTTCCTTGAGAAGATGCTTTGATACAATCCATATGATTCAGTAACAGCCTTTTCCCCACGCCAATAAAAATCTATTCCATCCGCTGTAATAATTCCACAGAAACCATCGGAGGACGGGATGCTATTTTCTGAGAGGACATCGCCAAGATATTCACCACGATTTGAGAGTTCAACAGGGAAAATATTAAAAATCCCCGTATCTTCAAAGTACTTTCCATATAATTTCCCGCAGTGGGTATTATGTAACTGCTCTGCCGAAATAAAAACGGTAAGCGGTATGTCTTCTCCAAAAAAATTCTTAGGGCGTTTAATCTCCATTTTGTTGCTCCTCGTTTTTATTAAGTCCAATTATTCGTATAACAGAGCCAACCACGTTAGAAGCTTTTCGCTGGACTTCTTTATCACGTTCGGCTTTTGCTTTTCTAAATGAATCAGCGAATAGATTTCTTTGATACGAATAACATTTTCCAGCATACGAAAGAATGATGAATTGTCGTTGAGTAGAAAATGTAAAATAAAGCTTTGTAGTTGCGTCAATTGCTTCTTGATAGACCGTTAGATACTTATCCTCTAACAAGATTGAAGTTTCAATACCAAGCACGTCAGCCATGAAAGTCAAATCTTCAACAACAGCATCTATAAGTCGTTCTTGCACAGGTGCATTGTCATTTAAGTCGCACACATCAACGTCTTTACATTCAAACGGTTGCATCTGAGCTTGAATAAAATTCATGAAGGACGCTAAACTAACAGATCTGTGATACTCACCAGATGAAACTCCAACAGCCTCCGGCTTGCGTAAAATACCATCCATAATAGAGAAAAACTTATCTGGGCTTTTGAACTTTAAGAGTCCATCGGGAATGAGATTATCTCCGACTTCGTAAGCGATTCTCTTATACCTACATGGCCTACAAACTTGGTACATCGTAATTCTGAAAGACGGATCCAAATTTACTAATGCAGAAATTGCTCCTTCTTTACGCATAGAAGCGTATTTTGCGTTTGTCCCATCGTCAGTAGATGAGAACTGATCGAATGAGCCGGGGTGTCTGTGCCATAGCCCTATCAAAGACAGCTTCGTATCATATAAATTTGCTATTTTATTTATTAGATGCTGAGTGTACTTCTGGTCATATTCAAAATATGCGACTTCAAATATAGATTTAGGACCGGGATCAATTGCTTCGATAATATACCAAGTATCGCCTTGTACGGTTCCTAAAAAGAGACCACCCGTTTCAGTTTTGATCTTTTCGGTCGTTTCTGCTAAAACAGAAGCATATGCTCTGTTTGAAAAAACCACTCTCATTTACTAACCTCCAGCCAAATATAAAACCTCCAAACTCTCTGCTTTTTTGCAAGAGAGTTTGGAGGTTTAGGCATTTTAATAGTTGCCCTCCATAGCGACATCATCTCCGATCTCGCCGTTTAACCACATCTCGCAAAGAATGATCCATTTGCAAGCCCAACTCAATGCGGACGCAGCCGATGTTGACTGTGTCATATCGCCTTTGAAATATTTCGGGTCTGCGGTACAAATAAAGTATTCTTCATTGCGCCCAAACTGATCCCTGTATATGTGGGGTAAACCAAGACCGAAGCCTCTGCGACAAACTTCGTCGTAGTCGTTATGATAAGTTGCCATAACACTCGGCATGACTTTTTCAGCGATGTCTTTGAGTCTCGGACTCAACGGCAGAATTTGCACTGTCCCACCATACTCGTTTGCACTCCCAACATGCGGATGTGTATTCTTATAAATCAACATGATGTCCCACACCATACCACCCGCACCTGTAGGCTGAACCTTGCCGCGCCAATATAGTCTGCCAGAGCCATCTTGAAGCTGGTTTATTGAGAACGATGGGAAAAACTTTTTCATTGCCGCAACTTCCATCTGGTAAAGTTGAGGGTCGCTTTGATACCAGTAGTATGCCATTGCCATCCCCTCCTTAAGCTAACTTACCATCGGGAACTTGAATACCAGACAGCCCCTGATCCTGAGCGTCATCTTTCTTTTCTACCTCACCGCTTGCAGTGACGACCACCGGTTCCCCGGTACGCAACGCTTCTGCCAAAGCTCTTCTTCTTGCAGCAACAGCATCATTTGTGTTGTTATCCATGGTTCTTTACCTCCATCTATGTTGGAATTAAAAGTTTAAGCGGCAGCTCTGCCAGTTTCGTGGAAGCTTCTGATAATTTCGCCGTTTTCGTTAATGGTCGCAACACAATTTCGCATGCTTGCTTCGATTTGTTCCTCGGTCTGTGTGCGAGCCATTTGTGCAACGGAGTTGTCTGCCAATTCGCTATTCTCTTTCAAGAGCGTTTCGATGTCAACACCGCGGTTCTGATTCCGGATCATTGTGTATTCCATATAATCCTTCATTTGCTGAAGGGCTGCCTGATCCGATTCGATAAATCCAGAGGTCTTTTTCAGGTAATTTATGTAGTAAATTGTGTTGGAGATAGTTGTGAATAGACACTTAAATATTAGGACGATTATATTGAAAATTATCGATAAAATCGTTAAGAAGCCGAAGTTGCCAGATACGGCAATCTTGATTACTTCCCAAACCATGGAGAAGAATGCCTTCAATGCACTTAAAAAGACACCGCCAATTGCAGCGCAAATGATGCCGGTTAGAATGGAGCCAGCTCCCGCTCCGCCGGAGATGCCCTCCGACAGGCCGACAATAAAGCCAAGGATAATACCCACAAGGGAAACAATGAATTGGGTTTTAATTTTGGCTTTGTTCTTAGTTAGTTCGGCAACGTTCTCAGCTACAAGCTGCTGGGTACAGTCATAACAAAGCGCTTTACCGGCATATTCCCCATCAGAAACGCCATAAGAATCAAAGCAGTCCTGACAAAGGAATTTCCCACACCTTGCGCATTTCGCTACTGCGGGTTCATCCTTGTGATAGTAGCAGACGGGACCATTGTGCGCAGGAGCATTGTTCGTGGGCGGAGTAAATGTTGGCACTGGCGGAGTGAATGTAGGAATCCCAGCATCTCCACCCGCTTGTTTTTGACTGTTATCTGCTAACGGTTGACCACATGCGGTACAGAAAGTTGCATCGTCAGCAACTTGCGCACCACACTTTGTACAAAAAGCCATTTCTCTTCCTCCTAAAATTTCACTCTGTTGTATTGGTCTAAAGACTGTGCTAATTTTTCCAACTTTGGTAACGCTGCGTTCAACGTATCAATGGGTGTAGCTGTCAGTCGTGCAATCTGCTGCATAAGCATATTGAACTGCGCTGCCTGAGCATCATCCCAGTTGGAAGTCGCAGACATTCCCGATTTGATGCCACTGCTGATTCTCTCAATATCACGAATGGTATTGGAAATGTCTTTTTTCATCTCCCTAATTGTCTCGGGAGACGCCTTTACTGCCATACGCTTTTCCCTCCCTTACAGATTGACTTGTTCATACTCGCCAACAGCCTGAAGCAAATCATTAAGCTTTACCATGCACTCTTGAAGTTCTGTGATCGGCTTTGTTAAGGCACTACAACACTCTTCAACGATGCCGCCTAATGCAGCATACTTCTGGTCTTTCCATCCGCCCGATCCGGCTTGCTGATAGCTTCGCTGTAGGCTTCTCGATGCGCTTTCCAACTCGTGAATTGACGTTTTACAACAGGCAATTCCACCCTGAATAGCAGCACTCTCAACAGATACACCGCTTGCCATTTTTAGACCTCCTAACTTCTTTTTTTATTGCAAAGGTTTTGCCTTATACAATCACAATGTTGTTGTCAAATACTCCTCTATACTGCTAATACATTTTTCAACAGAATTTGTATTATGCTGCGCTTTATCCGAAGCACTGCTTTCAAACTTTTTCGCGGCTGATACATAGGTATCTAAATCTGTTTCTACACGGCAAAATGCCGTTTTTTGCCGTTCCAGTTTGTCCTTTTGCTTGCTATGGCGACGTTTTTGTACAGCCAGATCGTCCTCGCACTTTGATTTTTGAGCCTTGTTGGATTTTATACTTTGCTGCAAGGCTTTTTTATTTTGTTCAGCATTGCGCAATTCACTTTCCATCTGCATCTGCTCAACTTCGCATTTAGCAATCTGACTCTCTAATCGGCTGATCTGAGCCTGTATTTGCTGCCGATCTTCATCGTTTTCGCAGTTAGATAACATAGACCGTAACGAACCAACTTGTTTAGTCAATGAGTTAATCGTTGCCGTAAGCGATTGAATGCGACTTTGTATACGCGGAATACTTGCCGTAAGAGCGTTATATTCGTTGGTTGCTTGCGCAATTTCTGATTCCAAACGAGAAATCTGTTGTTCCAACGTTGCAATTTCCGACTCGGTTTTGGCAATATCTCCTTTTGTCTGACTAATCTGGTTTCTACAGCTCTCTTTGATTTCAGTTGAAGCATCAGAAGCGCGAAGAGAAAAGCCTTCCATATCTGTTTGAAATGTTTTCAAGGCATCTTTTACAGTCTGTAATGCTGCTGTAGATAAATCAGCCATTATATTCCTCCTAATATTGCTCGCTGGAAATCTTGTTAAACTTCTCTACGGACGAACAGCAACGCTCACCAGATAGCATCACATCTTTGGATTGATTTGCAACAATGCCCATAGACGAAGAAAGCTCAAGATACTTTTCATCTCTCCATAAAGAGGAAGCCTTGCTAATGCCAGTACTCAACTTTTGTATTGAAGATTGAAAGGTTGTTAACTCTTTCCGAATACGTTCAATCCCCATTGTTGTTCGCCTCCTGTTGCGCCATTTTACCGGATAACCAGCACTCATCTAAACGATAGGGAAATGCGTCAAGCTGGCGAATGGTATAATGTGTACTTGGGTTATAATCAAAAAACAAGATCAGGGACATATATGTGTTCCACGACATTACTCGTTTTTGCATTTCTACTGCATTGTAGGTCTGCCGCGAAACGCCTATCGCATTCGCAATCTCGTCTTGTGTTGCTTTAGCAGCTCCGCGTAATGCGGGAAGTTCTTTCGTCAAGCGAGCTATTAGCTGCTGTTTCTCCTCCGGTGTAAAATGCCAATAGTCCATATAGCTCTTTCTTCCCGATTGGTTCATCTGTTTTTCCTCTTTTGACTGACGCTTTCGTAGAGTAATCTCCTTGACGGGGGAGAAAAACCCTTTATTTACAATTAAAATTGTACTTGGTGTTGTCGGATTTGTCAAGGTGTCAAATGAAATTCGTCAAAAAAAGTCGAAGATGAATGCTGCATGATCCTAATTTCTCGTAGGTTGGGTTGCCAAACATCAATTCAACGCTCCATTCTCCGTCAGACTGTCCGTCAGCCGACCACAAACGAAAGGGTGAATGATATGGCAAGGACAGGCGAAAATATCTACAAGAGGAAGGACGGGCGATGGGAAGCTCGTTATATTTCCTCATATAGTGCAGACGGAAAAGCTAAATACAAATATCTGTATGCTCGAACTTACTCTGATGTAAAAGCAAAGCTAATCAAGGCACAAAGTTCTATCGAGTTCAAAAGCGAAACAGGAAAACACAAAGACGAAGAAAAGTACGAATTTTGGTTAACCGAATGGTTAAGAGCAAAGAGAATCAGAATTAAGGACTCGACCTATATTCGCTATAGAAATCTGATTAGTAATCATATTCTTCCGGAGCTTGGAAAGTATCCTATCAACAAAATCGGCACACCGTTGTTGGAGAGCTTTGTTTCTAACAAGTTAAAATGCGGACGACTGGACGGAAACGGCGGCTTATCTCCAAAAACAATGTTAGACATGATGACCGTTATCAAGGAGTCCTTTAAGTATGCCCAAGCTGCCGGAGTCCTTACTATATGCCGATTTGATGGAATTAGCTTCAAGCATAGTTCGCAGGAAATGCGAGTGCTGAGTGTATTCGAGCAAGAGCAGTTGCTTTCTATTCTGTTTGAGAACTTTGATAGATACAAAATGGGCGTTTTTATATGCCTCTATACGGGAATACGCATAGGGGAATTGTGCGCACTCCAATGGAAAGATATATCATTTAGCGAGAAAGTGATTGTGATTGAACATACAATGCAGCGGCTTCAAAATGATGACCCTAATGCTTTGTATAAGACAAAAATTATTGTCACCGAACCCAAAAGCAAAGCGTCCGTAAGAACTATTCCCTTGCCCGATTTTGTAATCAACGCTATCAAACCGTTTCTCGGTTCTCCGAATGCCTATGTTTTATCAGGGAATTGTCAAGAGATCATTGAGCCGAGAACAATGCAAAATCGGTTTAAGGGTTATTTGGAGGCTGGTCAAATAAGCGACGCCAATTTTCATTCGCTACGTCACACATTTGCAACGAGATGTATCGAAGCAGGCTTTGATGTAAAAACTCTTAGTGAAATATTGGGACATTCCAGCGTGAAGATCACACTTGATAGATACGTCCATTCTTCAATGGAGCTTAAACGTAGCAATATGGAGAAGTTGACGCCCGTTGAAATTAAATAGAATCATTCTCCGTCAACAATTTAGTCTTAAAAAGCGGAATAGTCTTTGTGAAGCAGGGACTATTCCGTTTCTGTTCGTCAAGGAGATTACTCTACGAAACAAATGACCATTTTGCAGGTGCTTCGGCGCCTGCTTCTTTTTTTTAGTGGTTTTGTTTTATTTTACAGTAAGTGAAACGGGGTCAATAATTATGATGAGTTTTCCTTTGCTTCGGGCATATTTCACAGTGCTTCCTGTTCCTCCACGACTTCCATTCCAAACCGCAAGAATATAATTGGAATTATCCACCATGTACTTGTTTCTTTTCTCCATGCAGTCTGGCGTGTACTTTCGTTGCAGCATTGTCTCCTTGTCGCACTTTGCCGCGATACTATAATATCGTTCTCGCGCTGCCACCGACCACTTGACCGCTTGTGTCTCACAGGGAATTGCACTTTCCAGAATAATGTGAGGATATTTAGTTTTCAGATTAAGAACAATCTCCGCAGCAAACGTATCAACTCCGAGAGCCATGCCAGTAATAAAATGTGTGACACCTTCGTTCTCAATAAGTGCTACAATTCGCTCCTGCATTGCTGATTTCAAAGCGATACAACGCTCATCGGATTCGTCAAATCCGAACGGAAGACTTTGCGGTCTGTGACCAGTAAATGCGCACTTTTTGCTCTGAACGGATTCTCTTGCAGCCTTTTGAATTGGATTTCTGAACTCAATAATATGGTTCATAACACCCCTTCTTTCGCTATTTTGGTAGATAACTCCATTCTATCATTTTCGCCTCAAAAGGTCAATGCAGCGTCGTTAGTAAAATCAACGACTTTACATCGTGGATAATGATGCTGCCGTTAGATAAACTAAATACGGGAGGCGAGGCTATGCGAGAGAAGAAGGACATCAATATCGAGATTGGCAAAAACATTCAGACAGCACGGGAAAAGTTAGGTTATACGCAGGACACTCTTTCGGAATTGCTGGGTATGACACCGAATCACTTGAGTGCTATTGAGCGTGGTGCTTCCGGTATCTCTCTTGAAGCCTTGCAGCGTCTTTGCCGTTTGCTGGGCGTCAGTGCGGACCGAATTATCTTTGGGACCGATGAGCCAGAAGCGGAAGCCCTTGCGCTTGCCAGACGTATTTCGGATATAAAGCCGGAATACCGGCAACAGGTTCAAGAGCTGCTGTCCGCTATTTTGAATATGTCATAAAAAAAGAGCCTCTGCCGACACCCAAAACGGGCATCGACAGAGGCTCTTGGTTCGTTTTCCGGGCATTCAAACAAGTGCCGAAATCGACACTTATTTCCGCGCTAAAGAAGAAACTGCGCAGGGAATACAATCACTTAGGTTGGGTCAATTTGCGCCGCTCTGAGGCTTGCAATCACAGGCTTTTTCGACCCCTAACTGTCTACACCTCGATGCCTTGCGGGAGAAGTGCGGACAGGCGATGAGATCCGCGCGGAAACTCTGCTTGCAGCTATGGACGCAGCGGACGCAGAAGCGATTATACTTCCGGCGTCCGCTGTCCCCGATGAAGAACGACCACTCCTGCCGCCACTTCTGACTTCTGCTCACAGTTCAATCTCTCCTTTGTGCTTTTTTGGAGGGCAGCATTCCTTCTGCTTTTCAGCCTTTGCAGACTTGAGCCTGTCCATGATGGAGGACTTTTCGCCCCTTTCGGGGGCTTTGACCTCTGCGGTCTTGTCCTCCTTCGGACCGTTGTTGATGATCCCATCAATCATGCCGTAGTCATCCTCCATCGACATCTCCGCTGTCTTGAGGTAGTTTTCCTTCTCAAGTGCCGCCATCCAGCTTTCTTTGCTGATACCGAGCATTCCGCCCTTTGCCGCATGATCGGCAATCTCCTTGGCATCCACGCACAAGCCTTCGGTGTTATCCGAATAGAGCCGGTAAACCTCACAGCCCTTCTCCAAAGCCTTCTCAGCCGCTTCCTGACCGGCGGGAAGAACGCCAGCCCATGCGTAGCCGTAGTCCTTCATATCCTGAACAGAGAGCGCGGGATCGGGCATTTCCGGCACTTCCTTGACCTCAAGGTCGAGAAGGCGGAGCGTGTCATCGTCAAAGCCGTTGTAGACATCATCGAGAACGAGCTTGCCGCGCTCATCGACGATGATGCAAGCCGCTTCATCGCCGTAGGTGTCATGTTCCATCAGGTAAAAGCTGTGACCGCCGACCTCGTGCTGGTCAATGGTGTGCCACGTCCCGATGTGACCGGCAACCGTCAGCCCGGAGGTATCGGCGTTCATTTCAAAGTCCTTCTGCTCGACGCTTTCCTGCTTCTGCTGTTCCTTCGAGATCATGGGGATCGCCACAATCTTATCGCCCAGCTTTGCAAACTGCTCCGGCACCTTGAAGTGGTCAGAGAACTTCTGCATCTGCTCTACGGTCAGAGAGCCGAAGCTGTCATCCGTCAAGCCAACTACCATGAATGTTCCGGCAACAACGTCGTAGATGTCACCGTCCTCATCCCGCAGAGCGCGGTTCAGGGGCAGACCTTCCAGCTTGCCTTCCTCATTACAGACTAAGGCAACAGGGTCTTCGTAGGGATAAATCGCCTCGATGCAGCCGCCGACCTCATGCTGCAAGGACTCCAGACCGGAGTCAATCTCCTTCACATAAGGCTCCTTTCCCGGCTCAACAACGAGAACTGCAATAGTGCTGTCACGCTCGGCGGCTTCTCCTGAGCCGGTGATCCGGTATTCGTCGGGAATATCATCAAGCTCCCCGTCAAACTGTCTGTCCCAGCGTTCGCTTGCAACGCGGACATAGCCCTCATCGGTGAAACGTCCCTGCTCATCCATCGCAATGTCACGCCCATAGCGTTCATAGTCGATGTAATTTGCCAGAGGACCGAGATCCTTTTCGGAGTAAATACCGGCTTCGTGGGCGTAATAGTAGCCGAGATCGGATTCGTCGTTGATACCGGGCATGATGTCGTAGCAGTCCAGATTGAACGTCAGGTTGATGAGATCGTCGATGTCGCTGACCTCATCGCAACCGGCTTCCATAATGGCAACGAGCTTTTCCTGATCGCCCAGGGAAAGCTCGTCAATCAAAGCGGCAAGGTAGTTGAGCTTATCAAGGCTCTCGTACTCGCCAAGCATCTTCTGAACACCGTAGATCGGGCATTCGTAGTCGGTGATAAACCACTCTTCATAGGGCTGACCGAACTCATCCTGCTTGCCGATCCCGATGCGCTCAAAGACCTTCTGCATCTCTTCTTCGGTGGTGGGCAGCTTCACCCACTCACCGACCAGCATACCCTCGTTGTACTTGCCGAGGTTCGTGACGAAGGCTTCAAAATCACCGTCTAATACGGGCATAGGCATCCTCCTTTCAGTCATCCACCATGCCGTCCGGCATGATATACAGTTCCTCAAACTCCGCGTCGGTCATGGCGTCGAGCTTCCGGATGGTCTTATACATCAGCTCTGCGATCTCTCCGTCCATGTCGTTCAGGGTGGCGCTCTTCATATCGTCGATCAGCCGCTTCCGGCTGGACGTATTGAAGCAGCACATGAGGTTGAGTTCTTCCACGGTAAAGTTTTTCATATCAGAGTTCCATATCCTTTCCTTTGTTTTTTTGAGGCTTCGGTGTCTGGGGCGGCTGGGCTTTCTGCGCGGATTTCAGCTTGTCGCGGATGGATTCACGGGCAGCGGGCTTCTTCGGGATGGTGTCGTAGATGGCAGTTCCGGCGTCTTCCACATAGGCGCGGACATACTGGATGCTCTCAGAAAAGCGAATGGGACGGTTCTTGTCCTCGATGTTGGTCAACCGGACTTCATCAGCGGCAAAATCAACCGCGTCGATTCTGCACTTGATGCCATCCACATTCAGCGTTGCGCCGACAGGAATGTAATCTGCGGCTTTGAGTTCCTTGAAGGTCTCGCCGTCCTTGCTGAGAAAAACATCCGTGCCGGACTTCCAGAGTTTGTGAGAACCGGCTACCCATGCGGCTTCCCGGAAGCCGGTCACCGGCATGGATGGCTTGCCGCGCACCTTCTTCTCAAGGAGCTTTGTGCCGAGCAAGGGCGCGGCTTTTTCCGCGTCCTTGCCGTACAGCTCAAAATAGCCGTTCTGAGCAAAGCAGACCAGCGCGTCGGGATGAGCCTTTTTGACCGCTTCGTACTTCCGAAGTTCTGCAACGGGCAGAGGCGAAAGTGCCTCTGTCCTTTCTGCATCCGGCAGTCTGTCACGGCGGCTTTTCTGCTTAGACAGCACTTCCGCCAGAGCATCCGCGTCCTTCGGGAGCGTCTGGTGGGCTTGTACGCCGCCATGCTCACCGACGAGAGCCATTGCTGCATCGAAGCTGCTGCGGCAGGGTGCGTCCAGCACAAAGCCATCTGCAAAGGTCAGCCGGTCATGATCCGGCGCAACCGCGTTCTGCGCCACATTTGCCGCCTGTTCCCGGTAGTTGATCTCAAAGACATCACCGAAGACCTTGCCGTGCTTGACGGCTTTCGGGACAATGACACGAGCAATGCACTCGTCGTAGGTCTGTTCCGCGTAAAAACGGAAGGTGTTGTGATCTCGCGTTCCCTGAATAAAGACTTGATTTTCATTGAGGCAGTGCGTCCCATGCGGACGGCAGAACCACATCAGCGTCTTGTCTTCGGGATTCTGGCTTTCGGCGGCGCGGCGGATGATGCGCTTGTCGATGTCGAAGTCTTCCTTGTAGCTGTCTACATGACTGTCCACGAGCTTCTGCAGCTCCGCAATGATGTCAACGTCTGTGTATTTCTTCATGCGTCTCCTTTCTCACAACTCCATGTCGTGCGTTTTGGATTTGACCGGGGACTTCTTCTCCGGCTGCTGTTTTGCGGCAGCTTTGAGCTGATCGCGGATGGAGGGCTTTTCCTGCTTCTGCTCCTGCTTGACGTATTCCAGCGTCGGCAGCAGCTCACGGTAACAGCCTTGCGTTTTCCGCGTCGCATGACGGCGATGGATTTTGAACAGCGGCTCACCATTCTGCGTGACCGTGTTTCCCTCGATCCTGACGCCGTTCCGTGCCAGCAGATTGAAGGAATGGTTAGAGGCGCGATAGGACGCCCGCATACCGTCGTTGTTATAGGCAATCTGCCCCTTGAGCGTGTCCATGACGGCGGCTTTGATCTCCTTCTCTTCGGCAGTCAGGCGGTGCGCTTTCGGTGCTTTCGCTGCTTCCTCCGGCAAGGGAGCAAAGGGAGACTTGACCTCCACGGTTTTCACCTCAATAGAGGTAATCTCATCCTTCTCCCATGCAACGACCTCTGGGTCTCTTTCCTCCGTTTTCTCAGAAACAGCTTCCTTCTGGGGTTCGGTCTGCTGGCGGAACGCATCCACGAAAAGTGCCGTCAGTCCGGGATTGGGCTTATCCACAAGGAAGCGGGAGGCATTCTCCGGGCAGACCTCAACGCTCTTTGCCCATTCCTTGAGGGGCTGCGGAATGCGTCCGTCAAACTCTTTCTGCTGAATGGTGTTTGCAAGGACATACCGGACGCGCTCCGGAGAGAACTGCTCAAGGACGCTTTTCACGGCAGCATCCGCATCCAGCCGGTTATCTCCGTAGTTGGAGCTGATCGCCGCCTCAATCGCTCTGCGGCATTCCTCGTTTGCAGCAAGGGAGGCGCGATAGGCGTCCATCTCACCGGCTTCATAGGCGTAATTCGCCGTCTCGCGGTAAATGGGGACTTCCAGCTTTTCCTCCGGAACGGCTTCCTTTACGGGAGCTTCCTTCTCTGCGGACTGTGCTTTCTCTGCAAGCAGCACCTTGAGCTTGGCGTCAATGCCCTCGATCATCTCAGCCGCCGTCTTGCGGATGGTGTCCAGAGAGCTTTTCAGTTCCTTGGTTTCCTTGCCGGATGACCAACCGGCGATGTAACCGAAGGAGTAGTCCGAGGTTTCAATGCCGTACCGTTGGCAGACGGTGTAGGCAACGCTTTCCGCTTCAACCTCCTTGGTGTGCCGATCCTTCTTATCTTCTGGCGCGGCTTTCTCATCCGGCTTGACGGCGTGGAGCTTTGCGTGGGCGATCTCGTGAATGGCGGTTTTGACCGTCTGGATTTCGCTCATGCCCTCCTGAATGGCAATGCGGCTTTCAACCGGCGAGAAGA
>OLJF01000941.1_pt1 | contig 22074 bp, 15 predicted proteins | sample 1609751 | NCBI WGS metagenome assembly OLJF01 (sample SAMEA4350171, study PRJEB24818) | metagenome | biome: human; feature: gut; material: faeces | place: Denmark | collected 2013-09
CCCCTAGTAAATCATCTTTCTCGCTCTGAGTTCCTTCCGCATCATCCAACAAATCAATAACATTATTAGCAATAAGAATCTTACTATAATACGTTTCCCAAGCATTATCCGCATTCAATGCTCCGGTAAAACGATACTCCGGATTCGGTTGCCAACAAAAATAACCATACCCATCTCCCCGAATATCTGACTGCATAATAGGCCAGGTATTCGCTTTTTCTTCAACATCATCCGTCATAATATCCAAATACGTATGAATCGAAGTATTATCTCTAATATACCCTTCCCCAAACAAGAATTCACTATAATCCTTTACCGTTTTAGGAATAATCAAATCCTGAGAACTCTCTTCTAGAAAATTTTCACACGAAGAGAAAAATACCACAATTATTATATATATCAATTTCTTCATGGCTATTTCGTTTTAAAGTGAAATATTTAATCCAAAAGTAAAACTCTTCGTCGGGGGCACGGTACCTGATCCCAAGGTCATCTGCTCCGGATCCTGTCCTCTTAATTTCTTATTGGCCCACAACCAAAGATTTCCAGCCTCTAAACGTAAACTAACTCCGGACACTCCGATGCGTTTATAAAGATGTTCCGGTAAATTATAACTCAGCGAAATATTCCTCATTCGTAAAAAATCACCCGACACAACCCGTAAATCTGCATTATTATACATCTCCCACTTATTACTGGATATTGTATATTTACGGTCCATATCAGAATAAGCTAAACTCAAATCTGACAACGCTGGAATATTCGTATTCTCATTTACCCCTTTTCTCCAACGATTTACAAATTCATCTGACATATTTTGCTGAGGCAAAGGCAACATCTGCCCCGTAGATTCATATAAATTATTCAACCGAACTTTTTTACCCACAGAGAAAGCAAACAACGCATTCAGCGTAAAACCTTTAAAACTGAAATAAGTCGAAAATCCTCCGTTAAAATCAGCCACCCGTTTCCCGGAATACGCAAATGCTTTAGCAAACATTTCCTCTTTTGAGATACCATCCGGCTCGTCTATATCTTTAAATTTCGGCAACCCCTCTTCATCCAAACCATCAAACTTATAGGAATAAAAACCATCCAAAGGTTTAGACTCCATGATCAGATTCCCTTGCAAATAATCCTTATAATCATAAGTTTGCGTCTGATTCTTACTGGTCACTTTATTATAATTCTGATACATATTCAAAGAGAGTCCCCATGTAAAATTCTTTGTTTTTATAGGAGTTCCATTTAACGTAAATTCCCAACCCTTATTTTCCACATCACCTCCATTAATTGAAACATCTCTCTTACCGGAAACTGTTGAAACTCGCTTAGTTATAATTTGATCTTCACCCTTTTTCAAATAATACTCAGCACAACCGCTAATTCTATTATTCAAAAATGCAAACTCCAAAGCTAAATTATAAGATTTTGTCTTTTCCCATTTCAGATATGGATTCTGAAGTTTATTCAAAGATGATATATACTCTTTGGAAACATCATCCATTCCGCTCATTGACACAATCAGATTCGGAGTCTGATCTGAATGAACATTACCTTGTACCCCGTATGATCCTTTCAACGCCAATAAATTCATCCATTGGATATTACTAAAGAACATCTCGTTATGAATATTCCAACGAACAGCAGCAGACCATACTGGCAAGAATTTTGTACTCTTATCCTGTCCGAATTTATTCGATCCATCAGTACGAATATTAAAATTAGCCGTGTAACGATCATCGTAAGTATACGTGAAAGTTCCATAGAAAGAAACCACATTAGTCAGACGATCCACCACCACATCCGGATTAGCCATCAGCCATTCGTTATACAAAGGCCATTCAGCTGCATTAATAGCAACAAATTTCTTACCTCTATCCGGCAAATATCCACGTTGCACAGTAGATATTCCATCATATTTTACAGAACGAGCTTCTGATCCCACATTCACGTCTATTTCATGCGTTTCATGCAATCTTTTGAAATAATTAAATCCAGCCCTCACCGTATATGTAGACGACAATGTATTATCATTTTTTAATTCCCCACCATAAGGTAAACGGCACCTCGTCTCAACGAAATTACGATCTGTCGGCAATTCATCACCATAATTTACACCCCGCAAATCTGTGATATAATACGATTTCTCATTTGCCCATTCAGAATCCTTTGTATTAGCTTTTGATAAAGAAAACACCCCGGAGAATGTCAATCCTGATAGTATTTTATAATTTACATCTACCATGAAATCAATAGTCTGGTTTTTTATCTTCCGGCCAGTATTATCTCGTTCATTAAGGATATTATAATTCAAAATGGTTTCGTACCCCTCTGTTTTATTATAAAACAAATAAGATCCATCCTCATTATAAGCAGGAATTGCACGAGAAGTATTATAAGCATATCCGTATGGATCGATAGAACCATGCAAATATTTCTTTGTTGCTGCGTAAGCCCTTAAAGATAATCCGACATTTAATTTTTTACTCAATTCTAAATTCAACTTCAAAAGAGCATTACAACTCTCCACATCAGACCCCTTCACCACGGCATTTGTATTTGCATATCCAGCAGAAAAATAATAATTCACAAACTCCGAACCTCCTGAAATTGATAATGAATGCTTATGAGACACGTCCGTTCTGAAAAGTTCATCATACCAATCCGTATTTACTTTTTCAAGATCATACACCCGATCCACAAATTGTTCCTGAGTAATCCGTTTAGCATACAAATCATATAAAGCTCCTTCATAACCGATATTAGAAGGTTTTATTCCAAACGTCAATCCCCTCTCCTCAATCTCCTTAGACACATCAATTCTCTCCTTGGAATTCATCCGGTTCAGATTATTATAACTCGGCCTCAAACTAATTCCTACATTACCAGAATAATGAACTGACGGTTTCCCATATTTACCCTTTTTTGTCGTGATCACAATCACACCATTAGCTGCTTTCACTCCATATATAGCAGTGGCTGACGCATCTTTCAAAACATCAATACGATCAATATCTTCCGGATTAATGCTAGCGATTGCGTTGCCTATCAAATTCACGTTATCCAAACTATTCAACTCTTCAGCCGAAATTGGCACCGGATCTTCCAAAATAATTCCATCCACCACCCAAACCGGTTCCCGATTTCCAGAAATAGAAGAGGCTCCCCGGATACGCACTTTCGGGGCTGCTCCGGGTGTTGAAGTCGGGTTGATAATATTCACTCCAGCCAATTTTCCCTGTAACATATTATCAATCGAAATAGCAGCACCTTCCTGTAACTCTGACCCTTTCACGCTGATCACGGAACTGGCATTTTTACGTTTATCAATATGTTGATACCCGGTAATAACAACCTCATCCATCGTATTCACCTCTTCTTCCAACACCACATTAATCGTATCTTTACCCACGTATTTCACCTCTTGTGTCTTCATTCCGACAAAAGAAAATTGAAGGATAAAATCTTTCTCTTCTTGGGGAATAGCCAACTTATAACTGCCAGTCACGTCTGTAGCCGTCCCTACCGATAATCCTTTGATCATCACTGTTACACCCGGAAGAGGAGCCCCGCTTTTATCTGTCACTTTCCCCGTGATCGTTCTTTGTTTTATCTCTCCATTTTTTTGCTCCATTTCACTCAAATTACGGATCACAATCGTCTGATCCACGATTTTATATCCCAATCTAGTTCCTTTTAAACAAACATCCAGTATTTCCCGAACGGTCGCATTTTTCAGTTCAACCGTTAAGTTATCTACTTTAGCTACATCCTCATGACTATAAAGGCAAGTATAGTCACTCTTTGATTCGATCATTTTTAAGACTTCCACTAAAGAAACACGAGCCACATTTACGTTTAACAATGTCTCTTGAGACTTCACCACGGCATTCACTTGGAGTGCCGTAAGCAACATGAATAACATGAAAAACTTCATCATAAGACAACATTTTCTCAGGCCAGAACACCAGCCCTTGCATTTGAACTTTTTTTTCATACATTTGTAAATTAGATAAGTTACTGTCCTGAATTCGTTTCAGGCTTAGGCAGGTGATATTGGCGTATCACCTGTTTTTTCATTCATTACTTCTTACAAAAACATTTCTATCCTTAATATCTATATCTATTTTATTAATAAGTTTCAGCATATTAACAACTTGATCCAAATCACTATATCGTTTTATATTTCCCGTGAACAAAATATCTTTCACGGAAGAACTCTCGTAGAACACTTCAATATTATACCACCGGGCAATCGTATTCATGATCTCCTCCAAACGTTGTTTCTCGAAAGCAAACCTTCCATCCTTCCAAGAGCAATATAAAAGTACATCAACAGCCTCTACCGTAGTCTTTCCATTTTTTTTATTCAATCGTAATTGTTCTCCCGGTTTCAAATAACTACAGTCTCCCTTCCTTTCAAAAGCAACTTTCCCATCTACCAAAGTCGTCTCTAAAAAATCTTCATCTTGATAATCCCTCACGTTAAAAGAGGTACCTAACACACGAATATCTCCCTGGCGAGTATGAACCACAAAAGGAGCCAAAGAATCCCGCACTATATCAAAATAAATCTCCCCTTTCATAAAAACTTCCCGTTGCCCCTTCTCAAATGTCACCGGAACCCGAACTTCTGATTCTGAATTCATTCTCAAGCGACTACCGTCACTCAATAACAAATCATATTCTCCTCCCCGGGGAATCGTAATCGTATGATAAAGAACTTCTGTCACCTCGTCCTCACTCTTCCTTGATATTGCCTCCTTTTGAATAAAAGCTAGAAAAGTCGTATCTGAAATATCAATTTTTGTCCCGTCAGGCTCTGTCAATATCGCTTTATAAGATCCTGGTTGTATCTTCTGAACAAAAGAAATGGATTCATCTTTGACATCGTGGAAAAAATAAAAACTTCCACCTAACAGAAATAATAATAACACCGCCGCAGCCACAGAACGATATAACACCCAGGTCCTCTTCCGACGTTTCGCCTGTACCACTCGCCCTGCAAATTCTTGATAAGCTTCTATAGCACTGTATTCTTTAATAAATTCAAATTTACGAGCAACAAAATCCGTTGATTGATAAAGATTATACAATCGTAAATGTTCAGGTGTCTCATGCTTCCAATTTTCAAGCTCTCTTCGACCGGTATCATCAATTTTCTCAGTCAATTCCGCCACAATCAAATCGGCAATACGAGTAATATGTTTATCCTGCACCGTCATGTTTTCTTGTGTTTTATTACAAGACACGGAGCATTATAAAAAGTGACAAAAATCTACAAGAAATTTATTAGTAAAAACAAGAATGGATGATTCAATTTTTCCTTCAACTGCTCTTTTCCCCTCTTTTTCTGTTGTTTAACAGCATCAATAGATATTCCCAAACGCAGGGCAACTTCTTTATCGCTCAATCCTTCCAGACTCAGATTAATCACTTTTCTATACTTCTCCGGAAGTTCATCTATAGCTTGTTGCAAACGAATAAAAATTTCTTCCTCTAATACCGTGTTATAAAAGAAATCTTCTGAAACGACCTCTACTCGATCACGATAACGATCTTCCACTTTCTTATTCCGAATATAATTCAAACATTGATTCTGTACGGAACGGTACAAATAAAAACGTAAATCCGTGGTCGCAGAAAACTTATGAGGCGTGGTCCATAATTTGAAAAAAGTGTCCTGCACGATATCCTTCGCCACCTCACTCTCCACATATTTACAGGCAATAGCAAGCAATGCATGAAAAAACTCTTCATACAAAATTTTAAACGCTTCTTCGTCTCCTTGAAAAATTCGTATAGTTAATACGCCATGGTCCGATCTCATCTTACACACTCACATTATAAATACAAAGGTATGATTTTATTTTATACAGACAAGAGTCGCCCGAAAATTCCCGGACGACTCTTCACATTACCATATAACATATTTGTAATTTTAATAAAAGATAGGCTCTCATTTCATCACATCTCTAACCTCCTCCAAAGAAGGACCCGTTATCAGCACTTTTCCTTGCGGGTCAATCAAATAAACGGTCGGGACCCGTTCTACCTTGTAATCTGTTCTGACTTTACTTTTCTCAAACCCGTCCAAATCCACCAACTGCAACCAAGAAACTTGATCCTCATTTAAAGCTTTCAGCCATTTGTCCCGATCGTTATCCAGAGAAACGGATACCACGTTCACCCCCATATCTTTCAATTCCTGATAATGCTTATTCAATTCTTTATTCTTCGTCCGACAAGGAGCACACCAAGAAGCCCAGAAGTCGATTAGCAAATATTTTCCCTTAAAATCTTCCAAGGAGTACATTTTCCCGTTCATATCCGGAAGGCTAAAAGTAGGAGCATTACCGGTAAGTTGACGATTTTTAGCCTGTTCGTAAGCTTCCGTGACTCTATTTTTCAAATCCCCTTCGGGCGCAGAATCACCCAATGCTTCCATCGCCCTCGTAAAAAAACGATAATCCACTTCACAGAAATACATCAACTCATTAACGATATTCAAGGCTATCTCTGTTCCTGCAAATTCCTTTATACCTTGAATAATCCGATCATTCCTCCGGGCAAAATCCAGCTTCAATCGATCGGAAAGTAAAGCTTTCCGGTTGATATCGGAAATCGTGTCATAACCTTGACATAATCGATTATAAGCTGAATCCAAAGTATAAATCTGACACATATATTGCACGTATCGATTTTGTAAGGATTCTTTCTGATCGGAGAGAATATAGTAATTATCACTCTCTTTAACCACTCGATAATGTTGCTTCTCGACATATAGCGGAAGATGTTGATAACCAAAGTTGAGAAAAGCAACTTTACCGGGAGTAATTTCTCCAGTCAGAAAAAAACAATCACTCGAATCCGCTTGAGTAGAAAGAAAATATTGACGCCCGGGAGCCGTAGGATATCTCAACCCAACGGTACCGTTCCGAAGAGCCTGTCCGCTATGTCCTTCCAGTTTGAAAATAGCTTCTTGCTTACAGGCAATCAAACTCATGAAAAAGATGATATATAAAATATTTTTTTTCATTGGATTCATTACTTTAAATACTCCGCAATCTTCTCCCGAATTGTTTCTCCTCGTAACCCTTTATCTAAAATAATTCCCTCGGGAGAAATCAAGATAATAAAAGGTATACCGTTAAAATTATAGAGCTTTGAAGTTATATTTTTCGGATCACCGAGTTGCAGATAGTCCAACTTCTCTTCCTCTAAAGCCTTTTTCCAAGCTTTATCCGAATTATCAATAGAAACACCCACAACCTCTAATCCTTTATCCTTAAATTCGGCATACACTTTTTTAATATTCGGAATCTCTTTCCGACAAGGACCACACCAAGAAGCCCAGAAATCCACAAGTACATATTTTCCCCGTAAAGAAGAAAGTTTTATCTTTTCCCCAGTAGAAGTCGCTAGTTCAAAATCCGGAGCCTCATGCCCTACAGCACAACTCTTACCACGTTGGATCAAATCTTCCAGTCTTCTCAAGGCGTAACAATGTCGGATGGAAGGATCGAATTGCTCCCACACTTTTTCAGCTTCATCAACATTATCAACACCAAAATACGAAGAAATAATAACCGCAAAAGGCATACTGTTCGTATACTGAGGAAGTAAATCGAATATCTCATCCCGCCTTTGTTTCTGTAAAGCATCCAACGCCCGACTTGCCTCTTCCAATTTCTTCATGTTTTCAGGAGTCTGACTAACTTCATTATATTCGTGAAAAGCCTTGTTGTAATTATCGTATGTTTCCTCCACCCTTGATGCAGAGGGAAGAGAGGCCATAATTCGATCAGACTCTTTTTTCCCCGGAGAACCTTTCAATGACTTGACTTTTATTTGCTCGTTTTTGAGTTCTGCCTTGATAGTTATTTTAGGAGAATCTATGAAAAAATAGATCGTGGGAATACTCATCGAGGGCCCTAACGGTCCAACCGACGGGGCATAAAGCATATAATAACGCAAATCACCTGTTTCCACTTCTGCCGTGATCTCGAAACGATCATTTTTTGTTTTCGTCCGGGCTATTTCACTTTGATCGATATTCATCAATATCAATTCTTCATTTCCAAGACCTTTGATTGTACCTTTCAAGGTTACTTTTTCGACTTTAGCCATGAGGGTGGCCGGAATAAAACATCCGACCACGAACATGAAAAATAGTATTTTACTCATAATTCTTATTTTACTTTATACATTACTTTAACCGGCTCGTCAGCCACTCCCTCGTAAGGTTTCCCGATCGCTTTCCCCGTATCACTATTATAGATGTAAAGCGAACCTTTCAAACCAGCACGTTGGCTATTATAAGTAGCAATATAAAGCTGTTTATGATCTGCAGACTGATTCATACACTTTATAACCTCTCCTTCAGGCAACGTTATAAAAGGTGTTGAAGGGATCTCAGACTGGTTATAAGCCCATTTATAAACTAAATTTTGATTCCCGAAGAATAAACAAGAGTTAGGGTCATTCACTTCAAACACAGAATTCCTGTTAAACAAAGTAACATTCGTCGTACACTCTCTTTCGTATACAACATCCAAAGCCATCGTTTCAAAACTTGTCAAACTTGATCCGATTTTAGTCAGGTAATATTTTCCATTATTAATCGTGTACACAATTAAGTTCCCATCTACATCGAAAAATACCTGAATAATCTCCCGACCATCAAAATAATCATAACAGGGGAAATAACTAAAACTAAAATCAGCCGCATTAAAACCACTCGCATACACCTTACTGTTTACATCATCAATAAAAGCAATCACTTTAGAAGAAAACTCGTTCGGTCTATCATAAGTCCGGGTAAATTTCATATTCTGCGGAAGATCGGTATACGGAAATATCTCCAAATCCGCCACTTGTATTTTGGCAACCCCACCATTAGGAGAAGTACTATAAATTTCACTACAATACCGGGAATCGTATGAAATTAAATCCTGCGGAACAAAATCATTCCCGTACATCGTGTAATCAAACTCGTGTACCAACTGGAAGGACTTGGCATCCAACTGATATACTTTCCGGGCTTTTCCACACAAAATATAAAGCTTGTCGTATATCTTGTCGCAATCAACAGGACCTTCGCCCAACTCATCACCTCCATTCGTGTAAGCAAACAGATTCTGTCGGAACTCGGGTTGTAATCCTTGTTCAACCTCCTCCGGTGTCAATGTTTTCATGAAAGCCAAACTTCCTTTTCCATCCTCTCTTCGACCTAGAATCAAATACCCCTCTTCAAATTCGGAATTGACAAATACATGATAATATTTTATATCACTTCCGTATTTATTACTTGTCACCAAGCGAAGAAAATAATGTCCCACTTCCGTCGTTTTGTACTCCAGATTAGCCTCTGTACCGATCTCTTTAAAAGCTGTTGTAATCTTTTTATCAACAGCATTCTCCGTGTATTTACCGATACTCCACTGCCACGTGATATCATCCCCCGTGTAGGAATATTGATTTTGGATAGAGATATTATCTCCCAAATACAAGTTAATGGTATCTTTCACGTTACTCGTCACCTGTATTTCAGCGATCTTACCCGAAGCAAGCGAAGACTCATCATCATAACAGGAACTGAACAAAAGCAATATGACTAAAAATGATATGATATTATGAATTCGTTTCATGGCTTAGTTATTAGGATTAGGGATTTGATACATCGGATCGTTTGTTTCAAAATAATATTCATACATTGGGGTTAGAATATAACGGTTCAGGTACCCTTGATACTTATATATGGTCAACAAATTGGTTGCCGTCCCCTGATCCAGATTTTCACCCCATTGTTTTCGAATTGCTTCATAGATAACCGGACTTTTTTCCTTAGACTGGTGGTAATAATCCACAAACAGGATTAACTTTTCTTGATTATAATCACCCAATTTGTCAGAACGCCACCACACGGGAGCCTCGATATCCTTGTTGCTAAACAAAATCACACACTCCCGGATATCCGTTGGCACGTAATTCTCGTTTTCCACCAGTCGCAAAGTCAACATATACTCTTTATTCTTTTCGAGATTAAGTTTATGAAAATCCAAAGGAATAAATGCCATTGCGGAATCCTTGGGCATTATATTCTCCAAGGATAACGTAAAATGTTCCCCCTCCTGAGCCGTTGTCTTTTCTTTTACAATCTCGACTTTAAATACCTGGTTCTGTGACAAATTCACGAAACCGATCAAATCCACTTCCACATTCAAATCTACATCTTGATCACGAGTTAACCCATAAGTGAATTGCAGAGAATCCTTTGCAAAAAACAACTTATCCTTCTGACTCTTATCATATATCTGGTAATCGGTATCTTCACAGGAAAATAACGAAACTATACCGCTAAAAAGTAATAAATATATAAATCCTTTTTTCATAGTCGTATCAATTAATATCTGTATTCAGTTTCATTTTCCGGAAGCGGGAATACATAAATGTCATTAGAAGCCGGATAAAGTTTACCGCTCTTAGGCTCGTAAATACTTTGATTATATCTTTTCTGCGTGAAAAAATACTGTCCTTCACAAATAAGTTCTTTTCTCCTCTCTTGAATCACTTTCTCTAATGTGAGCGTGGCTCCTTGACGATCTGCATACCCTGTCAACCCTCTCGATTGCAATACTTTGTCAAAATACTTCACGGCCTCATCCTGATTTTCCAAACTCAAATAATATTCCGTAATGATATAATATAATTCCGGCAATCGAAGCATATTTATCCCTTTCACCCGAGCATCCGGGCGAGTAGAATAAGTTAGCTCGTAAGTGTCCAATATTTTAACACAACGCATTCCGCTCGCTTCAATCGCACTGTAATTCTTAAACCATTTTTCATATCGGTAATCCGTCCCCTCTTTGTCAGCCAAATAAGTATCGTCATGATCGGATTTCAAGAACAAACAAGAGGAACTTCCCGTCAAATAAAGATTAGCCCTGACATTCGTGTAAAACGTTGCAGAAAATAATCCCCAAATCGTCTCTTTAGGAGAAAGAACACCATTAACCAAATCTTCTATTTCAGATTTATCGGCCAATTCAAAGTACCCGCAATCCAATACTTTCTGAGCGTACTCGGCGGCTGTTTTTAAATCCCCCTTCATCCAATACACCCGAGCCAACATCCCCTGTACGGCATACAAGTTCATGTGTATCTGCCGATCCTTCAAAAACTCATTATTCTGTTGATCCGCATTTTCAAAATATTCCCCGTTTTCCGACATAATCTCCTCTGCGGCCTTCAAATCGCCAATAATTCTTCCATAAGCGGCTTCAGCGCTTAAAAATGGACTGACTTTCAAATCATATTTATCCACGTAAGGTATACCCTGTGCCGACGGGTTATTCACGATATTTTCACAAAATAACCGAAGAATATCAAAATGCATGAAACCTCTCAGAGCCAGACATTCCGCTTTATACACATTGTACAGCGGTAAAGAACTTTCATCACGTCCTTCCAGATTTTCCAAAATATTATTGACATAGGAAATGTTCTTATACATACCACCCCAAATCTGATCGATCGTCGGACGAACAGTTGCATCTTTATACTCAAAGTTACAAATCTTTAAAGTAACATCTCCCGGATAATCATAGAAAAAATATTGAGACAGAATATCATTAAAATAATAAGTCATCGTACGACCGTAATAAGACGGGCCGGCCAACGTGGAATACACCCCGTAAATGGCATCTTCAAAACCTTCGGCATTCTTGAAAAGTTCGTTATTCACGACTTCCCCTTCCGGTCGAACATCCAGAAAACTATCACACGAATAGTGAAGTGTGAAACAGAAAATAATTAGTATATATTTCAATTTTTTCATGGTTCTCGTGATTTAAAAAGTTGGACTAATCGTGAAAGAAAATCCCCGACTGAAAGGATAGGAAGTTCCCCGCTCGTATTTTACCGTGGACAAACGAGCAACATCATTCATCCCGGCTGCTAACCGTAAACGTTTAAAACCAATTTGTTTAAGCCAGTTGGAACGGAATTCATAAGCCACCTCAATCCGGTTGATCTCTAAAATATCATCATCCTCAACAAACCGACTACTTTGGTAATTAGTTCTCGACTCCGTATTCGCAATATCCAAATAAGGGAAAAGATCATTCACATTCTTCCACCTCTCGTCAAATGCCCGTTGATCCACGTTCTTTTTTGGATCGACATTTTCAACATTCGCCGCACGGGTCAAATTGTAAACCTGCCCCCCGAATTTATATGACATGCTGATATTCAACGACCAATTCCGGAAAGATAACATCGGGAAAATAGAACCTTCCAATTGGGGAGCCTCATCCCCGATCACCACCTTGTCCGCCGTATTATAGGTCAGGGTATGCTCACCATTTTTATTAATAAACACCTCTTTCCCGGTAGCCGGATTAATCCCCGCTGAACGCACCGCATAAATCGCCGTGGTTGATTGCCCTTCCTTGTACAATACTTTCGGCTTTCCTACACTGGATGCATTGGCCTCGTCATTGGCTGCCGCCAAGGCATTACTAATCGCCAGAATCTTATTCTTATTATGCGAACCGTTCAATTTCAGACTAAACCTCCAATCCTTATTTTGCACCAACACTGCTGCAATATCAAACTCGTATCCTTTGTTTCGTTGCTTTCCCAAATTACTCTTCACGGTCGTTTCACCGATAGAAGGCGGAATCGTCTGATCGATTAACAAATCGTCCGTCGTCTTGATATAATAATCAAAGGTTATACTGAAACGACTATCCAAGAAATCCGCATTTAACCCGAAATTGTGCGTCTTTGTCGATTGCCAAGTCAAATCCTTATTTCCCATCTGCTTGGGAACGGCACCCATTCCATGCAAATAGTAATTATCCTGATTATAAGTATAAGTCGTGATCGCTTGATAAGACGGGAAAGAAATATTTCCCGTTACCCCGTAAGAATAACGAAGTTTCAAAGTACTAAGCCACTCTTTCTGCAAAAACGCCTCGTTGTGCAGGTTCCAACCGGCACCAACCGACCAGAAAGGAGCGTAACGATTATTGGAACCGAACTGAGAAGAACCGGAACGCCTGATCGTTCCATCAACGAAATACTTATTATGCAAAATAAAATTGAGATAAGCGAAGAACCCGGCTCTTGTTGTCAACTGTTGGCTCCCCCCGGGGTGAGAATTCTCCTGATAAGTACTGGCATATTGCGGAGAATGCAACTCCGGTTTCAAAAATCCGGTACCGGTAAAACTTTGGGACTTACTGTCATCTTTGTAGATATCCCCCCCTAAATTAACCGTTAACAAGCTATTATCACCAATCGGTTGATTATAACTAATCACGAAATTCCCACTCAGGTTCAAAGATTTACTGTGACTTTCCTGCAAGTATCCTTTTTTCGTCAAATCCTCTTCACTCAGGTAAACAGCAGACGTGGGTGAAGTAAAAATCTCGTGATTAGACGAGGTGGACACGATAGATCCATTAGCTGTCAAATACAAACCTTTCATCACATCCCAACGGATATTTACATTATTCGTGAACGTGTTACTTGATGTTTTGTCGTAATTACCAGCTTTCGCCTCATACAAAGGATTATTGACATCCCAGGTTAATTTTTTCAAAAGAGCCCCGGTTTCGTCATAAGGACCATCGTAAGGATTTAAAGTTACATAATCAGAGAAAGTACCATAAGGACTGTTTTTTGATTTTACCCCGGAATAATTACTTTGGTAAGAAACCGTCACTTTATTAGCAATATGATAAGACAAGAATACACTTATACCGTAAGTATTACGATAATCTCCCCTCATAACTCCCCTCACGTTTCTTATATTGGCATTAACCCGGTAAGTCATATCGTTCCCTTTACCACTAACTCCAATCGAATTGCCGATCGTGTACCCCGTACGCAAAGGCTTGGACATCCAATCCGTATCCATTCCCTTAGAAATCAACAATTTTTTCCGGTTATACTCTTCCAAATCATATTTATTCTCAAAATTATACAAATTGGCTCTTCGTTCAAATTCCAACTTATCGGCTGCATTCAAATAATCATACGTCGATAAATCCGGAAAATCCACCGTTCCATCCAGATTATAACTCAACCGTAACTTATCATTCAAGATCTTTTTCCGCTCGATAACAATAACACCGTTAGCCGCTCTCTCTCCGTACAAAGCTGAAGCCGATGCATCTTTTAACACGTCAACCCGTTCAATTTCGTTTATATCAAGATCATACAAATCTCGAAGCGTGATTTCAAGTCCATCCAAAATAATAATCGGTTGATTCGGATTAACATCCGCCTCGGTCGTCAAAGAAGAAGTTCCCCGGATGACAATCTCCGGAAGATTATTCGGGTTAGACCCGGCTTGATTATTCTCCACGAGTTTAAGACCAGGTGTCAACATCGCCAAGGCACTGATCAGGTTGGTATTAGAAACCGCCTTGATCTCCTCTACCGAAATCGTCTTCACCGATCCGGTAAAACTCTGTTTGTTCTTGGTAAAAAAACCGGTGACCACCACGTCATCCAAAGCCGTTTGCGACTCTTTCATGATCACGCTGTACACATCCCGCTCCGGAGTAACTTTTAACTCGACATTTTCCATCCCGACGAACGAAAATACCAACGTAGCCTCCTTTTAGTCCGGCAAAGTAAGCGTGTATCTACCCGCCGTGTCGGTTACCACCCCGATCGTGGTTCCCTTGATCAACACCGTCACTCCGGGAAGCGGGCTTTTACCCTCGTCGGTAATCAAACCTTTAATAACACGGGCTTTTTTTTGCTCTCCCCGAACAATCTCTTTAATAATAATCATACTATTTTCGATCTCCGCCACGAATCCCGTTCCCTTCAACGCCTCGCTTAAAACGTCTGCCAACAAGGCATTTTGCATACTCACCGTAATATTTTTCACGGCTTTTGTTTTACCATAATCATATGAGAATCCCATGTCACACTGACTCTTGATCGCCACGATCAAATCCTCAATACCCGCATTTTTCAACTTCACACTAACACGTTGATTCTGCGAATGAACTGCGGCATTCAACCCCATATTGAACACCAACAAAAAAATACAAAGGTGTTTCATTGACAAAAGAATTTTTTGACACCACCTTTTTTGAAAAGGTGTGCATAGTTTACCTCTTTTTTTCATAAATTTGTGTTGTAAAATTAAACAATCAAATAAGCTTGCCGGCTTATTAAGTGACAGGGGAATATTACCGTATTCTCCTGTTTCATTTTCATCTCACTACTTGTACTACTTTTTTATCTATTATAAATTTGACATCACTCGTTCGCTCTATCAACTGCAAGAGATAATTAAAATCGTCAAACCGCCTCAACTCCCCGGAGAACAAAACCTCTTTCATTTCCGAATTCTGATAGAACACCTCAAAATCATACCACCTGGACAACGTGGACAGAATATCTTCCAAACGTTTCTGTTTAAAAACATACTTCCCCTCTTTCCAAGCAACGAATTCTGCGACATCCACCCTTCTCTCCCGGACCATTCCACTCTCCTTGTTGTACTCCACTTGCGTTCCGGGTTTCAACACGAAAGCCTGTTTCCCTTGTTGTAATTCGACTTTCACTTTTCCCGAAACTAATGTCGTGTAATCATTCACCTCATTGGCATAACAAGTCATCCCGAAACTGGTTCCCAACACGGTTACTCTCTGATCCCCCGCATGAACGATAAAAGGCCGGGAAGAATCCCGCCGCACTTCAAAATACGCCTCTCCTTCCAAATATACTTCACGAGTATCTCCCGAAAACACAACCGGATATCGTAAACGAGACGCAGAATTAATCCATACCTTGGTTCCATCTTCCAATTCGATCCGGTATTCTCCCCCCTTGGGAACGCTCAATTTATTATATACAATATCTTGAGACAGGCCAGATTTATTATTCACTGGTAAATAGCTTAAAACCGTACTATCAACCTTAATTTGATTTCCTGTTCTCTCTTGTAAAAAATACTGTTGTTCCCCTAACTGATACGTGGCCCCATCCGCCATCTCCAACACGGCATTATATTGTCCCGGAACGATCTTTTGTACCGCCACGTTCAATTTTTGTTCCGTGTTTGCCCGATAGTACACGAACCAACAACAACAAATCACAAGCGCCACGGAAGCTACCGCACTCATCACCCACACCCAACGCTGTCTCCTTTCAATCCTCCGCTGTCCTTGCACACGCTTTTCAAACACCCCCCAAGCCTCCTGAATTTCCCCAGTCACAACTTCCTGCACATTTTCCTGTTGATACATTCTCCGCATTCGCTCGTAGTATTCCCGATGTTCCCATCCTTCTTTCAGCCATGCCTCAAAACGTTCCTCCTCCACAGCGGAAAGCTTCCCTTCGATCTTCCGATAAATCAAGCTAGCTGATATTGTTTTGTCTTTCATGGTTTTTATCTTAATAACACCTCTATAACGAGAAGCCATTTATTTTGTGTGACAAAAATTTTAACTTTTTTCAGATAAAATGAAAAATATTCTTTGAAGCACTTCATCCATCCCTCGTAATACTTGTAAACAAGTCTCGCCGATGTCTCTCTGATATGTTCATTTAATTTCAAGATAAATAGAGCTATTTGTTTTTCAGAAACATATAAACCAGAATAGAGGTATCCATCTCTTCTGCAAGAATTTCTCGCAATTTTTTATACCCCCTAGACACCTGTGTACGAATCGTGTTTATCGTGATTCCTAATTCTTCTGCAATCTCCTGATACTTTTTCCCTTCCAGCACGTTCAATTTAATAATCAACCTGCATTGTTCCGGTAGACTTTCTATAGCTAGATTCACTTTATCATACACTTGTTCATCAATCTCTTCATCCATATCAGGAACATTGATCATGGCTTCCGCCATCAAAAACTTATACTTATCCTCCACTTGCAAATGACGAAGATAATCCACTGCTGCATTACGGGCAACCTTATAAAACCATGATTTTAGCTGGAAATTATCGGGTAGAGAACGACTGCTTTCAAATAATTTAAAGAAAATATCTTGTACAATATCTTTCGCAACATCCTCATCCCCAACATGACGCACAACAAACACGACAAGTGGTTGATAGTACTTTTTAAATACGATCTCATAAATTCGGGTATCTCGCCTCCGTAATCCCCAAACATACGACTGATCCTCATTTAAATTCACATCCAACTTCTTACGTTTTAATTGATATACAATTTACCAAGCAATAAACGAACGTTTAATAAAGTTTTCTCAATATAGAAATATTGGTTGTCAGCCAATGATTTCATATCTTTCATCTATCTCGACACTAGAGAATTATCATATTTAACAATTTGCCTAGTCCATGCAATTTTAAAATGCATTAAACGTTCATTTATTGATCTTCAAAAATATAAAATAATTCAAACGAACCAACCACTTATCACCATTTTTCATATACCGCCTTGAAAACACTCACCTCTATCCAACCTTCGCCTTTCTCCCTACCAAAGCTTATATCCTACCATCATCCCACCCATCCACCTTCGTTATCCCTTCGTTCTTATAGAAGCCCATTTTAACGACAGGACAAGAACGACATAACGTCAAGATGTAAGCTATACTATTGATTATAACAATACTTGCACTTAAACAAGTTGATTCCCTAAATATTCACCTCCACTCCGGACACGGACATTTCCAACCCACAAACAACCGTTATCATACCCGGTAAGTCCCTTAAAGACAAGATAAAGACGAGACACGAATGACTTATGTCGTCTTTATCACCACCATGTATCCCAAGAGTTCCCCCTGTTTCTATCTATATCCCCACGTAACCAAGACTTTAACAGCTTTTTTTAATATACCATGCCAGTACTTGTTATTTCTCAAATGGTAAAAGACTACTCCTTACCCCCGGACATGAAAAAAGTGATCCGGGGCATCCCGGACCACTCACCCACCACACGGTGCATCCAAAAAGCAACATTCAACCCTACATCTGCTTTTCCAGTTCGTCAAAATAATAAGTCACGTAGTTTATATTTTCCTGTATTTTCAAATTGGGAATAATTCCCCTCCCCACCTGAATAAACTCTTTCAATGCCGCTTTATTCTCTTGGGTACGGAAATAAACCGATACGGGCATCACCATCAGCATCACGTCAGCATCAGAGAAAACGGGAAATACCTTCTTAACGAGCTTCAACAATTCTCCGGTATTCTTTTCCTTGTAAGCGTTGGCTAAGTTCACGTACGCCAACAATCGTTTTTTATCATCCGTTTTCAACGTCCGGATCACTTTCCCGATCTCCTGTACATCAGCAAGTGTCGTTTTCGTGTCACGTCCCCAAACAATGGATGACAAAACACCCGCATAGAGCATCCCTAAACGTCGGTCCACCTTTTCCAATCCCACCCGTTGACTAAATTGCTTCCTGTGTTCCAGTAAAAAACGATAGTTTGCAGAGTTAAACGGAGCCAAATCATTATTATCAAACAAAATCCAACACGCAGAATCAATCTTCTCAACATCCGTCAACTGCCCGGATAAAATTCCGGCAACCTCTCTCAATCGGCGGACCTCACTCGCATCCGACAAGGCCCGTAAATATTTCAACAAAAATTCCTTATCCCGCTCGCCTTGATCATAACGGACAGCTAATGTTCCCACGGTCTCCGTCTGTTTCATGGAATATTCCACCCGTTGAATAATTCCATCAACATCCGCTCCTCCAACCAACTTATCATGGACCACGCCATCCGGCCGAATCAACACGAATGTCGGGTACGCCCCGATACCAAGCTTTTTAGCCAGTTCCGGCCCTTCCCCCTTCTCCATGTCATATTTCACGTTCACGAAGCGGGAGTTAAAAAACTCCCCCGCTTTCGCTCGCGTAAAAACTTGTTCTGCCATCACCTTACAGGGACCACACCAAGAAGTGTAAGCATCCAAGAAAATCCACCGATTTTCTTTTTTCGCTTTCTCCAAGGCCTCCTTGAAAGTAAGCGATTCGAATCTTACCCCCTCTTGCGCCTGCAGCAAGGTGAGGGACAAACAACACAACAACATTAAAATTATTCTTTTCATTCACAGAAAATTAACGCATTAATCTTCGGAAGGCAACGAAGCCTTGTACTTGTTGAACTCCGTCCGGTACTTATTCCCGGCTGCTTGAATATCCCAACCATATTCTTTGAAATATTTAATCAAAATCTCGTATTTCAATGCCCGGGGTTTACTGTTATCCAAGTAATCCTTCTTAATATTCTCGTACGACTCCATCACAAGTAAACGCAACCATTCCGAAAAATCACCCTCGAAAGAACGAGAACTTCCCCCGGTAATATATCCCCCGTTTCGACATAGTTCAGCCACGGCATTCTTGTATTTGATCACGTAGGGACGACGGTTCACCTCCTCCTCATCTTCATCATCCGCATCCGGATTTTCTTCTTTCCACGCTTTTTCGTCCTTGTCATATTCATTCCCTAGTTTTTCGTACGCTTCTCCATCATCATAAGCCTTTCCCCCAACCACGAATTCTTTCAGGGGTTCCTCCATACGGGCAACAATCATAGACCCCAACTTCCGCCACACTTCCGAAGCCAACACGGAATCCTGGTAATAATGATTTACCGGATCTGTCACCGGAATGGCACCATCCGTGGTATTAGGCCACATCAAAATTAAACGACTGCGCCCCAACGCTTTCACCGGATAAATCCAATAAAGCGATCCGTATTGTTTCACGTAGAAAAATTCCAACGGGAAAAACGATTTGGAATACTGTTCCGATACATTACTCAACAACGCTTCTGAATAATTCAATACTTCCGGAACTTTTTCCTCTTCCAAATTCTCCGCTCCCCGCATGGCAACAAGGGCATCTTGAGCTAAAATTGCATTTGTCAATTCATCAATACTGCTAAAATAAGTACGAACCCAAACCCCATAATCATTATACATCGTTTTTACCCGAGGATCAGCGTTCTCATCCGGGGAAAACATATCGACAATCCCCAAATCTTCTGTCGGCGACAATTTACTCTCCTTGTCACAGCTACTCAATAATAACACGAGAGCGGTCAGCAGCAAATATATAATTCTTGATTTTATCATGATATTCTACATTTATAAATTTAAAACCAATCGTTTATCTAGGATTCAACGGCATATCAGGACTATTCAATTGTTCCGATTCCGGAATTTGAAGCACGTAACGCAAATCCCCCTGCTCCAACGTGTATACCTGTCCGTTCTCGTACGCATGTTGAAGCATCGGTTTCCCCAATCTTCTTAAATCAAGCCAACGCATTCCCGCATCAAACGCCAACTCCACACGGCGCTCTTCCAATACGCGTTGCAAAGCGGTTTCATCCGTGAAATCGGCTTTATCCAACTCAACATAGTCATCACTCTTGGTACGAGTCACCAAAAGACGATTCAAATCGGCAATGGCCAAATCCTTTTCTCCTGTCCGAACATACGCTTCCGCACGAGTTACATAAGCCTCACTTAATTTCAAACCGATATAATAACAATCACTTTGCTGAGTGGCAAACATCCGGTACACGGTCGGTCCCTGTTCCACGTAATCCGCACTCTCCGGATCTGCATTCGATTCGAAAATATATCGCCTGTAATCCACCACATTCGGATCACGCTTGCAGAGATTCAGCAATTCTTCTGCCGGTTTAAAGCGAGTTTTGTAATAGTAATAAGGATTTCCATTCGCTTTACCCCCCACGAAAAACAACACTTCATTCCGGTAATCCGTATCTATGAACCCATACGTGTAACTGAATGCATTCGAAATTTTATCTAACCCGTCCAAGTAAGCTTGAATCTCGTTCATATCAAACAAAGCCTTGGCATCAATAACGTATGAAGCCGCCTCAATAGCCTCTTCATACTTGTTCATGAACAAATAAACCCGTGCTTTAAAAGCCTGCAAAGAGATATAATCAAAACGATACTTACTTTTACTTTCCTTACCTTGTAGATCTTTAGACGCTTCCTCTAAGTCTTTCTCAATCTGTTCCCACACTTTACCGACCGGAATCCGAACGTTATTCTGGGTATTCTGATGCACATCCTTGGCGCTCAATGGCATCGGGACTCCCGGCTTTTCCATGTTCTCGGTTGCATAATTCTCAGCATAATAATTCACCAAATAAAAATAACAATAGGCCCGCAAAGCATAAGCCTCACCTCGTACCGTTTCAAACAAATTCTTCTCTTCGGCAGAAGGTGTTTTCCCGGCAAATTCATCCAGAACCGTGTTCGCGTAAAATATAGATTGGTACAACTGTTTCCAATAACCGTCCTCGGCCCCGTTATACTGATGCGTAGCCGCCCAAACAAACCATGGTTCATAAGATTTTGTTACCGCAGAAGTGGCATTTAGATTCGCATACACGTTATCCGTAGCCAGATCGGTATTAATAAAGAAATCCGAACGGGGATAACCACCCAACAAAACGGATTCGAAATCCTCCACGCTAACCGGCAACATACTGTTCACCGGTTTTATATCCAGCAAATCACAACTACAGAACAACGTAAGTAGTATCAACACGTGAGTATAAAATATCTTTTTCATAATCAATAACATTAAAATTGTACAGATAGCGAAAACGAGTAAGTACGAGATAAAGGCAGATACGTGTTCCCGAAAGAAACATTGGCACTACTCGTTGACCCATATTTCATGATAGCTCCCGTTGCCTCAGGATCTTGTCCCTTCAACTTCGAATTTTTCCACACGTGCAGGTTATTCCCTTGCAACATAAAACGAATGTTTTGAATTCCCAAATCCCGTAATTTTTTCAGATTCAAGTCATAACTCAAAGATATATTCTGCAACCGCACGAAATCCCCCTTCACGGTTCTCAGGTCACTATTATTATACATCGTTCCGTTTGACGGGTAAGGATAGAAAACGGCATCATCAAACTCGTTCGCCTCCAGTCTCGGAATATCCGTGAAAGCCTCGTCACCCGGTTTTCTCCACCTAGAGGCCCATTCTTGAGACATATGCTTTGTTGCTGCTGGGTAAGCAACTTCTAGTCATACCGCCATAT